>Ga0209181_10001361_pt1 | contig 43047 bp, 32 predicted proteins | sample MAT05_FD_187208 | JGI IMG/M metagenome (GOLD analysis project Ga0209181, IMG submission 187208) | Freshwater microbial communities from Lake Fryxell liftoff mats and glacier meltwater in Antarctica - MAT-05 (SPAdes) (version 2) | ecosystem: Environmental > Aquatic > Freshwater > Ice > Liftoff... | reverse complement strand
GGATCCGGTCACGGATCCGGTCACGGATCCGGTCACGGATCCGGTCACGGATACGGTCACGGATCCGGTCACGGATACGGTCACGGATACGGTCACGGATCCGGTCACGGATCCGGTCACGGATCCCGCCGGGCCGCGCTCGCCGCCCGCCTCGCTGCGCGGCCGCGTCTTGCTCGGCTTCCTCGCCGTCCTCGCGCTCCTCGTCGCCGTCCTGGTCGTCCATCGCGCGCGCCAGCGCTCCCACTCGTTGTCCGCCGCGCTCTCCCTCGCCGCGCCGTCACTCCCCACCGGCCCCGGCCCGCTGCTCCCGCGCGACCCGATCACCTTGCCGGCTCCCCAGCGCGGCGACGGCGACCAGTCGCTGATCGGCCTGGTCGTCGATGGCGCCGGCATGCCGGTCGGCCAGGTCGCCGTCACCGCCGTCGTCGAGTCGGCCCTCGCCGCCGGTCCTCCCGCCACCGCGGTGGTCGCCCTCACCGGTCTCGACGGCCACTTCGAGCTACAGGGCGTCGTGGCGGGACGCCACCGCGTCACCCTCGAGGGCGACGGCATCTTCGATGCTGAGGTCCGCTTCGTCCCGGTGCCCGCCGACGTCATGCGCTTCGTCGTCGCGCGTCGGGTCGCGATCACGGGGACCATCGTCGACGCTGGCGCACCGGTCGCCGGCGCCACCGTGGCTCTCGACAGCGACGCGCTGCTCGGCGGACGCACCGTGGTCGCCGACGGCGCCGGCCACTTCGCCTTCGACGAGCTCCCCGAGGGCTCGTATCGGGTCTGGGCCTGGCAGGGCGATCGCGCGGCCCGCGCGGTCCGGGTGCCGCGCCTCGGCGCTGGTCCCTTCGCCGCCGTCGTGCTCGAGGTCGAGCCGGCCGCCACCGTCGTCGGCCGCGTCGTCGATCGCCAGACCAGCGCCGGGGTCGCCGCCGCGGTGGTCATCACCGCCGAGAGCGCGGACGAGGCGCCTCGCCACGTCCGCACCGACGCCGACGGCAACTTCCGCATCGACGGCGTGCCCCACGGCCGGTGGACCGCCGAGGCCTGGGCTCCGGGCTGGCTCGTGGCGTCGAGCGTCGCCTTCACCGCCGGCCGCGGCGCGCTGGTCATCGAGCTGGTCGCCGGCGGCATCGTCGAGGGCCTCGTCGTCGACGAGCAGGGCGCGCCGGTCGCGGGCGCGGCGATCTCCGCCGTCGAGGACAACGCCAGCGGACGCGAGGTCAGCGCCGACACCCAGGACGATCGTCTGCGTCGCGCCCTCGGCCTGTCGCTGCGCGCGCCCGCGCCCGACGCGATGCCGGTGGGCGCCGACGCCCAGTTCTTGGCCCGCGGCGAGCTCGGCGTGATGCTGGGCGTCATCCCGTTCGCACCGCCGCCCGGGACCAGTCGCACCCAGGTCTCGATGATCGTCCATGATCCCGATCGCGCCACGATCGGCGACGCGCCCGCGGTCGCGGCGATCGCCGTCGACCCCGCGCTGGTGCCGACGTGGGTGACCGGCACCGACGGCAAGTTCCGTCTCACCGGGATGCCGGCCGGCGCCTTCGTCGTCGTCGCCGAGGCCCCCGGGTTCGTCGTCGCCCGCAGCAAGCGCACGCCGCTGGCGCTGGGCCAGGTCGTCGCCGGGCTCGAGCTGGTGCTGCGGCGCGGCGTCTACGTCGCCGGCCGGGTCACCGATCAGCGCGGCACGCCGGTGGCCGGCGCGATCCTCACGTTCACGCCGGCCGGCGCCATCGGTCGGCGCGGCGTCGTCGAGGTGCTCAGCGACGCCGACGGCCAGTACCGGGTCGGGCCGCTCGCCGGCGACGTCGAGGTGCGGGCCCGGGCCTGGGGCCACGGCGATCACCAGGGCTCGCTCGCGCTGGGCCAGCGCCTCGACGAGCAGCCCTACGACCTCGTGCTGGTCGTCGCCGACGCGGCGATCGAAGGCGTCGTCGAGGACGCCGCCGGGCTGCCCGTGGTCGGGGCCCGCATCGTCGTCGATGGCGGCCCCGCCGATGGCCGTGCCACCGTGGCTGGGCCCGGCGGACGGTTCCGGCTGACGCTCCTGCCCGAAGGCGGGCTCGGCCTGCGTGTCGAGCATCCCGACTATCCGACTCAGCGCTTCCGCGAGCGGACCCGCGACGACGCCCGGCTCACGCTGGCCTACGGCGGCGGCCTCGCGCTGGTGGTCTTCGATCATCACACCGGCGCCAACCTGGCCAGCGTGCCGGTCCTCGCCACCGGCCCGGCCGGCGTACGTCGCGAGACCAGCACCGACGCCAGCGGCCACGTCACGCTGGTGCCCCTGGTGCCCGGGACGTGGCGCCTCGCGGTGCGCACGCCCGGTTATGTCGCGCGCAGCCTCGAGGTCACCGTCACCGCCGGCGACCGGCCCGCGCAGATCACCGCGCCCGACCTGCGGCTCGAGCTCGAGCGTGGCGCGACCCTCGCTGGCATCGTCCGCGACCTCCCCGGCAATCGAGTCGGCGGCGCCACCGTCGCGGTCACCCGCGGCGACCAGGCCGTGTCGACCACCACCGACGCGGACGGCGAGTTCCGCCTCCGCGACGTCCCGACCGGCGAGGTCACGCTCACCGCCAGCAAAGGGCCGCTCAGCTCCGCCACGCCCCTCGACCTCCGCGCCGGCGACGAGCGCCTCACCCTCGAGGTCGGCCTGCAGTGACCCTGGCCGCGGGCTCGCTCGACGACACCGCGCGGGGATGGTCGAGCCGCCCACGGGAGGCCGCTCGAGAGCTCAGCGGCGCAGGCGGGCCCGGTCGAGGATCATGGTGTCCTCGCGATGGATCTCGTCGCCAAAGTCGCTGAGGTCGTACGACGGCGCGGGGCGCGCCGGCGGCGGCTCGGCGGTGCCGGGCTGGCGGCGCGGCGGCGGGACCGGGGGCGGCTGGGCGCGGCCGGCCGGGATGGGCGGCAGCATGCGGTTGCCGACCGAGCGACCGGGTGGCACGCCGTTGATGGTGGGCTGCGGCGGGCGCCGTCCGGCGAGCCGGCCCGGATCGAGGATCATCGTCTGTTGCTGGTGGACGTCGTCGGCGAGCCCGAACCGCGACGGGCCCTCGGCGCGCGGCACGGTGGTGTGGCTCTCGCCGTCGCTGAAGTCGATCGACGACGACGCCGACTCGCTGACCGCCTCGTGGGTGCCGGTGGGGCGGGGCTGGAACGGCACCACGACCGGCGCGAAGTCAGGCTGGTCGGGAGCCGGCCGCGGCGCGATGAGGTTCTCGCCGACATCGTCGGACACCTCGTCGGCCAGCACGTACTCCTCGAGCATGCGCAGCTCGCGCTCGATCTCGGTGGCGAAGGCCTTGCGGACGTAGCGGCCGAGGTGGCTGCGCGAGTAGTTCGGCACGTAGCGGCGCAGGAACGCCCGCAGGTCGGCCTCGACCTCGGCGGCGTTCTGGTAGCGCTGCGCGCGCGACCGGGTCAAGCAACGATCGGCGATGGCCTCGATCTCGGGCGGCGTCGACGGCACCAGCTCCGAGACCGGCCGGTACTTGGCGTCGCGCACCTTGATGAGCAGGTCCATCTCGTTGCTCGCCGTGAAGGGCGGCACCCGGGTCAGCATCTCGTACAGGCACGCGCCCAGGCTGAAGATGTCCGAGCGATGGTCGAGCTTGCGGCCGAGCGCCTGCTCGGGGCTCATGTACTTGACCTTGCCCTTGATGACGCCGGTCTTGGTGTTCACTTTCGACAGCGTCGCCTTGGCGATGCCGAAGTCGCACAGCTTCACCTCGCCGGTGTACGAGACGATGATGTTCGACGGCGAGACATCGCGGTGCACGATGCGCAGCGGGCGGCGCCGGGCGTCGACCGCGGTGTGGGCCGCGTGCAGCGCCGACGCGACCTCGGCCGCGACGTAGGCCGCGTGCTCGGGCGCCATCGGCTTCTTCTTTTGCCGGCATCGCTCGAGGATGGTGCGGGCGTCCTTGCCGTCGACGTGCTCCATCGCGATGAAGTACTCGCCATGGGCGCGCGCGAACTCGTAGACCCGGGCGATCGAGGGGTGGCGCAGGACCGAGGCGATCTTGGCCTCATCGACGAGCATCTGGATGAAGTCGTCGTCCTCGGCGAGGTGGGCCAGCACGCGCTTGACCGCGACCAGGTGGGCGTGGCCGTTGGCGTCGAAGGTCTTCGCGCGATAGATCTCGGCCATCCCGCCGAACGCGATGCGGTCGAGCAAGTGGTACCGGCCGAGCTGTTGAGCCCTGCGCACTGCGGCTCATCGTAGCAGCGTTTTCACCTGCTATAACCCGAGCCATGCGTCGCATCGTCCTGGCGTCAGCCCTGTTGGCAATGTTCACCGGCTGCAGCAAAGCCGACTCGCCGAATCAAACCGGCTCGACGCAGCCGGTCAAAGAGGTGGTCCCCAACCCGAGCGGCGCGGGCGTGGTCGGTGGCCCGCGCGGCGTCGCGGGCGCTGGCGAGGGCGCGATCCCGACCGACGAGAGCGGCCCCGATGACAGCTACACGCTCCAGACCGCCGAGGTCTCGGGCGTGGCCGGCGGCGAGCAGGTCGCTCGCGTCGTGGTCACCCCCAGCAAGGGCTTCCACATCAACAAGGACTACCCGACCAAGCTGACCTTGCAGCTTCCGGAAGGAGTGACCTCGCCCAAGCTGGTGCTCGAGCCCGGCGACGCCGAGCGGTTCACCGACACCCAGCTGACGTTCGCGGTCAAGCTCACCGCGGTCGGCAAGGGCGACTACGCGATCCCGGCGACGCTCAAGTTCGCGGTGTGTACCGACTCGACCTGCAACCCGAAGAAGCAGTCGATCGCGCTGGCCATCAAGGCCCAGTAGCGTTAGGGCGCCAGCGTCAGCGCGGGGGCGCGGCGAAGGCGGCGCGACCCCAGGCTGGCCGGGTCGAGATCGAGGCGGCTGCGTCCGCCGTGGCGGGTCGCGGTGGTGATCTGGGTGTCGAGCTTGCTCATGCGCGTCGACGCGCAGGCGGCGGCGGTCTCGGTGCGGAACCTGCGCTGCGCGCCGACCTCGAGGACGTCGCGCTGGTAGCCGAGCTCGAGCCCGTCGGCGTCACGGGTCGTGACCTCGCGCGCCAGGTCGCGGGTTCCGCCGCGCGGGTCGACGGCGGTCTCGACAAAGTTCAGCTCGAGGCCGTGGGCGTCGAGCGTGCGCGTGTACACCAGGTCGACCGCGCCATCCCTGGTGAAATCGATCGTGGCGCGGGTCCAGTGGTCGGCGACGCGGTCGGGCTGCTCGAAGACCCAGGTCTGGCAGCGCTCGCGATCGGTCACCGCGCAGTCGACGATTCTGGTGCGGTCGGTGAGGTCGCCGGTGATCGTGGCGTGGCGCGGCTCGTGGGTGCCGTCGCGCGACTCGATATCCTGGGTCACCATCGCGGCTCCGGCGTAGCCGTAGGTCGTGACGGTCACCACGTCGCCGTCGACGCGTCGGGTGATGCGCAGGAGTCGATCGAACTCGTAGTCGTACTCGAGCCGGGTCCGCACGCCAGCCTCGACCCGGTCGGTGGCCTGGAGCAGCGCGCCGTCCCAGGTCCAGCGCTGACGACGCAGCGAGGCACCTTCACCGTCGCGAGTCTCGGCGTCGACCAGACGGCCGCGCTCGTCGCGGCTGATCTGTTCGTGCTCCACCGCACCATCGCTCCAGCGCCCAATCGTCGCGCACGCCGAGCGGCCTGCCACACCCGGCGCGGGCTCGCTATCGCCGTTGCAGGACAGCGCGCTCACGCCGAGCGCGAGGACGAGACCTGCTGCCATGGAAGCCCGAAGCACCCGGCGGTTGATAGCAAACGACGCGCCACTCGAAGCGGCCCGCGTTTCAGGCGGCTTGGCCGCACCAACCCTGACATGGGTGTCGCCCCACCGTCAGAACCGTCGGTTTTCCTCCACCGGGTGCGCGACCGCACGTCGGTGTACGCTGCAAGGCATGTCTTCCTCCTCGGTCCGCGCCCGCCTCGCCGAGCTGGGCGACAGCATCCGCGGCCAGTTCGCGAGCACGCGCCGCATGATGTCGTTCGCCGAGTACGTCGAGCTAGTGATGGCCTCGCCAGCGCGCCAGCTCCGCGCCGCGCCGCAGTACCTCGTCGACTGCTTCGACCACTTCGGCACCGAATCGGTGCGCTACCCGTGGGGCGAGGTCACCCGCTGGAAGCTCTTTGACTGTCCGTGGGCCGGCGGCGAAGGCCGCCTGATCGGGCAGGAGGCCGCGCAAGGGCAGGTCTATCGCGCGCTGTCGGGCTTCGTGCGTGACGGCGCGCCCAGCCGGCTGCTGCTCCTGCACGGGCCCAACGGCTCGGCCAAGTCGACCCTGGTGCGCTGCATCGGCCGCGCCCTCGAGCACTACTCGCTCCTCGACGAGGGCGCCGCCTACCGCTTCGCGTGGGTGTTTCCGACCCAGCGCGGCGGCAAGGGCGGCGTCGGCTTCGGCGGCAGCGCCAGCGAGTCGGCCGCGGCCGACACCTTCGCGTACCTGCCCGACGAGGCCTGCGACGCCAAACTCCACGACGAGCTGCGCGATCACCCGCTGCTGTTGATCCCGGCCGAGCACCGCGCCGCGCTCATCGGCGAGGCCCTGGCCGGCGCGCCCGGCCTCAACGTGTCCGACTACCTGCGGTTCGGGCAGCTGTCGGCCAAGAACCGCGCGATCTACGAGGCCCTCCTGGCGAGCTACCAGGGCGACTTCGCGAAGGTGCTGCGCCACGTCGCCGTCGAGCGCTACTACGTCTCGCACCGCTACCGCACCGGCTACGTCACCGTCGAGCCCCAGATGTCGGTCGACGCCAGCGAGCGCCAGATCACGGCCGACCGCTCGCTGGGCGCGCTGCCGCTGTCGCTGCAGAACGTGTCGCTCTTCGAGTACGGCGGCGAGATCGTCGGCGCCAACCGCGGGCTCCTCGAGTTCGACGACCTGCTCAAGCGGCCGCTCGAGGCGTTCAAATACCTGCTCATCGCGGTCGAGCGCGGCGCGGTGTCGCTGGCCAACGCGACCCTGTTCCTCGATCTGTGTTTCATCGGCTCGACCAACGAGGTCCACCTCTCGGCGTTCAAGGAGATCCCCGACTTCGCGAGCTTCAAGGGCCGGCTCGAGCTCATCCGTCTGCCCTACATCCTCAACGTCAAGCAAGAGCAGGTGTTGTACGAGGCCCGGCTGCGCGAGGCCGCTGGCGGCCGTCACGTCGCGCCCCACACCGCCTACGTCGCGGCGCTGTGGGCGGTGCTGACCCGCATGCGCCGACCCAAGGTCGATGGCTTCCCGTCGACGTTGGCCGAGACCCTCAGCAAGCTCGGGCCGCTCGAGAAGGCCGAGCTTTACTCGGACGGCGCGCTGCCGGCCAGCCTGAGTGGCCCGGCCGCCAAGGAGCTCGCCGCCCACGTGAAGGACCTCTACGTCGAGAGCGACACCTATCCGAACTACGAGGGCCGCGTCGGGGCGTCGCCGCGCGAGGTTCACGGGGCGCTGCTCAACGCCGCCGCTTCGACCCGCTACGCGTACATCTCGCCGCTCGCGGTGCTCGACGAGCTCGCCGAGCTGGCCAAGCAGACTTCGCTCTACGAGTTCCTGCGCCAAGACGTGCAGCCCGGTGGCTTCCACGATCACAAGAAGTTCGTCGAGCTGTGCCGCGAGCGCCTGCTGGCCAAGGTCGACGACGAGGTGCGGGCGTCTTTGGGCATGGTCGAGGAGAGCGAGTACCAGCGCGTCTTCGAGCGCTACATCGGCCACGTCACGCACTGGCTGCGCAAAGAGAAGCTGCGCAACCCGGCCACCGGCCGCCTCGAAGATCCCGACCTGGCGTTCATGGCTGAGGTCGAAAAGACCCTCGAGCTGTCCGGCAAGCCCGAGGAGCTCCGCGGCGCGCTCATCGCCAAGATCGGGGCGTGGTCCCTCGACCATCGCGGCGAGAAGCCGGTGCTGGTCGACATCTTCGCCGACCACGTGAAGCGGTTGCGCGACGCCTACTTCGAGCTGCACAAGCAGACGATCGCGACCGGCGTGACCGAGCTGGTCGCGTACCTCACCAGCGACGGGGACGGCCCGTCGACGCCAGCCCGCGAGCGGGCTGAGCGCGCCCTCGAGACGCTGATCGCCCGCTTCGGGTATCGCCGCGACAGCGCGCGCGACCTGATCGCGCTGATGGCGCGCACCCGTTACCGCTAGAGCTGCCAGGTGTCGGTCGTGACGCGGTCACGCTGCGTGAAAGTTGCTGGCGTGGCGGCGGGAGCGCGATAGTCCCGGGGTGGATCGGTGTGCGTCCGTGCTCGCGGTCGCGCTGGCGCTGGCGGCGCCCGCGCTCGCGCACGCCGACGACTTCGCGACGTCGCCGTACCTGCAAAACGCCACCGCCCACAGCGTCACGATCCTGTGGGACAACGATCGACCGCGCGCGGGCACCGTCACCGTCGAGGGCGCGACCGGCACCCGCACCATCGCGGTCGCGGCGGCGGCCCGGGTCGAGCTGGTCGTCGACGGGCTCGCGCCCGGTGCGCGCTACCGGTACCACGTCCAGACCGACGCGGCCGAGGCGCGCGGCGAGCTCACCACCGCGCCGGTACCGGGGGCGCCGGTGCCGCTGTCCTTCGTCGTCTACGGCGACACCCGCTCGGGGACCAACGCCCACCGCCAGCTCGTCGAGCGCCTGCGCGCCGAGGTGCCCGACTTCTTGCTCGGCACCGGTGACATGGTCGACGACGGGCTCGATCGCAAGCAGTGGCAGGAGTTCTTCGAGGTCGCGGGGCCGCTGCTCGCCGACAACGTGTTGTATCCCGCGCTCGGCAACCACGACCGCCAGGGCCGCGCGCGCAGCGCCGAGGCCTACCGCGCCCGCTTCGCGTTGCCCGACGACGGCCCCGATCCCGAGCGGGTCTACGCCTTCACCTACGGGCCGGCGCGCTTCGTCGTGCTCGACTCGAACTCGTCGTCGTTCGCGCTCACCGACCAGACCGCGTGGCTCGAGCGCGAGCTGGCGGCGGCCCGGCAGGATCCCGGCATCGCCCACATCTTCGTCGTGATGCACCACCCGCCGTTTTCGATCTCGCTCCATGGCGGGCAGCGCGACCTGCGCGAGCGGTGGACGCCGCTGTTCGAGAAGTACTCGGTCGCCGCGGTGTTTTCGGGCCACGACCACTGCTACGAGCGGGCCGAGGTCGGCGGCGTGCACTACTTCGTGTCGGGCGGCGGCGGCGCGGCGCTCTATCCCCGCAGCAAGCGTCCGTCGGCGATCGATCTCGCGGCCGTCGAGCGCTTCGAGCGGGTCTCGCACTACCTGCGGGTCCACGTCGTCGGCGCGCGCGTCGAGGTCACCGCGGTCCGCGTCGACGGCACGCCCATCGAGACCATCACCTGGGGCGACCTGCCACCGCCCGCGGTCGGCGCCGCGCCGCTCGCCCCGCCGCTGTCGATCGCGCCCGTGGTCGTCGCCACCGTCGCGCCCCGGGTCGTCGGCCCACCCGCGCCGGCGGCCCGTCGGGTCCCGCGCCTCGCCATGATCGCCATCGCCGCGCTCGTCGTCGCGGCGGCCCTGGGCCTGACCCGGGCCCGCCGCCGCTGACGCTAGGCGCGGGGCAGGGTGAGGTGGAACGTCGACCCGCTGCCCAGGGCCCCGGTCACCCACAGCGTGCCGCCATGGGCCTCGACCAGGCCGCGCGCGATGTAGAGCCCCAGCCCGAGACCGCGCCGATCGCGCTGCGAGGCTTGGGAGAACCGCTCGAAGATCGCCTCGTGCTGGTCGGGTGCGATGCCGACGCCGTCGTCGCGCACCGTCAGCTCGAGCTGGTCGGCCGACACCGCCAGCGCGACCTCGACGTGACCGCCACGGGCCGTGAACTTGAGCGCGTTCCCGACCAGGTTGCCGAGCACCTGCAGCAGGCGCTCGTGATCGAACACCGCGAGCACCGGCGCATCGGGCACCGTGATGGTCAGCGCGAGTCCGCGGGTGGCGGCCAGCTCCTGGAAGCTCTCGAGGGTCTCGCGTACCAGCTCGCACGCGTCGTGGGGCACCGCGACCACCTGGAGCTTACCGGCCTCCATGCCGACCAGGTCGAGCAGGTCGCCGACCAGGCGGTTCATGCGCGCGGTGAAGCGCTGGATGCGCTCGGCCTCGCGCACCACGCGGGCCGGCTCGGGTGCCGGCGCTTGCTGCACCATCGCGTCGGCGCTCAGCGCGATGCCGGCCAGGATGGTGCGCACGTCGTGGCTCACTATCGCCAGGAAGTCGTCGCGCGACGCGACCACGTGATCGGCGCGCTCGCGCTCGAGCTGGAGGCGCTGGTTGGTTTCCTTGCGCTCGATCGTCAGGAGCAGCTTGATCGCGCGCTGGTGGGCGCGCTGCTCGCTGGCCAGGCGCTCGTCGGCGGCGGCGCGCCGGGCCTCGACCAGCTCATCCTCGGTGGCGCGGGCGGCGACCAAGTCGTCGACCAGCGCGGCCGGCTCATCGGCCCGCTCGAGCACCGCATCGGTCTGCTCGCGGGCGGCCTCGATGAGCACATCGGCTTCCTGGCGGGCCAGGTCGACCACCGCGGTCGCGGCCTGGGCCAGCGCATCGGTGCGCTCGGCGAGCAGCCGGTCGGCCTTCTCGCGCTCGGCGGCGAGGCTCTGATCGGTCTCGTCCCGCTCGGGCACGGTCGCGGATGGAGTTGATGGAGTTGATGGAGTCGTCACCGTCGCGCAGGATAGCACCGAGTCGCGCTAAGCTTCAGCTCTGCAACCCGGCGGTCACCGCGGCGAGCAGGTCGTCGAGCGCGACCGGAGTTTCGGTGCGCGCCGCCATGTGCTTGAGCTTGGCCTGGTTCGACGCCAGCTCGGCCTCGCCGAGCGCGAGCGTGAGCCGGGCGCCCAGCTTGTCGGCGCGCCGGAACTGGGCCTTCATGCCGACCTCGCGGTGCTCGACCTCGACGACCAGCCCGGCCAGGCGCAGGCGGTGGGCGAGCGCAGTGGCTCGCTGTCGGGCCGCCGCGCCGATGGTCGCGATGTAGAGCGCGAGGGCCGGGACGAAGCTCTCGGCCGGCGCTGGCATGAGCCGGATCGCTCGTTCGACGCCGAAGGCGAAGCCGAACGCCGGCGTCGCCGGGCCGCCCAGCGACGCGATCATGCTGTCGTAGCGGCCGCCGCCGCACACCGTGCTCTGCGACTTGAGCTCGTCGGTGGTCGTCACGATCTCGAAGACCGTGCCGGTGTAGTAGTCGAGGCCGCGCACGATGCGAGGATCGATCTGGTACGGCACGCCGATCGCGTCGAGCGCCGCGCACAGCCCGGCGAAGTGGACGGCCGCCTTGTCGCCGAGGTGATCGAGGACCCGCGGCGCTGCGGCGGCCAGGGCGTGGTCCGCTCGGACCTTGCAGTCGAGGAGGCGCAGCGGGTTGGTGTCGAGGCGACGCTGGCAGTCCTCGCACAGGGTGGCGCGGTGCGGCTCGTAGTACGCGACCAGCGCCGCGCGGTAGCGCACCCGGTCTTCGCCCTCGCCGACGTTGTTGATGCGGGCCTCGAGCTTGGGGATCCCCAGGCCGGTGAACAGCGCCACCAGCATCGCGATCTGCTCGGCGTCCATGGTCGGCTCGGTGACGCCATAGGCCTCGCACCCGACCTGCCAGAACTGCCGATATCGACCGACCTGGACGTTCTCGTAGCGGAACATCGGGCCCTGGTACCACCAGCGCGTCACCGGCTCCTTCATCGCGATCGAGTGCTCGATGTACGCGCGTGCGCAACCGGCGGTGAGCTCGGGTCGCAGGGTCAGCGAGCGGTCGCTGCGATCGCGGAACGTGTACATCTCCTTCTCGACGACGTCGGTGGCCTCGCCGACGCCGCGGGCGAACAGCTCGGTGTGCTCGACCACCGGCGGCCGGATCTCGCCGTAGCCGAAGCTCGCGAACAGCGCGCGGCACGCGGCCTCGAGGTGCTGCCACTTCGCCGACTCGGGCGGCAAGAGGTCGTTCATCCCGCGGACGGAAGACGGCGCGTCGGACATGGGGCGCGGACGCTAGCTCGGATCGGTGCGCTTCACCACCGCGGCCGGCACCCGCGCCGCCAGATCGTCGGCCGCCGCGATCGCGGTCGCCGCCAGCGCGGCCTCGAGGGTGATGATGACCTGGAACTCGGTCTCGTCGAAGCGCGGGTAGCTGCCGATCTTGACGTCGGGGTGCGCCGCGACCACCGCGTCGAGGTGGGGCGCCAGCACGCCCTCCTCGGCGGACAGGTACACCCGCGCGGTCTGGACCGGCGTGGCGCGGAACCGGTCTTTGATATCGGCAAACTTGCGGCGGAACAGCGTGGGCACGCCGGGCAGGATGTAGACGTTGCCGAGCGCGACCACCGGCCAGGTCGTGCTCTCGCCCCACACCAGCGTCGCGCCGCGCGGCACGTCGGCCAGGCGCAGGTTGGCCGGGGCCAGCCGCTCGCCCCAGTAGGCCCGGATCCGGGCCTCGAGCTCGGGCTCGCGCACCACGTCGGTGCCGAGACCCCGGGCGACCGCCGCGATCGTGACGTCGTCGTGGGTCGGCCCGACCCCGCCCGAGGTGAACACGTGGGTGTAGCGGGCCGCGTAGCGCGCGACCGTGGCGGCGATGTCGTCGGCGTCGTCGGGGATGATCGAGACGCGGCGCAGCTCGACGCCCAGCGAACGCAGCTCCCCGATCAGGAACGCCGCGTTCTCGTCGGCGAACTTGCCCGACAGGATCTCGTCGCCGATGACGACGATGCCGGCGGTCGGGCGCGGATTCACCGGGGCAGGGTAGCAGAAGTGCTCCGTGATCCCCGCGGCGCCGCCTTCGCTGCGGGAAGGCTTGAACCGCGCCACCCCCCCGCGGTACTACGCGCCGCGATGGACCTCGTCTTGCGCGGCGGTCGCGTCCTGGGAGCCGACTCGTCGGGTGCCTGGTCGGATGTCGCTGCCGACGTCCGGATCCGCGACGGCCGCATCGTCGAGATCGCTGGCGGCCTGCGCGGCGGCCGCGAGCTCGCCGTGACCGACCTGTGGGTCGTGCCCGGCCTGTGCGAGCTGCGCGCCCACCTGCGCGAGCCCGGCGCCGAGCACAAGGAAGACCTGACCTCGGGCGCTCGGGCCGCCGCGGCCGGCGGCTACACCACCGTGTGTGCGCTGCCCGACACCGCGCCGGTCAACGACCAGCGCACCATCACCGAGCTGATCGTGCGGCGGGCCGCCGAGGTCGGCCTGGCCCGCATCCGACCCATCGGCGCGATCACCCGCGGCCTCGACGGCGAGCGCCTCGCCGACCTCGCCGACATGAAGGACGGCGGCATCGTCGCGGTCGCCGACGGCGAGCGCTGCCTCCACAACCCCGGCCTGCTGCGTCGCGCCCTCGAGTACGCGCGCACCTTCGATCTGCCGCTGATCCAGCACGCCGAGGATGTCCAGCTCGCCGAGGGCGGCGTCATCCACGAGAGCGCGCTGTCGACCCGCATCGGGCTCAAGGCCCAGAGCGAGCTGGCCGAGTGCGCCATCGTCGCGCGCGATCTGGAGATCGTGGCGGTGACCGGCGCGCGCTACCACGTCGCCCACGTCTCGAGCGCGCGCACCGTCGAGCTGGTGCGCGATGCCAAGCGCCGCGGCCTGCCGGTGACCGCCGAGGTCACCGCCCACCACCTCGCGCTGACCGAGCAGGCCTGCGCGCACTACGACCCGCACACCCGCCTCACGCCGCCCCTGCGCAGCGAGCGCGACCGCCAGGCGCTGGTGGCCGGCGTCGCCGACGGCACCATCGACGCGATCGCCACCGATCACGCGCCGCAAGGGCTGACCGATCAGGAGGGCCTGTTCGAGGAGGCCGTGGCCGGTGCGGTCGGCCTCGAGACCTCGCTGGGCCTGGTGCTGGCGCTGGTCCGCGACGGCGCGCTGCCGCTGCGCCGCGCCCTCGACGCGCTCACCGCGGCCCCGGCCCGAGCCTTCGCGCTGGGCGTCGGCACGCTCGAGGTTGGCGGCGCCGCCGACCTCGCCATCATCGACCCGGTCCGGACCTGGACCGTCGGCCCCGACGAGCTGGTCGGCAAGGGCAAGAACACGCCCTTGGTCGGCCGCTCGCTGATCGGTCGCGCCGTCCTCACCTTGCTCGCCGGTCAGCCCACCTGCGATCGCGATCGGAGATTTGCATGACCCGCGATGCGGTGCTCGTCCTCGAGAATGGCCGCGTGTTCCGCGGTCGCGGCTTCGGCGCCGACCGGACCAGCCACGGCGAGGTGGTCTTCAACACCTCGCTGTCGGGCTACCAAGAGATCGTGTCGGACCCGTCGTACAGCGGCCAGATCGTCGTCATGACCGCGGTGCAGATCGGCAACGTCGGCGTGAACCGCAGCGACCTCGAGGCCGAGAAGCCGGTGTGCGCCGGGCTGGTCGTGCGCGAGCGCACCGACGCCTCGTCGTGGCGCGCCGACGACGAGCTCGACCGTTGGCTCGCCGTGCACGATCGCGCCGGGCTCGACGACGTCGACACCCGCGCCATCACCCGCGTGCTGCGCAGCGAGGGCGCCATGCGCGGTGCCATCGCGCCGGCGCCGCCCGACCAGGCCGCCCTGGCCGCGCTGCTCGCCGAGATCCGCGCCCAACCGGTGATGACCGGCCTCGATCTGGTGCCGGGCGTGACCGCGCACGCGTCGTACACCTGGGACGCCCCGCCCTGGCGCGCCGACGACGACGCCACCGCTCACGCCACCGAGACGCCGCGCTTTCACGTCGTGGCGTATGATTTCGGCATCAAACGCAACATCCTGCGCCACCTGGTCGACATCGGCGGCCAGGTCACCGTGGTGCCCGCGACCACGCCGGCCGACGAGGTGCTCGCGCTCGCGCCCGACGGCGTCTTCCTATCCAACGGCCCCGGCGATCCCGCCGCGGTCACCTACGCGATCCGGGCGGTGCAGCAGCTGGTCCGCGCCGACCAGCCGATCTTCGGCATCTGCCTGGGCCACCAGATCCTCGGGCTTGCGCTGGGCGCCCGGACGTTCAAGCTGCCGTTCGGCCATCACGGCGGCAACCACCCGGTCCAAGACCTCGCCACCGGCAAGGTCGAGATCACGGCACAGAACCACGGCTTCGCGGTCGACCCGGGCTCGCTGCCGACCGGGGTCCGGGTGAGCCACACCAACCTCTACGACGGCACCGTCGAGGGCCTCACCGTCGACGGTCGCGCGATCTTCAGCGTGCAGTACCACCCCGAGGCCAGCCCCGGGCCTCACGACGCCCACTACCTGTTCGAGCGTTTCCGCCAGGCGATGCAGGCCCGCCGGTGAGCTCGCGGCCGTCGCGCGAGATGCCCGCGGTGACGCCGCCGCTGCCGCTCGCGCAGCTCGGTGACGCGCTCGATCGGGTGGTCGCCGACGGCACCGCCGACGAGGCCGTGGTGCTGGCCGCGCGCCAGCGCTTCGACGAGCGTCGCGGCAAGGTCTTCGAGGACGAAGAGCTGTGGGAGGTCTGGAGCGCGAGCTTCGTCGAGTGGCTGGTGCTCGAGTACGTGCCGCCCGGTCGCGAGGCCCCGGCCGCGATCGACACTCTGGCTGCGGCCCGGGCCGGCGGCGACGACGAGGGGGCCCGCGCGATCGCGGCGTGGATCACGTCGCATCGCTCGCTGTGGTCGGTCGAGCGGCTCGGCCCCGGCTTCGTCGAGCTGTTCGACCTGCTGGGCGGCGCCCACGTCCGGGTCACCGAGCCGCGCGCGCTGCATGGCGTCGCGGTCGGCGAGATCGCCGAGGTCCGCGTCGTCGGCTACCAGGACCAGATCTGGTTCGGGCGCGCGTTCCTCTATCACCCGCGCGGCACCCGCGACGCGCTGGTCGAGCAGGCCCGCCAGGTCACCGCGGCCGGCGGTGATCGCCGCGCCGTCCTCGACCACGCCGCCCAGCTGCGGACCCGGGTCCTGCGCTATCGCCACGTCGCGCCGGCCCGGCTCTACCAGCGCGGTCTCAGCGAGCGGCCATGAAATCGGCACTGATCGCCGCGGCGACGCTCGCGCTGTCGGCCGGGGTAGCGCGCGCGCAAGCCGCGGTCGGCGATCAGCCGGCGTTCTCGGTCGAGCGCTTCACGCCGGCTCCAGGCGGCGCGATCTTCGTCGGCGTCGAGGAGCCCGACGTGCCGGCCGCCGGTCGGTGGGTCGTGACCTCGTCGACCTGGCTGGCGTCGCGGCCGATCGTCTTGCGCTCGCTGGTTACCGGCGAGGCGGTCACGACCCCGGTGGCGCTGCGCTGGGGCCAGGAGGTCGCGGTCGCGCGCGGGGTCGGCTCACGCTTCCTCCTGGGCGTCGCGCTACCCAGCGCGGTGCAGTGGGGCGATCGCCTCGCCGGCATCGGCCTGTCGGAGCGCGCGCTCGACCGCTTCGTCCTCGGCGACGTCCGCCTCCACGCCCGGGCTCGCCTCACCGGCGCGCCCGGGGCGCCGGGCCTGGCCGCCGCGATCGCCGGCGCGATCACGCTGCCGACCGGCGACGACGGCGACTTCGCGGGCGAGGCCGGCTGGGTGCTCGGCTGGGGCCTGCGGGTCGGCTATCGCTCGCGGGACCTGGTCCTCGCCGGCGGCGCCGGCATGCGGGTCCGCACCCAGGAGGTCGTGCTGCTGTCGCCGGCGCGGCCCCACGGCAACGAGCTCACCGGCAGCGCCGGCGTCGCGGTGCGAGCCGGTCCGCTCGGGCGCCAGCTCGGCGGCGACGATCGGGCCTGGCTGTTCGCCGAGGTCGAGGGCGTGCTCGGTGACTCGCCGGGCACCGGCCGGCGCGGACCCTCGCCGGCCGAGGCGCGGATCGGCGCGCGGCTCGATGTCGCGCATTGCTGGTCGGTCGGCCTCGCCGGCGGCGCGGGCTTCACGCCCGACGAGCTCGGGTCGCCGGGCTACCGTTTCCTCGCCCAGGTCACGTTCCATCAGGACCCGATCGGCGACCGCGACGGCGACGGCATCCGCGACGGCCAGGACGCCTGTTGGCGCGAGCCCGAAGATCGCGACGGCGTCGACGACTGGGACGGCTGCCCCGAGCTCGACGACGACGGCGACGGCATCGAGGACTCGGTCGACGCCTGTCCGGCCCAGGCCGAAGACCTCGACGGCTATCAGGACGCCGACGGTTGCCCCGAGGACGAGACCCGGATCCTCGACCGCGCCGACTGAGCGTTCGCGCGGCATCCGACTACCTACGAGGTCGGCGCCACGCCGACCCAGATGGGCACGGCCAGCGTGATGTCGCCATCGGGGGCGAAGACCGTCAGCAGGTAGTCGCCGCGCAGGACCAGCGGCACCGCGCCCAGCGTCGCGCCGGTGAGCGCCACGGTCTTGCCGGTCGGATCGCGCAAGGTCGCCGCCAGCACCTTGGGCGTGACGGTCTCCTCGTCGTTCCAGACCTCGACCCGCACCGCCAGGCGATCGCCGGCGCGGCGGGTGGCGGGCCAGCTGGCGCGCAGCGTGTAGTCGCCGGCCGAGACCATCGCCCAGGGCGGGCCGCGGTCGAGCGTGGCTGGCGGTGCCGGGGCCACCGCCACCGTCGGCACCTCCCACGCGAGCGAGCCGGTCGCCGGCGGGCGCACCGCCACCGCCGCGATCACCGCCGCCGCCGCCAGCCCGAGCGTGGCTGCGCTGGCTCGCGCGATCCCCTGCCGTCGGCGCGAGGGCGGCGTCAACCGCGCCAGCTCGGCGAGCACCTCGGCGGCGCTGGTCGGGCGCTCGCAAGGCCGCTTGCCCAGGAGCCGTAGCACCAGCGCTTGTAGCGCGCGGGTGCGCGGATCGGTCGAGGCGGGCAGGGGACGCGGCCTCGCACCCAGATGCGCGAGCTGGATCTCGAGCGCGCCTCCCTCGAACAGATCATGCCCGGCCAGGAGCCGGTAGAGGATGCCGCCCAGGCCGTACAGGTCGGCCGCTGGCGTGATCGCCTCGCCCAGCACTTGCTCGGGCGCCATGTAGCTCGGCGTGCCCGCGCACCGGGTCGCGCTCGACGCCGCGTCGTCGGGCCGGCGGGCCAGGCCGAGATCGACCAGCACGACGCGGCCGTCGCGGCGGAACATGACGTTGTCGGGCTTCACGTCGCGATGCACGACGCCGCGGGCATGGGCCGCGACCAGGGCGCGCGCGATCGCCGCGCCGACCGCGACCACGTCGGTGGCCGACCACGGCTGGTCGCCGAGCCGCGCCGCCAAGGTGTCGCCGTCGATCCATTCCATCGCCAGCCAGGGCCGCCCGTCGGCGAGCCGGCCCGCGCGGTGGACCCCTGGGAACATCGTCGTCGGCAGGCTGGCCGCGATCGCGGCCTCGCGCGCGGCCCGCGCCGCGCTCAGATCGTCGTCGGCGTGGCCGACCTTGATCGCCACCGCGCTGCCGTCGGACGCCCAGGCCCGGTACACCTGCCCGCCGCCGCCGACCCCGGCCGCCGGTCCCAGCCGGTAGCCGTGGCGGGCCAGCTCGGTGAACGTCGACATGCGACTTCGACGCGCCACCCGCCAGAAGATTCTCACGCACGTACATGTGGGCTCCCTGTCACGGGAATGCCCACCGACGCGAACGGCGATTGACCCGGCGTCAGTAGACCCTCTAGCCTCGGCGGGTATGCGCTCGACCGTCCCTCGCCTCACCGCGCTCATCACCGTCGCCACGCTCGTGGGTGCCGGCTGTCAGAATCCCCTCGACGAGACCCGGTCCCCGGTCGACGAGGGCACGTTCGGGACCACCGTGGTGACGCTGGTCTGCAAGCGCTTCGCCTTCGGTGACGATCTCGCCGATGGCGGCACCACCGACGTCCGCGGCGACGGTTACCGCGACATCTGTCATGACGGCCTCACACCACCCGACAGCGCCACCCTGCGCATGAAGGCGCTCCAGGCCGAGCGCGAGCGGCTCATCCTCGCGACCGACGCGATCTTCCCGCAGGGCTACCTCGACGATCTGCAGATTTACCTCACCAAGAACGACTTTCTCGCGCTGTACGACGACGACACCGCCCAGACCTCGATCGACGCGCTGATCGGGCTCCTGCGGCTGATGGCCGACGACCAGCCCACCGTCGACGCCCTCGAGCGCCTCGGCTTCCGCATCGGCTACCGACCGCTCAAGCCCGCGCTGGGCGCGGTGCGCGCCTTGGTCAGCTACCCCGAGCTCAACGAGCTCCTGCTCACGCTCACCACCGCGATCACCGCGGGCGGTAGCGCGCGCGCCGAGTGGCAGCACCTCATCGACGCCACCGGCGCCAGCCTGCGCGCCGCCAGCGCCGCGCCGACAGACGACAGCAACCGCACGCTGCGCATCGCCCTGGACTTCCTCCTGCGCGAGCGCTCGCTCCTGGGCACCTCGGCGTCGGCCCCGCTGGCCCTGCGCGACGGCCGCGGCCTGGTCCAGGTCGTCGCGCCGACGGTCGCGCCCTTCGTCGACGCCAACGCCGACGGCGCCGCCGATGTCGACGCGCTGGGCCGGTTCGTCGACGCCAGCGGCGCCGCCTTCGAGGCGCCGTCGCCCTTCGAGGTGCCCGACGGCGCCGTGACCACGCCCTGGCCGTTCCGCGACCCCGCCGGCCAGGCCTTGGCCGCCGCCGGGGGCGCCAAGGTCTACAAGTACGTCGACCTCGACTCGACGGTGATGGCGGCGCTGGCTCGCGACGGCATCTCGCTCTTCGATCCCAGCAAGGGCACCGCGCTCGATCTGCTGCGCGGCGCCTCGGCGCTGGTCGGCGGGCGCACCATGGCGACCCGTAGCTACCCCAACGGCGAGACCCTGGCGTATCGTGGCTACGACACCGACGCCTCGCCGCTGCTCGATCTCGGCCACGCCTACGCCCAGATCCTGCGCGACCCCAACGTCCTGGACACGCTGGCCCTCGGCCGCGATCTGGTCACCAACCACGAGCCCGAGCTGGCCCGCCTCACCGAGGCCATCGTCAAGGCGTTCCGGGTCGGCGACCGCCACCCCGAGGCCGTGGTCGCCCCCGGCGCCCCGCTGTGGGACGATCTGGTGCCGGTGCTGCGCCAGATCACCGCGAACCCGACGCTGTTCAACGCGCTCATGGCCGCGCTCGACAAGCCCGAGGTCGGCCAGCTCGGCGAGCGCTTCCGCAAGCTCATGGCCTACAAGGACCGCTTCGACATCAACCCGTCGACGCAGGCGGTGACCGGCACGTTCTCGACGCTGGTCGACCGCAGCCGCGCCGACTCCAACTACGACCGCTCGATCTTCCAGCGCTTCTTGCACCTCATCAACGACTCGAACGGCGCGCGGGCCTGCAACAAGGCCGATGCCAAGGTGAAAGACCCGTTCATCGGCATCACCCTCGGCACCTACGCCGAGTGCGCGCTGTTCCGCGTCGACAACCTCGCGGTCTTCTATCTGCAGTCGATGGCGTACGCCAAGACCACGGGCGGCCTCTACGTCTGCGAGACCGACGCTGGCGCCTTCGACTCGACCACCACCGCGACCACCCCCGCGGGCTGCGTGAGCCAGGGTCGCCGGCCCCAGCCCAAGGCCAACTTCAACTACCAGTGGGGCGGCGTGGTGCGCACCTCGATCGACACCTTCGGCGGCGACGCCTTCCTCGAGGACACCGTCGGCATCGTCGGCATGCGGAGCCACCCCACGCCGGCCGCCCTCGACCGCGTGCTGTTCTTGGTGCCGACGCCCGACTACCTGTCCAACATCATCAACCCGCTGCGCGATCGCGAGGGTGACCTCTACGCGTCGCAGCACGCCGGCACGCTGCCGGTCCTCGAGAAGGACGGCCTCTTCGATCAGATCCGCCCGGTCGTGCAGGCCTTCGCCGACAGCAACCAGGAGCAGCTCTTCGTCGATCTGCTCGCGGTGCTGCACAAGCACTGGGCGACCCGCGGCTCGACCAACCACCAGTCGATCAGCCCCGCCTCGCCCAACTACGTCTTCGGCTCGGGCGCCAGCAAGTACGAGGCGCTCATCGCCGAGATGCTGGCCGACGGCTCGCTCATGAGCGCGCTGTCGTCGACCGCGCCGGTGCTCAACCGCGTCGTCGTCAACGGCAAGTCCTACCCGACGATCCTGCGCGGCGCGGTGCAGCACCTGCTCACGCCGCTGGCCGGCCTCGCCGATCGCCGGGGCCGCACCTCGACCACCACCAGCGATGGCCGCGCGATCGGCCAGCTGTCGCCCTGGCACCTGCTCGCCGACGCCTACCTCGGCAAGCAGGCCCGCCTGAGCGCGGCCGGCGCCGAGGGTGAGGCCTGGACCCAGTCGGTGAGCGAGCTGGTCGACGTGCTGCTGCGCGGCGCCGAGGTCCCCGGCACCGGCTGGAAGTTCAAAAACCCGCGCACTCGGGGCATCCTCGACGCTGCCCTCGAGCTGGCGGGGTCGCGGGTCCGCGCTCACGACACCGCCGGCGATCGCGCGCGCTGGCTGGCGACCGATCTCGACGCCGATCTACGCGAGCTCGCGACCAGCCCGGTGTTTGCTGGCGCCGCCGACTTCGTGGTGTCGCTGCAGGCCAGCCCCGAGACCCGGGTCCAGCTCGATCAGCTGCTGCAATATCTCGTGAGCGAGGCCCAGGCCAGCGAATCGTTCGTGGCGTCGCTGACCTCGATCGCCGATCTCGCCCAGCTCGCCCTCGACGATCGCGACCTCCTGCCGATCGCGCACATCCTGGGCGAGGCGCTGCGTCCCGAGCGGGGCTGGCTCGAGGCCCACCTGGACTTCGTCAAGCACGCCCGCGCCGTCGACGACAACCGCGCGCTGTCGCGGCTGATGGTCAACCTCTACAGCGAGGATCGCACCGGTCGCACCGCGGTCGGCGATCTGATCGACGGCCTGTGCGAGGTGCTGCGGGCCCAGCCCTACGACCAGCGCGGCCAGCGGCTCACCGCCGACGACTACCGCTCGGTCCTGACCGGGGTCGCCGAGTTCCTCGACGAGGAGAAGCGCGGCCTGCGCAAGTTCATCGCCATCATCAAGTCGCGAAACCTCTAGGCTACTCGCCCGCCAGATGTCCGCACCGTTCGCCGACGAGCCCTTGCAAGCCGCATGAGCGATGGACGCGAGGTGACCGCGCTCTCGCCGGTGCCACCGGCGGGGATCGCGATCGAGCCAGTCGACGGCGGCGTCGTGCTGGCCACGCGCCACAGCCCGACCCTGGCGGTGGCGATCGTGGGCGGGGCCGTCGCCCTGGCGATGCTGGCGTCGCCGATGCCGATGTTGAGCACGGTCGCCATGGTGATGCTGGGGCTGTTCCTGGTGGCGCGACCCTCGTCACAGGAGGTCCGCATCGTCGCGCGCTGCGTCTCCGTCGTACGGTTCGAGGCCATCGCGCGCTGCGAGATCGTCGGCAGGCTCAACCACGAGGTCCGCCTGCGCTTGCACAGCGGCAAGCCCGTGCGGATCTTCACCGGATCGAAGCTGTGCGCCGAGTATGTCGCGCACGCCATCGGCCGTGCGCTGGCCGGCGCCGAGGGGCCGATCGCGGCGCTCGCGCTGCCGGAGGCGCGCGTGGTGCCGACGCGCGACTAGGACCTCGCCACAGCGTGGCCACGCCGACTCAAGCAGCGCGAGCGCTACGCCCACCTCTCGTGGTCGCACAGCACCGTCCACCGCCGCGCACCTCCCGCGGAGGAGTTCGCCTTCGCTTCCTAGCTGGGGTGGCGGCGACATGGCAGCATCCATCGCTCTGCGAACGTCGCGGAATTGGGATGCGCTGGCCATATGCGGCCAGGTCTTCGACCCGCCGGGCCAGGTCTCCGTGGGTTCCCCATCCAAGCCGTCCGATCATGAGAACCTGAAGGTCCGCCATGCTCCGCACTCGTCTCGCGTCCGCGCTCGCGGCCACCGTCGTCCTCATCCCGCTCGCAGCCGAGGCGGGCGGCATGTACCTGCCGACTCGCGGCGTGCGCCCCACCGGCCGGGCCGGCGCGTTCGTGGCCGGCGCCGACGATCTGTCGTCGATGTGGTTCAACCCGGCCGGCCTCGCCCACCTCGCGCGGGGCTCGTTCCTGATCGACGCCGGCTTCGTCCACCAGGCCATCGACTACACCCGCATTGATTCTGGCGGGAATCCTCAGCCGACCCAGCGCAACCAGGCGCCCGGCCTGCCGGTGCCGTCGCTCGGCTACGCGCGCCCGGTCGGTGACAAGATCGTCGTCGCCGCCGGGTTGTGGGCGCCCTACGCCGGCCTCGCCAAGTTCGACGCCGACGGGGCGCAGCGCTACTCGTCGGTCGACCTGTCAAAGACCGTGATCGCGACGATCGGGCTGGGCGCGGCGATCCGCCTGGGCGATCGCGTCCGGCTCGGCGCGACCTTGCAGAACCACGTCGTCGCGATGTCGTCGGACATCGTGCTGTCGGGCTGCCCAGGCCAGACCGTGTGCGCGCCCGAGGATCCCGAGTTCGACTCGCTCAACCGCATCGAGCAGACCCAGGTCTTCACGCCGTCGGGTTCGATCGGCGTGCAGCTCGACGCCACCGACAAGATCACCTTCGGGTTGGCGGCCCAGCTGCCGGTGTCGGTGAGCGGGCAGGGCAAGCTCTACACCCGGCTGCCGGCGTCGGGCTTCTTCGACGGCGCGTCGGTCGAGGGCGATCGCGCCGACATCTCCTTCGAGCTGCCGGCCGCGATCCGGGCCGGCGTCGAGGTCCGCCCCGGCCGCTGGCGCATCGAGGCCGCCGTCGACGTCGAGCTGTGGAGCCGCCACGAGGAGCTGCTCATCGAGCCCAAGAACGTCCGCATCGTCGGCGCGCCTGGCCTCGGCACCTACGAGCTGGGCGCGATCCACATCCCGCGGCAGTACCAGAACACCTTCGCGGTGCAGCTCGGCGTCGAGGGCCAACCCGCGGCCGGCACCCCGCTGACCGTGCGCGCTGGCTACGCCTACGAGACCGCGGCGGCGCCCGACCAGTACCTGTCGGTGCTCACCGTCGATGGCACCAAGCACCTGATCGCGGCCGGGCTCGGCTACCGGATCGGCGCCTGGAGCGTCGACGCGGTCTTCGGCTTCGCCACCATGGCCGACCGTCACGTCGACCCGACCGTCGGCAAGGCCCCGCAGCTCAACCCGATCCGCGACGAGTCCGAGGCGCCCCTCGAGGTCTTCGTCAACTGGGGCGACTACGCGTCGTCCTGGATCGTGGCGGGCGCGGGGCTCACCCGGTCGCTCTGATCACGCCGCGGCGCGGACCGGCTGGGTCTGGCGCAGACCACCGTCGACGATCTCGAAGATGGCGGGCAGCGCGGCCCCCCCGACGTTGGTGGTCATGGCGTCGACCGCGAGCGCGCCGACGAAGCCGCTCCACAACGTCTCGCCCACCGCGTCGGCATCGCAGCCGCGGTATCGGCCGCTCTGCAAGGCCTGGCTGACCGAGCCGGCCAGGCCAGCGCGGATGCGCCCGAGGGAGCGGGCCAACCCGTCGGCGACCTCGTCGGACAGGGCGCCGCGCAGCTCGGGCCGACCGACCATGCCCAGGGCGCGGGCCGACTCGGGTTCAGCCGTGCGCCAGGCCGCCAGGCTGGCCCAGGCGTCTCGGGGGTCGCGAGCCGCGCTCAGCGTGTCGGCCAGCGTGCCGAGCGAGCGCTCGAGGAGCGACAGGTAGAGATCTTCTTTCGACTTGAAATACAGGTAGATGGCACCAACCGAGAGCTGCGCTTGCTTGGCGATGTCCTCGATCGAGGTCCGGGCGAAGCCGCGCTCGAAGAAGACCGGACGCGCGGCGTCCTGGATACGGTGCCGGCGGGCTTCTCGTTCCTGTCGCTTGCGTTCCTGAGGGTTAATCATGACGCGGAGCATTATCGGAATAACGCGACGTGTCAAGTGACAGATTCTGACCCGCGTAGATCGCCTGTCCTGTCGCGGACGTTGGACCCAAACATGCCGACCATCGCCGCCGCGCCGCTCCGCCGCCAGCGCCTCCGCACCGCCATCGCGCTCGCCACCGCCGCCAGCGCCGTCGCGGCGGCCGCGCTGTTCTCGCCGCGGGCGCCCCAGCGCAGCTGGGTCCGCGCGCCCTCGAGCGGATCGACCAACCTCACCGCCGCGCTGGTGTCGAGCCACATCCTCACCGGCACCAGCGACACCTTCGTCGCGATCTCGCTGACCGCGCCCAACACCGTGGTCAGCCGCCGCAGCCCGGCCTCGGTCGCCATCGTGTTTGACCGCAGCTCGTCGATGCGCGAGCAGCCGATCGCCCAGGCCAAGGCCGCCGCGATCGCGCTGATCGATCGGCTCGGCCCTGACGACGAGATCACCTTGGTCAGCTACTCGACCCACGCCACCGTCGACCTGCCGCTGATGGTCGCCGACGAGCGGGGCCGGGCCCGGGCCCGGGCCGCCATCGCCGGCCTCGAGGCGGTCGGTGCCACCAACCTCTCCGAAGGCCTGCAGCTGGGCGCCGACGAGCTGGCCCGAGCCCACACCCCGCTGCGTCGGGTGGTCCTCATCAGCGACGGCTCACCCAACGAGGGCATCTACCGGCGCGACGAGCTGGTCCGCATGGCCGCGACCCGCGCCGCCAACGGCACCTCGATCACCACGGTCGGCGTCGGCCTGGAGTTCAACGAGGCGATCATGACCGGCATCGCGGTCGCCGGCCGCGGCGGCTACTACTTTGCCGAGGACTCCAGCGCGCTCGCCGCGATGTTCGCGGCCGAGCTCGAGAGCCTGGGTCAGACCGCGGTCGTCGACGGTCGCCTGCGCATCACCGCCGGTCCCGGCGTCGAGATCATCGACGTGCTCGGCTACTCGTTCGAGACCGCGGCCGACGGCGCGGTGCTGGTGCCGATCGCCGATCTCCGCCAGAATCAAAAGACCAAGGTGGTCGTGCGGGTGGTCGCCACCGTCGTCAAGCCGGGCCCGGTGACGCTGGCCGAGGTGACCTGGAGCTACCGCGAGGTCGGCGGCGCGGCGCGAGCCCTGACCGCGAGCGCGACCGCGACCGCCACCGCGGACGTCCGCCGGGTCGAGGCCAGCCGCGACCGGGCGACCACGGTGCTCGTCGAGGAGGCCCGCACCGCCATCGCCATCGACCAGGCCGCCGAGGCCTACGCCGACGGCGAGGCCGAGCGCGCGACCGAGATCCTCGACCAGCGCGCCGAGGACAGCGCGGGCCTGGCCGCGCAGACGGGCGACGCCGACCTGGCGATGCGCATCCGCGGCGCGACCACGAGGGTCCGCCGCGAGTTCGCGGCCGCGCCGGCGCCCAGCGCCGACAACGGCAAGCGCGCCCTCAAGGGCAGCCGCTCGAGCGCCTATCAGCTGGCTCGCTGAGGCGCGATCGCGACGATCAAGTCGCGCGTGACCGTGACCAGCGAGCCGACCGGGACCGGCTCGGGCCGGGCGTCGCCGAGGTCGCCGCGCAGGACCGGCGGGCCCAGCCCCGAGGCGACCACCACACCGCGGAAGGACGGGTCGTGGGCGCCGCGCGCGCTGAAGACCCGCAGCGGGTAGACCGCCAGGGGCGCGCCGACCGCCGCCACCACCAGCGCGCGGCTGTTGGACACCGCGACGTTGCTGGCCGGCGGGGACGCCAGCCCGGCGGCGACCCGGGTCATCGCCTCGACCACCAGTCGGGCCAGCGCCGACACGCCAAGGCCGGCGTCGCCCGGGAAATCAGGACCGTCGGTGACGCCCTGCTCGTGCAGCAGCGCGATGAGCGTGTGCAAGGTCAGCTCGCCGGTGGTGCGGCCGCGCAGGTTGCGGCGCAGGAACTCCGGGATGCGCGCGACCATGGCCTCGTAGGTCTTGGCGTCGAGCCCCGCGGTCGGGTCAGCGGCCAACATCCAACGCCGGAACCGAAACGGCGGGAGATCGTCGCCGAGCTTCTGCTGGCCGGCCGCGTGCTCTTCGTCGACGATCTGGGCGATCACGCAGTCGCTGCGCTGCTCGGCGATCGCGGCGGCCAGGTCGAGCGGGCCGCCGGCGGGGCGGGGCGTGCGCGCGATCAGGATCTCGCCGCCGTGGACCGAGGCCAGACCCCATCGGCCGATCGGCGCGGGCCGCTGGAGCGGTAGCGGCGCGAGCGCCTCGGCGAGGCGGTCGGGCTGATTGCACATGCAGGCGACGAGCGTCATCGGCAGGCGAGTGTAGCAGGCCCGGCAAGTCGGCCGGCGACGCTCAGAGCTGGCGCTCGACGAAGGCGCGCAGCTGCTCGAGGGGCTGGGCCCGCTCGCGCTCGTTCCAGACCTCGTGCTTGAAGCCGGCGAGGACGTGGATTTCGGCGGCGGGCACGGTGCGCGCGATGCGCTCGGCGACGACCGGGTTGGCGATGACGTCGTCGCCGCCGATCAGCCACAAGGTCGGCACGTCGATGGTGCGGGCGCCGGCGTCGACGCGGGCCTGCGCCGCGCGCGCCTCGGTGAACCAGCGCGCCGACGCCACGTCGTGGCACAGCGTGTCGCCGACGCGGGCGGCCTGCATCGCGGGATCCGAGCTGAGGTCGGCCGGGCGCAGCTCGTTCTTTTGCGAGAACGCCGGGTAAACTGCGCTGGCGACCTTGGCCAGCCAGATCTTGGGCGCCGGCACCGCGAGCTTGAGCGCCAGGAACGGTGACGACAGCACCGCGGCCTTGCACTGCAAGCGTGGCGAGCCGCACAGCGCCTCGAGCGTGATGAGCGAGCCGTTGGAGTGCGCGACCACCAGCAGCGGCTTATCGGGGGCGAGGGCGGCCGCCGCGGCGCGGGCGACGTCGAGATCGGCGCGGTAGTCGCTCCAGTGATCGATGTGGCCGCGCCGCCCCGACGAGCGGCCGTGGCCGCGCAGGTCAAAGCCGAGCACCGCGCAGCCGGCGTCGCGCAGGACGTGGGCGACCTCGCGGTACCGCCCGATGTGCTCGGCATAGCCGTGGACCATCAGCGCGACCGCGCGCGGCGCGTCGGGCAGGAACACCTCGGCATGCAGCGTGGCGCCGCCGGTCGAGGAGAGCGTGAGCGTGCGGGTGGGATCGATCGGCCCGAGCGAGGTCATGCGGCGCGTCACGCTACCATGCCCCGGGATCGGCCGGGCGGGTTGACAGCGGCCCGCCAGGCTGGTTAGCTCGGCCCGGGTTCGTCGGTAAGATGCGAAAACTGTTTTGCTTTCCCTTGGTCGTCGCGATGGCGTCCAGCCTCGTTGGGTGCCCGCGTCCCGAGGGAGACCCGGCCAAAAGCGAGACCCGGCTCGCGCTAGCCCGCGACTTCCTCGTACACAACGAGCTCGAGGCCGCTGAGGCCGAGGCCAACAAGGCGCTCGGTTACCTCGCGAGCAACGAGGAGGCCTACAACGTCCGGGGCTTGGTCCATCACTTCCGCGCCGCCAACGCGCAGGCGTTGATGGAGATCGACTCCTGCGTCACCGGCGTCGACGCCGAGGCGCTTCGTTCCGACCTCGACAGCGAGCTCGTGCTCGCGCAGCGTGACTTCAAGCAGGCGGTCGAGCTCGCGCCCGACTACGCCGAAGCGTGGTCCAACGCCGGCACCGTCGCGTTTCTCCTCGAGGACTACGACAGCGCCAAGATCGCGTTCGAGACCGCGCTCGCCAACCCGGCGCGCCTGGTGAGCCCTGGGCTCACCCGCGCCAATCTCGGCTGGGTGTTCTTCATGCAGCAAAATTATGTCGGCGCGGCCAAGGAGCTGCGCCAGGCAATCCAGTTTCAGCCCGGCATGTGCGTCGCAACTTATCGGCTCGGACGGGTTTACTTTGCCCGTGAAGAGTGGGAAAACGCGGCCGATAAGTTTCAGGAAGTTAGCGACCAAGCGGACTGTCGTTCACAGGAATCTGCTCTGTACCTCATGAAGGCGCGACTGGAACAAGGTCTACTCGACGACGCCAAGGTGGCGCAGGTCGGTTGCGTTTCACGCGCGCCGAAGAGCTGTCTCGCTGCGCAATGCCGCAGCGCCGCGATGCAGCCGGGCTCTGCCGCAGTGGGAGGCGCACGGTGAGCAGCGAGCGCGGGACGACCAAACCGCCGCAGGAGCGCGCCATGCCGCGCCCGGGCTCACTGGTGTCGGCGGTGGAACGGGCGGCGAGGGCGTCGGGACGTCGCACTCCCACCGATGGTGCGGTCGGCGACGAGGTGCGCACGGCGCGGGCTGGTCTGTCGGCCTGGCTCACCGCCGGTCGTGAGGCGCGGGGCTGGACCCGGGAGCACGTCGCTCGCACGACCCGCATCCCGATGCGCACGGTCGAGAACCTCGAGGGCGGTCGCTGGGACGAGCTGCCCGCCGACGTCTTCGTCCGTGGCTTTCTGCGCGGCTACGCTCGCTGCGTCGGCCTGTCGGTCGACGACGCGCTGGCCCAGTACAGCGGCTGTGGCTTCGCGGCGGCACCGGTGGCCTCGGCTCAGGCCCGCGCGCTCCTCGACTCGATGGCGCCGCTCGCGCCGCTGTCGGCGGCGCCCCGGGCTGCCACCGCCACGCCGATCACCTTGCCTCCGCGCATCTTGAGCGTCCGCAGCGACGCGCCCAAGGCTGTGCGGGCCATCGAGCTGGCGGCCATCGAGCTGGCGGCCATCGATCTGGCGGCCATCGAGCTGGCGGCCATCGAGCTGGCGGCCATCGAGCTGGCGGCCAGAGTTCAGGACGCGCCGCTGGCGTCGGTCCAACTCGCCCTCGCGACGATCACGCTGCCCGAGGTCGCGGTCACCGCGCCGCCGCACCGTCGCCAGAAGCGCGCCGTCACCGTCGGCGGGACGCCCGAGCGCGACTCCCGCGGTCGCTTCACCCGCAAGAGTCAGGAGATGGCCGTCGTCGCCGACTCGACCGCTGGCGATGCGGCGGCCAGCGACGAGCCCGGCGTCTCGTTCACCGCGATTCCGGCGCCGGCTCCCGACGCTGTTCGCGAGCCTGGCCGCGATCCCGGCGCGAGCCTCGAGATCGAGATCGTGACGGACCCGGTCGTGACGCGCGTCGTCCCGCCGCCGTCGATCCGGCTGGTTTCGACTCCCAGCGGTTCGACTCCCAGCGGTTCGACTCCCAGCGGTTCGACTCCCAGGGGCTCGATGCTGAGCGCCATCCGTCGAGCCGCGCCGGCCGCGCCGAGCCTGGTCATCGACGACGACGATCCTGACGACGCCGAGCGTGCGCGCGAACAGCGCGCTCAGCAGCAGCACAAAGACGGCGGCTGGCGGAGCTTTCTGCCGCCAGCGCTGCTCGACCAGGAGCGCGGCGGTCGGCAGGGCGGCCTGACGCTGGCGGTGATCATCCTGCTCATCGTCGCCACCCTCACGCTGTCTTACCTGATGCGCCGGCCCAGCTCGACGGGCGAGGGCGTGACCCGCGCGGTGCCTGCGCACGTCGACCCGTCGCGCCTCGCGTGACCAGCGACGCCGCGTCGTCGACGCTGGCCGTGGTCCTCCGCACGACCCCGGTCGGTGAGTCTGACCTGGTGGTGCAGCTGTTCACCCGCGATCACGGCCGGGTCAGCGCGATCGCCCGCGGCGCGCGCCGCTCGCGCAAGCGCTTCGGCGGCGGGCTCGAGGCGCTGGTGCTGCTCGCGATCGAGCTGGGTCGGCGCAAGCGCGGCGGCGAGCTGTGGGGCCTCGACGCCATCGAGCCTCGCGAAGATCATCGCGCGCTCGCCAACGACCCGATCGTCTGGGGCCACGCCGCCTACGGGCTCGAGCTGATGCGCGAGCTGGCGCCGGCCGAGGTGCCCGAGCCCCAGCTGCTGGCGCTGGTGGTCGCGCTGTGGCGCGCGCTCGCCGACGGGCCGTCGCCGGCGGTGCTGCGGGCCTTCGAGCTCGCGCTGGTCCGCATCCTCGGCAGCGAGGTCGCCCTCGAGCAGTGCGCGGCGTGCGGCCGCGACGACCTCGAGCAGCACGCGGTCTTTGACCCGGTGCGAGGCGGCGCGATCTGCGAGCGCTGCGCGCCGCTGAGCAAGAACCTCGGCGTGCGACCGCTGCCCGACGCCGCGCGCCGTCACCTGCTCGCGATCGCGCACGCCACGCTGGCCGAGGCCCGGGCCCTCGAGCTCGACGACGAGACCCGGCTGGCCGCGCGCGACGCCATGCTGGGCTTCATCGATCACCTGATGGGCGGGCGACGGTTGCAGACCCTCGGGTTCGTCACCCAGGTGCATGCCTCGCTGCGACGCCCCGTGTAGGATGGCGCGCATGGCTCGGACCGGTCAGGTCACTGCAATCGCGTTCGCGCTCACCCTCGCATCGTCGACGGGCGTGGCCCTCGCGCAGCCCGATGACGGCGGCGAGATCGAGATGGGCGACGCCGCGCCCGCCGACGCCGCGCCGCCCGCTGAGGCGCCCGCGCTCGATCCCGAGACCGCCAAGGCGAACGCCCGCAAGCTCCTCGACGGTGGCGACGGCTTCCTCAAGCGCGGCGACTACTACGCCAAGAAGCGCAAGCCCAACGACGCGACCGCGCAGTACGAGCGCGCGCTCGCCGCGTACACCAAGGCCTACGAGCTGGTGCCCAACCCGAAGATCCTGTTTCCGATCGCGATCGCCGAGCAGAAGCTGGGTCGCTGGGCGCTGGCCGCGCGCGACTTCCGCAAGTTCTTGAACCAGGTGCCCGAGGGCGACGCCAAGATGCGGGCCGACGCCACCACGCGCCTCGAGGCGGTCAAGGCCAAGGTCGGCGTGCTCGCGATCGTCGTCAACGCCGAGGAGGCCGAGGTCAGCCTCGACGGCACGGTCATCGGGACCGCGCCGCTCGTCGAGCCGCTGTTCCTGCCGGCTGGCGAGTACACGCTCAGCTTCACCGCCAATGGCTACCAGCCCCTCGAGCAGCAGGTGTCGATCGAGGACGGCAGCGAGAGCGAGCGCACCTTCGAGCTCACGCCGATCCCGATCATCGTCGAGCCGCCGACCCGGCGTCCGATCGAGGAGCCGCCCGCGGTCGTGCGGGTGCCGGGACCCAGCAAGCTGCCGCTCATCGCGCTGGGCGGGCTCGCGCTGGGCCTCGCCGGTGGTGCGACCGCGACGGGCCTCATCGCGGTGGGCCGCCACGCCACCTTCACCGACGAGAGCGTCGGCGACAACCGGCGCGAGGATGCGCGGGTCTCGGGCAAGAAGCTCGCGCTGCTCACCGACGGCCTCATCGTCGGTAGCGTGGTCGCGACCGGGGTCTTCACGTACTACTACCTGAAGGTCTACCGGCCCAAGGCCAAGGCGCGCTCGGTCAAGGAGCGCGAGCAGCGCAGCCCGGGCGACGCCTTCGCGAGCGCGCCCAAGATCCTGGTCACGCCGTGGGTCGAAGCCTCGGTCGGTGGACTCGTCCTTTCCGGCAGCCTGTAACCGCAACCGCACGACGAAGGGTCACTCCCATGACGCAACCGAACTATCCCGCGGCTCCTTCCAAGGGTGGCACTCCGAAGATCGTGCCGGTGCTGGTCTCCGTCGTCGTCGCGGCCGGCACGTTCTGCGGCCTTTACTTCGGCGTGGGCACCGGGCAGGAGGAGGCGGAAGCCGGCGCCGAGGTCGCGCAGGCCGGCAGCGGGTCGGACACCGACTCGGGCAGCGACACGCCGACGCCGACCGCGGGTTCTGACAGCGCTGGCTCGGGCAGCGGTAGCGGCTCGGATGTCGCGGCGGCCGGCTCGGACAGCGCGACGGACGCCGACGCGGGCGCCGTCGATCCCGGCCTGGGCTCGGGCTCGGGCTCGGGCTCGGGCTCGGGCGCCGTGGCGACCGCTGACGGCGACGCCGGCGCGGGGGCAGCCTCGACCGATGCTGGCACCGGGTCGGGCCCGGCGGTCGCCGCTGCCGGCGTGGGCTCGGGCTCGGCGGCGACGCCGCCCGAGGGTCCGGGTCCGGGCGCGGGCTCGGCGCGGCCGGCGCTGGCCGAGGCGACGCTGCAGTTCTCGGTCGTGCCGCCGACCGCCGAGATCGAGATCGATGGCAAGGCAGTCGTGGGCGGCGTCGCTCAGGTCCCGCTCACCAACGGCACCAAGAAGATCACGGTCACGGCCACGGCCAGCGGCTACCGGAGCTTCGAGAAGAAGTTCACGGTCACCGACGACCAGCTGATCAGCTTCAAGATGTCCAAGCGCGGCGGCAGCTCGGGCGGCTCGCGCAACCACGGGGGCGGCGACAAGATCGACTCCGGCAAGATCGACATGTGAGCGGCAAGGGCGCGCCTCGCCCTCGCGCGCCGCGAATGTATTTGCATCCAGCTGGCAAATACCGTATCTCGAGAGGCATGAGGCGAGGCCAGTTCATCAGCGTGCTGGCTGAGGTGGCGATGGGGTTGGCGATGGCGGGGCTGGCGGCGTGCGGCGCGACTCCCTCGGCCGACGGCGAGGACGCCGCGATCGATGCCGGTGTGCTCGACACCCAGGCGCGCGATGCCGCGCCTCCGGTCGATGCCGCGCCACCCCTCGACGCCGGCTATTCGACCGCGCTGCCCGGCTGCGACGATGCCGCCGCGCTGCTGTACCAGACGCCGACCGACCTGCCGCCGCTCACCGACGCGCTGCGCGGTACCATCGTGCGCTGCAGCGTCGGCGCGCTCCTGACCGCCGCCGCGGTCCAGGCTGCCGGTGAGGCCAGCGGCGCCACCTTCGTCGCGACCTCCGGCGTGCGGGTCGTGAAGCTGGCGTATCGGACCGTGCGCGGCGACGGCGCCGCGACCGTGACCACCGCGACCGTGTATCTACCGACGACGCCGCGCGCGCTGCCGGTGCCGGTGATGCTGGCGGCCCGCTCGACCGCGGGCCTCGCCGACCGCTGCGCGCCGTCGCGCGACGAGCTGCCAGCGGCCAACCAGGCGCTACCGTTCGCCGGCCTCGGCTACGCCGTAGTGTCGCCCGACTTCTCGGGGCTGGGCAACGAGGGCGTCCACGCCTATCTCGACAACCGCGAGGCGGTCCAGCAGCTCTTCGACGGCGCCCGCGCCCTCGAGGGGCTGGTCGGCGCCGGGCTGATCGGCGCGCCGACGGTGGCGCTGGGCTACAGCCAAGGCGGCGGCATCGTGCTGTCGGCCCAAGCCCTCGAGCAGGAGCTGACCGGGCGCCGCAGCTTGCGCGCGGTCGTCGCGATCGCGCCCGAATGGCCGACCCGCGCCAACTCGTTCAAGTACGTCGACGTGCTGCGCAACCCCGATCAGCTCACCGGCACGACCGGCCTGGCGCCACCGACGGTGGTCGCGATGCGGCAGTACGGTTGGTTCACCAACCACCTCGGCCCGGCCCACGCCGGCGACAGCTTCCCGGCCGGGGATCGCGCGTCGATCCTCTCGTCGGTGGAGTCGCTGTGCACGATCCCGCTGGGCGCGGCGCTGGGCGCCAACCAGCCGCGGGTGCGCGACCTCGTCGACGACAGCTTCCGCGTCGCGATGCTGGCCTGCGTGGACGGCGGGCCCGGCTGCGTCGAGCCGGCGGCGGGGTTCTACGGCTGGCTCGAGGACAACGTCGTCCACGCCGACCCGGCGGGCGCGCCGATCCTGATCATCGCGGGGCTCGCCGATCAGGTCATGCCGGCGGCCAGCGAGGCGGCCTGCGACGTCGCCAAGCTGCGCGCCGAGGGGGTGACGCCGGAGGTGTGCAGCGACCCCCTCGCGACCCACGACACCGTGCTCGAGCGGAAGATCGAGCACGCGATCGCGTGGGCCGAGGCGGCGGCGACCGGGCAGGCTCACCCGTCCTGCTCATCGAGCTTCTTGCCGACATGCACGCCGTGACGCCATACTCGCCAGATGTCGCGCTTGCTCGCCGCCGTGCTGGTTGCCTCGACAGCGCTGGTTGGCTGTGGCGACCCGATGCTGGTGCGGCCCGACGACGCCGCGCTGATCGACGCCGCCGAGCCGGTCGACGCGCCGACGCTGGTCGACGCGCCTGAGCCCGACGCCAGCGTCGACGCCAGGGTCGGCGGTCCGCCGGTGGTCATCATGCTCATCGGCGACGGCATGGGCGTCGGCCAGGTCGAGGCGGCGTCTTGGTACCGACATGGTCGCCCCGACGGCCTCGCGATGCAGCACCTGCAGTACCGCGGCGAGGTTCGCACCGGCAGCCCGTCGGGGATCACCGACTCCGCGGCGGCGGCGACCGTGCTCGCGACCGGCGTCTATACCTACAACGGCGCGCTCGGCCTCGATCGCCACGGCGTGCGGGTCGAGACGCTGATCGAGCACGCGGCGGCCCGCGGCCTCGGCACCGGGGTGGTCACCACGACCAGCCTGCCGCACGCGACGCCGGCCGGGTTCACGTCCCACGTCGGCTCGCGCGGGCAGATGGTCGAGATCGCCGACCAGCAGGTGCGGCTGACCCATCCCGACGTGATGCTGGGCGGCGGCTCGCTGTACTTCGCGCCCGCGGGCAAGGGCTCGGTGCGCTCCGACGGTGGCCTCTACGACGAGCTCGACGCCGCGGGCTACACCCACGTCACCACCGCCGACGGGCTGGCCGCGGCGGTCGCGGCCGGGGCCCCCAAGCTGTTCGGTGACTTCGCGCCCGACATGATGACGTTCGTCGCGGCCCGGTCGCGCGAGACCAGCGAGCCGACGCTGCTCGACAACGCGCGCGCCGCGATCACGACCCTCGATCGCGACCCCGACGGCTTCTTCCTGATGATCGAGGGCGGCCGGATCGATCACGGCGGCCACGCCAACAGCCTGGTCGACGTGGTGCAAGAGACCCTGGCCTTCGACGACACCGTCGCGTGGGTGCGGGCCTGGGCCCGGGCCCGCGGCAACGTGACGATCCTGGTCACCGCTGATCACGAGACCGGTGGCCTCGAGATCGTGTCCCCGCGGCCGGCCGGCACCTATCCCAAGGTGCGCTGGCGCTGGGGCAATCACACCAACACCCGGGTCCCGATCTTCGCCGAAGGCCCGGGCGCAGCCCTCGTCGATCGCGCCGTCATCGATCATCGCTGGGTCCACGCCATCGCCCAGGCGCGCATCGATCGCCAGGCCTTGGTGGCGCCGGCCCGCGAGCCGGTCCCCGACGGCGAGCTGGGCGATCTGCGCCATCGCGCGGTCACCCAGACCGTCGCGACCGGCTTTGGCGCCGGCCAGAACCAGCTCGACGCGATGTGGCTCGACGCCAACCGCGACGGGCTCTTCGTCGGGCTCGAGGGCCTGTTCGCCTGGAACCACAACGCCGTCGAGGTGTGGATCGACGTCGACCCCGGCGCGGGCACTGGCTTCGCGGGGCTGGCTGGCAACCTGGGCGATCGCGACGGCGCGGTCGATCGCGCGCTGACGTCGTCGCAGGTGACCGGGCCGCGGGTCCCGTTCGGCGCCGACGTGGCGCTGGTGTCGATCGGCGGCGCCGATCCCAAGGTCGAGGAGCTGTGGGACCAAGGCGGCCTGCGCGCGCTGCGTCCGCCCACCGGACAGCCGAGCAACCTGGGCTGGCTGCGAGCGGCGATCAACTTCGGCGCGGTGCGGACTCGGGCGACGCCGGTGGGCCCGGTGCCCGGGCAGGGCCTCGAGGCCTTCGTGCCGTGGGCGATGCTGTACCCGGGCGGCGTGGTCCCGCGGGGCGCGCGCCTGCGCCTGGCCGCGGTCATGACCAACACCACCGGTGAGTTCACGTCGAACCAGTTCTTGCCGCCGCTGCCGGTCGGCGCCGGCAATCCCGGCGTCACCGCGGTCGGTTTGCCCGGCGTGGTCGAGTACGTCGTCGATCGCGACGGCGACGGGGTCGTCGACGGCGACCAGCCGCCGACGGTCTTGCGGTGACGCTCACCCACCGCGCCTGGCTTGCGCGCCGGTCGCGCCGACCCGCCTACTCCTCGGGCAGCTTGAAGCCGTAGCGCCGCATGATCGCGTGGCCGGCCGGCGACGCCAGGTACGCCGCGAAGGCGTGGGCACCGTCGGCGCTCGGGCCCGCGCCGCACACCACCAGCTGCTGGTCGAGGGGCGCGTGCCATGAGGCGTCGATGGGCAGCACGGTGCCGCCATCGCCGGCGGTCGACAGCGACAGCGCGATGATCGCGGCGTCGGCGCTGCCGTCTTGGGCCCACTGCTTGGTCTGCTGGACGTTGGTGCCAAAGACCAGCTTCCGCTGCACCGCCTCCCATACCCCGGCGTGCTGCAGCGCCTCGCGGGCGGCCTTGCCGTAAGGGGCGTGATCGGGATTGGCGATCGCGATCCTGCGGAACCGGGGCTCGGTCAGCTCACCCAGCGAGGTGAGCTTCTCGCCGCGGCTCCACGCCACGACGCGACCCTGGGCGTACTGGGCGCGACTCGCGGCGTCGCACACGCCGGCGCTGACGACCTGGTCGACGTACGACGCGTTGGCCGCGGCGTACAGGTCGAAGGGGGCGCCCTCGATGAGCTGCTTGGCCAGCAGGCCCGACGAGCCGAACGTGAAGACCACGGGCGTGCCGGTCGCCTTGGTGAACGCCGGGCCGACCTCCTCGAAGGCGCGGGCCAGATCGGCGGCAGCGGCGACCTTCACGGTGCCGCGCGACGAGGTGCGCCGGCATCCAACCACCAGCGCGAGCGCTACGAGCACGACGACGAAGCGGCGCATGGCGTTCGACGATAGCCAGCCCCGCGTCGACGCGGTGTTACCTGCGGGTTACAGCCGAGGCATACGACGCCGGGGTCCGGCAGTTGCGGCGATCGCCGATCGTTGTCGGTCCGCCCCAGAGCTCGCTGAGCGAGACCGGGTCAACTCAGGTGAAGTTTGGGGTTAGGGCCCGCGAGTGGACAAGTCGATCGAGGATCGCGGTCGAGGCGCCCGGAGGGCAAGGCGACGGTGAGGACCGCAGGGGAGCATCCTCGACGGAGGTGACCCGAGGACCGGAACCGGCAACGCAGCCAGCCGGGATGGATCGGCCGCGAGAACGGTCGACTTGTTCGTTCGCGGGCCCTTAGGATGGGGCATGCGCAAGCGGGTGCTGCTCGTCGAGGACGAGCCCGACGTCGCGCGGCTCTTGGCCTACCACCTCGACGCCGCCGGCTTCGACGTGACCTGGGTCGAGCGCGGCCTCGAGGGGCTGGCCCGCGCTCGCGCCGAGGCGCCGGTGGTGGTGGTCCTCGACGTGATGCTGCCCGACCTCGACGGCTTCGAGGTGTGCAAGCGGCTGCGCGAGCAGCCCGCGACCGCGGGCACTGGCATCCTGATGCTGACCGCGCGCGCCGATCCCGACGATCGCATCACCGGGCTCGAGGTTGGCGCCGACGATTACGTCGCCAAGCCGTTCGTCGTGCGCGAGGTGATCCTGCGGGTCACCGCGCTGGCCAACCGCATCGCCGAGCGCACCGTCGCGGCGAGCGGCGGCGTCGGCACCGCGCCGATCCGCCTGGGACCGCTGGTCATCGACGCCGGCGAGCACACCGTCACCCTCGACGGCGCGCCGCTGGCCTTGCGCCCGCTCGAGTGGAAGCTGCTGGCAACCCTGGCGGCGACGCCGGGGCGGGTGTTCTCGCGCGAGGATCTACTGGCCGAGGTCTGGGACATCCGCGGCAACGTCAGCACGCGCACCGTCGACGTCCACGTCCGGCGCCTGCGCATCAGCCTGGGCCCCGCGGCCGACTGGGTCGAGACCGTGCACGGCTTCGGCTACCGCGCGCGCAAAGACGAGTGACCGTCTCGATCCGCACGCGGCTGCTGTTTGGGTTCGTCGCGATCGTGCTCGTCGTCGCGGTCACGACCTTCGGGCTCCTCGATCGCACGCTCGGCGACGATCTCGAGGGCGACGTCGACCAGCGTCTGCACAGCCAGGCCCTCGGCGTCGAGCGCTGGCTCGACGTGGCCGGGCACGTCGCGCGGCTGGCGCCTCGGCTCGGCGCGGTGGTCGGCGCGCGGCTCACCATCATCGGCGCCGACGGCGTGGTCCAGGCCGACTCCGAGCAGGCCGCCGATGTCGGCCACGCGGTCGGCAACGCGCCGGAGGTCGCGACCGCCCACGCCGGGCGGGTTGGCCGCGCGACGCGTCGGCTCACCGTCGACGGCGCCACCTCGTACGCGCTGGCGATCCGGGCCGACGACGGCCGGGTGATCCGGCTGTCGGTGCCGACCGCGGGCCTGGCCGCGACCCGGCGCGCCCTGCGGCTGCGGCTGGCGCTGGCCTCGCTGGTCGGCTTGGCGGTCGCGATCGGGCTGGGGCTGCTGGTGATCCGCGCGATCGTGCAGCCGCTGCGCGCGATGACGGTCGCGGCGTCGCGGGTCGCGCGCGGCGACTACGAGATCGGGCCGGCCGCGACCGGTGGCGACGAGCTGGGCGTGCTGTCGCGGGCGCTGGTCGGGCTGGCCGACGAGGTGAAAGCCCAGGTCGGCGCGCTGACCCGCGAGCGCGACCTCTCGCTCGCGGTCATCGGCGCGATGGTCGAGGGCGTGGTCGTCGTCGACGGCGCCGGCGCGGTGGTGCTGTCGAACCCGGCCGCCGACATGCTCCTCGATCGCGACGCGGTGCCGGGGCCCGTCGACGAACGGTTGACCGCGGCCCGAGGCGGCGCCTCGATCGACGGCGAGATCGCGTTGCGCGGTCGCACCGTCGCGATCAGCGCGCGCCCGCTGGTCCAGACCCGCGGCGCGGTCGCGGTGCTCCACGACGTGACCCGCTTGCGTGGCCTCGAGGAGCTGCGCCGCGAGTTCTTGGCCAACGCCGCCCACGAGCTGCGCACGCCCGTCACCGCCATCGCGGGGTTCGCCGAGACCCTGCTCGACGACGCGCTGCCGGCGGCGATGCGGCGCGAGTTCGTGGGCACGATCGCGCGCAACGCCGAGCGCATCGCGCGGCTGGTGGCGGGGCTCCTCGAGCTCGAGCGCCTCGACACCCGGGCCGCCGCCGCCGGGCCTCGGCAGATGGTCGCGCTGGCCGAGGTCGTCGACGACGCGGTGCGGGCCGCCGCCGCCGCGCGTCCGGGAGCGCCCGCGGTCACCGTCGAGGTCGCCGCCGAGCTGACGGTGCAAGGCGATCGCGATCGGCTCGAGCACGTGATCCAGAACCTGATCGACAACGCGGTCAAGCACGGCGGGCCGCCGGTGACGGTGCGGGCCGCGCTGGTCGGCGATCGGGTCCGCGTCGTCGTCGAGGACCATGGCGCCGGCATCCCGCCCGACGAGCTGGCCCGCATCTTCGAGCGGTTCTACCGGGGCGCTGGCGCGCGGCGCGGCGACGGCTCGGGGCTGGGGCTGGCGATCGCGCGGTCAGCGGCCCTGGCGATGGGCGGGGAGCTGACCGCCGAGAGCACGCTCGGACGCGGCACCCGCTTCGTCCTCGAGCTGGATCGCGGGCGAGCCCGCGCGCCGACCGCCACCTGATCGAGACGGCGACGTCTCGGTGAGCCCTTCCGCTCGGTGGGCGCATGCGCTCGGCCAAATGGTGCGTGGTGCGCTCGTCGTCGGTAGCGCGCACACCGCGTTGGCGGGGCGTGGTTCGTACAACGTGCCAGGCGAATGACTCATATCCTCAGACTCGGAACGTTGATGGCGATCCTGGCGTGTGCGTGCGGCGACAACCTGGGCGCCGTTGGTGACGGCGGCGCACTCGATGCCCGCCTCCCGGGCGACGCCGCGGTGCCCGACGCCGCGGTGCCCGATGCCGCGGTGCCCGATGCCGCGGTGCCCGATGCCGCGGTGCCCGATGCCGCGGTGGCACCGACGGTGATCTCGACCAGCCCGACCGCCGCCGCGGTCGCGGTGTCGATCGCCAAGCGCGTCCATGCAACGTTCAACAGCCCGATGGATCCGGCGACGATCACCGCGACCAGCGTGACCCTGCGGCGCGGCGCCGTGCCGATCACCGGTGTGGTGACCTACGACGCGCCGACCCGCACCGCGACCTTCACCGCGGCGAGCTTGCTCGACCCGACCGTCGTGTACACCGCCACGATCACGACCGCCGCGACCGACGCCGGCGGCCAGGCGCTCGCGGCCGACTACGTCTGGACCTTCACCACCGGCGCGTGCGGCCAGGCGCCGGTCGCCTTGGGCGCGGTGGCGAGCTACGCCGTCCTCGCCGGCTCGACGGTCACCAGCACCGGTGCGACCATGATCACGGGGGACCTGGGCGTCAGCCCCGGCACCGCCGTGACCGGCTTCCCACCCGGCGTGCTGGTCGGCACCCGCGAGGCTGGCACCGCGCCCGCGGCTCAGGCCATGGCCGCGCTCACGACCGCGTACAACGAGGCCGCCGGCCGCGCGCTATGTCCGACGACGATCGCCGGCAACCTGGGCGGCCGCACGCTCGCGGCGGGGCTCTACAAGTCGACCTCGTCGATCGAGGTGTCGTCGGGCGACCTCACGCTCGACGGCGGCGGCGACCCCGACGCGGTCTTCGTCTTCCAGTCCGCCTCGACCTTGAGCGCCACCGCGAACCGGCGCGTCGTCCTCGCCGGCAGCGCCCAGGCCAGCAATGTGTTCTGGCAGGTCGGCACCTCGGCGGTGCTCGGCACCGGCAGCGACTTCGCTGGCACCATCCTCGCCGATCAGGCGATCACCCTCGACACCGGCGCGACCTTGAACGGCCGGGCCCTGGCCCGCATCGCGGCGGTCTCGCTCGACGCCACGACCATCGTGCGGCCCTGATCAGGCGCGCTGACGCTTGCGGTTCGTGATGAGGCCCAGCGCGAGCAACGCGGCTGCGACCACGGCGACGCCGAGCGCGCTCCACAGGAGCCACGGCTTGTGGGCCGGGGGCTCGGCCTTGGCGGCAGCTGCCGCGGCCGGCGCGTAGTCGGGCTTGAGCGCAAAGGCGCGGCGGAAGTTGGCGCTGCCGTCCTTGCCAGCGGCCTCGAGCGACTTGCCCAGGGCGTACTCACGGCCGGCCTCGGCGTCGGTGGCGCGGCTGCCCGCGGCGTCGACGCCCTGGGCCTTGCCGTAGGCGGCGGCGGCGGCGTCCCAGCTGCCGGCCTCCTCGAGCGACTGCGCCAGGGCCAGGTAGATCGCGGCGGCCTCGGCGGGATGGGGCAGGGCCCCGGCGGTCACCAGCAAGCCGTCGAGCTCGCGGGCCGCGCCCTCCAGATCGCCGGCGCTCGACTTGGCCTTGGCCGCGGCGTAGGTGGTCTCGTCGAGCTTGGCCCGCTCGCCGTCGTAGTGCGCGAACAGCCGCTGCGACAGCGCCGCCAGATCGACCGTCTCGTCGTCGTCGAAGGTCTCGCCCAGCACGTCTTCGGCGGTGCGCTCGAGCTCGATCGCGGCCAGCTCGCGATAGGTGAGCCACATCGGGGTCGCCTTGTTGGCGGTCTTGCCGCCGGGCAACACCAGCTTCTTCCGGGGCGCGCCCTTGGGCGGCGGGCCAGTCACGTAGTCGAGCCAGGCGGCGCGCGCCGCGGCCCGCACCCGCGGCGCTGGATCATCGACGAACCTGAGCACGGTGCCGACCGCCTCGCGGTGATGGGAGTCGCCGAAGGCCGCGAGCTGCGCGACCCGGAGATCCTCGTCGGCGGTGGTGGCCGACATCGCCTTGCCCGGCTCCTGGCGATCCATGCGCTCGAGCTGGTAGGTCGCGTAGCGCGCGCGCGGCTTGTCGTTGGACTGCGAGCCGGCGGTCAGCGCCGGCAGCGACTGCGGCGCCATCTCGCGGAGCTGGCGACCGCACTCGTCGCGGTAGATCATGGTCTCGGAGGCGAAGCCGGCGTCGAGGATGACCTGGGCAGCCTCGCGGCGGCCCGACCGGGCGAGCGCGCGGATCACGACCACGTCGGTGATGACCTCGGCCCGGCCCGGCGTCGACGGGTCGAGGCGCGCCAGCTCGGCCAGCCAGTCGAAGGCGTCGTCGGCGCGGATCGCGTCGGCTTGCTGGCGGGCCGGCGCCTCGAACTTGCCGCTCTTGTCGGGGGTCGAGGCCTTGATGGCGCGCAGGACCGCGCGGCGCTCGTCGACCGAGCTGGCGTGGCGGCGGGTCAGCACCTGCGCGAGCGCGTCGATGGGCGCGGTCTTCAGCTCGTCGGCGGCCTTGAGCGGATCGGCGCCGGTCGACAGGCTGGCGAGGACGACGTCGACGGCGCGCGGCTGAGGATCGTCGGCGAACGCCGGACCGGCGAGCGCGCCGACGAGAGCGAGGGCGAGAGCGGTGCGTCGCATCGGGGTGGTCCTAACACGCCCCACGACGCGGCGGTATTTCAGCGGACGGGACTGCCAGCGGCCTGCGAATCCGGCGCTTACGCGGACGAGCCTTGCGCCCGCAGGAGCCATGCGTTGCCGGCAGCGCCGGTCCCTCTACGGCCAGGCGTCAGGTCAGGCGGCCGCCGGGCTGCAGCTTGCCGATGTCGAGGTACTCGAGGTGGATGGCGCGGAGCAGGTGTTCGTGGGTGAGCGGCGAGCCCTTCTGGGCGGCGAGGAAGGCGG
>Ga0209181_10001360_pt1 | contig 43063 bp, 33 predicted proteins | sample MAT05_FD_187208 | JGI IMG/M metagenome (GOLD analysis project Ga0209181, IMG submission 187208) | Freshwater microbial communities from Lake Fryxell liftoff mats and glacier meltwater in Antarctica - MAT-05 (SPAdes) (version 2) | ecosystem: Environmental > Aquatic > Freshwater > Ice > Liftoff... | reverse complement strand
AGCTGGAAAAACGCCATCAGGTCCTGCAGCCGGCCGGCCTGCGCCGACAGCTCCTCAGCGGTGGCCGACAGCTCTTCAGACGCGGCCGCCGTTTGCTGGGTGCTGGAGTTGAGGTGGTTCATCGCGCCGGTGATCTGGCTGACCCCGTCGGCCTGCTCGCCGGAGGCGGCAGCGATCTCCTGCACCAGCTCGCTGGTCTTGTTGATCGACGGCACCATGCGGCCCAGCAGATGGCCGGCCTTCTCGGCGAGGTGCACGCTGTTGCCGGCCAGTTGGCCGATCTCCTGCGCCGCGACCTGGCTGCGCTCGGCCAGCTTGCGCACCTCGGCGGCCACCACGGCAAAGCCCTTGCCGTGCTCGCCGGCGCGGGCCGCCTCGATCGCGGCGTTGAGCGCCAGCAGGTTGGTCTGGTAGGCAATGTCGTCGATGATCGAGATCTTGGTGGCGATGGACTTCATCGCGTCCACCGTCTGCGCTACCGAGTGGCCGCCCTCGGCCGCCTCGCGCGCCGCCTGGGTGGCGATGCCGTCGGTGACCGTCGCGCTCTCGGCGTTTTGCTTGACCGAGGCCGAAATCTCGTGCAGCGACGCGGTGGTCTGCTCGACCCCAGACGCCTGCTGCGACGCCGAATGGGCCAGCGACTGCGAGGTCTGCGAGACCTGCTCGGACGCCGCGCTGAGCTGCGCCGCGGCCGAGCGCACCTCGGCAATCGTGCCGCTGACGGTCTCGATCAGCTGGTTGAACTTGCCGCACAGGTTGGCATGGAACTCAGTTTTGCCGGCCAGCGCGATGCGCTGTGCGAAGTCGCCTTGTGTGGCGGCGTCCACCGCGTCGTTGATCTGCTCGGCGGTCTGCTGCGCTGCGGCTTGCTCGGCCTGGCTGCTGGCCAGGCGCTGGGCGTCGGTCAGCTGGCGCTGCTGCAGGTTGGCCTGCATCTCGCCCATGCGCTGCAGCAGCTGGGCGGCTTCGTCGCTGCCGCGCCCGTCGATCTCGAAGCCCAGGTCGCCGGCGGCCACCGCCCCGGCGGCATCCACCGCGTGGCTGAGCGGGCGGGTTATCGACCGGCTGATCGCCAGCCCCAGGCCTGCCGCCAGCAGGCCCAGCAACGCCAGGCCGCCCAGCAGCGTGGCGCGTTGTTGCTGGCTGTCATGCACCCGGGCTGTCAACACCGCGTCCAGCGCGTTGGCAGTCTCGGCGATCATCTTGTACTGGGCTTCGACCGCCACCGTGCCGGCCTTGAAAAACTCGGTCGCGGCCAGGCTGGACTTGGCGTCGCCGAGCAGCTCGGTCTCGGCCTGCTTGAAGAACCGGTCCACCTCCGCCGACGTGCCGCTGGCCAGGCTGGTCATCGCTTTCTTGATGTCGGGGCTGAGGTCGGTGGCCTTGGTGGCCTGGGCTTTGGCCCGGGCAAACAGGTACTCGGCATACTGGATCTCGAAGCTGATCGCCGCCTTGTCCTGGCTGCTGACCTCGGCTTGGCCCAGCATGGCTGCACCCTTGCCGCGCACGGCGGCGGTGGCCTCGGCCAGACGCGGCAGGTGATCAACCAGGGCGGTCATGATGTAGTAGCTCTCGGCCACCGGGTCCAGCGACAGGCCGGACACATCGGCCATCTGGTCCATCAGCGCGATGTTGCGGTCCACCAGGGCGGCGTGCGCGACAAAACTTTCAGCGGCCTTGATCGCTTTGGCATCGACCTGCTGGCTGAGCTTGTCCCAGCCGGCTTTCCAGGCCCGGGCCTCGGTGGCGGCCTTGACATAGCCCTGCTCATCGAGCTGCCGGGACAGCTTGGCCAGCTGGGCATTGACCTCGACCTGGCGGGCACGGCGGTCCGCTTCGGCTGCGGCATTGCCGTTGAGCACCATGGCCGACAGCCCACGGTGGGCCTGCAACTGGTGCTGCAGCGCCGCCGCCGTGCGCAGCGGATCCAGGCCGGCCAGCTCGGCCCTGGCCACGCTGATTTCGGCGCTTTTGGACTGCACCACCTGCGACAGCGGCACGGCGCACAACACCGCACCGGTGACGCCGAGGACGGCGAACTTGTGCCACAGCTTCATGCTGCGAAGGGGGTTTTTCATGGCGGTCATCCCAGGACAGGGCTGCGGTAGTTGGCGGGCGGGGTTCGACGCGCTGCGGCGGTGTGGCCGGCGGCCTGGGCCGCCTTGGCACTGGCATTGGCCGCCAGCGCTGCGGCCAGCAGGCCGGGCATGTCGAGCACCAGCGCCACGTCACCCGAGCCCAGGATGGTCGAGCCGGCCAGCGCCTTCAAGTGGCGAAAGATGCCGGCCAGCGGCTTGATGACGGTCTGGTGCTCGCCCAACAGGCGGTCCACCACCAGGCCGATGCGCACCGCGCCGTCGCGCACCACCACCAGGCTGCGGCGGCGGGCGTCCACCGCCGGGTCGGCAGACATCAGGCTGGCGGACGGCGGGTTGGCAGACCCGCCGGCGCCCACGGCCAGCGGCACGGCGCCATAAAACAGGGCCAGGTCGAGGTACGGCAGCACCTCGCCGCGCAGATCGAAGGTGCCGCAGGCCCGGTCGGGCGCGGCCACACATTCACGCGGCACGGCAATGCATTCGCTCACCACGGCCAGCGGCAGCACGTAGTGCACGCCGCCCACGGTGGTCAAGAAGCCGTCGATCATCGCCAGCGTCAGCGGCAGCCGGATCTGGGTGGTGGTGCCGAAGCCCTCGCGGCTGGACAGCGAGATCTGGCCGCGCAGCGACTCGATGTTGCGCTTGACGACATCCATGCCCACGCCCCGGCCCGACAGGTCGGTCAGCTTGTCGGCGGTGGAAAACCCCGGCGCAAAGATCAGCTGCAGCACCTCGGCGTCGCTCAGCGTGGCGCCCTCGGGCACCAGGCCGCGCTCGATCGCCTTGGCCAGCAGGCGGTCGCGCTTCAAGCCCCGGCCGTCGTCGCTGACCTCGATCACGATGGACCCGCCCTCGTGGCAGGCGTTGATCTGCAGCCGGCCCAGCGCGGGCTTGCCCGCAGCAATCCGGTCGGCCGGCACCTCGATGCCGTGGTCCAGGCTGTTGCGCACCAGGTGCATCAGCGGGTCGGCGATCAGCTCGACCATCGATTTGTCGAGCTCGGTGTCGCCACCGGTGACGACAAATTCGATGGCCTTGCCGAGCTGCTTGCTGGTGTCGCGCACGATGCGCTGGAAGCGCGAGAAGGTCTCGCCTACCGGCACCATGCGCAACGCCAGCGCGCCGTCGCGGGTGGCCTGCACCAGCTCGGAGACCCGCTGGGTGGCCTCCAGAAACGCCGCCGAGGCCTCCTGGTTGGCCACCATCTGCGCGCCGGACCCGGCGATCACCAGCTCACCGATCAGGTCGATCAGGTGGTCCAGCTTGTCGGCCCGCACCTTGACAAAGCGGGTTTCGCCCGGCACCCGGCGGTCGCGGGCGGCGCGGCGCTCGGTGCCGGACGCACGGCGCTCGGCCGGCGCGGTGGTCGGGTGGGTCGGGGCGGTGGCCGAGGTGGCCAGGGTGGCCGGGGCTGCAGGCGTGGCGACATCGCGGCGGGCGGGCGGCCTGTCGGCCGGGTCTTCGGGCAGCAGGTCGGCGTCGCTGCCGGCCTTCTGGGCCACCGGCTCTGCGCTGGCGTCAGCGCTGGCTGCAGGGCTGCCGCAAGGGCGGGCGGGCCAGGCGCCTTGCGATTGCCAGACCGCCAGCAGGCGCTCAACCGCGGTGCTGCCGTCGGCAGCGGGCCTGGAGTGGTCGTCGGCGCAGCGCAGCTGCAGCAAGGCCTCGAAAGCCGCGGCGTCGGCGTCGGGCGGCAGGATCTGCACGCTGCAGTCGTCGATCGCAAACTCGAACACCCGCTCGATCTCGTCGCGGCGGGTATCGGCCTGGAGGCGCAGCTCGAAGCCGAGGTGGCAGCTTTCGGCGTCCAGCCGCTCCAGCGGTGGCAGATCGTCCGCCACGGTGTGGCAGGCCAGCACCGTGCCCAGCGTGCCCAGGTAGCGCAAAAACGCCAGCGGGTCCAGGCCGTTGCGCAGCGCGTCCAGGCCAAAGCGCAGCGACAGGTGCCAGCAGGGCCTTGCGGCGTTGGGGTCGGCTGCGGGCGGCGCGCTGGCCGCGGTGGCGGCGCCCTGGACGGCCGCTGCCGCCAGAGGGAACTCGCCGGATTCGATCGCCGCGGCCCCATCGCTGGCGGCAGGATGCGCCGCGCCGGCGCCGTGCAGGCGGCGCAGCCGCTCGCCCAGCGCCAGGCTGCGGGCGTGCACCACCGGGCTGGTCTCGCCGCTGCGCACCTCGTCCAGCAAGGCCGCCATCTGGTCCAGGCCTTCGAGCAACGCGGCCGAGATCACTTCGGTCACACCGGTCTGGCCCGAGCGCAGCGCCTCCATCAGCGTCTCCACCTCGTGGGTGAACAGCACCACGGCGTCGCAGCCGAACAGGCCCGCCGTGCCCTTGATGGTGTGCGCGGCGCGGAACGCGGCGTTCAGGTTTTCGTCGTCGTCGGGCGTGGTCTCCATGACCAGCAACGCCTGCTCGAACTGCTGCAGCATGTCGGTCGCTTCATCGAGAAAGCCGACGCGGGCGGCGGCAATGATCTCGGCATCGTCATCGCGGTGCATGGGGTGTCCTCGGGACGTGGTCAGTGGGTGGCCACGGCGGCCGGGGTGCCTGGGGCGTCGGCAGAAGCGCTGCCCGGCGCGGCCCACAAGCTGCCCAGCCCGAAGGTGGCCAGCGCCTCGCGCACCGCCGCGCTGGGCGATCGCAGCTGCAGCGTCTGGCCGCGCTGGGCCAGGCTGGCCCGGGTGGCCAGCAGCAGTTGCACGCCGCTGGAGTCGCAGTCGCTGACGCCGGACAGGTCCAGCACCAGGCCTTCGGCGCTTGGGCGCGCGCCGGTGGTGCCGCCATCACCGCCCGGCGCATCGGCCAGGGCCAGGGCCAGCAGCAACTGCTCGCGCAGCACGGCGGCATGGGGAATGGTCAGCTCGGGCCCCAGCAGGGGCGCGGCGCCGACCTGGGCAGGCTCGGCGAGGTGATCAGCCACGGTGTCCATGGCTTACAGGCACAGCTTGTTCACGGCATCGACCAGGGTCGAGGGCTGGAACGGCTTGGTGATCCAGGCGCGAGCGCCGGCGGCGCGGCCCTCGGCCTTTTTGCTCTCCTGCGACTCGGTGGTCAGCATGATCACCGGGGTGAACTTGTAGGCCCCGGTGCCCTTCATGTGGCGCAAAAAGCTCAGCCCGTCCATGTTGGGCATGTTGACGTCGCAGACGATCAGGTTGAGTTTTTGGCCGTTGAGTTTGCTGACGGCGTCCTTGCCGTCCACCGCCTCCACCACGCCGTACCCGGCTTTTTGCAGGGCCAGCTTGACGACGGTGCGAAAGCTGCCCGAGTCGTCGACGATCATCACGGTTTTGCTCATGGTTCAAGCCTCAAGGAAATCAAGAAAACTAGGGGCGGTCATTGCAGGGGACAGCGGGTCGGGGGCGCCGGGCGTGGCCGGCTAGAAGAACTCGATCTCGCTGCCGCGGTCGATGTGCACGTTGCCGTGGTGCTGGGAGCGCTGCGCTTCCATCGTGTAGCTGGCCTCCAGGTTGGCCAGCCACTCGGCCGCGTCGGTCTGGGTCGCGTAAGGGTTGGCGGTCACCCAGCGGGCAAAGTTCTGCATGTCGTTGCCGACGATGTCCATCATCTGGCTCAGCCGGTCGCCAAACTGGAAGTGCACGAAGGTCTCCTCCAGTTGGGTCTGCAGCGCCCGGCTCGACGCTTTGACCGCGCCGGTGCCGTGCATCGCGCCACCCATCGCGCTCAAAAGGCCGGTCAGCGCCTCGCGGGCGCGCAAATCCAGCTCCAGCCGCAACTCGTCGGGCGAGGTGTCGTCGATCTCGGCGCGCAGGCGCTGCCCGGTCAAGGCGGTGTCGAGCCGGCCCACCACGCCGCCGATCTTGTCGCCCACCACGGCCATGCGGGCGGCCAGGGTGCGGGTCTCGGCGGCAATGGCCTGGGCGCCGCTGTCCTTGCCGCCGCCGCTGCCCCGGTTGGCCTCGATCGACGCATTGAAGGCCACCAGCCGGGTGTGCTTGCCGATCTCGCGCGCCTGCCGGCCCAGCTGGCGCAGCTCTTCGACCGTGCTGGCACAGTTGATCAGCTCGGCCACGACCGCATCGCGCTGGTCGAAGGCCCGCTGGCTGGGCGCCAGCAGCGCGGCCAGCGCGGGGGTTTGACTGTCGAGTGCAGCGTCGATAGCGCCGCCGTCCACACTGGGGCTGAAGTTGTCCAGGCTATCCCCCAGCGAGCCCAGCGCGCCGGCCATCTGGCTGAAGCTGTCGAGCAAATGGGCCAGGCCGGTCGCGGCAGCGTCGCGGGTGATGTCGATCTGCTTGCCCCAGACCGGCACCACTTGCGCCACCATCACCTCGGCGCCAACCCGGCCGCCACTGACGCGGGGTTCGTCGTCGATCAGGTTGTCGGCGCCGGCAGCGCCGGGCCGGCGCAGCAGCAGCGGCAGCAGGCCGGCCGCCGCCATCGCGCCGGCCAGGCCGGCCGGGCCGCCGACCCAGCCCAGCGCGGCGCAGCCGGCAAGCGCTGCGCCCGCCAGCGCGATGCGGCGCTTGGCCAGGCCGGCCCGCCACCCGGCGGTGGGCGGGGCTGGACTGTCGTCTGGCGGTGATGTGGTGGGTGCTGTCATTGATCTTTTGGCTTGGCTGGCGAGCCCCGTGTAGGGCGATCTGCACTCTTTTCGGCAGCTTCGGGAAAATCCTGAGGCCCAATTGCCGTGCGTTGTGACGTCGCCTGGTGGTGTCGATCTGGCGGCTTGCCGGGGCCGGACGGTTGCCTTGCCCGCTTTTTCGGCCAAGCGGGTGGCGGCTAAAAGGCCACCGGTACTTGCGCTGTTGTCGGGCGGTGGCCTGTCAGCAGATGTTTCTGCAAAGCGCTCAAGTCGGCCCGTGCATCTGCCGATAGCGAGGGCAGGACGGCCGGGGTCGGGCAAACAGGTTGCCCGCCGTTTTTGCGTCTGCGGCGTGTCCGGGTTTGCTGCACGCCGTGCTGCCACTGCCAAGAAGGGCCTTTCGATGTCGCTATCCGGTTTGTCGGCCGCTCTGCATACCCGCCGGGCCAACGCCTGGCGGCGCGGTGTTGTCGAGTTTTTTGCCTACCACGGCATGTGGGCCTTCGGCGTGCGGGTCATGCGCCTGTGGTCGCTGCGCATGAAGATGGCCTTGCTGGTCACGGTGATGGCGGTGCCGTTGGCCTGGCTGATGGTGCAGCAGATCCGCGGCCACAACGCCGGCATCCAGAACCACGAGCGGCGCCTGTCCGGCTTGCGGGTGGCACAGGCCCACCAGGCCCTTGCCGCGCAGCTCATCCAGCATGCGCAGGCTTTTGACGAGGCCCGGCCCGTGGACAACACCGCCGCCGCACAGGCGCTGGCGGCGCTGGGTGCTGCGGTGGCCGGTGCGTCGCATGACGGCATGGCCCCGTTGGCCGCCGCCTGGCGGGCCCACCAGCCGGCGTTGGCGGCAGTCGTGAGCGATGGCTCCAACTCGCCCGGCGCACGGCGTGCGGCGCGCACCGTCGCCCGCACGCCGATGACCGCCGTCTACTTCGCAGCGTTGGACTCGTCGCAGCTGCTGCTGGACGCCGACCCGGCCGCGCACGCCCACCTGAGCGAAGCGTTTGACCACCTGCCCACGCTGCGCAGCGAGCTGAGCCGCTTGCGCAGCGCGGTGGCGCGCCAGATCGCCCTGCAGGAGCAAAGCCCGCGCCCGCTGGCCGACCTGCACGCACTGACGATCAGGGCTGCGGGCAGTGTGGCCGATCTGGACCGAATCGCTGGCTTGATGGCGCGTAACGGCGCCGGGTTGAAAGGCGAGGCGCGCAGTGAATCCGAGGGGGTCATGCTGCAGTTGCGGGCGGCGATCAACCATGCCGGCGCATCGCTGCTGGGGCTGGAGCCGGCTGCCGATCTGCCGGCCCTGCGCAACGAGTTGACCGCCCTGCTGCCGGCCATCGACCTGCTGCAGGCGCACCTGGCAGCCGACGCCAAAAGCCGCTTGCTGGCACAGCTGGCCGATGCCCAGTCCGGCCAGCGCTGGCTGTCGCTGTTGCTGCTGTTCACCACCGCGCTGGCCAGCTACCTGGTGTACAGCTTCTTTCTGGTGATGCGGGGCGGCCTGGCCCAGCTCAGCCGCCAGATGCACCGCATGGCCAAGGGCGACCTGAGCGCCCGGCCGCAGGCCCGGGGTGGCGACGAGGTGGCCGACACGATGCAGGCAATGACGGTGTCGCTGGCCCGGCTGAGCGACCTGCTGGCCTCGGTGCGGCAGGGCGTGGGCTCGATCACCCAGGCCTCGCAGCAGATTGCCGACGGCAATGCCGACCTGTCCAGCCGCAGCCGGCGTGCCGGCGAGGGCCTGGACCAGCTGGTGCTGGGGGTGACCCGCTACTCCGAGCAGTTGCAGGCCTGCAGCCGCATGGTCGAGTCGGTGGTGACGACGGTGCAGGCCTTGCGCCTGGCCTCCGTGCGCAACCGCAAACAGATGCAGCGCCTGCAAGACCGCATGGGCAGCCTGCGCGGCAAGAGCCGCGAGATCGGCGAGATCGTCAACCTGATCGACACGATCGCCTTCCGCACCAACATCCTGGCGCTCAACGCGTCGGTCGAGGCGTCCAAGGCGGGCGATGCCGGGCGGGGCTTTGCGGTGGTGGCGCAAGAAGTGCGGGCGCTGGCCACCCGCAGCGCCGATTCGGCCCGCCGCATCAGCGAGATCGTGGCCGGCTCGACGCTGGAGATCGAGCAAAGCGGCGCGCTGGCCGACGAGACCGGCCAGTCGATCCAGGCCGCCGACGTGCACGCCGACGCGATCCACGCGGCGATGTCGGGCGTGGCCGAGCTGACCCACCAGGGCGACCGCGAATCGGCCGCCATCCTGGACGAGGTGCGGCTGCTGCAGGACAGCACCGCCAAGAACCTGGACCTGGTCGAGCAACTGGCGGTGGCGTCCGACGCACTGCGCGGCCAGGGTGAGCGGCTGTCGCTTAAGGTGGGCTTGTTCAAGCTGTCCTGAGCCTGGCCCGTGACACGCCGCGGCCGCTGTCCCGGGCCACCGGCACCGATCCGGCCAAGCCGGCGGGTCGTACAGCCCGATCTCACAGCCCGATCTCACAGCCCCATCTCACAGCCCGATGGCCTGGCGCAGCGCCCGTCCGGTCATCGGCTGAGGCCGCGCTGGCCAGTCCTGCACCAGGGCCGCAGCGCCGGGTGGTCCTGCGCGGCGGTGGCCGCCAGACCGGTGGGCACGGCGCCGTGCAGCCGCAGGCCGGCCGCGGGCAGTTGGAGGCGGCCACCGTCGCGGTCGGTCAGCGTCAGGCCGTGGCCGGCCAGCGCTGCTGGCATGCGGTTGGCATGGGCGTCACCGGCGGGCGGCGTGGAAGGGGCTTGCGGCCATGGCGCATTCTGCGATCGGGCATCCTGCGATGGGGAGGGGGCTTGCCGGAAGGCCGGCCGGGGTTTCGCGGCCCGTTGCCCCAGCGGCGCCGCCAGTTGAGCACGTGCGCCAGCGCACGGCAGGGCGGAAACACCCGAAACTAGAATGCCCCGAAGACCCTGCCAGGACACACGATGAGCATCAAGAGCGACAAATGGATCCGCCGCATGGCCGAGCAGACCGGGATGATCGAGCCGTTCGAGCCCGGCCAGGTGCGCCAGTCGGCCGACGGCCAGAAGATCGTCAGCTACGGCACCAGCAGCTACGGCTACGACATCCGCTGCGCCCGCGAGTTCAAGGTCTTCACCAACATCTACTCGACCGTGGTCGACCCGAAGAACTTCGATGAAAAAAGCTTTGTCGACTTCGAGACCGATGTCTGCGTGATCCCGCCCAACAGTTTTGCGCTGGCGCGCACGATGGAGTACTTCCGCATCCCGCGCAACGTGCTGACCATTTGCCTGGGAAAAAGCACCTACGCCCGCTGCGGCATCATCGTCAACGTCACGCCGTTCGAGCCTGAATGGGAGGGCTACGTCACGCTGGAGTTCTCCAACACCACGCCGTTGCCGGCCCGTATCTACGCCGGCGAGGGCTGCGCCCAGGTGCTGTTTTTCGAGAGCGACGAGGTTTGCGAGACGAGCTACAAGGACCGCGGCGGCAAATACCAGGGCCAGCGCGGCGTGACCTTGCCCAAGGCCTGAGGTCAAGGCGTACCACCCACCGGAGCAGGCGATGAAATGGGAAGGTGATCGGCAGAGCGACAACGTCGAGGACCGGCGCGACGGCGGCGGCGGTGGCGGTGGTGGCGGGTTTCGCGGTTTTGGCGGCCGCAGCATCGGCCTGGGCTCGGTGGCCATCGCGTTGGTGGCGGGCTGGGTCTTCGGCATCAACCCGCTGACGGTGCTGGGCCTGCTCGGCGGCGGCGACGGCCAGCCAGCGCCCAGCGCACAGACCGCACCGGCCGCCCGGCCACCAGCCAGCGACCGGCAGGCCGCGTTTGTCGCGACCGTGCTGGCCGACACCGAAGACGTCTGGCGCGAGCAGTTCAAAGCCCAGGGCGCCACTTACCAGGATCCCAAGCTGGTGCTGTTCCGCGGCACCACGCCCACCGCTTGCGGCCGCGGCCAGGCGGCGATGGGGCCGTTTTACTGCCCGGGCGACCAGAAGGTCTATATCGACCTGGCGTTTTACGACACCTTGCGCACCCAGCTCGGCGCGCCGGGCGACTTCGCCCAGGCCTACGTCATCGCCCACGAGGTGGGCCACCATGTGCAGAACCTGCTGGGCATCAGCGAAAAGCTGGACGCCCAGCGCGGCAAGATCCCCGAGGCCCGCATGAACGCGCTGTCGGTGCGGCTGGAGCTGCAGGCCGACTGCTTTGCCGGGGTCTGGGCCTTCCACGCCAACCGCATGCGTCAGGTGCTGGAGCAGGGCGATATCGAAGAGGCGCTGAACGCCGCCGCGCAGATCGGTGATGACAAGCTGCAGCGCCAGTCGCAGGGCACGGTGCGGCCCGAGAGCTTCACCCACGGCACCAGCGCGCAGCGGGTGGGCTGGTTCAAGCGCGGCATCGCCACCGGGCGCATGGGCGACTGCAACACCTTCGAGGCCCGGTCCTTGTAGGGCGGGCCGGTCTGCAGCCCGTCACCATGCCGCACACCGACCCGGATTCACAAGCCGCACCGTCTCAACCGGCAGCCGCCGCCGAGCACATCCGACATGCCCACCACGCCCATGAACGCATGGGCGCGTTGCGGCCCGGCGCCAAGGGCAAGGTGGTGAGCGCTGCCGAGGCGGTGGCGCTGCTGGCCGATGGCGACACCCTGGCCACCGGCGGCTTTGTCGGCATCGGTTTTGCCGAGAACCTGGCGGTGGCGCTGGAGGCGCGTTTTCTGGCCACCGGCACGCCGCGCCGGCTGGGCCTGGTTTATGCCGCAGGCCAGGGCGACGGCGGCCAGCGCGGCCTGAACCACCTCGGCCACAAAGGCCTGGTCGGCTGGGTGATCGGCGGCCACTGGGGCCTGGTGCCGGCGCTGCAAAAGCTGGCGGTGGCCGGCGAGATCGAGGCCTGGAACCTGCCGCAGGGCGTGATCTCGCATCTGTTTCGCGACATCGCTGCCGGCCGGCCCGGCCACCTGAGCAAGGTCGGCCTGGGCACGTTTGTCGATCCCCGTCACGGCGGCGGCGCGGTCAATGCACGGTCCACCACCGCGCGGGTCCGGCTGATGCCGATCGACGGCCAGGACTGCCTGTTCTACCCGGCGTTTCCGATCGACGTGGCGTTTTTGCGCGGCACCACCGCGGACACCGACGGCAACATCACGATGGAGCGCGAGGCGCTGACGCTCGAATCCCTGGCCATCGCGATGGCGGTGCACAACTCCGGCGGCATCGTCATCGTGCAGGTCGAGCGGCTGGCGGCGGCGCACTCGCTGGCGCCACGCCAGGTCAAGATTCCGGGCGTGCTGGTCGATTGCGTGGTCTTGGCTGAAAAACCCGAGTACCACCCGCAAACCTTTGCCGAGCCCTACAGCGCCGCCTTTGCCGGCGAGATCCGGGTGCCCGAGGGCCAGGCACGGCCGATGCCGCCCGGTGCGCGCAAGACCATCGCCCGCCGTGCCGCGCTGGAGTTGCGGCCGCACCAGGTGGTGAACCTGGGCATCGGCATGCCCGAGGGTGTGGCCCAGGTGGCCGCCGAAGAGCGGGTGATCGACCTGATCACCCTCACTGCCGAGCCTGGCGTGATCGGCGGCATCCCGGCCGGCGGGCTGAACTTTGGCGCCGCGGTCAACGCCCAGGCCGTCATCGACCAGCCCTACCAGTTCGACTTCTACGACGGCGGCGGCCTGGACATCGCGTTTCTCGGCCTGGCGCAGGCCGATGCGATGGGCAATGTCAACGTCAGCCAGTTCGGCAGCCGGCTGGCAGGGGCGGGTGGCTTTATCAACATCAGCCAGAACGCCCGCACGGTGGTGTTTGTCGGCAGCTTCCTGGCGCTGGTGCCCGGGGCTGGCGCGGGTCTGCAGCAGCACGGACACAAGTTTGTGCCGCAGGTCGAGCAATTGACGTTTTCGGGCGCCGAGGCGCTGCGGCGCGGCCAGCGGGTGCTGTATGTGACCGAGCGCTGCGTGTTTTTGCTGCAGGCGCAAGGCCTGGTGCTGATCGAGGTGGCGCCGGGGCAAGACATCGAGCGCGACATCGTCGCGCAAATGGGCTTCCGGCCGGTGATGACTGTCGAGCCAGCGTTGATGGACGCGGCAATCTTTCAGGACGCGCCGATGGGCCTGCGTGAGCGCCTGCTGCGCCTGCCACTGGCCGACCGGCTGCACTTTGATGCGGCGCAGCAGACGCTTTTTATCAATTTCGAGCACCTCGCGGTGCGCAGCACGGCGGATATCGACGCGGTGCGGCAGGCCATCACGCAACAACTTGCCCCGCTGGGCTGCAAAGTCTACGCCGTCGTCAATTACGACGACTTCAGCCTGGACGCCGACCTGGCGGACGACTGGGCGGCGATGGTGCGGGCGTTGGTGGACCGCCACTACCTCAACGTCACCCGTTACAGCACCTCGGGCTTTGTGCGCGCCAAGTTGGGCCGGGCGCTTGCCGCGCGTGGTGTGGCGCCACACCTGTTCGACAGCGCGGGCGAGGCGCAACAGCAACTGCGCGGCGCTTGACCACTGGGCTGGTCAACCTCGGCTCGCTGCGTTTGGCGCTGTGGCTCGCCGGTGCGTTGTCTGAAGGCGAATGGCCGCGCCGGCCACCCAAGTAGGGGATTGTGGACAGTGCCGGGTGCCGGCAGCATCCTGACCATCAAAAAGCGTGCCGGGGTCTGTCCCGGCGCAGGACCGGATCGACTCAAAAAAGGGGCAGCACAGTGACTTCCAAGAACTTTTCTCTGCGGCTGGTGGCTGTGGCCGCCTTGCTGGGCTTGTCGGGTGTTGCCCAGGCGGCATTGACGGTGTACACCGACGAAGCCTTGTTCAATGCAGCCGTGATCAACGCCGGTACGGATGATTTCAGCACGCTGGCGGCGGGAGACCTCGGCGTTTCCATATCGCGCAGCACCCTGACCCATGGCTACAGCTACGACGCCTCGGCGCCGCTCAATGTTTTCGGCATTGCTGGCACGCCCAACTGGTTGTCGGTGGTGGTTGCTGCCGACACGCTGACCCTCGGCAACTTCGGCGGTGGTGTGAAGGCAGTGGGTGGCACGTTCTTCAACACGGATCTTGGCGGTGCGGCCTTCGGCGGCAACCTGACGGTCACTGCCAAGGACGCCAGCGGTACGTTTTCCAACACCTTCATCGGTTCCACTACCAGCAGTTTCGTGGGCTTTGTATCCACGGGCCTGATGACTTCCTTGACGGTGGTGGCTGACAACTCTGGCGTGATCGTTGATGAATTTGGCAACGGGCCTTTCCTCTACCCGACGGTAGGCACGCTAACCTTGGCCAGCGCCGTGCCCGAGCCCGAGACCTATGCCCTGATGCTGGCCGGTCTGGGTCTGGTGGGCTTCGTGGCACGTCGCCGGCGCGCTTGATTCCCCGGCGTTGGTGATGCCACTGCGGCCCCGGAGCGATCCGGGGCCGCAGTGCATTCGGAGCGCCGGTTTTTGCCACCGCGCCGGCCGCCGGCCAGCGCGGCCGATGAACTCAGGTCGGGAAAGTGCCCGGCAGCAAGATCGTCTTGTCCACCTGCTCGATCCGGGTGCGGCCGCAAAAGGCCATCGTCAGGTCCAGCTCCTTGTGGATGATCTCGAGCGCCTTGGTGACGCCGGCCTCGCCCATCGCGCCCAGGCCGTACAAAAATGCCCGGCCGATGTAGGTGCCGCGGGCGCCCAGCGCGCGGGCTTTCAGCACGTCCTGGCCCGAGCGGATGCCGCCGTCCATGTGCACCTCGATCTGGCTGCCCACGGCGTCCACGATCGCCGGCAGCGCCTGGATGCTGGACTGCGCGCCGTCCAGCTGCCGGCCGCCGTGGTTGCTGACGATCAGCGCGTCGGCGCCGGATTCGACCGCGATCCTCGCGTCCTCGACGTCCTGGATGCCCTTCAAGATCAGCTTGCCGCCCCAGCGTTTCTTGATCCACTCGACATCGCCCCAGTTGAGCTGCGGGTCGAACTGCTTGGCCGTCCATTCGGACAGGCTGCCCATGTTCTCCACGCCCTTGACATGGCCGACGATGTTGCCGAACTGGCGCCGCTGGGTGCCGGCCATGCCCAGGCACCAGCGCGGCTTGGTGGCCATGTTCAGGATATTGGTCAGCGTCAGCTTGGGCGGTGCGGACAGGCCGTTTTTCAGGTCCTTGTGGCGCTGGCCGAGGATCTGCAGGTCCAGCGTCAGCACCAGCGCGCCGCAGTGGGCGGCCTTGGCCCGGTCGATCAGGCGTTCGATGTAGTCGCGGTCGCGCATCACGTAGAGCTGGAACCAGAACGGCGCCCGGGTGTGGGCGGCGATGTCCTCGATCGAGCAGATGCTCATGGTCGACAACGTGAACGGGATGCCGAACTTCTCGGCCGCCTTGGCCGCCAGGATCTCGCCGTCAGCGTGCTGCATGCCGGTCAGGCCGGTGGGTGCGATCGCCACCGGCATGGCAGTGGCGACGCCGACCATCGTGGTGGCGGTGCTGCGGTCTTGCATGTTGACGGCCACCCGCTGGCGCAGCTTGATGGTCTGGAAGTCGCTCTCGTTGGCGCGGTAGGTGCTCTCGGTCCAGCTGCCGGAGTCGGCGTAGTCGTAGAACATGCGCGGAACGCGCTTTTGCGCCAGCTGGCGCAGGTCTTCGATGGTGGTGATGACGGTCATGGGCGGTCTCGCTTGTTTTGAAGTCTCCGGGTGCGCGGATGCTAGCGGCGGCGCCACCAACCGCACCGGAAACTTGCTCAGGCCAGGCCGGAAAGCCAGGCGTCGGACTGCCGCATCGCGTCGGTGCAGACCGCTCGCAGCCAGTGCGCAAAGTGGCCCGCGGCGCTGCGGTCGCCCGCCTGGTCTGGGCTGTCGCCTTCAAACGGCATCAGCAAATAGGGATTGGCTGCGGGGGCGGTGATCGCAAACAGCGGCAGCAGTGTGCCGGTGGCCAGCCAGTGGCGGGCCAGGCTGGGCCGGGCCAGCGCCACGCCCTGGCCAGAGACTGCTGCCTCCAGCGTCAGGCCCAGATCGACCAGCCGCGGGCCGCTGGACGGCTCGGGCCAGGGCAGGCCGGCGGCGCGCAGCCACGGGGTCCAGGGCTCCAGCGGCGTGCGCAGCAGCGGGGCGTGGGCCAGGTCGGCAGGTTGCCGCAGCGCTGGCAGGCGGGCAATCAGTGCAGGCGCGGCCACCGGCAGCACGCGGTCGGCCAGCAGCAGGCTGCCGGCGAGTGTGGCCGGGTCGCCGGCGCGCACCTCGATGTCGCTGCCCTGCGGCGCGGCACTGTCCAGGTAGGGGATGGACAGCAGCAGCTCCAGCTCGATCTCGGGGTGGGCGGCGGTGAAGCTGGCCAGCTGCGGCACCAGGATCTGCCGGGCAAAGGTGGGCGGGGCGGTGACGCGCAATCGCTGCAGGCGCTGGCTGGGGCGCTGGTGCAGCGGCATCGCGGCCAGCAGGCTGAGGGCCGCGCGCACCTGGGTCAGGTATTCCTTGCCGGCGGCGGTCAGCGCCAGGGTCTTGCCACTGCGCAGCAGCAGCGGTGTGTTGAGCAGGTCCTCCAGCGTGGCCAGGCGTTTGCTGACGGCGCTGGCCGAAATCGCCAGCTCGTCGGCGGCGCGCTCGAAGCTGCCCAGCCGCTCGGCCGCCTCGAAGGCCCGCAGGCCATCGATGGAGGGGAAGCGCAGGTCATTGGCGGCGGGCATCGCCGATGACTGTAACAAGCGGCCGGCAGGCGGACCCGCCGGCGGGTCAGACGGTGGGATTGCCGGTGGTTATGCCGGCGGACCCGCCGGCAGATCTGCCGGCCGGGCGCCGACGGCTCAGCCGCAGTGGCCGCTGCCACAGCCGGTGATGGCCGCGGCGGGTATGTCGCCGTCGCCGTGTAACGCCAGCCCGCGGCACTGGCCGGTGGCGACGTCGAACCCTAGCGCCTCCAGGTGCTGGGCCAGCGCGGCGTCCATCATCTGCGCGTGTTGCGGAAACCACACCGCCAGCTCGCCCACGGCCATGCGCAGCGGCTCGAAATCAACCGGCTCGCCGTCACCGCCCTCGGACCCCGCCCGCCGGGCGCAGCCCACCATCACGCCCAGCACTGACTGGTGCTGCATCGCGTGGCAGTTTTCGGGCGCAAAACCGCTGGCGGTCATCCAGCGCTCTTCTTGCGCAAAGTGCTCGACCGTGTGGTCCACCAGCGCTTCGAAGCGGGCCAGCAACTCGGGCTCGGGCCCGGCCAGTGCGGCGTCGGTCGCGGCCAGCAGGGCGACGAACTCCGCGTGCGTGGTGTCCATCTGCGGGTGCTGCAGGGTGAGCGAATCGGTCCAGGTCAGGGCGGTCATGGCAGTGGGGTTGAGGGCCGAGGTGGCGGGCGGGCAAGTCCGGCAACAACCCACAAGCGTAGCAGGGCGGCGTACCCTGGCGCCCTGCGGAACATCAAGCCTTGGCCAGGTGGCCAGGTGGCCAGGTGGCCAGGTGGCCATGCGGCCGGGTGGTCATGCTGCCAGGGGGTCAGGTCACGCCGCGGGCCGGGCCGGGCCGGCGCCAGGCGCACGCTGCAGGCCGCCCACCCGCACGCCGAGCAGGCGGATGCGGCGCGCCAGGTCGACCCGCTTCAGGCACAGGCCGGCGGCCAGGCGGATGGTGGCGGCATCCGAAGTGGCGTGCTCGACGCTCATGTCCCGCGTTACCGTCTTGAAGTCCTCGAACCTCAGCTTGATGCCGATGGTGCGGCCCACATAACCCTTGCGCTGCAGGTCGGCCGCCACTTGCGTGGCCAGCTCGGTGAAGATGGCGGTCAGCGCGGGCTTGTCGCGGCGGGCATGCAGGTCGCGCTCGAAGGTGGTCTCGCGGCTCATCGACACCGGCTCGCTGAAGGTCACCACCGGGCGCTCGTCCACGCCGTGCGCCGCCTCGAACAGCCAGGCGCCGTAGCTGCGGCCAAACTGCGCTACCAGTGTTTCGCGAGGCTGCTGCGCCAGCTGGGCGATGGACTCGATGCCCAGTGCCGCCAGCCGGGCGCCAGCCTTGGGGCCGATGCCGTTGATGCGGCGCACCGGCAGCGGCCAGATGCGCTCGGCCAGGTCGTCCATCGTCAGCAGCGTCAGGCCGTCGGGCTTGTCCAGGTCGCTGGCGATCTTGGACAGCAGCTTGTTGGGCGTGACGCCGATCGAGCAGCTCAGCCCGGTGGCGCGGCGCACGTTGTTCTTGATGTCCAGCGCCAGCGCACGCACACCGCCATGGGGGTCGTGCGCAACGGTGTCTTGGGCGCCGGGCAAGTCGGTCAGATCGAGGTAGATCTCGTCGATGCCGCGGTCCTCGATCACCGGCACCAGCTCGGCCACCGCGGCCTTGAAACGGCGTGAATAGAGCCGGTACTGCTCGAAGTCCACCGGCAGCAGCACCGCCTGCGGCGCGCGCAGCGCCGCTTTCATCAGGCCCATGCCCGAGTGCACGCCCAGGTCGCGGGCGGCGTAGGTGGCGGTGGTGATGACACCGCGACCGGCATAACCGTCGAGCGTGGCAAAGCGGTGGCTGCCATCACCCAGCGGCACGGGCTGGTGGCGCCGCCCGCCGCCGATCACCACCGGCTTGCCCAGCAGCTCGGGGTAACGCAGCAACTCGACCGATGCATAGAACGCATCCATGTCGAGGTGGGCGATCCAGCGGCGCGGTGGCATGGGTGGATTGTGGCGGCGCTGGCGAATCCGCTTCGAGCACTTGAGCGCCCCCAAGGCGGCGGTAAAACGCCCGCCGCCGCCCCCCGAGGGGGAGGAGTCAACTCGGGAGCGGCCCAGCGTTGACTCCTGAGCCGGCCGGCTTGGCGCAGAATGGCCGCTCGCAAGGCCGCGTCCGGCCAGGAGCCCCGTGATGTCACACAAGTCTGCGCAACGTGCGTTGTTCGATTCGGCGCTGGCCCTGCTGGCGGCGATCGCGGCGATCGCGATGTTCCTGCCGCCGATGGTGCTGGCCACCACGTCATCGGTGCCGCGCACCGTGGCCACCGGTCTGGCCATTGCGCTGGCGATGCCGCTGCACTGGGTGTTCCTGGGTATCGCGGCGCGGCGCCTGGGGCGGTCGGTCGCGGGCTGGGTGGGGCTGTCGGTGCTGCTGTTTCCGGTGGGCAGCGCGGCGGCACTGATCCTGCTGGCCTGGGGCATGACCGAGCCCGGCCCCGACGCCCCCGCGGCGGCGCGCTAGAAGCACGGCAGGGTGCAACCGTCGATGGGTCAGTTCATCGCCTGCACCTGGCGCCGGCGCTCTACATAGCCGGGCTGCACCGCGGCCGCCGCGTCCGGGCAGGGGGTGCCGGCGCTGCTGCTGCGGCAGGCCACCGCGTCGATCGTGAAAGCCCGCACCGTGCGCGCCACACCCGGGCTGCTCTCGCCCTCGTTGAAACTGCGTGAATCACACAGCACCGTGACGCGCAGGCCGTTGCCAATGTCCAGCGTCGTGCTGGCATTGCTGCAGGCGGTCCAGCTGCCCTTGAAAGCCTGGTAGAGGCCCCATTCGATGCCGGTGCGCGCGGCGGCCGATGCGCGGGCACCGTCGATGTCCTGCGCCGTCACGCTGGCGCCGACCTGGCCCAGCCGCAGTACCGCCGCAGCCATCGCCGCCAGCCCCACCAGCACCACGATCACCGTGATCGCGCCCAGGCCGCGCGTGCGGCCGCGGCGCGGTGGTGCCCCGATGGCGCTTCGGCTCATGGTGTGTTGTCCACATGCGCGCCGGCCACCAGGCTGGCCACCTCAGCGTCGCGGGTGAACTCGAGCTGGATCGAGATGAAGCCGCTTTGCTGGGTGGCGCCCTGGTTGGCGGTGTACAAGAAGCGGCAGGACGTCAGGCCGGTGGCCAGCAGATCGGCGTTGGCAGTGGACGGGCAGGTGCCGGGTGCGGCGGCATTGAAGCCGTAGCCTTTGAGCCGGTACAGCTTGCCGGGTGCGTCGCCGTTGCTGTCCAGCGTGGCGCTGGCGCCGCTGCAGACATAAAACACCGCCTGCTGCGCGGCGGGCACCAGGTTGAACCGGCCGCCGTCGTAGCCCAGCGGAAACTGCAGCGCATCGATCGCCACCCGGTGCCGCCCCAGCGCCGCTGCCGGGGTGGACACCGCCGTGATCGCGCTGCGGTTGGCGCCGCTGTAAACATCGCCCGGGTTCTGGTTGTCCACCACCACCCAGTCGCCGGGGGCAGGCAGCGTGGTCAACGGCGTCAGCACGTCGAAGCTGCTGGTGGCGGCAGCCGCATCGACCGCGGCTGCGCCGGCCACCACGGTGTCGATGCCCATGCGGTAGCGCCCACCGCCGCTGGTGGGCACCAGCTCGAAGCAGGCGGTGTCGGGTGTGCGTATCGAGTTGGGCACCGCCACCCGCACGTCTTGCAGGATGCGGCGCAGCGCGTTGTCGGCGGTGGCCGCCAGCGCGCTGCGGTTGCGCACCGCCAGCCAGGTGTCGAGCGCCGGCTTGAAAAAGATCGTCAGCGTGGCCGCCATGATGCCGAACAGCACCAGCGTGACGATCATCTCGACCAGCGTGAAGCCGCGCTGCGGTGGCAGCCGGTGGGCGCGCGGTCGATGCGTCATGGCGACGCGTAGTCCGTGCGCCAGCCCACCAGCGACAGGCTCTCGCCGCCGTTGCTGACCAAAACCGTGATCGATTTGGCCGCGGCCACGCCCTGCAGCGTGCCGGCGGCCACGGCCACCTGCACGCTGTAGCCGGCCAGCGCAGCAACAGTCACACCGTCCACCGTGCAGATACCGGCCGTGCTGTAGCCGTTGAAGTCGCCGATGTCGTTGTAGGTGTCGCGGGCGCAGCCGGCGGGCGCGGCATTGGCGGCCGTGGCATAGGGCTTGAGCTGGACCTCCTCCAGCATCTCCTGGGCGATGGCCAGCATCTGCTTGCGCAGCACCGGGTCGGCACTGCTGCGTGCCACCGTGCCAAAGGCCAGCAGCAGGCCAGCCAGTCCGACGCCGATCACCACGATGGCCAGGATCGCCTCGGGCAGGGTAAAACCCCGCGCGCGACGCCTGCCCCGGCGCCGGCCGGCGGATGGCCGGGCGGCTTGCACGCCGCAGCGGGCGGGGCTACTGCACATGGCCGGTCTCGCCGGTCAGCTGCAGCGGGGTTTCGCCCGCCAGGCTGACCGTGACATCGACGCTTGTGCTGCCCGCGCCGTCACTGGTGATGCGGCCGTCGGGCTGGAAGTACAGCGTGCCGGCGGGCTGCTGGGTCAGGACGATGGCGTTGGCATCCACCGCCCAGCGGGCGTCGCCATCGGCGCCCTTGAGCGTGGTGTTGCAGCTGCTGGCCGGGTTGGCACTGGCCTGGGCCAGGCGCAGCTCGCCGGTGGCCAGCGTCAGGCAGACAAGCCGGCGGTGGCCTTGCGCCAGCGTGCGGGCCTGCAGCAGGCCGGCCTGCACCTGGTCGCGCCAGCCGGCGCCCCGCAGCGCAAAAGCGCCGTCCAGTCGGGGAATGGCCACGGTGGCCAGCACCCCGACCAGCAGCATCACCGCAATCAGCTCGACCAGCGTGAAGCCGCGCCGGTGCGGGCCGGGCCGGCAGTGCACCGCCGGCCGGTCAGAAGATGTCGCGGGCATGCACGGTCTTGCGGGATTCGGGGCTGTACAGCCCAAAGCTGGCGCGCGCCGACGGGTCGCGGTCGGCGGTGGCGGCGCAGCTGCCGTTTTGCGCCCGCAGCCAGGGCTTGGCTGCACCCACGCTGGCCGGGTGGCTGGCCTGGCAGCTCAGGTCGGTGGTGCTGCTGCCCAGGTTGAGGGCCAGGTCCAGGCTCAGGCTGCTACCGGCGGGCGTGGGCGCAGCCAGCGTGATCAGGCCGCTGCCGTTGGCCAGCACCACCGCGCCTGCGCTGCTGGCAGCGCTGCTGCTGCCGCCGGCGGCGCTGCGCGGGTTGGACAGCACGACGTTGCCGGCGGCAAGCAGGGTGCAGTTGTCGGCGCTGTTGAGCACCCAGCTGTTGCCGCTCCAGTATTCGGCCACCACCGGCAGCTGCAGCGCTGCGCTGGCGCTGCCGTAGGCATTGCTCAGCCGCAACCGGCCGCTGCGCAGTGGCATGCTGGCCTCGGTGTAGCCGGCCGAGCTGATAGCGGCGCTGCCGCCCAGGCCGTTGCCAGCGCGCAGCGTCAGGGTCTGCGGCGCGGTGGTCTTGGCGCTGAAGCTGTAGCTCGGGTTGGCGATGGCCACGCCCGCGGTGAAGTTGCTGGCGGCGATGCCGCCGCCCGCCAAACTGCCCAGGCCCAGCGCGCTGGCCTCGATCACAGTCACCGCGCCGGCCTGGTTGGGCGTGGTCGCGCTGCTGCCGTCGTAGTTGACGGTGGTGCCGGCCGGGCTCAGGCCGTTGCGCGCGGTCACGGTGCTGGCAAACGGCTGGCCGGCGTAGCTGAAGACCGCGCTGCAGGCCGGTGTTGCCGCCACATCAAAATGGTGCGGGATGAAGGGCCCGACCGCACCGGCGGCGCCGGTGCTGCCGGCAGCACTCAAGCCGCTGCCCAGGTAGCTGGTGCTGGTCAGCGTGGCGCTCAGGTCGGCGCTGCCGACCTCGCTCCACACAAGGTTGGCGGCGGTGACGCTGCCATTGGCAAACGCGCCCAGGCTGCCGGTGAACACGCCGTTGCTGGCGCCGCTGCCGGTCGGGCTGCGTTTGACAAAGCTCAGGGTTGCGCCTTCGGGCGGGTTCTCGCGACCGAAGTTGGGTGTGGTGGCGCCGGCGCTGTTGACGGCGCTGAGCGTGGCGGCGAAGGCGCTGCCCGCGCGGATGGGCGGCGCGCTCAGGGCGGAGTAGACAAAGGCGGCGGGTGCCGCGATGAAGCTGGCACTGCCGGTCATCGACAAGCCGGCATCACCGCTGGCCGCACTGCCGGTGTAGCGTGCCGCCACGGTCAGCTGGCCGACATCGGCGTATTGCAGGCTGGGGGTGGCCAGGCCGGACGCATTGAAGCTCAGCGATACCGCCCGCCCGCCCGTATCACAGGCCGCGTTGGCATTGGCGCCGGCGTTGAGCGGGCTGCCGGCCACCCGCAGTGCCAACGTGCCGGTGGCGGGATTGCTGTAGCTGCAGCTCAGGGTCACGCTCTTGCTGGTGCTGGCAAAGGCCGGCACGCAGGCCAGGCTGTTGTCGGCCTTCTTGACCGCGCTGACGCTGACGGTCTGCGCCTGCTCGCTGACGTGGTTGGACAGGTTGAGCAAAAAGCCCGCATCCACCGCCGTCCAGGTGCAAGTCGGGCTGCCAAAGTTGCAGGCCGTGGCGCTGCTGGCGGTGGGTGACAAGCCACTGATCGACAGGGCCGTGCTGCCGACCGTGGTTTGCTGCAAGCGCAGCGTGGTGCTGCTGCTGCCCGCGGGGATGGCAAAACCGGCGCCGTCGGGCCAGTTGACTGCCATGCCGGCGCCGCTGGCCGCCAAGGTGCCGGTGACGCCGGTGGTGTACGGCAGCAGGCAGGCGGCGTCCTGGCAGGCGGCCACGGTGACGGTGTCGGGCGAGCAGGTCAGCCCGCTGCCCGAGGCATGGCGAATTTCAAGGTGGTGCAAGGTGGTGGCCGAGGCGCCCGTGCAGGCATGGGTTTCGGCATACAGCGTGGCCACTTCGGCGGCCGAGGGTTCGCCGTTGTAGACCCGGAACTGGTCCAGCCGTCCATTGAACCGGTAGCCGGTGGTGGCCCCCCAGCCGCTGATGCGCATGGTGCTGGCCACCACCGCGGTCGAGGCGTTCAGCGACGACAGCCTCTGCGATAGGCTTTTTGCCACGCCATCGATGTAGAGCTTGTTGTCGACCACGCTGCCGTTGGTGAACACCGCCACCACGTGGTGCCAGCCGCCCGCCAGGCCGGCGGAGGCGATGCCGTAGACATCGCTGTTGCCTGAGTTGAAGCCGAAGGTGCCACTCACGATCCAGAGGTCATGGCCGCCCCAGCCCATCGGCATCACCGAGTCGGTGCCGGTCCAGTACATCCAGAACGCTACCGTGGTCTTGGCACCGGTGGCGGTGATCACCGGCAGGCCGGTGATCAGAAAGCCGCCGCCGTTGCTGGTCGGTCCCGCCAGGCTGGCATAGCCGCAGGTGCCCGGGCTGCCGGTGCGGGCCGGGCTGGTGGTGGCCGGGCTGGGCGGTGTGGTGCCCTGCGCCACACCGTTGAACGGCCCGCCGGTGTAGCCCGCAGTGTCCTTGAGTTCACCCGCGGTAGCGGTCCAGGCGGATTCTTCCAGCTCGTAGCGCGCTATCAGGATGGCGGTGCAGCTGCTCGGCATGGGCAGTGTGCTGCTGTTGGCCACGCAATTGCTGCCGCAACTGCCCAGGTTGCCGCAGCACACCTTGCTGACGCTGGACTGGTAGCCCAGGCTGATGCTGGCCGACGCGCTGGACTGCACGCAGGCCTGCACCACGCCGGATTGGGCCAGCGTGATCGCGCCGGTGCTGGTCACCACGTTGCCTGCCACGTTGGCGCCGTAGCCCACATCGACGGCGCCCGAGGTGGCCCCCAGGTTGCCGGCTACGGTGGTGCTTTGGTCCAGCCAAATATTCTTGGTGGTGGTGGCAATGTTGCCGCCCACCTGCGTGCCGTAGCGCACGTCCACCCGCCCTGCCGGGGCAGCAATGTTGCCGCTGATGGTGCTGGACTGCCCGGTGTCCACGTTGGTCCTGCTGGTGATCGTGCCAGTCAGCTGGGTCTGGTAACCCAACAGGATGGCACCCGTGGTGCTGACCAGATTGCCCATGATCACCACGCTGCCGCCGCTGGTGTCGATGGTGGCGGCGATGATGTTGGCGTTGATCGTCGTGCCATAACCCAGCTTCAGCGCACCGGTGACGGTCAGGCTCAGGTCGGCGGCGGCACCGCCGCTGTTGATGCGGACCGTGTTGGTGTCCATCGTGCCGCTGACCTTGATCGTGGCAGGCAGCGGCGCGAGGATGCTGACCGTGTCACCGTAAGCCAGGTTCAGGCTGCCACAGGTGTAGGCCCCGCCGCTGCCCGAGCAGCCGGCGGGCAAAGCGCCCGGAAAGCTGTAGTCAACGGCCCAGGCCGGTCCGGCCAACACCAGCAGCAAACCGGTCAGCCAGGCTGCGGCGTGCCTGGCGCGCCGCCGCTTTGCGGCGCCTGCGGCTTCAGAAGAGTTCACGCACATGCACCGTTTTCCGGGTCTCGGGGCTGTAGATGCCAAAACTGGCGCGGGCCGACGGGTCACGGTCGGCGGTGGCTGCGCAACTGCCGTTTTGCGCCCGCAACCAGGGCTTGGCCGCACCCACGCTGGCCGGGTGGTTGGTCTGGCAGCTTTGGTCGGTGCTGCTGCTGCCCAGGTTGATCGCCAGGTCCAGGCTCAGGCTGCTGCCGGCGGGTGTGGGCGCAGCCAGCGTGATCAGGCCGCTGCCGTTGGCCAGCACCACCACCCCGGCGGCGGCGCTGCTGGCGGTGCTGCTGCTGCTGCCTGCAGCATTTCGCGGGTTGGACAGCACCACGCTGCTGCCTGGCAGCACGGTGCAGTTGTCCGCGCTGTTGAGCACCCAGCTGCTGGCGCTCCAGTACTCGGCCACCACCGGCAGCTGCAGCGCGGCGCTGGCGCTGCCGTAGGCATTGCTCAGCCGCAAGCGGCCGCTGCGCAGCGGCATGCTGGCCTCGACATAACCGGCCGAGCTGATACCGGCGGTGCCACCCAGGCCGTTGCCGGCGCGCAGCGTCAGCGTTTGCGGCGCGGTGGTCTTGCTGGTAAAGCTGTAGCTGGGGTTGCCGGTGGCCACCCCGGCCGTGAAGGCGCCCGCCGCGATGCTGTTGCCGGCCAGGCTGCCCAAGCCCGGCGCGCTGGCCTCGCTCAGGCTTACCGCGCCGGCCTGGTTGGGCGTGGTCGCGCTGCTGCCGTCGTAGTTGACGGTGGTGCCGGCCGGGCTCAGGCCGTTGCGCGCGGTCACGGTGCTGGCAAACGGCTGGCCGCCGTAGCTGAACACCGCGCTGCAAGCCGGTGTTGCCGCCACATCGAAATGGTGCGGGATGAAGGGCCCGACCGCACCACCGTTGCCTGTGCTGCCGGCAGCACCCATGCCGCTGCCCAGGTAGCTGGCGCTGGTCAGCGTGGCGCTCAGGTCGGCGCTGCCGACCTCGCTCCAGACCAGGTTGGCGGCAGTCACGCTGCCATTGGCAAACGCACCCAGGCTGCCGGTGAACACGCCGTTGCTGGCGCCGCTGCCGGTCGGGCTGCGTTTGGCAAAGCTCAGGGTTGCGCCTTCGGGCACCGACTCACGGCCAAAGTTGGGCGTGGTGGCGCCCGCGCTGTTGCGGGCACTGACGGTGGCGGCAAAGGCGATGCCGGCGCGGATCGGCGCGGCCGTGACGGCTGAAAAGCCGAACGACGCCGGTGCCACGGTGAAGCTGGCGCTGCTGCCGCTCAACACCAGGCCGGTATCGTTGGTGGCGGCGCTGCCGTTGTAACGCGCCGCCAGGCTCAGTTGCCCGACATCGGCGTATTGCAGCGCTGGTGTGGCCACGCCCGAAGCGTCAAAACTCAAGGACACCGCCCGGCCACCCGCGTCGCAGGCCGCCGCCGCGCTGGCCGTGGCATTGAGCGCACTGCCGGCCACCCGCAGCGGCAACGTGCCGCTGGCCGGGTTGGCGTAGCTGCAGCTCAGCGTCACGTTTTTGCTGGTGCTGGCAAAGGCCGGCACGCAGGCCAGGCCGTTGTCGGACTTGCGCACGGCGGAGAGCGTCAGGGTTGATGCCGCCTCGGACACATGGTGGGGTGCGCTGACGATGAAACCCGCATCCACCGCCGACAGCGTGCAGCTGGGCGCGCCGAAGTTGCAGCTGTAGGCGCCGTTGGCGGTGATCGAGAGACTGTTGACGCCCACCACCGTGTTGCCTACCGTGGTGACCTGCACGCCCTTGCTCACCGAGCTGCTGCCCGCCGGGATCACAAAAGCCGCACCCGCGCCGTTGCCCGAGTTGCCGTCGAACGCGCTGCTGGCAGCACCCGTGGTCTTGAGCGTGCCGGCCAGCCCACTGGTGTAGAGGCTGCTGCAGCTGGCGTTCAAACAGGCGCGCACCGTCAGTACGGTGGGCGTGCAGGTGATGCCGGCACCGCTGGCGTGCTGCAACTCCAGGTGGTCAAAGGCCAGCGTGGTGCAGGTTCGGCTGGCCGAGACCAGGGTGGCGAGCTGTGCGGTGGTCAGCACGTAGTTGTAGAACTGGGCCTCGTCGAGCTGGCCATTGGCCGAGTTGACCGCGCCCTTGCTGCCGACAAAACCCGAGGGGTTGTCACCCAGGTGCACCACACTGACCGCCGTGGTGATGGTGCCGTTGCTGGTGAAACTGGCGGTTGTTGGCGTGCCGCCGTTGATCCACAGGCTCAGGCTGTCCGAGTTGGCGGCAGCCGCGCCGTTGAAGTTCCAGGCCAGCGCCACATGCACCCAGGTGTCGGCGGCAAAAGCTTGCGCCGGTGTTTCGACCGAGCGGTTGACCCCGGTACTGTCCGTGACCTCGAAGTACAGCGTGCCGCTGGCCGTCTTGGCCAGGTAGAACCACTGGCCGCTGGTGGCAGTGGCGTCCAGCAACTGCGCGGCCACGCCGTTGTTCCAGGCCGCATTGGACTTGAACCAGAACGCCACCGTGCCGGTGCCCAGCATGGCGAGCGCGCTGCTGGACAAATCGACCCCGGTCATGACCGCGTCCACCGTGGCCGCGCTGGTGTTGGGGGGGATGTCGACCGCCCGGCAAACCTTGCCGCCGGCCAGGGGCTGGGCGTTGCCCAGCGACTTGCCGGGCCGGCCCTTGCCCGAGGCGTCCGTGACCTGGCCGGCCACCCCAGGCGCCCAGGCGCCTTCCTCGAACCGGTAGGCCGAGATCGGCGACGGGATGTAGAAGATGATCGCCGAATTGGGTGGCGGCTCGGCCGACGCACCAAACGCCAGCACCTGGAAGTCGGTGGTGCTGAGCTGCCAGCCGATCTGCGCGGTGCCGGTGCCGCCGTGCACGATGCTGCCGTACTGGAAGACAAAGCTGCCGTCCTCGTTGAGCACGATCTGCAGGTCGAACGAGCCGCTGGTGTTGTTGGCCGCCACCCACTCGGGCACGTTTTTCCAGGTCACCACAAACTGTCGGCTGGGCGCCGTGCCCAGTGTGGCCACACTGACGTAGCAACTGGTCGTGCTGGCGCAAGGGGTCTTGCGGCTGGACGCCGGGTAGTTGGGCACGTCCACCAGGTTGGTGTGGTCCAGGTCCACGCCGAAGATTTTCATCACGCCGTTCATGCTGGCGACCGGGAAGCCGTAGGGGTAGGTCTGGGGTGGGCCGATGGCATTGGTGCCCGAGCCGCAGGTGGTGTTGCCAAACTGCAGCCGGCCATTGCTCATGATCCTGGCGCTGGTGTGGCCGGTGCCGCCAAACACGAAGGTGAAGCCCAGCGGGATCGCGTCGCTGAGCGTGTCGTCCAGCGCAGGCGGCGCGGTGCCGCAGCCCGCAGCGGCGTTGAACTTGTAGGGCGCCGTGTTGTAACCGACCTTGCTGTGGCTGCTGGAGTCGATCAGGTTGTAGGTGGTGGACGCGCTGGTGTAGGTGGCGGCCTCGGCAAGGCCGGACAGGGTCAGAACCAGCCAGGCGGCGGCGAGGATGCGGATCATCGCCACCGCCGCCCCTCAATGTCAGACGCCGGCCGAGATGCCGGTGAAGGTGGCGGTGGCGCTGCCGTCGGTCTGGGTGAGGGTGCAAGTGGCTTCAACACCGTTGCTGCCGGCCACGCCGGTGCCCAGTGCAGCGGCGGCCACCGTGTAGCCCGCCGGCAGGCCACCTTGCAGGATGGACCCCAGGCTGCTGCAGTTGTTGACCTGGACGCACTTGCCGCTGGTGGCCACATGCTGCTTGACGGCGCAGCCGGCGTAGTTGACGCTCATTGCGCTGGCGGCGGCGCCGGTCACGCCCTTGAGTGCAGCGGCTTTGGCGTCGCTGTTCATGTCGATGAACTTGGGCAGCGCGGTGGCGGCCAGGATGCCGAGGATCACGATGACGACGATCAGCTCGATCATCGTGAAGCCGGATTGGCGCTTGGGGGTGTGACGAATCTTCATATCGGTACTCCAGTGGGGTGGCAGAGGGTTGGGAAGGCAGGCGAACCCGAAGCCAGCCGGCCATGGGGTTGTAGGGAATATCGGATCGGCCAGGTCATTTCTTGAGCGAAACCCGGCCCAAATCCCACAAAGGGAGAAATACGCCCAGTGCCAGCAGCAGCACCAGCGCGCCCAGAAACACGATCAGGATCGGCTCGATCTGCTGCGACAGGGTCTTGAGCTCGTACTGCACCTCGTTGGTGTAGAGCTCGGCGATCTCCTCCATCAGCTCGTCGATGGCGCCGGTCTCCTCGCCCACGGCGATCATCTGCAGCACCACCGGCGTGAAGATGCCCGAGGCAATCGCCGCCCGCAGGATGGTGTCGCCACGCTCCACCGCCTCGCGCATGGCCTCGACCTTGCGGCTGATGTGGGCGTTGTCCACGGTTTGCGCCACCACGGTCAGCGCCTGCTCGATCGGCACGCCGCTCTTGAGCGCAATCGCAAAACTGCGTGAAAAGCGCGACAGCGTGGCTTTTTGCACGATGCGGCCGGCCAGCGGCGCTTTGAGCAGCCAGCGGTCCCAGACCAGGCGCCCGGCGGGCTGGGCCATCCAGCGCCGCAGCGCAAAAAACGCGATCACCGCGCCGATGCCCACGGCCCAGCCGTAGCGCAGCGTGAACTCGCTGCTGCCCACCAGCAAGCGGGTGGCCAGCGGCAGCTCGGCATTGAAGCTCTTGAAGACGTTGGCAAACGCCGGCACCACCAGGGTGTTGATCACGCCCACCGCAATCGCCATCGCGCCGACCACGAAGCTCGGGTAGCGGATCGCCGACTTGACCTGCTGGTGCATGAAGCTCTCGAACTCGATGTGCTTGAACAGCCGCAGGAATACCTCGTCCAGCCTGCCGGTCATCTCGCCCACCCGCACCATCGAGACATAAAAATGGTCGAACACGCCACCCTGCTGGGCAAAACAGATCGACAGCTCGATGCCCGACTCCAGGCTTTGCCGCACGCTGGCCAGGGTGGTCTTCATCTTCGGGTTGACAGCCGACTCTTGCAGCCCGGCCAGCGCCCGCAGGATCGGGACGCCGGCGCGCAGCAGGGTGTGCAGCTGGCGCGAGAACAACATCAGATCGGCCGGCAGCACCTTGGGCTGGAACATCTTGGGCAGCACCAGCTCACCCGGCTTGGCACCCCTCGGCTTGAGGCTGGCGCCACCCCCGGCGCTGATCTGCAGCGGCGTGACACCGCGCGACATCAGCAGCGTGGCGACCGCACCGGCATCGGCACCGTCGAGCTCGCCACTGACGGCGCCGCTGGCGGCGCGCCCGGTGTAGGCAAATCGGGGCATCGCAGCAGTGCCTATTCGTCGAGTTGAGAGCCGACCCGCATCGCTTCGTCGATGCTGGTGCGGCCGGCCGCGGCCAGGCGCAGCGCATCACGGCGCAGCGTCTGGCCGGCCATCTGGCGCCGGCCGGCCTGGGTGAAGCGGGCCGGGTCGTTGTCGTTCATCGCCTCGACCAGCTCTTGCGTCATCTCGATGAACTCGTAGACACCCGAGCGGCCGCTGTAGCCGGTCTGGTTGCACTCGCTGCAACCGCGTGGTTTGCGCCAGCGGGCCGGTGGCGCCTCGGGCTCGGCGGCGCCGTCGGCGCCCAGGTCGCCGCGGTCGAGTTGAAACCCGCCGCCACCCAGCGCCAGGCGCAAAAACTCATGCTCCTGCGCATCGGGTGTGTGCGGCTCGGCGCAGTGGCTGCACAGCGTGCGCACCAGGCGTTGCGCCAGCACCAGGTGCAAGGACAGCGCCACCATGTAACGCGGCACGCCCATGTCGATCAGCCGCAGCGGGGTGGACAGCGCGTCGTTGGTGTGCAGCGTGGAGAGCACCAGGTGGCCGGTGAGGGCGGCGCGCAGACCGATCTCGGCGGTGGTCTGGTCACGCATCTCGCCGATCAGGATCACGTCCGGGTCTTGGCGCAGTGCGGCGCGCAGCACCCGGGCAAAGCTCAGGTCGATTTTTTCCATCACCTGCACCTGGTTCAGGCCGGGCAGGCGGTACTCGATCGGATCTTCGACCGTGATGATCTTGCGCTCGGTGTCGTTCAGCGCGTTGAGCGCGGCATACAGCGTGGTGGTCTTGCCGCTGCCGGTGGGGCCGGTGACCACCACCATGCCACTCGGCCGCTTGAGCGTGCGGGCCAGGGCCTGCGCCACCGCGTCGGGCAGGCCCAGGTTGTCCAGCGACAGCAGGCCGGCGCTCTGGTTGAGCAGCCGCATCACCACCGACTCACCGTGCTGGGTGGGCAGCGTGGAGATGCGCACGTCGACCGCGCTGGTTTTGAGCTTGACGTGGAAGCGGCCGTCTTGCGGCAGGCGTTTTTCACTGATGTCCAGCCCGCTCATCAGCTTGAGGCGCAGTGCCACGGCGCCGGCGATCTTGGCGTCGGCCTCGGTCTGCACATGCAGCACGCCGTCGATGCGGAAGCGGATGCGCAGGTTGCGCTCTTGCGGCTCGATGTGGATGTCCGACGCCCGGGTGCGCAGCGCCTGCTCGAACATCGACGACAGCAGCCGTACCACGGGCGCGTCTTCGGTGGTGACATTGCCCAGGCCCAGCAGGTCGCCGATCTCGTCCTGGACGGTGGTGATGTCGTTGGTCAGCTCACGCGCCAGGCCGGCAATCTCGTCGCCACCGCGGTACACCCGGTCGAGCGCGGCCAGCAGCTGGCTCTCGGCCACCACCGCCAGGTCGATCTCGCGCCGGGTCAGCCGGGCCAGCTCATCGTAGGCGTTGATGTCGGTCGGGTCGGCCATCGCCACCCGCAGCGGCCCGCCGGGGCCGGCGCTGTCCTCGATCGGCAGCGCGCGCAGGCGCCGGGCATGGGTCTCGGGCAGCAGCGCGGCCACCTCGCGCCGCAGGTTGCGGGTCGACAGGTCGATGAAGGGTGCGCGCAGCTGGCGCGCCACGGCCTTGGCGATCTGCACCTCGGTCACCCACTGCCGGTCGATGAAGATGCGGCCCAGCTTGCGGCCGCTCTTTTTCTGCTCGACCAGCGCCTCGTCGAGCTGGGCAGCGGTGAGCAGCGACTCCTGGATCAGCAGGTCGCCAAGGCGGATGCGTTCGGGGCGGGCCATGGGCGGGGTCGGTGCAGGATGGGGTCAGCGGGCAGGTGCCGGCGCCGGTCCGGTCGGGCCGCCAAAGGTGGGTGCATCGGGCCAGGCGCCGTCCTCCTGGATCACGGTGGGCTTGAGCATGATCACCAGCTCACGCTTGCTGGTGATGGTGCTGGTCTGGCGGAACAGGCCGCCCACCACCGGCGCGTCGGACAACACCGGCAGGCCGGTGCGCTCGTCGCGGCTCTCCTGCTTCATCAGGCCGCCGATGGCCACGATCTGGCCATCGCGCACCCGCACGATCGAATCGGTCTCGTTGACCGCGCTGGCCGCCAGCGGCAGCTTGAACGAGCCCAACGAGCCCAGGTCGATGTTCTTGTTCTTTTCGGTCACGTGGCTGACGGTGGGGTGGATGTGCAGCATCACGTTGCCGACATCGTCGATCTGCGGCGTCACGTCCAGCGAGATGCCGGAGAAAAACGGCTGCAAGGTCAGCGTCGGCGTGGTCACCGAGTTGGTGCCGCTGCTGGTCACGCTGCTCGACACGCCAGTGACATAGAGCTCGTCGCTGCCCACCTTGAGCACCGCCTTCTGGTTGTTCAGCGTGGCGATGCGTGGGCTGGACAGCACCTGCACGTCACCCTGGGTCTGCAAGAAGTTGAGCAGCGCGGCAAAGTTGGCCGCCTGGAAGGCCAGGCCGTAAAAGCCCCGGCCCACCGACGTGGCGTTGAGGTCGCCGCCCGGGGTGATCAGGTTGCCGTCGCCGCGCAGTGCACCGGTGGGGCCCAGCGCCGTGCCGGGTGCGGCCGTGCCCAGTGTCAGCAGGCCGTTGCCCAGCTTGCCGAAGCCGGCCCAGTTGATACCGGTCTGGGCATCCTTGTTGAGGCTGACCTCGACAATCTTGGCCTCCAGCATGACCTGGCGCTCGATCGAGACCTGCACCGCCTTGAGGTACTGCTCGACCTGGCGCAACTCGGCCGGCGTGGCCTTGACCACCACCACACCTGCGGCCGGGTTCAGCACGACGTTGCGCCCGCCCAGCGTGCCCACCAGCGCGGACAGCGAGGCCTGCACCTCGCGCCAGAAGTCGGCGTCCGACGAGGTGCGCACATGGGCGTTGTCGTCGGGCCGGTTGCCCATGCTGCCGTTGCTGCCGTTGCTGTTGCCATTGCCATTGCCATTGCCGCCGCTGGTCGAGGCGCCGGTGGCGGTCATCGCGCTGGAGCTGACGCGGATGTCGCTGGCGCCCTGGCGCCGGCCCGGCAGGTAGTTGATGCGGTAGAGCCGCGTCTGCACCGTGTTGGGGTAGACAAACACCCGGTTGCCGGTGATGCGGTATTCGTAGCCAAACAGCTCGCGCAGCGTGTCCATCGCCTCCGGCAGGGTGGTGTCCTTGAGGGTGATCGACAGCGTGCCGCTGACTTCCGGCGAGACCAGCATGTTGTAGGGCGTGCCGCTGGCCAGCTGCAGGTAGACCTGCGCGGCCGGCGCGTTGTTGATCGCCAGGTCGAAGCGCGGCTCGGGCGGTGAGGGGGTAGCCGGGCTGCGTGTGCTGACGGCGGCCAGCAGCTGCGGGTTGGCAGCGGCGACCTGGGCATTGGCCAGTGCCGGAGCCTGTGCCTGCGCGCTTGCCGTGACCGGGGCCGCCGCCACCCCTATGGGCGACAGGGCCGCCAGTCGCAGCGGGCCGTTGATGTCGTTGAGTGTGCTGGCGCGGCGGCTTTGCGGCCGCAGCAAGGCGCCCAGATCCTGCAGGGCAGCGCTGCTGATGCGGCTGCGGTCGGGCGTGTCGGTGCCGGCGTGGGCCGTTTGCGCCAGCAGCAGCGGTGCAGCGATGGCCAGCGCCAGGCTGCTGCGCAGGCCGGTGGCCCGCAGCGTTCGGTTCATGGCTTGATCCTTCCGACCATTGACAGGGTGCCGCCGGTGGGTGGCAGAGGCACCCCGGCGGGATGGCGCTCGGTTGGGGCGAGGGGGTCGGCGTCCAACGCCGGCGCTGCCACAAAACTGACGGTGCTGGCCGTGGTGATACTGCCGGGCGCTTGCTTGGCGCTGCCAGCCAACAGCGACAAGCGTTCGGTAGCGCCGCTGTCGCCGCGCAACAAAAGCCCGTGGCTGTCGATGCTCAGTACGGTGCGTGTGCCCACCGTGTCGCCGGCCTTGACCAGGCGGCCGTCGACCATTGCCACGGCAGAGCCACGCAGCGGCAACTGCACCGACTGCAACACGATGGTGGGTACCGCCGCCGGGACCGTGGCGGCCAGACCGCGCGCGCCAGGGGCTGCGGTGCTCGGGCCACTGGCCGGCAGGGCGGTGGCTGCGCCACGCAGCGGCAGCGGGGTCGTCAGTGCGGCGGGCGGACGTGTCGGGTCGGCCAAGGCGGCGCCAGCGGTGGCACCGGGTGGGCCGGCCAGTGCGCCGGCGCTGCAGCCCAGCAGCAAGGCTGCCAGCTTGCGCCGGGCCAGCGTGGTGCCGGCGGGTGGGGTGGTGGTGTGCTGCACGGTCAAATCTCCAACCAGTGCCGGTCGCGGCTGATGGTGTAGACGCGCAGCGTCAGCACCGACTTGGGGTGTTGCTCCACCTTGAGGCTGACGCTGCCCCACAGCACACGCTGGGGCAGGGCCTCCACGGCGCGCAGGTACTGCAACAGGTCGGCAAAGCCACCTTCGAGCACCAGCTCCACGCCGTGGCGGTACAGCGTGGGCGCTGCCGGATCAGCCGCCGCGGCAGCGCCGGCCGCCGCGGTGGCGCGGAGCGCCTTGTCTTGCCCGGCCGACGGACCGGGCACGCCGGGATTGAGCAGGTCGGCCCGGCCCAGCGACCGCATGGCCCGCACCCGCACCTGGCCCTGGCGTGCCAGCAGTTGTTCGAGCAGGCTCACCATGCGGTCGGGGCCGACCAGGGACTCTTCGTGGCGGCGCAGCGCGCTGTCACCGTCGCGCACCCGCTGGCGCCAGGCGGCCAGGTCGGCCTGCTGCTTTCGGGCCTGGGTGCTGCCCAGGTTCTGCAAGGCCAGCGCGTCGGCCTGCAGGGTGGCCAGCGCCGCACGGGCCGTCGTCTGTCGGACTTGCGCCAGCTTGAACGCCGCCAGCGCCGGGCTCAGCCACAGCCGGTCGGCCAGCACCAGGGTCAGCGCCAGCGCCGCGCCGATCATCAGCAAACGCTCGCGTTTGGCGAGTTGGTCGAAGCGGCGCTGCAGCGTGCGCCAGCGGGTGTTGGCGGTGGCCTGTTGCCAGTGCACGACCCAGCCGGTCAGGCCCAGGCCGGCGGCCGTGCTGGCCGGGCGATGGGCCGAGGGTGTGGGAGTGGGAGTGGCCGTTGTCATGGCGGGTTGCCTGCCCCGGGCGCCTGGGCCGACGATGCGACGGACCGCAGCGAAAATTCGGTGTAGGCGCCGCCAGCGCCGTCCACCGCCTTCAGGCTGAGCTGCGCAAACGGCCGGCCTTTGAAGCGCGGCTCGGCGTTGAGGCTGCGCAGGTAGTCGGTGAGCACCGCGGCATCGGTCATGCGGCCTTCCAGTTCAACCGCGGCGCCGTCCTCGGACACGGCAAAGCCGGTGATCCACAGCGATGCGGAGGCGCGGCGCGCCAGCGCCACCAGGTAGTCGGCATGGCCCTCGTGGGCGCCGGCCAGGCCGGACGCCAGCGCCGCACCGATGCGCCGCTGGCCGGCCTCGAGCGCCTGCAACTGGGCCAGCTCGATGGCGGCACCGCCCGTGCCCATGGCCGCCAGCGCCTGGACCTGGGCGCGCAGCGGCAGCATCCGGGCGTCGGTCGCCTGGGTATCGACGGTGGCGCGGCGGCCGGCCCAGCCCAGCGCCTGGGCGGCAAGCGCACTGCCGGCCAGCACCGCCACCACCAGCAGCAGGCCGTGGCGGGCCGAGAAGCGCAGCGACTGCGGCGCAAACCGGGCGTCGAACAGGTTGAGTTGCTGGGCCATGGTCAGTGCCCGTGCAGCCGTGCGTGGCACCGGGGCGCGGGATTGCAGGGTCGGCAACGGTGTGCGCTGGGCTGTACGGTCATGTCAGGCCTCACGCAGGGCGGCGCCGATGGCGCAGAGCTGTCGGTTCAGCAGGCTGGCATCGGTCAGCAGTTCGGGCACATCGCTGAAGTCCAGCACGTCGTCGAGTTGCAGCGGTGCCACCGGCACGTACAGCAGCGGGCCCAGGTGCTCGCACAGCGCAGCCGCGCCCGGCATCGGCGTGACCAGCAGCCGGGCCAGCGTGACCTGGCCAAAGGCCCGCTCGATGCCGTCCAGCGTGCGCTGCAACTCCAGCCCGGCCTGGTCGTAGGCCTGGGCGCGGGTGGTGTCGTCGGCGTCGGCCGGCAGCAGCAGCGCCAGGTCCATCTGGCGGGCCGACAGCAATTCACCGCCGTAGGTGACCACCAGCGTGGCATGGTGCGGCTGGCAGTGCAGCAGGGCCTGGGCCCGGCCCTCGGGCTCCACCAGGGCGCTGAGGTTGCGCAGCGCGGTTTCGGTGATGTCGATGGCTTGCCAGGGTGTGCCGGCGTCGATCGCCTGCTCGACCAGCGGGCGCACCTGGTCGGCCGAAGCGGCCACCGCGATCAGCTGGGCCTGGGCCCGGTAGCTGGTGCCCTCGGGCACGGCCAACACGTCGATGGCGGCGCTGTCCACCAAAAAGTCCACCGTGTCCTTGAGTTGCCAGCGCACGGCGGCGGCCCAATCCGGGCGCGGTACATCGGCCGGCGCGTCCATCGCCACGCACTGGTACTGGCTGCGTTGCAGCACGGCGACGCGGCGGTGGCGGTGCAGGGCCCGGCTGCGCCGCAGCGACTGCAAAGCGCGGGTGGGCTGGTCCCAGGGCGTGTGCTCGGCCCAGCGGATGGCGGGCTTGCCACCGGCCACCGGCTGCACCAGCGCCACGGCGATGTGATCGCCCTGCGGCGCACAACCGATCCAGCCTGGCAAGAGATTTCCCCGCGAAAGTCCGAACACCCAGATTCCCCATTGGTGAGTGCGGCCATGGTTGCACGGCGGCCCTGGTGGGGAAGGCTGGATAAACGGGGTGTTTCTGGCGGTGTTGGCGCCCGCGCAACGGCATGGCGCTGCGTGGGCGGTGCGCGCGCCGGCTACTCGTGACGCAGCGCCTCGATCGGGTCCATGCGGGCGGCGCGGCGCGCCGGAAAGTAGCCGAACAGCACGCCGATGGCGGCCGAAAACAGCAGCGACAAGGCGTTGATCGACGGGTCGAACACATAGGGCACGGCCATCAGGCGGGCGCCCGCCCAGGACGCGCCGGTGGCGATCACGATGCCCACCACGCCGCCCAGGGCGGAGAGCACCACGGCCTCGATCAGGAACTGCAGCAGCACCTCGCGCTCCAGCGCACCCACCGCCAGCCGCAGGCCGATCTCGCGGGTGCGCTCGGTCACGCTGACCAGCATGATGTTCATGATGCCGATGCCGCCCACCAGCAGGCTGACCGCCGCCACCGCGCCCAGCAGGCTGGTCAGCACGCCCATGGTGCTGGACAGGGTCTCGGCCAGCTGCTGGGTGTCGAAGATGTTGAAGTTGTCGTCCTCGTCCTCAGCGAGCTTGCGGCGCTCGCGCAGCAGCTGGGTCAGGCTGGCCTTGAGCGGCGCGCTGTCGGCGCCGTCGGCCATGGACACCGACAGGGTGTTGACCTTGGTGCTGCCGGTAACCCGGCGCTGCAGCGTGTGCAAGGGCACCACCACCGTGTCGTCCTGGTCGCCCATGCCGCCCTGGCCTTTGGCGGCCAGGATGCCGATGACCTCGCAAGAGAACTGCTTGACCCGCAGCTGCGCGCCCAGGCCGGCCGGGCCGCCGCCGGCCGCAGTGCTGGCGGGGCTGCCGCCGAATATCTCGCGCCGCACGGTCTCGCCAATGATGCAGACCGCCGCGCCGGCGCGCTGCTCGTCGGGCTCGAACAGGCGGCCGGCGGCCAGCTTCCAGTTGCCGGTCTCGAAAAAAGCGTTGCTGCTGCCGGTCACGCTGGTGGCCCAGTTGCGGCCGTTGGCCACCACGTTGACGCTGGCCCGGCCCTGCGGCGCCACCGCGACCACGCCGCCGATCTGGGCCGTGATCGCGTCGGCGTCGGCTTCGGTGAACTGCGGCACGCCGCCCCCGCCGCCGCCGCCGCCGCCCGCCCGGCGCTGGCCGGGCAACACCAGCAGCAGGTTGGTGCCCAGGCTGGTGATCTGGGCCTCGATCGCCTGGGTGGCACCTTGGCCCAGTGTGACCATGGTGATCACCGCGGCCACGCCGATCACGATGCCCAGAATGGTCAAAAACGAGCGCAGCAGGTTGCGCCGCACCGAGCGCAGTGCCAGCAGAAAGACCGACAGCAGCATCAGACGTCCTCGTCCACGGCCTGCACCACCGGCGGGCCGGTCACCGGGTGGGGGTTCTGCTCGTCGCGCGCCACCAGGCCATCGACAAACGTGACCCGGCGCCGGGCGTAGGCGGCCATGTCGGGCTCGTGGGTGACCATCAGCACGGTGATGCCGTGGTCGCGGTTGAGCGCCAGCAGCAGGCCCATGATCTCGTGGCTGCGCTGGGTGTCGAGGTTGCCGGTGGGCTCGTCGGCCAGCACCACCGCCGGCTCGGTGACGATGGCCCGCGCGATGGCCACGCGCTGCTGCTGGCCGCCCGAGAGCTCGGCCGGGGTGTGCTGCTCCCAGCCGCCCAGGCCCACCGACTGCAGCGCGCGTGCTGCAGCGGCGCGGCGGCTGCTGGCGCTGTCGCCGCGGTAGAGCAGCGGCAACTCGACGTTTTCTTGCGCCGAGGTGCGCGCCAGCAGGTTGAAGCCCTGGAACACAAAGCCCAGGTAGCGCCGCCGCAGCCGCGCGCGCTGGTCGCGCGACAGGGATTCGACATGCGCGCCCATGAACAGGTACTGGCCGGCGCTGGGCGTGTCGAGGCAGCCCAGGATGTTCATCGCGGTGGATTTGCCCGAGCCGCTGGGGCCCATGATGGCGACGAACTCGCCGGCGGCGATGTCCAGGTCGATGCCCTTGAGCGCCAGCAACTCGGCCTCGCCGCTGCCGTAGCGCTTTTGCACACCGCGCAGCTGGATCAGCGGCGTCGTCACGGTCACTTGGCCGCCGCCTTCTGGTCGGTGATCACGGGCATGCCCACCTTCAGGTCGCCGGCGACGATTTCGGTCATGCGGCCGTCGCTGATGCCGGGTGTCACCGCCACCGCCACCGGCTTGCTGGCGCCACCGGCGGGGTCGGGCGCCAGCACCCAGACCTGGCGGGCGCTGGCGGTGCTGGCACCGGCGGCCGCAGACCGCCGGCTGCCGCCCGGCATGCGCGGTATCAGGCTGGCCCCGATGCCCTTCTTGGCCGCGGCGCCATCGGCCGCTGCGCCGGCCAGGCTGGGCGTGAAGCGCAGCGCGGTGTTGGGCACCAGCAGCACGTCCTTGCGCTGGGTGGCGGTGATGCTGGCGGTGGCCGTCATGCCGGGGCGCAGGCTCAGGTCGCTGTTGTCCAGGTCCAGGTAGGTCAGGTAGGTGACGACGTTGTCGGTGATGGTCGAGCCAAAGCCGACCCGGGTGATGCGGGCCGGAAACGTGCGGTTGGGGTAGGCGCTGACGGTGAAGCTGGCGCTCTGCCCCAGCTTGACCGACCCCACGTCGGCCTCATCGACATACACCCAAAGCCGCAGCTTGCGCAGGTCCTCGGCCAGCGTGAACAGCGTGACCGCCTGCAGCGACGCCGCCACCGCGTTGCCGGGGTCCACCGTGCGGGTCAGCACGGTACCGTCGGCAGGCGCGGCGATCGACGCCTTGGACAGGTTGATCTGGTCGGTGGACAGCGCGGCCCGGGCGTCCTTGACGCCCTCGCGGGCGCTGGTCTCGTCGGCCAGGGCACGGTCCAGCGCGGCACGGCCAGTGTCCAGCTCGGCCTTGGACGGCACCTTGCCGCCCGACAGCCGCGCCACCTCCTCCAGCCGGCCCAGGCTGGCGCGGGTCTCGCGCACGGTGGCGCCGGCCTGGGCCACCTTGGCGTGCGCGGCCGCCAAGGTGGCCTGCGAGCGCAGGATCTGGTCGCGCAGCTTGGCGGTGTCGAGCACCACCAGCACCTGGCCCTTCTTGACCCGGTCGTTGACGTCGACGTTGACCTTCAGCACCGTGCCTGACAACTCGCTGCCGATGTTGATGGTGCGGGTGGGCTGCACCGTGCCGTTGGCAGTGACGGTCAGCGTCAGGTCACCGCGTGCGACCGGCTGGGTGTTGTAGCTGGGCGCGGCGTTGGCCGTCCGGTTGGACCACCACCACCCACCGCCGCCAGCGGCCAGCAGCAGGGCGACGGCGCCCACCCACAGCACGGGGCGCCGGTACCAGGCCCGGGCAGCGGGTTCGTCCAGCAGGCGGGCCAGGTCGGCCTGCGGCGGGGTGGCCGGTGGCAGGGTGGGCGGCGCTGGGGTGGCAGAGGGCGGGTCGGCAGCGGGAAGGGCGGGGGTCATGGGGTCGGGGTCGGGGTCCGGGAGGTCGGCAGGGCGGATGCGGTGCGGGGTTCGGCCTGCCAGCCGCCGCCCAGGGCCTTGTACAAACGCACCTGGTCGCTGCCCAGGTCGGCGCTGGCGCTGGCCACGCTGTCCTGGGTGCTCAGTTGGGCGCGCTGGGTGTCGAGCACGGCCTGGAAGTCGACCAGGCCGCTGCTGTAACGCTGGCGTGCCAGCAGGGCGGCATTGCCGGCAGCCTCGGCGGCGCGTTGCAGGCCCAGCAGGCGCGTCTGGTCGTTGGCCAGCGCCAGCAGTGCGTCCTCGACCTCTCGCAGCGCCGTCAACACCGTGGCGCGGTAGGCCGATTGCGCCTGGTCCAGTGCCGCTTGCCCGGCCCGCACCTGGGCCAGACCGGCGCCGCCGTCAAACACCGGCAGCGACACGCTGGCCAGCAACGTGCCCACCACGGCCGCGCCGCTGCCCAGTGCGCCTAGCGTCACCGCGCTCAGCCCCAAGTTGCCGCCAAGCTTGAAATTGGGTGCACGGGCGGCGTTGGCCTGGTCGACCTGGGCCGCTGCGGCGGCCACCTGCCATTCAGCGGCCCGCACATCGGCGCGCTGGCGCAGGGTGTCGGCAGGGATGGCCAGGGCCAGGCCGGCGGCGGCATGGGGCGGGGCGGGCTGGCGATGGGTGGGGCCGGTCGCAAGTCCGGTCAAGGGCTCAGGTGCAGTCAGCGCGGTCGGCGGGTCAGCCAGCGTGGCTGCCAACGCCGCCGGGGGCTGTCCGGTCAGCACCGCCAGCGCGTGGCGGGTCTGGCCGATGCGGGTGGCCAACGCCGGCAGTTGGGCGCTGGTTTGCAGCGCGGCGGTGCGGGCCTGCTCCACGTCCAGTGCCGTGACCAGACCGGCCTGCAGGCGCCATTCGGTGATCTGCAGGGTTTCCTGCTGGCTGGCCAGGTTGGCGCGGGCGATGGCCAGCTGCACCTGGGCGCCGCGCAGTGCGATGTAGCCCAGCGCCACCTCGGCCGCGATCGACACCTGCACCTGCGCCAGGCTGGCAGCGCTGGCCTGGGCCGTGGCGTCGCCGCTGGCGAGCGCGCTGCGGTTGGCGCCGAAGAGGTCCAATTCCCAGCTGGCGTCCAGGCCGGTCTGGAACAGGTTGCCCGTGCTGTGGCCGCCCGCAGTGCCGCGCCGGGCCGACCCCGAGCCGCCCACAGCCGGCAACAGGCTGGCGGCGGTCACGTCGCGCAGCGCACGGGCCTGCCGCAGCGCGGCCCTGGCGCTGACGATCGTGGTGTTGGCGCGCAGTGCCTGGTCAACCAGGCCGGTCAGCACGGGATCGTTGAAGCGGTCCCACCATGCGGCCTCCAGCGCGTAGGCACCGGGCTCAGTGGTCGTCGGTCCCGCCGCCCAGCGGGACGGCAGATCGAGGGTGGCCACCGCCGGCGACGTGGGCACCGACGCGCAGCCCACCAATCCCGACAGCAGTGCAGCCGTACCGACCGGCCAAGCCCGGCGCCGTGGCGGCTTGGCTGCCGGGCTTGGTGTCAACCGGCGCAACGCGTCGCAACAAGGCGTCATGGGCAAGGGGTGAGCGGCGCGGCGCAAAAGTGGTGTGGGGGGTGACTTTGACGCGCGCAGGCTTCACAGAGGTTGACCTGGGGCGAAGTTGCGTGAAGCGCCGGGCTGCAAGTCGCAATGGCGGGCTGCGCAGCCGGACAATGCAGGATGCCGGACGCGGCACTGCGGGTCTGTGCTGCAGCCCACACAGTGCCGGGCCCGCTTGTTGCGGGCGTTTGGTGCGACGGGATGCCGCTGCGCGAGGCGACCAAGGCCGCCGGCACCAAAGCCGCCGGCACCGAAGCCGCGTGCGTTGGCTTGCAAAGACAGCATGCGCTACAGCAGGCGTAGCGCCAGCCCGGCGCGGCGCGGTCGCTCCACACCCACGAATTTCAGATTTCAGGTGAGCAGATGTGCGGCGCGCCCTGGCAACTGCCGAACCCGAACTACGGCCTGCCGGCGCGGTGGTCCCGCCAGTCGTCGTCGCTCCAGGCCAGCAGGTCGTCGGCACCCGAGCTGCGCAGGTGGGCGGCGCCGTCGATGGCCACGGTTTCGCCGGTCACGAAGCCGGCTTCGTCCGACAGCAGGTAGGCCGCCAGGTTGGCCAGTTCGCTGGGGTGGCCGACGCGGCCCAGCGGCACCCGGGCGGCCGGATCGCTGCTGGCGGTGCGTTGCGTCGGCATCAGCTGGGCGCTGGCGCCGGGCGTGGGGAAGCTGCCGGGCGCAATCGCCACCAGCCGGATGCCGCGTGGCCCCCATTCGACCGCCAGGCTGCGGGTCATGGCTTGCAGGCCGGATTTGGCAATGGCCGACGGCACGGTGAAGGCCCGGCCGGTACGCACCGAGGTGGACAGGATGCTGAGCACCACGCCGGGCCGGCCGGCGTCGATCCAGCGCCGGCCGACGCCCAGCGTGAAGTACAGCGCGCCGTGCAACGTGGTGGCCAGCACCGCATCGACGGCGCGCGGCGACAGCCGCTCGGTCTGGGCGATGAAGGTGGCGGCGGCGTTGTTGACCAGCCCGTCCAGCGGCCCGGTGGACCAGACCTGGTCGAGCATCGTCTCGACCTGCATAGCGTCCCGCACATCGCAGCGGTAGACGGCCACCGTGGCATCAGTACCCAGGGTGCCCAGCTGGCGCAGCCGGGCCGCGGTGGTCTCCAGCACGTCTTGCCGTCGGCCGCACAACACCAGCGACGCACCCAGGCCGGCCAGGCGCTCGGCCATCGCTGCCCCCAGGCCGCTGCCCCCGCCGGTGATCAGGAATCGCTTGCCAGCCAACAGGTCGGTGCGGAACATGGGCTGGCCCTTTTCAGTGGTGTCGGGGGTGTCCGTATCGGC
>Ga0209181_10001359_pt1 | contig 43066 bp, 40 predicted proteins | sample MAT05_FD_187208 | JGI IMG/M metagenome (GOLD analysis project Ga0209181, IMG submission 187208) | Freshwater microbial communities from Lake Fryxell liftoff mats and glacier meltwater in Antarctica - MAT-05 (SPAdes) (version 2) | ecosystem: Environmental > Aquatic > Freshwater > Ice > Liftoff... | reverse complement strand
CAAAGGCGCGGAGACGCAAAGGCGCAAAAAATCGGATTTCTTTTTTGCGTCCCTGCGTCTCTGGTGCGTCAGGCAAAGCCTGACTTGGCTTGTCAACTGAAAGGTGTTGACCATGTGAATTGTCCGTACGACATGTAGGCGACAGGCGGCGGCTCGGGGTGACCCGAGCGCCTTTGCCCTGGTAGCCGAAGGCGTGGGCCGCAAGCACTGAGCCCGATTCGGCCTCGTTACGAACAAATCGTCACAATCAACGATGGAAGTGGCCTTCCTCCCAGAGAATGGGCGGCCTGTTACCGGCGATGAAGCAACGGACAAAGTCAGTCGCTGGGCTTCCCGGGGTGGTTGGGGGCAGCGCACGCCGAAAGTCAAGTCAGTAACCTGAGAGGTCCGACGATCGTGGGTGGAACCCAACGTCCCGGGTAACCGGCAAGCGGCGGCGTCGGAAATCGGCGGGGCTCGTAGTAGCGACGAAGCGGGTAACGACCGTGGAGCAAAGGGGCCCTACCGGACACATGCATGAACCAAGAAAAGGAGAGCCGATTGGATCCTCATGATCCCACGACGGAACAGGAGAAGATGATCGACGAAGTTCGTAAGGACCCGCGTGGATCGATCCCTCCGAAACTCGCCAACTTGCGGTTCAAGCTCGGCCAGAAGGCCAAGCAGCAGCCGGAGGTCCGGTTCTATGCGCTCTATGGCCATCTTCTACGGGTGGACGTGCTGGAGACGGCGATGGCGTCGGTGGCGGCGAGCAAAGGCTCCACGACACCGGGCGTTGACGGCATCACGATGAACCACATCGTGAATGCGGAGGGTGGCGCTGCGGCGTTTCTCGCAGGGATCTGCGAGGAGCTTCGCGCGAAGAAGTACCGTCCCCAGCCGGTGAAGCGCGTTTACATCCCGAAGGCGAATGGATCGCAGCGCCCGCTCGGTATACCCACGATCCGTGATCGTGTGGTGCAGACCGCGGCGCTGCTGCTCCTGGAGCCGATCTTTGACGCGGATTTTCTGGACTGCTCGTTCGGGTTTCGGCCCAATCGGTCAGCCAAAGACGCGATCAAAGAGGTCCAAGTCAATCTTGATGCGGGCTATACGGAGGTGTATGACGCAGATCTGCAAGGCTACTTCGACTCGATCCCGCACGACAAACTGATGAAGGGACTCGAAATGCGGCTTGCCGACGGTTCGATACTCCGACTCATTCGTATGTTTTTGCAGGCGCCCGTCAAGGAGGGGAAGGGTCCGCCGAGGCGACCGGGAAGCGGCACTCCACAAGGGGGCGTGATCTCTCCGCTGTTGGCGAATTCCTTCCTTCACTGGTTCGATCGATCCTTCTTCTCGAAGAGTGGGCCGGCGAACTGGGCGAATGCTCGACTGGTGAGGTATGCCGATGACTTCGTCGTGATGGCGAGGTTCATCGGACACCGCATCGTCGAGCTCATTGAGGAGAAAATCGAGCGTCGACTCGGGTTGGTGATCAACCGCGAGAAGACGCGAGTCGTGCAGGTGTCTGACGAGGACGCTTCGCTGGATTTTCTCGGCTACACGTTCCGCTTCAGTCGCAGCCACCGACCGGGTGGCGGACCGCGGTACTTGCGAGTCGAGGCATCGAGCAAGGCCCAGAAACGAGCGCGGGATAAGCTGCGCGATCTGACCAGCGCGCGATTCTGCTGGATGCCCGTCAAGGCTGTCGTGGACCGGACCAACGTGTTTCTACGCGGCTGGCTCGCCTACTTCTCCGTCGGATATCCGGCGAAAGCGCGAAGGATCCTCGTTCGATTCGCCGAGGAGCGTTTGATTCGACATCTCCGACGACGCAGCCAACGCCCCTATCGGCCTCCCGATGGGCTTACGCTTCTACCAGCACGTGTACGACCTCGGTCTGATCGCGCCGGGGGTAGCGCGTGGCTGACTGCGCACGCCGATGGCGACGTGTCCGGGAACGCCGGATGCGGGAAATCCGCACGTCCGGTGTGATGAGGGCGGGGCGCCGGCCGAAATGCCGGCGCCTCGCTACTCTACCGTTCAAATCCGACTCTCCATGGCGAGCAACCCTGCCAGTGAATCAGCGCAGCGTTCCCACGACAGCCACCCCGCAGCCCAACAAGCGGCTGCAGGCCGACGGTGCCACGCGCTGCGCGCGCGTCCCGGCGGCTGAGCCGCAAATCGTCGTTCGGCAGCCGGGCGACCCGAGAGCGGCTGGCCGTCGACCGCGTCGTTGGCTGATGGTGTCATCGTCTGGGCTCAACAGCCGCCAAGGCCCTTACGCAATGAACGAAGCCGACATATGTATGCGTTCCCCACCCAGGAGGGGGTCTTATGGCAAAGGTCGGAGATCGATTCTACACCGGGCAGAAGTGTGACACGGCCGGTTCCTACGTGTTCGATGGGTGCTACCCGAATGGCGAGACGACGCCAGCGCCCACGAACGAAGAACGCGTCGAGCCGATGAAGTCGGGCGGGACGTTCCCGCCCATTCGCTCGCACAACAAGTCGGCCTTCTGGAAGCTCCAGCGAGCTGGCTGAGCGTCGTCCCGATGACGCCTCGTCGGTATCGAAAACTCGATGCCGACGAGGTGAAATTCAAAGTCTCAGGGCGGCGATCACGATCGCAAGGGGAGCCGGGCCGGCACGATCGCCGAGTTTGCGATCCGCGCCGCCGATGCGAAGGGCGGGGGTGGCTCGTCGATCGCGGCGTTCGGCAGCCGGGCGTTGAACCCGCCTACACCGAAGCGCGCTTCATCTCGATCGATCTGATCCAGATCCGGCCCGCCGAGTACCGCGCCGACGTCGTCGTCCAGGGCGCGGGCCATTGGCAAGTGCGGCGCATGCGGTGAGCTACTCGGCCGCGATAGCCTTCTCGAGCGCTCCGAGCCGGTCGTCGGTTCGCTGGGCAAGCGCCCGGAGATCCTGGGTGACCGCCGCGATCGTCTGGAGCGCAATCGTCGCCAGCTCCTCGGCCCGCGCGCTACGATCTGCGTTCACCTTCATCTGCTCGGCCAGGTCGATCAATACTCCCTCGAGCGTTCTGCTGCCGACCACGACATCATTCGCCTGGATCTTGGGCTTCTTTTTCGCGGCGGCCATGGTGCTGAGCACCCTACTTTGGGTGGAGGGAGCTGGCAAGGGGCTGCGCATCAGCGCCACAGGAGAGGTGGCGCGCCCGCCCTTCTTGCCCACGTCGCTCGGCGGCGTCCCCGTGCCCGCCGCCTCCGCCGCCATCGAGAGGTGGGCCGCCTCGAGCCCCCCGAGCGCGAGCTCGGCCCGCGCCAGCACCACCTGCGGCGCGGCGTGGCCGGGCAGCGCCAGCGAAGCCTCGATCGCCGCCTTCTTCGCCGCATCGGGCTGCGCCGCCAGCTCGGTCTGCGCCCGCGCCATCCGATCGCAGGCAGGCAGCGCAGGGAGGAGCAAGGCGACGAGGAGCAACAACCCAGGGTTCACGCGCCCAGCCTACCAGAGCGCCCCGGGGCCGCCGCGACGCCCGAAACAATCTGCTATCGTCCGCCGCCGTGACGGTCCTGGAAGCTGAATCAGCCGTGAAGATGGAGCTGCTCGACGTGGCCCCGAAGCCGGGCGCGACCGAGGCCAGCCTCGTCGTGAGCGCGGAGAATGCAGCGAAGGCGCTGTCGTCGGCGACGCCGCGCGTCTCTCTCGTCATCCCCGGCATCAACGAGAGCGAGAGCCTGGGCGAGCTCGCCGCGCGCATCGCCAAGACCCTCGACGGCGTCCTCGAGTACGAGATCCTCTTCGTCGACGACGGCAGCACCGACGACTCGTGGAAGGTCATCAACGCGCTCCACGCCAAGGACGAGCGCATCCGTGGCTATCGCCTCCGCAAGAACTTCGGCAAGGCCATGGCCCTCGCCGTCGGCTTCGAGCACGCGCGCGGGGAGATCATCATCACCATGGACGCGGATCTCCAGGACGATCCCGCCGATCTCCCCGCCTTCCTCGCCAAGATTGAAGAGGGCAACGACGTGGTCGTGGGCTGGAAGGTGGAGCGCCTCGATCCGACCAATCGACTCGTGCTCTCCCGCATCTTCAACGGCACCGTGCGCCGCGCCACCGGCGTCAAGCTCCACGACATGAACTGCGGCTTCAAGGCCTACCGTCGCGAGGTGCTCCGCACCATCCCGCTCTATGGAGACCTGTTCCGCTTCATCCCCGCCTTCGCCGCCTGGCAAGGCTTCCTGGTGGCCGAGGTGCCAATCAAGCACCACGCCCGCAAGTACGGCGCCTCGCGCTACGGCTTAGAGCGCATCCTCCGCGGCTTCTTCGATCTGCTGAGCGTGATGTTCCTCACGCGCTATTCGAAGAAGCCAATGCACCTCTTCGGCCTCATCGGCCTGGTGCTGACCACGCTGGGTTTCCTCACCGAAGGCTACCTGACGGTGCTCTGGTTCCTCGGCCACACCATCCACGATCGACCGCTCCTGCTCCTCGGCGCGCTGGAGATCATCCTCGGTATCCAGTTCTTCTCGACTGGCCTCATCGGGGAGTTTCTCACCTACCAGAACCAGAAGCGGATGGACACGGCGGATCTGCCGATCCGCGAGCACATCGGCTAGAGGCTCCGTGACCAAGCTCCCTGCTAGCTTCAAGAACATCGCCGAGATAGCCCTGGCGACCCTCGCCGCCGTCTGCTTCGCGGTGAGCTTCGGGTACACCTACGGGGTCGACAATCAAGTCGAGTACATGATCAGCTCGCTCCGGCTGCTCGACCCGACGATCTTCCATCGCGACTGGTACGCGATGCAGACAACCCACTATCACTTCTCGTTCAAGTACCTGGCCGCCGCCCTCATCGCCCTCAACCGCGAAGGCTGGGCCGTCGCCGTCTTTCACACGATCATCGTCTCCACCGGGATGATGTGCCTCTACTGGCTCTTTCGCACGCTGGTGGAGCGCGGGCGCGCGCTGCCCGGCTTCCTCTTGCTCGTCACCATCGCCTTGATCACGAGGACCAGCGGGGCCAACGCGTCCTACGTCTTCGACATCATGCTCCAGCCGTCGACGATTGGCAGCGTCGCGTTCTTCGCCTCCGTACCCTTCTTCGCCAAAGGACGCTGGCTCGAGTCCGGCGTGCTCATGGCCCTGAGCGGGCTCTTCCACGGCAACCTCCTCATTCTCATGTTCCTGGCCTACGGCGTCGCGCACTTGATGCTCGGCACCCGCGGCCTCGCCCTGCGCCTCGTACTCCAGTTCGTGGCCCCCTCGCTGGTGCTGCTCCTCTTTGTGCCGATCATGCTGAAGAGCGCCGGCTCGCCCAACGCCGCGGCCTCCCAGGACATCTACTTCAACATCCGCTGTCCTCACCACTTCATCCCGGGGAGAGCGGAGGGCGCCTACATCCCTTTCGTCGCCTGGCAGATGATCGGCGCCGGCGCCTCGCTCCACCTCCTCCGCACGGGAGGCAACGCGCGGCGCCTCGGCGCCCTCATCGGCGGCCTGCTCTTCATCATCTGGAGCTCCCTCGTCCTCGCGACCCTCGTCCAGGTAAAGCCGGTGATCCAGCTCTTTGCCTGGCGCCTGGGGCCCTATTGCGAGCTGCTCCTTCAGGTCCTCGCCTGCGCCGGCGCGGTGGAGCTGTTCCTCGATCCGGGCTCGATCCGACGCCGCGGCGTGGTCTCGTTCGGCCTGATCATCACCGGCGTTGGCTTCCTCGCGATGCGCCTGGGAGACACCAGCAAGCCCGCGCTGGCCCTCCTGGTCCTGGCCCTCGTCGGCGCGGTCATCCTCGCGCAGCTCGGCGCGCTCGCGGCGAGCAACCTCGCCCCTACAAGGATGCAGTCGCTGCTACGGCGGCTCTGGGAGCGCGGCGGCCCCGCGCTCGCGCTGGTCGCGGCGATAGGCTGCGTGATCCCGACGGCCATCCCTCTCCTGGAGACGGTGCGCCAACGCTCTACGCTCTTCAAGGGGTTCGCCAAGGACGAGACGGAGCTCTATGCCTGGATGCGCCTCCACACCCCCAAAGACGCGCTGTTCCTGACGCCGCCCGAGATCGACAAGGTGCGTTTTCAGTCCCAGCGCGCGATCGTCGCTGACTGGAAATCATGCCCTTTCCTCCCCGATGAGGTGCTCGAGTGGCATCAGCGGATGAAGGACGTGACCGGCCGCCCCGGGTTCGCCGGCGCTCGTGACCTCGACGGTTACAACTCCCTTGACCAAAGCCGACTCGAGACCCTCCGCGCCAAGTACAACCTCGACTACGTGGTCGTGCGTCGCGGCAAGGAAGCCGCGCTCGGTGACCACCGCGTCGCCCACGCCAACGATGCCTTCGTCGTCCTCGATCTCCACGCAGCGCGCTGAGCGGTGAAGGCCCCTTTGACAGCCGGCGCCACGCGCCGCTTCGCCGGGCGCGCCTTGATCCGCCTCCTCGGCCCGGCGCTCCTCGCCCTCGTCCTCCTGCGGATCAAGGACCGCGGCGCCGTGCTCGACGCCCTCACCCAGGCCGCGTGGGCGCCGATGCTCGCGGCGACGTTGTTGAACCTCGTCAACGTCCACCTCAAGGTCGTGCGCTGGCGGCAGATCCTCGAGGCGCGCAACATCCGCTATCCGCTGCGGCGCGCGTGGGCCGCGTTCCTGAGCTCGGTCTATCTCGGCATGCTCACGCCTGGCCGCGTCGGCGACGTGCTCCGTATCCAGTACCTTCGCCACGATCTCGACGTGCCTTATGCCGAGGGGCTGGCCTCGATCGTCGTCGACCGCCTCTGTGATCTCTATGTGCTCGCCCTCTTCGTCGCGGTGGGCATCGTCCATTACAGCCCGGTGATCGTCGGTCAGCTCGCGTGGATCACCTGGGGCGGCGTCGCGGCGATCGTCATCGGCCCGCTCGTCTTCCTCGTCCCCGGCGTCGCCGAGCGCACCCTCGGCCGCGTCTACGCCCGCCTCGCGAAGGGCTCGACCGACGATTTCGGCCTCTTCCTCGCGGCGGTGCGCGCCAACATGGGCCGCCCGCTCCTCCGCACGATCCCGATGACGGCCCTGGCCTTCGGGGTCAACTACGTACAGGGCTACATCATTGCCCACTCGATGGGCCTCGAGATGCGCTTCTTCGACGCGATGTGCCTGCTGGCGATCGCGAGCCTGCTCGGCCTGCTCCCGATCTCGGTCTCGGGCGTCGGCGTGCGCGAGCTCTTCTTCTCCCTCGTCTTCCCGCTCCTCGGCTTCACGCCGGCCGCCGGGGTGACGTTTGGCTTGCTGGTCTTCTTCGTGATCTACCTGGTCAACATTGGGATCGGCTTCGTGAGCTTCCAGCTCGCCCCACCGCCGGCCGCGAAGGCGACCGACGCGGAGCGGGGAAGCTTGACAGGCGCCGCAAAGTAACAGAAGAACGCCGTCCCGTGCCCTCCCGAGTCCGGACCAAGCTCTCGGACGTCGCCGCTTCCCTCGACGATTTCGCTTCTCGGCTCGCGTTCGCGGCGCTGCACTGGCTGCTGTGGCCCGCCCTCCAGGCGATCGGCCTCGGATCGACGATCTGGGCGGCCCTGCACTTGACGCAGGTCCCCGCGATCGACGGCAACAAGCTCCCCCTCCCCGACAACCTCCGGATTGTCGCCGCGGTCGTGGGCTCGCTCCTCGCCATCGCCCTCGTTTACTTCGTCGTCAACGTCGTCGTCCGACGTCGCACCGGGGAGTGGCGCGTCACCGAGGTCGGGGCTGACCTCAAGCGACGTCTCTTCCCGCTGCTCGCGCTGCCGATCCTCCCCGCGCTCACGCTGCAGAAGATCGAGCAAGACAGCCCCAAGCAGACGTTCTTCTACATCGCGATCTTCTCCGCCATCGTCGGCGTCGGCGTCTACGCCTGGAGCGAGGCCGCCGCCTCGGACGATCCTGATCTCGGCCCGTCCGCCCGCCAAAGGCGCGTCCATCGCATCCTCGCGGCCGTCGCCGTCGCGGCGATCTGGGCCACCTATGGCATCTTCTTTTCGCGCCTGTCGATCGTCAACCACCACGCGTTCAACACGCGGACGATCGATCTCGGGTATTACGACAACATCTTCTATCAGTCGATCCACGGCCGCCCGCTCGGCTGCTCGCTGATCAAGGCTGGCTATCACGGGTCGGCCCACTTCGATCCGCTCCTCGTGGTGCTCTCGCCGCTCTACTTGCTCTACCCCCGGGCCGAGATGCTCCTCGTGCTCCAGGCGGTGTGGCTCGGCGCCGGCGTCGTCCCCGTCTACCTGATCGCCTACGAGAAGCTCGGCCGCCGCGCGCCCGCGGTGGCCCTCGCGGCCATGTACGCCCTCTACCCCGCGCTGCACGGGGCGAACATGTACGAGTTCCACTCACTCAGCCTGCTCTCGTCGATCCTGCTCTGGCTGATCTACTTCCTCGAGAAGGGCTCGCAGCGCGCCTATTACCTCGTCCTCATCCCCGCGCTCCTCTGCCGGGAGGACGTGGCGCTCATCCTCTGCTTCATCAGCGTCTACGCGATCATCTCCCGGCGCCCCGGCTTCGCGCGCCTCGGGTGGACGACGATCGTGGTCAGCCTCCTCTACTTCGCGATCGTCAAACGCTTCTTCATGACCTCCGCCGACATCTTCATGTCGGGGAAGGATTCGCTCTCGTTCGCGTACTATTACGAGGACTTGATCCCCAACAAGAACGGGGTCGCCGGCATCATCGTCTCGGTGGTGACGAACCCGGTCTTCGTGATCAAGACGATGGTGGCCGAGCCGAAGATTGTCTATCTCCTGACGCTCTTCATGCCGCTCTGCTTCCTCCCCTTCCTGGCGAAGACCTCGCGGGTGATGCTCGGCTACGGCCTGCTCTTCACGCTCCTCGCCACGCGCACGGCGGTGTTCTCGCCCGCCTTCCAGTACTCGGCCACGCTCATCCCCTTCGCCTTCGCCCTCACCCCGATCGCGCTCCGTCAGGTGGAAGACAGCGCCCTCCCCGCGCAGCTCGGCCTCGACAGCCGGCGGCTCGCGACGGCCCTCCTCGGCGCCGCGCTGATGTCGAGCCTCCTCGTATCGTGGAAGTTTGGCGGCTACCTCGAAAACCACTTCTTCCGGGGCGGCTTCTCCCGCATCACCCGCGGCCTCACGCCGGCCGAGAAGGAGACGTACGCCTGGCTCGACAAGACCGTCGCCTCGATCCCCGAGGGCGCCAGCGTCGGGACGACCAACAAGCTCGGCTGCCACGTCTCCAACCGTAAGGACGTGGTCTTCTATCCTGGTCATGGCCCGACGGACTACATGCTCGTCGACGAGAGCGAGATAACGGGCGCATACCTCGAGCAACACAACAAGGCTGTCCAGCAAGGCAAGGTGGTCCAGGTCGCCCGGCTCCAGAAGATGGTGCTCTTCAAGAGCACGGAGAAGAAGCCCGAGCCGGCCGCTTCGGCCACGTCGAGCGCCGCGCTGTCCGCTGCGCCGCCGACTGCGCCGCCGCCCGCGCTCCCGCCCGCTTCGGCCGCTCCTTCAGCGGCGGCTCCGCCCGCCACTGCGCCTGTTCGCGCGCCGGCGGTACCGCTGCCCGCGCCGGCTCATTCGTGATCAGCGACCGCGAGGCGCTGGGGCGTGTGCTACCTTCCGCGGCGCCATGAACACAATCCACCATATCCTGGTCGCTCTGGACTTCGACCCGATCTCCGAGCACGCGCTCGATTACGCGGTCGACCTCGCCGAGCGCATCGGCGCCCGCGTCACCGCGATCCACGTCTATTCGCTCGCGGTGCTCATGGCGCTCGACGGCGAGTACCTCCCCACCCCCGAGTCCGCGTCCGACAAGGCCACCCAGGCGCAAAAGAACCTCGACGCCGCCCTGGCGCCGTTCGCTGGCCGCAAGGTCGATCTCCACAGCGTCCTCCGTGTCGGCTCGGCCGCCGAAGAGGTCTGCGCCCAGGCCAAAGAGCTCGCCGCCGATCTCGTCGTCGTCGGCTCCCACGGCCGCGGCGCCATCGGCCGCGCCCTGCTCGGCAGCGTCGCCCAGAGCGTGCTCCACGCGTCCCCGGTGCCCGTACTGACGGTGCGCGGCCCCAAGCCCGCCTGACCAGGAGCCTCGGTCCGGAATAAAAATAGTGAGGCCTCCAAGGCAACTTCCGGAGGGCTCGCGTCGATAGCCGTTCATGAAGAACGCGCTCGGTCTCCTCTCTGGTCTCCTGATCTCCACCTCGTCCGGCTGCTGCGATGCGCCCGGAAAAACCAGCGAAAGCGCCGCCTCTCCCCGGGCGGCGGGGTCAAGCCCCGCGGCGCCGCAGATGCCCTGGCCCCGGGCGCCTGCCCGCGATCACCTGATGTTGCTCCCCGAGAGCCTTCCCACGCTCGAGGCCATCACGTGGACGAGCCAGGGGGAGCTCGCGGTCATCAACGGCAAGACAGGAACAATCAACCAGCGCGCCGCGACCGCCGGCTTCAGCGGCCAGCCGGACCTGATCTACAATCCCTGGACGTCAGAGGCCATGGTCTTCGAGCTCGACGAAGAGACGCAGGCCGGGGAGCTCAGCAGCTATCCAGTGCACCCTGGACCGAGCGGAGCCGTCCTCGGCGCCCGGGTTCACCGGTGGTGGATTGACGGCGAGCTCCGCCTCCTCGCGGCGCCGCTCGGCTACGTGATCTTCGAGGCGAGCTACGGTGACAGGTGGAAGGTGCTCTTCGCCGATCAACAGACGACGCTGAACGTCCTCGCCCCGTCCCCGGCCTCAGCGTGGTTGACGAAGGCGAGCGGCGATGACTTCACCCTCCACGCGATGTCGTACAGCCTCGTCGGCCCCATCTTCCGTCACACCGTGAGCGTGGACGCGCACACCGTATCTGACCTGGAGACCTCTTCACTCGGGATCGATCCCGAGGGCAATTCGCCGACAGCGCGGATGATGCCGGCCCCCGCGCTCGGCGACGCGGTGCTCTTCGACGTGGCGGGGAGCGACCTCGCCGTGCGGCTCGTGAAGGGGCCCGATGCTGCACCGATGTTCACTGTCCCGCTCGGCAAGGCGGGGCTGCGCGTCGAGCACGCGCTCGCCTTCGACGGCGGTGAGGTGGCGCTCCTGCTCCTCTCCGGTGACAGCCGCGTCATGGCCCTGGAGATCTCCGCCTCGGGCGAGATCAAGAGCGCTGCCACGATCGCCCTGCCCGGCGTCGTGCGCGAAGAAAACCGCTTCTTTTCTCATGATCTCGAGGCCCTCGGGCCCCACAGCGCCCTCGCGGCGACGAGCGTTGGAGTGTTTTCGATCCAGATGACGCGCAGCGGCGCAGGGGTCAGCCTCGCGCTCGATCCAGGCTTTGCGGGCGCGGATCTGCGGGGACCAATCGCCGCGCTCACCCCACATTCACCGTGGTGAGGCGACCCGATCCGGATATAGTGCGACAATGCCCCTAGGTTCAGGTTGGCGGGTCATTCTCCCTTCCAGTGCCATTTTGCTCGCCGCGTGCGGGCAGGACGGCGTACCGCGACCCGATCCTTTCCCGACCTCTTCCGCGTCGACCACATCGTCCACGTCGTCCACGTCGACAACATCGTCGTCCGGCGGCGGGGGCGGCCAGGGCGGGGCCGGCGGGCAGGGCGGGCAGGGCGGCACGGCGCAGGGAGGCGGGGGCTCGGGCGGCACCGGCGGTCAGGGCGGGGCGACCACCACGTCGGCCTCCAGCTCGGCGTCCAGCTCAGCGTCGAGCACCAGCGCCACGACCGGTGGTGGTGGCGGCCAGGGCGGCTCCGGCGGCTGCACCAGCGGCCAAGGCGCGCCTCCGACGATCGCGCATCAAGGCGACGCCGGCAAGCTCCTCCTCCGAGGCATGGTGGTGACGCCCGATCAAGCCTTCGCGGGCGAGGTGCTTGTCCTCGGCGACACCATCGCTTGTGTGGCAGCCTCGTGCTCGGAGTCCCCCGGCGCGGCGACGGCCTCGATAATCGAGACCAACGGGCTGATCTTCCCCGGCCTCATCGACACGCACAATCACATCCTCTTCGATATCTTCAACGAGGACGACTGGGCGCCGACGCAGACGTATACCAACCACAACCAGTGGACGTCGAGCCCCCGCTACGGGGCGCTGGTCGACACGAAGCAGTACCTCAACGGGGAGTCCGGCTCGCCCGTCAGCCTGGGCTGCGAGCTCGACAAGTATGGTGAGCTCAAGGGGCTGATCGCCGGGACGACGTCGATCCAGGGGTCGGCGACGCCGGGCAACAAGGCCTGCTACGGCTCTCTCGCCCGCACGATCGATGAGACTCCGAATGGACTGGACGACGACAAGATCCAGACAGGGACGCTCTTCCCCTCCACGTCTGCCGCCGACGGGGTCTGCGACAACTTCACCTCGGGGAAGACAGACGCCTACGTCGTCCACGTCGCCGAGGGGATTGACGCCTCCGCTCTGGGCGAGTTCGCGAAGCTCAACACCATCTCGACGGTCGATGGCTGTCTCTTCAGCCCGAAGACCACGATCATCCACGGCGCGGCGCTCGGCGACCTGGAGCTCGGCCAGATGGCGGCCGCGGGGATGAGCCTGGTCTGGTCCCCGCAATCCAACGTCTTCCTTTACGGCGCCGGGACGGTGCTGACGGCCACGGCGAATATCCCCCTCGCAAAGAGCAAGGGAATCAACATCGCCCTCGCCCCCGACTGGTCGATCGGCGGCAGCCAGAACATCCTCGACGAGCTGCGCTTCGCCGACCACGTCGACAACACGGCCTGGGGCAACATCCTCACACCGCAAGAGCTGGTGGCGATGGTGACGACCAACGCCGCCAAGGCTCTCCATCTCGAGGCGGTGATTGGCTCGATCACCGTCGGCAAGAAGGCTGATCTGATGATCATCGGCGGCGACACGACCAACCCTTACGACGCCCTCCTCGCCGCCACGCCCGCTGAGGTGCGCCTCGTGCTCGTCGGCGGCGTGGTGCTTTACGGCGACAAGGTGCTCCAGCCCATCGGCCAGGCGACCCCCGCCTGCGAAGATCTCGACGTCTGCTGTCGACCCAAGTTCGCCTGCGTGGCGGCCCCGAACGGGACGGCGGCGAACAAGCTCGGTCAAACCCTGGGAGAGATCCAGTCGACGCTCAGCACCGCGCTCTCGACTTACGACACTCAATGTTGCTTCAAGGGCACCTGCTACGCGGCGACGTGCTGCGATGACGCCCTGAACGGGGACGAAACGATGCTCGACTGCGGCGGGACCTGCGCCCCGTGCCCGCTCGACGCCAATTTCAAGGTCTACCAGCAGTGGAACTTCTCCCCGCTGGCCCCGCTGGTGAAGTGCCAGTAAGACGCGGATCGATCCGCCGGCCAGTCGACCTCAAAAAAGACGCCCCGACCGGATCGCTCTCGCCCACGATCTCCCACCCGCCACGGCCGCCAACCATCACCGCGCCTGCGCGAACGAGGAGCCCATATGGAGCCTTGCGCGACGGAAACTTCGCCAGTAGCCTCGGTCTTCGGCTCTAGGCTTCGCTCGTCATCGAGCCCTGACTCGGCCCGCACTCGCGGATGCCTCGCCGGGCTTGGCTGACGGTCGCTCGTCTGGGTTTCGGCGCACCCAGGGGCCCTCCCCCGTGGTGGCCTCGAGGCAACCCGATGCACGGTCCAGGGTCGCTCGCGGGGAGTAGCAGGCGGATCGTGCACGGTGAGTCTGAGATGCCTAAGCGACTGTATGTGGGGAATCTGGCCTTCCATTCGACGGAGGACAGCGTTCGAAGTGCGTTCCAGCGGGCGGGGGTCGAGCCGATCAGCGTCCAGGTGATGACGGACAGAATGACAGGGCAGTCTCGCGGCTTCGGCTTCGTCGAAGTCGGGACGGACCAGGAAGCGCAGGCGGCGATCGCTGCGCTTCATGGGCAGGACATCGATGGCCGTGCGCTCACGGTCAACGAGGCGCGTGAGCGCACTCCGGGCGGCGGCGGCGGCGGCTTCCGTGGCGGTGGCGGCGGTGGCTTCCGTGGCGGCGGCGGCGGCGGCGGCGGTGGCCGCGGCGGCGGCGGTGCGGCCCGCGGCGGCGGCGGCGGTGGTCGTCGTGGCGGCGGCGGCGGCGGTCGTGACCGCGGCGGTCGCGGCGGTGGCGGCGGCGGCGGCGATCGCTGGTAGTTCGCGGACACACCCGTAACGAAGACCCCCTCGCCTTTCGGGACGAGGGGGTCTTCGTTTTTCGGTGCGCTTACCGCTGCACTTACCCCCGGCGCTTGTACGGACTCCCGCCCGCGAACACCGCGCCCTCACCGAGCGCATACGCAATCCGAAGGAGCTGGTTGTACTTGGCCACGCGATCCGATCGCGACGCCGATCCCGTCTTGATCTGCCCAGCGTTCGTCGCCACCGCGAGGTCAGCGATGAACGTGTCCTCTGTCTCGCCGGAGCGGTGCGAGATGATCGATCGGTAGCCGCCCTCCGCCGCGAGGCGGATGCAGTCGAGCGTCTCCGTCACCGTCCCGATCTGGTTGAGCTTGATCAGGATCGCGTTGGCGATCCCCTCCTCCATCCCCTTCTCCAGGCGCTCGGGGCTGGTCACGAAGAGATCGTCGCCGACGAGCTGCACCTTCTTGCCGAGGCGATCGGTGAGCATCTGCCAGCCCTTCGCGTCGTTCTCGGAGCAGCCGTCCTCGATCGACATGATCGGGTATTTGCCGCAGAGCTCGGCGTACTTGTCGATCATCTCCTCGCGCGTGCGCGGGTGGCCGTCGAAGGTGTAGCGCTCGGTGGCCTTGTCGTAGAACTCGGAGAGCGCGCAATCGAGCGCGATGCCGATGTCCTCCCCCGGTCGATAGCCGGCGGCCTCGATCGCGTTGCACAGGTGCTGGATCGCCGACTCGTTGTTGGCGAGGCGCGGGGCGAAGCCGCCCTCGTCGCCGACGGCCGTGGTGAGGCGGTCCTTCTTCAAGACCGCCTTGAGCGCGTGGAAGACCTCGACCCCGGCCCGGAGCGCCTCGGCGAAGGTCGGGAACGCGTGGGGGATGACCATGAACTCCTGGATTTCAAGGCCATTGTCCGCGTGGACGCCGCCGTTGAGGATGTTCATCATCGGCGTCGGGAGGACGCGCGCCGACGCGCCGCCGAGGTAGCGCCACAGCGGCAGCTCCACCGACTCGGCCGCCGCGCGGGCCACGGCCATCGAGACGCCGAGCAGCGCGTTGGCGCCGAGCTTGGACTTGTTCGGCGTCCCGTCCGCCTCGCAGAGGACCGCGTCGACGCCGGCCTGATCGAGCGCGTCCATGCCGGTGATCGCCGGCCCGAGCGTGTTCTCGACGTTGCGGACCGCCTGGAGCACGCCCTTGCCGAGGAACCGCTCCTTGTCATCGTCGCGAAGCTCCACCGCTTCGTGCTCGCCCGTCGAGGCCCCGCTCGGCACGGCCGCGCGCCCGACGCCGCTCGTGGTGGAGACCTCGACCTCGATCGTGGGGTTGCCGCGCGAATCGAGGATTTCTCGGGCGATGACGCTCTGGATCTCCGACATGGGTAGTGCTCCTGATGAAAGTGAAGGGACGCGTCGGTCCCCAGCCCGCGTTGACCCGCCTTGCGGAGGGCGGCGGAGCATAAGCGGACCGCGCGCCGACGTCGACATGCGCCGAACAGCGCCCGATCGAAGGGACAATCCAGCTCGAGCATCCGCTGGCTTCACCAAACGGTCCGCCTTCGCGTAAGCTCGCCGGCACCGTGGAACAGACGATCGGCGTCTTCGGAGAAGAGATGCTCCTCTGGATGTGCGTGCTCCGGCACTCACCGCAGAGGCCGCCGGCGGATCACGTGCATCGGCAGGCGAATTTCCTTCTGGATGAGCTCAAGGCGTCCAAGGCCGCGACCTCGATCTCCGTGCAGGCCGCGGATGACGGCATGTTCGTGATCGCGGCGATCTTCGACGAGTGGGCGATGAGCTTGCCGGACCTGCGCCCGCTCTGGAGTAACCACCCGCTCCAGGCGACGCGGTGGATGACCAACAACGCCGGCGTCGAGGTCTTCACGCGCCTCGATCGCGTTCGCCAAGGACCGAAGACGGTGCTCGCGACGTACGTCACGGTGCTCGGCCTCGGCTACCTCGGGCGCTACGGCTTGCCCGGCGTGGCGCGCGAGCAGCTCTTCCTCCTGCGGCGCGAGCTTGGCCTCCACCTCGGCGTCGACGCGGATCGCGACTGGAAGGGCGGCGCGCTCCAGCAGAGCCGCCCGGATCAGGGCCCCGCGCCGTTCGTCCCGAAAGATCCCTGGCACCGTTCGCTCTGGTTCGGGCGCGGCCTGGCCATCTTCACCCTCGTCGCCGGCTTCGCCGTCCTCGCCGGGGTCCTCGCGGCCTACCTCAAATGAGCGTCTTTCACTACGAGATCGCCAGCGTGCACGCCGCGGTAGCGCGCGCCTTCCCGAACCACGCGGAGGGCATCTACGCGATCCCCTGGTATCTGGTGATCGGCGAGCCGGGCTCGGGCCGATCGACGGCGCTGCACGCGATGAACCTGACCTGGAACAGCGGCCAGGGTCCGCTCCAGATCGGCATCCCGCAGCAGCTCTGCGCCTACTGGCTGCCGCAAGAGGCGGTGTTCATCGAGCCTGGACCCAACGTGCTCGGGCCGAACCGCAACCCGGATCTGCTCAAGCAATTCGGCGAAGAGCTGCGCAAGAGCCGCCCGCGCGAGCACCTCGACGGCATGCTCCTGGTGATCAACGTCGCCGCCTTCATCGACCTCGACGAGGTCGCGCTCACGGCCTACGCGGAGAACCTCCGCCGCTACCTCGCCGAGATCTCCGAGGCCCTCTACATCGACGTGCCCGTGTACGTGGTGATCACCCGCTACGACACCCTCTGGGGCTTCGCCGAGGTGTTCCAGTGGGGCATCGACCGCAAGAACGAGGAGCCCTGGGGCTTCACTCTCCCGCTCGACACCGAGCCCTCCAAGGCGCTCCCGCGCATCCACGAGCAGCTGATCGGCCTCAACGCGCGCCTCGAAGCCTTCTGCCTCGCCAAGCTCTCCTCCGACGACCTGCCCGAGCAGCGCATGCGCGGCTTCCAGCACCTCGCCGAGGTCCGCACGTTCATGGAGAAGCTGACCCACGTCTTCACCACGATCGCCATGGTCAACTCGTTCGAGCGCGCGCCGTGGATCCGCGCCGTCGCCCTCGGCAGCGCGGTACCGGGCAATGGAGATCGGTTGCGAGCAGGCATGGCCCGCTTCGCGAACATGGGCTTGCTGCAAGCCCAGACGATCCCAGGCGCGTCCCAGCGGCCGGGCGGGCTGCCGATTCATGCGTTCATGAAGCGGGTGATCTTGCCGGAGAGAGACATCGTCCCTCTCCGGGTGCGCTGGCGCGACGACAAGCTCGTGCTGGCCTGCTTCGTGGTGGGAGCGTTGCTGTGGGTGTCGGGGCTTTTCACCGCGGTGATCTTCACGGCGACAGGCGGGTCGAGCTCGGGCACACCAGCGCCGAGCGGCGCAGCCTCGGCGCAAGCCGCACCGAAGCGGTAGCAGGACGGGTCAGCCAGCCGGCGGCCCCTTGAGCTCGACGACGTTGCCGTCCACCTGAACTCGACGAGCGCCCCTATGGACAGGACGACAGCACCCCACTCCGGCACCGGCCCGGCGACGATCAACCGAGGTGACTTGTTCTGGGTCGAGCCCGATGAATCACGCGGGTCAATCCCGGGCTCCTCCCATCCCCACGTGGTGATCCAGGACGATGTCTTCAACCGCTCTCGCATCAGCACGGTAATCGTGTGTGCCTTGACCTCGAACCTGCACCGCGCCAGCGAGCCGGGCAACATCTGCCTCGAGGTGGGCGAAGGGAGCTTGACCAGGCAAAGCGTCGTGGTCGTGTCGCAGGTGTCGGCGATCTACAAGAGCCAGCTCGGCGAGCGCATCGGGGCGCTGTCCGACGATCGGGTGGAGCAGATCCTGGCCGGGATGCGGTTTCAGCAGGCGTCCTTCTTCAACCGAGAGTGAACGGCTCCGATAGACGGTGAGGTCGTTCGCCAAGTGCTCGGCGCCGACCTCCAGGTGATGGGACGCCGTCCTCGAGCTCCGCGCTCACTGTCCGAGCGCGCCAATGTCCGCCTCTCGGCGCGCGCGCCCCTCCAGATCGAGCGGCGGCAGCTCGCTCGCATCTCCCTGCCTGGCGAGCAGCTTCGACCCGCTCCGCGGTCGGAAATTCGGCCGCTTCGGGTTGAGCCGCCACCACGTCCCCTCGATGATCACCCACGGCTCATTGCTGTAGGCCACGACCTCCGACGGGAGCTTTTGCCGCGTCACGGAGGTGGTCGTCCGGTTCCCCTCTGCAGGCGAGATCGCGAGCGCGCGGAGAGCCGGGGAGAGCGCCGTCAGCGGCGGCATAGTGAAGGGCTCGGCCCGGTAGCGCACGGTGCCGGTCACGTCATGGCCCGCGTCGAGCCGGAACACGCTCTCTGCGTCGACATCAATCGACACATCCGCGTCGTTGATCAAGATGTTGTTGCGCAGACGACATCCGTAGCTCCCGTTGACCAGGAGTATCGCGGCGCGCTTTGTATTGCTCAGCAGCACGGTGTTGTTCCGGATCAGGTTGTCGTGGCACCCCCACCGCGGCAGCCGATCGAGCGAAGCCGCCTCGCTCGCCGTCGCGGGCGGCGCCCGGACGGCGGCGGCGTCAAAGGGGTTCGCGTTGTCCCACTGCGCGATCCCATGATTGTAGTTGTCGTAAATGAGGTTGTTTTGAATCAAGGATTCCTGGAGCCCCGCCAGGTTCAGCGCCCCGCCGCCTTTCCGTCCGTTCCGGTTCATCACGTTCTCTTCGAGGATGAAGTTGACCCCCCGCCCGTCCGGAAAGCCATGCTCGCCGAACCGCTCGGCGGCGAGCTTCAGGAGCCCCTCGGCCCACGCGCGCGTCGGGGCCAGCGCCGGGTAGTCGTGGAACGCCGGGTGCTTCTTCACCTCCGCGAGAGAGGCCTCGGGATCGAGGTTGCACTGCAGCCCCGAGGCGTAGCTCTCGAAGAACACATTGCGGCGAATCACGTAGTTGTCCGAGCCATCGGAGACATAGGCCGAATGCTCGCCCGCCGACCGCGCGAAGAGGTTGTCCTGGATCAAGACCGAGTGGGTGTCGGTTGAATGAAGCCCCCACTGCGCGTGGTTATGAGAGAAATTGCCGACGATGGCCAGGTGGTGCGCGAGCTTGCCGGTCCGGCCAAAATCGCCGTCGAGCATGATCCCCGCCCACGGCCCGCTCGCCGGGAGGACGCCCGGCTCTCCGGCGCCCGCGAGGTTGAACCCCTCGATGATCACATGATGGGCGGCCCGCAGGTACACCATCCACCTCTGGCCGTCCGCCTGACAGGGCTTGTCGAGGATCACCTGGCCCGGCGCGCCGAGCGCGCGGAAGCGGACAAAGCGCCCATCGCCCGCGTCGGGGATATCGCCGAGAGAAAACCCGGCGTAGGTCCCCGGCGAGACCGCCACGAGATACCCTCCCTGGGCGGCGTCGGCGGCCTCCTGCAACGTCCGAAACACCTGATCCACCGCGAGCTCGTCGAACTCCGGGGCTGGGCGCCGCGCGTTCAACGCGAGCCGAGGGACGCGGATCGTCGTCGGCGCCCGTCCGGAGGCATCCACCAGGAGGACGCGGCGATACTTGGGCTGCAGGATGAACGTCTGCTCTACCCACTCGTCGGAGCGCTGGGTTCGATAGAACACCGGCGAGGGTGGGATTGGCGCCGTGACCTGGGCCTCTTCGGGGAGCGCTGCCGGAGGCGCAGGGTGGGGCAACGGTGCCCTCTCGACTGCAGCCAACGGGGGTGATGGAGCCCTCGCGGCGTTGCGGCTGGCCTCGCAGTGAAGGGTGCCGAGCGCCGCCAGCCCAGCGAGGAGGATCGTTGCAGAGGCGCGACGCGCGGGGCGAGACGAGATCATCGATTCCTACCCCCGGGAGATGTTGGGTGCGTGCGGGCACGACTCAGGGATGCAGCTTCTCGCCCCGCACCAGCATGGCGATGAACTCCGTGATCCGCCGCGCCCGCGTATCCGCCCGCTTCACCGTCTGGATCCGGAAGAGGACCGCATACCGATTCGCCGACTTCAGCGTGGCCCAGAACGCTTTGGCCTTTGGCCTCAGGGCTCGCATCGAGAGCAGCCTGAAAGTCGTCCGGAACAGTGGACCGACTCGGCGGATCATACGCCGCCTCCCAGCGCCCATCCTTCTGGGCGCGCTCGACTTCGACCAGGCCGGCGGGCCTCATCTCGTTGCGCTCGATCAGCACCAGGACCTTCTCGCGGTTGATCTTCGACCAGATGCTCTTCTTGCCCCGACGCGTGAACTTCTGCAGCCAGGAGTCCTGATCGTGGGTCTTCTTCTGGCCGTCGATCCAGCCGTGGCACAGCGCGGACTCGACCGCTTGGGGGTAGGTGACGGTCGGATCGCTCGAGGTGGCTTTGGCGAGGATCAGCCACACGCCGGGGGACTGGGCGTGATTGCGGTCGAGCCAGGCGGACCACGCGGCCTGGTTCGGGCAACGAAGGAGGGGTAGCGCGGCGGTGAAGGTGGGTGATTTCATGCTGGACAGGCCTCTTCCTGGATGCGCGCGCAGGCTTCTTCATAGCGCCGCTGGATCCCCGTGAGGTGCATCGCGACGTCGTAGACGCGGGCGAGGCGCTCTCCGCCGCGGCCCTCGCCCATCGGCGGGGAAGGGACGAGGCCAATGCGCGCGCCCACGTCGTCGATCGAGCCGGCCTTCATGCGCAGGTTGTCGCCGAGCGAGCGTCGCAGATCGAGGTACGCGCTCGGCAGATAGCCGCCGTCTTCGAGGAGCAGGCGTCGCGCGTAATGACCCCACGCGCACACGACGTCGTCCTCGCGCAGGAACGCGCGCCAGCGCTCCGCGAAGTGCGCGAAGGTTTCGCCCGCGGCGAGGCGCTCTTCGGAGAGCTGGGTGTGCGAGGTCGTCGAGGGCGCGAGGCGCTGGCGCGGGGCGATCACCGCTTCGAATCTTTCGCCGGTCGCGAGGCGGTGCGCGACCCACTGCACGAGCTCGTCGGGCGGGCTCGATTCGCCCTCGTGGTACGGCCAGGCGTTGGCCTCGCCGCTCACGCACACCAGGCGATCCGAGCCGATCTCCGTCGCGAGCCTCGGGCGTTGCAGATGGACCTTGTTGCGGCGGTGCCGCACGCGCGCGCCGTGGAGGCGCGCTTGGTACTCGATCTGCGCGTCGATCATCGCCGAGAACGGCGCCAGCATCGGCTGGAAGTGATCGCCCTCGAGCACGGTGAGCACGTGCGCCACCGCCTCGATCGTCGACACGTAGTCGTCGCGCGGCTCGCGGCGGATCCGGTAGGCGCTCGGCGCGTTCGGCGCGAACGCGTAGCGCGGGAGGCTCGCCAGGAAGGGGTTGACGCGCACCAGCTTCTTCGCCGTCGTCCACGTGCCGTCGATGACCACCAGCGTGATCGGCCCCGTCGGCGGCGACGCGGCGATGTCGATCGCGCCCTCGCCAGGCCACAAAAGCGCCGCCGGCTGCGTCGGATCTGCGAGCGCCGCGCGCACCGCCGCGTCGTGCTCGAACTCGACGCCGAGGTGCAGCGACGCGCTGGTGAGGCACATCGACGCCATGCGCCCCGTCCCGATCGCCACGTAGCGCTCGCGCGGGTGCTGCAAGATCACGACGCGGGTGCGCGTCGCGATCGAGGGCACGTGCGCGCACCAGCACACCGAGGCTGGGCGGTTGCAGCGCAAGCAGAAGGCGCGGGGCTCGAAGTCCACGCGCTCCGGCTACGCGTTCGAGGGCCCAGCGTCAACGGAGCGGCGCGCGGCGGCGCTGGCGAAAGCGCCACCCCGCGAACACGAGGCCCGCGAAGCCGATCATCGACGCCGCGATCCAGGCGCCGCGACGAACGAGCACAGCCTGGAGCTCCGCAGACGTGGGCCGCACGACCTGCTTGCTCACCGAGTCCGGGAGCGGCGCGCCGGTGGCCGGGCGGCACCAGACCTCGGTCCAGGTCGAGGCGCCGCGCGACTGACAGGCTTTGGTGAAGTCGAGGGCAACCAGGAGATCAGGACACTTCTCCAGGCTGCCGAAATACGATGAGCACCCGACGCACTCCAGCCCGGAGAGCTGCTGGCGAGCGGGCGTACACTCCTCGATGTAGCCAATCGGCGGCGGAATATCCGCAGCAGCCGACGACGCGAGCAGCGGGAGCGCGGCAGCGAGAGAGAGCGCGGCGGCGAGGGCGAGTCCAGGAGGGCGCATGAAGAAGATCGTACGTTCAACGGCGCCGAAGCGCGACCAGGCAACGCCGGATCCGTCGCCGTTCCTGTCACGAGCGCGAGGCGCTCTCGCCGCCTGTCGGCAGATCGTCGGCCTCCTCCCGCGAGGACGTGATCTCGGCGATCTCCGCGTGGTAACGTCCCTCGCGAAACCCGAAACGTTGAAGAGCGCGGCGCGACCCGCCGCCACGGAGACCCCATGGCCAAGAAGATTCTGATGCTCGTCGGCGACTACGCCGAAGACTACGAGACGATGGTTCCCTTTCAGGCGCTCCAGATGGTCGGGCACACCGTGCACGCCGTTTGCCCTGGAAAGAAGGCGGGCGAGAAGATCCGCACTGCCATTCACGACTTCGAGGGCGACCAGACCTACTCCGAGAAGCGGGGCCACGACTTCGCCGTCAACGCCTCCTTCGACGGCATCGACGCCTCGACCTATGACGCGCTCGTCATCGCCGGCGGCCGCGCCCCCGAGTACCTGCGCCTCGATCCCAAGGTCCTGGAGCTCACCCGCCATTTCGCCTCCGAGAAGAAGCCGATCGCGTCGGTCTGTCACGGCGCGCAGATCCTCACCGCGGCCGACGTCATCCGGGGGAAGCGGATCTCCGCCTATCCCGCCTGCGCCCCCGAGGTCCGCGCCGCAGGCGCCGAGTACGTCGAGGTCCCGATGGATAGCGCCGTCACCGATGGCAACTTCGTCACCGCGCCCGCGTGGCCGGCGCACCCGGCCTGGCTCGCCGCCTTCCTGACGGTCCTCGGCACGCGTATCACCACCTGAGCGCCGCGAGCGCCGCCGTGAAAAGTGCGCTCGCCTTCCGGCGCGATTTCGACGTACGGTGAAGGACTTACCGAGGAGTGGCGAGATGAAGAGCTGGATGCGTTGGAGTGGGTTTGCTTGCGCGGTGGCGGCTGTCGCCGGGGCTTCAGTGAGCGGGTGCGGATCGGACTCATCGAGCTCGACGACGACGTCAGGCGCGAGCGGGAGCGGGACGAGCAGCAGCAGCGCGACGGGCACCGGCGGCACCGGCGGTGGCAGCAGCACAGCGGCCAGCAGCACGACAGGCAGCAGCGGTACCGGCGGCGGCACCACCGGCAGCGGCACCAGCGGCAGCAGCGCCAGCTCGACGGGCACCGGCATCAACCCCGGCGCCCCGTTCACCTCGCAGGGCGACGCGTCCTACGAGGCGCAGACCTCGATCGCGGCGGACAGCAAAGGCGGTGTCGTCGCCGCCTGGATCGGCTTCTTCGCCGACAACACCTCGGCCATCGGGTACGCGGTCTCGCGCGACGAGGGCAAGACCTTCACCCCGCCCGCCTACATCAAATCCCCGGGCGGGCGCTTCGCCGATAACCCGGTCGTCGTGGCCGACGGACAGGGCCGCTTCTCCCTCGCCTGGCTCGGCTTCCGCTACGATTTCAACGCGCCGGACGAGCACATCTATTTCTCGCGCCTCAACGCCGCGACGGAGACGTTCCCCGATCCGATCGTCGCCTCGGACGACGGCACCTCGACGACGCGCGACTTCAACAAGCCCGCGATCACCGTCGACGGCAACGACAACGTGCTCCTCACCTGGGCCGATTTCACCGGATCGAACCAGGGCACGCCGGCCTCGATCACGCTGGCGCGCTCGGCCGATGGCGCGACCTTCACGCGCTCGACCATCACCAACGACTCGACCTTTGGCAACCTCGCCTATCTCTGCGTCGACCGCACGGCCGGCGCGACCGCGCCTCTCTACCTCGTTCACCTCGGCCCCTCGAGCACGGTCACCCTGCGTCGCTCGACCGATCAAGGCGTGAAGTGGGAAATCCTGCCCGCCCCGGCGACGAACGTCATTTACCAGGACATCACCTGCGCGGCGCACGGCTCCGATCTCTGGATCACCTACGCGTCCGGGACTGCGCAGTTCGTGCCGGGCAACAACACGCCGGGCGACGCGGTCAGCGTCGTCCACTCGGCCAACGGCGGCAACACCTTCGACGCGGTCGTGAAGGCGTCGAACGGGGCCGCGGGGACGCTGTACCTCTTCCCGCGCATCACCCGCAGCCCTCTCGGCGCGCTGGAGATTGTCTATTACGAAGGCACCGTCGGCACCGCCGCCAAGCTGATGCACGCCACCTCGCCGACCGGCGCGACGTGGACAGTCTCCAAGCTCGCCGATCCGGGCATGTTCACCCTCGACCGCACCATCCCGAGCTGGCTCGGGGACTATCTCGGCCTCGCCACGACGGCAAAGGGCCTGTTCTCCAGCTACACCGAGAACACCCAGAACAAAGCGCACATCGGCTTCGCCAAGATCACCGCGCCCTGACCTCGGCCTGCCTGCAAGAAAGGGAACCCTCATGAACCGACGTGCGCTCTTCGCGCTCCTTCCGCTCCTGCTCCCGGCGTGCGTCGGTCCCCGCCCTGACCCTGGCTCCGATCCAGAGCCGGTGAACGGGGCCGCGTCACCGATCATCGGCGGCACGGTGACCAAGGGGGATCCGGCGGTAGTGCTCCTGATCTCGTACCCTGCGGATCAATCGTCGTTCGACACCTGCACCGCCTCCGTGATCAGTCCGACAGTGCTCCTCACCGCGGCGCACTGCGTGGATCCGGGCAAGCACCCGGGCTACAGCTTCGGTGTCTTCACCGGGCCTGACGCCTCGGCGTACCCGACCGTCGCCTCGCTCAAGCCCAAGCTCAGCCCGGTGAAGAGCGTGCACGCGCACCCCGACTACGACACCGCACCTCCGTTTCACGCCGACATCGCGGTGATCGTGCTCGACAAGCCGCTCCTCGCGGCCCCGCTGCCGGTCAACCGCGCCGCCCCGACCGCGGCGATGGTGGGCGGCCCGGCGCGCATCGTCGGCTATGGCCAGGTGCAATACAAGCAGTTCAACGTGATCAAGCACGAGGCGCCCACGGTCGTCGCGGCGCTCGGAGCACAGGATACGATCGTCGTCGGCGACAATGTCCACCGGAGCTGCATCGGCGACTCGGGCGGCCCAGCGCTGGTAATGATCGACGGCGTCGAGACGATCGTGGGCGTCGACTCGTACACCGAAACGTCCGGCTGTCTCGAGCCGGCTCACTATCGCAGGACGGACGTCTACACGGCCTTCCTCGACCAGTATGTGCCTCCGCCCGTGCCCCCGGTCGACGCCGGGCTGGGTGGGAGCGGCGGCGGCGGCAGCACGGGAAGCGGCACGGGGAGCGGCGGCGAGGGCGGCGCCGCTGCCGCGACCTCGTCGAGCGCGACGTCTTCGAGCGGAGGAGACGAGTCGTCCTCGGGCGGCTGCGCTGTCGGCGGCGATCGCCGGGGCGAGAGTGGAGCCTCCGCGGCGGCGCTGCTCGCGGCAGCGGCGCTCTGGCGGCGGCGGGCCGTCAAGCGCCGGAGGGCTTAGCTCACTGCGCCGCGGCGGACTTCGCGGCGACCGTCGGCGATTTGCCTGCGAGCTCCACTTCGAGCGCGATCCACCCCTCCAGATCGCTCTCGAGGTGGAAGAACGAGAGGTCGAACTCGCGCCCGTTGATGAGGATGAACGGCGTCCCCGTCAGCCCTGATCGATCCGCGTCGGCGCGGTCGCGCGCGATGATCTTCGCCGTGGCGTCGGACGCCTGATCGGCGCGGAAGCGCTGCGGATCGAGCCGGAGTTGCTTGGCGTAAGCGTCGAGATCCTTCGGCTGCTGCTCGTCCTGGTGGCCGAAGAGGAGGCGCTCCATTTCCCAGTAGTGGCCCTGGTTCTGCGCCGCGATCGCCGCGCGCGCCGCCGGCTCCGCCGTGGTGTGCGCGTGGAGCGGGTAGAACTTGTGAACGAGGCGCACCTTCGGGGAGAGCTTGTCGAAGATGCCCTCGAGCATCGGCAGGGCGATGCGGCAGTGCGGGCACTGGAAATCGGACCACACCACGATGGTCACGGGCGCGTCCGCCGGGCCCTTCGCGGGCGAGTCGGCGACGTCGACCTTCTTGATGTTGGGGCCGAAGCGCGTCGCGTAGACGGTGCGGCCTTCTTCGGCCGTCGCGCCCTGGTGGACCTTGTCGGCGAGCAGCGTCGCGGCCGGGCGGCAGGCGGCGCAGGGGCGCGCCTCCTGGACGCACTGAGCGATCGAGACGGCCTGCTCGGTGCACGGCGCGTAGAGCTGCGAGACCAGGTCGTAGAACAGGCCGCGCTCGCGCAGCGTCAGCTTGTCGATGTCGATGCCCGGGAGCGGCTTCGGGTCGCCCGCGCCCTCGCCTGCAGGCGGCACGACGTAGGGCGTCGCCCCGTCCGGATGAGGCAAAACGACTTCTTCTGCCGGGGTTTTCGAGCGTCCGACCTCGCCGCCGCAGGCCGCGAGCGCAACGAGGGCGAGGAGAGCACTGGGGAAGAACGACGTACGCACGCGCGCAGGATACACCGTCGCGGGCGCCTCGACAGGGGCCTGGTAGCACGCCGCATCGTCCAGTGATCCGGGATTCATGCCGAGCCTCCGCGCGAGCTTTCAAGCTCGACATCGTCGCCGGGCCACGGTACTTCCGGGCCTTCCGCGCCCTCCCGGCGCAGGAGCCTGACCCGTGGACGAAGAGAGCCGCTTCTACATCGAGCACGCAGAGGACGTGGCCGGCCCGGTCACGGAAGAGCCGCACGCCTCGCGATCGAGCACGATCTACCTCGGCGCGGCGGCCGAGCCGATCGCCCGCGCCGCCTCGATCCCTGCCGACGTGCCCGCGGTGATGCAGGCGCGCTGCGCCGTGTGCCTCGAGCGCATCGCCCCCAGCGTGGACATTTGCCCCGAGTGCGACGAAGCGGCGGTCGCGTCGCCTCCGTTGCCCCCGCCCTCCAAAGGCCCGGCGTCGATCCCCGATCTCGACCCCAACGCCGGCTGGTTCGCGACGCACTGGCGCCCCGTCGTCACGCTCGGCGCCGTCGCCACGCTGCTGTCCTCGGGCATCGCGCTGCGCTTCCTCGCGCCCGATCGCTTCCTCGCGCCGCACGCCACCGCGAAGCCCGCGGTCGCCGTCGCGCCCGAGGCCTGCAGCTCGTCGTGCTGGAACGGCGAGGCCTGCCAGCAGAGCCACTGCGTCTGGCAAAAGCCCAACAACGTCGGCCATGTGGCCGCGAGCGCCGAGCCGACCATCGGCGGCCCGTTCACCCTGCCGAAGGACGTATCGGACGCGATCCCGCTCGACGGGGAGCGCTTCGCCATCTCGCTCCTGACCGGCCTCCAGCTCCACAACGCCCGCACCGGCGGCGCCCTCGCCCTGGTGACGGACGCGCCGCAGTCGCGCCGCCTCTACCGCGTCGGCCCCGTCGTTTACGCCACCGCGCCGCAGCGGATCTTCGTCATCGACGCGGCCACCACGCACCTGCTCAAGACGATCGAGCTCGGCGCCCAGGTCGGCGAGCTCGCCGTCGGCGCCCTGGGCCGCCGCGTTCTTGCTTCGCTGCCGAGCGCGCACGCCGTCGCGGTCGTCGCCACCGAGTACCACGCCGAGATCGATCGCATTCAGTTCGGCGACGACGCCGTCGGCCCGATCGGCGTCGATGACACCGGCAAGCGCGCCCTCACGACCACCGGCCAGATCCCGCTCGCCGGCCTGCGCGAGCCCTCCGGCGGCGCCGCCTACGCCTTCGATCCAAGCCGCCTCGCCTCCGCGCAAGATCGCGTCCGCGCCTCGATGGTGGGCAACCCCGTCGGCGTCCTCATGGCCCCCGGCGGCGAAGCGAGCTGGGTCGTCCTCCGCGCCGAAGACGCGCTGGTGCCGCTGGAGTGGCTCCCTTCCGGCGCCATCCGGCAAAGCGGCCGGATCCCCACCTGCCGTGAGCCCGAGCAAATCGAGCTCGTCCGCCGCGGCCGCCTCGGCGTTCTCCGCTGCAACGAGGGCCGCGCGGTCGAGGTCTTCGATCTGCAAAAAGGCGAGCTCCTCCAGCATATCCCCTTCAACGGCCGCGTCGCCGATCTGGCGATCTCCCCCGACGGCGAGCAGGCGATTGTCGCCCTCCCGACCGAGGGGACTGGCTTCATCGGCCTCATCGATCTCACCACCTACGCTGTCCGCATGCTCCCTGTCAGCGCCGAGCCCACCCGCGTACGCCTCGCGCCCGACGGATCGATGGCCCTCGTGCTCTCGGACCGCGCCAAGGTCGCGTGGGTGCTGCGATGAGCGAGCGGCGTATCCCCTGCCCGATGTGCAAGGCGCTCATCGTGGAAGGGGCCCGCAAATGCCGCTCGTGCAAGCAATGGATCGGCGGGCCTCCCAAGGCCGCTGAGCCGCGCTTCCCGCGCGCGGCCATCGTAGTGCTGAGCGCTGTCGCCACCGTTCTCATCGTCATCGTCACGAGGCGCCAGTCCCCGGTCGGCGACGCCCCGCCCCTCACACCGCTCGCCGGCGACAGCGCCGCGGTGTCGGCCGGCGCGCGCGCCCCCGCCCCGGGCTCGATCGGCCCCGAGCCCGATCCCGAGCCCGAGGTCGGCCCGGCCGATCCAAACAAGCCCTGGCGCGCCCGTGAAATCCACATCGGGGACGTCCACCCGCTCGACATCGTCTGGAGCCCAAGCGGCCAGTCCATCTACGTGAGCGCCGACGACGCCACGCTGCGCGAGTACCGGATCAAATCAGGCGATCTGGTCCACAAGGCCTCTGTCCCGGCCCAGGGCGACCAGCTCCGCCTCCTCTTTGGCCGCTACCTCGCCGTGCTCCGCCACGAAGACGCCGCCCGCATCCCGGTGATGGATACCAGCTCCTGGGACAAGGATCCCATCCTCCTCGACGTCGGCCAGAGCCCCGGCGACATCATCGAAATGCCTGACGGCCGCACCGTCGTCGCCGCCTCGATCGAAGGCAAGCGCGTCACCCGCTTCGATCTGCCGAGCGGCACCCGCCTCGCCGACATCACCCTCCCTCACGCGACTGGCCAGCTCTTCCTCGTCCGCGCTGAAAAGCGCCCTTATGTCGGCGCCATGGGCGCGCTCACCCACGCCGGCCAGCCCGCCGGCGCCTGGATTGACCTCTTCGATCCCAGCGAAAAGCCCTTTGGCGCCACCCGCCGCAGCATCTCTGTCGGGCGCGATCCCCGCCTCGGCTCCATCACCGCCGACGGCAGCGCCCTCTTCTTCCCCGACCGCGTCTCCAACACGGCCATGCTCCTCAAGGTCGCCGGGATCACCGAGGCCAAGCAGGTGCCCGTCGATCAGGCCCCGGAGGCCGGCTTTCTCATGGACGATGACCGCTACGGCATCACCATCAACAGCGCCTCTCGCACCGCGACCGTGGTGGCTTTGCCGAGCATGGAAGTCAAAAGCACCTTGATGCTGAGCGGCGTCCCCTGCTCGGGCGAGACATCGCCCGACCGGCGCACCCTCTTCGTCAGCCTGGGCGGCACCGACCGGCCCGCCAAGGGCAGCGGAGTCGACGTGATCGCCGGGGACCCGCCGAAGGTCGTGGGCTCGCTCCCGACCGGCAAAGGCGGCTGCGCCGTGGCCGTCTCCAAGGACGGGGCGCGGGCCGCCGTGGCGGGATACTTCAGCAAATCGATCACGATCCTGGAGCAGTGATCCGGATCGGGCGCATCGCCCCACGCCGACGCCCCAAATCCTTGGCCATCGGGTAACATGGTCCGCGCATGCAGCTACGGTCTGGAGCCCTGATCGCCGGCCGCTTCCGCGTGGAGCGTCTGGTCGGCTCGGGCGGCATGGGCGAAGTCTGGGCCGGCGAACAGACAGCGCTGGGCGTGCGCGTCGCGCTGAAGACGCTGCTCCCCGCCGCCGCGTGCGATCCGCAGATCGTGGCCCGCTTCAAGCGCGAGGCGTACCTCCTCGGCCGCATCCGCAGCGACTACGTCGCGCGCGTCGTCGACTTCATCACCGACCCGCGCGTCGGCCTCGTGCTGGTGATGGAGTTCGTCGAAGGCGAGCCGCTCAGCGTCGCGCTCGCGGGCCACCGCCTCGGCGTAGAGGAGACGCTCGACCTCGGCATCGATCTCGCGCGCGGCCTCTGCGATCTGCACCGCTTGCACATTGTCCATCGCGATATCAAGCCCGAGAACATCATCTTGCGGCCCCAGGGCGGCGGGCTCCGGCGCGCGATGATCGTCGACTTCGGCGTCGGGAGGACGTTCAGGGCCGATGAGCCCGCCGAGGACGAAGAGGAGATAACAGGCATCACCCACGCCGACATGGCCGTCGGTACCATCGCCTACATGGCGCCCGAGCAGCTCCTCAACTCGCGCGGCGCGACGGGCGCGGCGGACATCTACGCGCTCGGCGCGATCCTCTACCGCGCGGCGGCGGGACAGCACGTGTTCGGTCCCCTCGAAGATCTGGAGTACGCCAAGGCGAAGCTCTCTTTACCTCCGACGCTGCTGCAGCTACCGCGCTTTGATCGCGCGGCCAGCGGGCTTCAATCGCTGGTCGGCCGCGCCCTGGCCAAGAACCCCAGCGGCCGGTTCAAGAGCGCCCAATCCATGCTGGAAGAGCTCACCGCGCTGCGCGAGCTGGCCGGGAGCCTGGCCGTGGACCTCGACGGGGCCACCGAGGCGGCTCCGCTCTCTTCGTTGCTGCCAGATCTCCTCGGGCGCCAGATGCGGCCGAGCAGCCCATCCATGCAAGAAGCGACCACCCTCTTCGACGCCGACGACGCGCCCACCTCCGAGGACTCCCGCGAGAGCACGTCAATCCTGGACGAGCCCATCACGGTGAACAGCTCGGTCACGCTCGTGGAAATGAGAATGCAGATCGCCGAGACGGCAGCAGCGAAGGCGGCGGCGATCGCAACGCCGCCCTCGAGCCTCGTCGCGCTGGAGACGATCCCCGCTGCACCTGCGCCAATAGCTGCGCCTTCGCCCCCTTTGCCCCCTCGTCCACAGATGACGATCTTCCTCGCGCTCTTCGGTGGAGCGGTGCTGGGCTTCCTCGCCCACTGGGCGCTCGCCGCCTTTCTCTCGGCGCGTTGATCGGGCCCACGCCAGGACACGTCGTCAGACGATCCCCATCGACTTCAAGTAGCCTTCGGCGAGCCCGTCGACGTCGTTCTGCGAAGGGTGGAAATCTCGCCGGATGTACTCGCGGATCCCCCGGAGGAACACGCGCTGGACGATCGCTCCGCGGCGGTCATCCACCTTGCGGAAGGCACGGAAGCCTCCGCGCTCTCCCCGCTTGCGATCCTGTTGCAGCAGCATCACTGTCGCCGCGATCCAGAACCCGCCGAGCGCCACGGTCGCCATCGCCAGGCCGGCCATGCGCAGTCGGTAGCTCGGCGCCACCGCCTGGAGCACGTCGAAGGCCACGGCGCGGTGCTCGATCTCCTCCGCTGCATGCCAGAGCAGGAGGCCTCTCATCGTGGGGTGAGCCAGGTCCAGGAGCCCTTCTCGAAAGACGTTCTCCGCCAGGATCGCCGTGTAATGCTCGAGCGCCACCGTCACCGCGAGGCGAAGCTCCGGCGAGACCTTCGGCTCGATTATCCCGTAGGTGATCCGCTCATAGGTCGCGAGGAACTCCGCGATCGTGTACCCCTGAGCCTCCATCACTTCGAAGAAGCGCTCGTGGGCCTGGGCGTGGCGGCCCTCTTGCCCGAAGAAGCCTTTGACTTGCTCACGCAAGAGCGGGTCCTCGATCTGGTCGAGGTAATGGCGGACGCTGCGGACGAAGAAGCGCTCGCCCGCGGGGAAGAGCAGGTTCACCCCGTTGACGATGTGCGACGGGACGGCGAGGTCGGCGAACCAGCGGCGCGGGATGCCCTCCTCGAAGGTCACCGGCGAGCTGCGCGGACGGGGGATGGATTGCGTTGCCAGCATCTTGGTGACTCCTGTTCAACAGTCCATCTCCACCTTTACCATGACTTTCCCCCCGAACAGAAGCTCTACCCGGCGACGCTCCGCGCGGCTCTCCGGTCAGGTACGGACGCGCGCGAGCGCCGCTGCATACTGCTCGGGCGTGTTCACGTTCTCGAGCGAGAGCAGCTCGGGATCGGCGGCGCGGAGCTCGTCCCCTTCGAGCAAGAGATCCTCGTCGGCGAGGAGCGTCCGCATCCGCTCGAAGAGGAAGAAGGGCCGCAGGCGATCGGCCGCGAGGAGCGCCGCGATCTCCGCGCGCGCCGAGAGTCCATAGATCGCCGAGAGCGGGTGGTAGTGGCCTTTGGCCCGGGGAACCGCGATATCGAGGCTATCGCCGCGCAAAGCGTGGAGCCTTCGGATCAGCGCCGGGTGGAGGAACGGGACGTCGGTCGACGAGACAAACACAGCGGAGGCGCGCCCGACCAAGGCGTCGAGCCCCGCGGCGATGCCTTGCAAGGGACCGCGCCCGCGCACGGGATCCCGCGCGAGGAGGACGCCCTCGGGCAGCGTCGGCAGCGCTTGCCCCGGCGCGGCGACGACGACGATCGGCGAGGCGACCTCGGCGATCCGCCGGACGACGCGCGCGAGGAGCGTCTCGCCCTCGAACTCGAGCCAGGCTTTGGGAGAGCCCATGCGCGAGCTCTGCCCACCACAGACAACGACGGCGCCGAGCCCAGGAATCACCGCGCCGCTATAGCGCGGAACGGGGGCCAATGGGAGCGGGCGCTGGACAAAAAACAAGCCCCCTTCACCGCGTGATCGCGGAGGAGGGGGCTCGTTCCAGGTCGACCGCGAGGGCTAACGCTGGCCCTCGAGGTGCGCGAGCAGGAACCAGCAGTCCCGCTCCATGTCGCGAATCACCATGTTGCACAGCTCGATCGAGTCCTGGTCATTGAGCTTGATGCACGTCTCACGCGACGTCTTCAAGCCGACCAGACACTTGTCGAACCGCTCCGCGAGGAGGCGCACGTGCTCCATATCGCGGACCGTGTCCTGCGGGTACTCGGGGATCACCGAGGTCTTCGCGACCTGGCGCACCGTACCGCGGGCGACGCCGCCCAGGGTAACGCAGCGCTCGGCGATGCAGTCGGTGCTCCGGACGACCCGCTGCGCGAACGTGTCGAACAGCGGATGGAGGGCCGCGAACTGCGGGCCCTTGAGGTTCCAGCAAGCGACCTTGATCTGGCTGAACAGATCGCAGCAGTCACAGAGACGAGCGTTGAACTCGTCGACCAGGGTAACACGGGATTGCTCGGTGAGATGGCTGGGAGTACGGAACATTGGAATTACCTCCTCGGAGGGAGCGATTTAGCTCCCCTAATTCCGATGTTCCAGCCCTTCGCCTGTCAGTATTTTCGGAAGGGGACCCTGGCTTATGCCATGGGCAGCGAAGAGCGCTTGATGGCCTGGCGCTCGCGCCGCCCACGACGGCGAAGAGGGGCAATCAAGGCGACCAGGGCGAGCGACAGCACCGAAAAGCGGGGAGCAGAGCGCTTGTGGCCGCGGGAGCTGCGGACCGAGCAATCGCCGCTCCCGCCGCTGCAATCGAGATCTCCGCCCCCGCTGTCGCAGCTCGCGTCTCCGCCGGACGAGTCGCAGCTCTCCCCGCTCGAAGAGCTGCCATCGCAGGCGTCGCCACCGCTGCTGTCGCCGGAGCACGAGTCGGAGCCGCTGCTGTCCCCCGAGCAAGAGCCGGAGGAGGTGTCGCTGCTGCCGTCGCAGCTATCGCTGTCGTCGGCGTAGGTCGTGGAGGTGTCGACGGTGCCAGAGCAGCCGCAGTTGGTGTCGAGAACGCGGCCATCGAACGAGCCGGATCCGCTGGAGTCGTCCCCGCCGACCTCGCCGCTTCCGACGGTCATGTTCGACCCGCCGACGCCGGCAAAGATCAACCCGGTCGAGCTGGTGACGCCGACAGAAGATGAAGAAGAGGTCGTGACGCCGCTGGTGCTCATGGCCCCACTCGACGAGCTCGTGGCGCTGCCACCGCCGCAGCCCGCGAGATCAAGGCTCTTCGCGACGCGGATCGGGGAGACCGAGGCGCCGGTTTTGAAGACGAGCGACCAGTCGACGCCGGCCTTGGCGGCGGGGATTTGCGTCGATTGTCGCGTCACCCAGGTGCTGGTCGGGTTGAGGCCGGAGAGCGCGACGGCGAGATCATCGGCCGAGCCGCCGCAGCGGAGCTTCGCGGGATCCACGCCGCCGGGAGGAACGGACTCGACGCAGGGCACCGCCGGATCGACGACGCCGAGGTCGGCCCGCGGGCAGCTCGCGGCGACAGGCGAGCTCGAGGTCAAGGCCACCGCAGCGGCGGAGATGCACGCGGAGGGATCGGCCAGGCCGTCGCCGTAAGCGGCGCTGCGGTCGAAGAACGCGGTCACCAGCCCGTCGATGGACGCCGTGCCGTCGGCGATCGAAATGTTGGTCGCGAGCGGCGCTGCGCCCGCGCACTCCGTGAGGAACCCGTCGCTCCCTTCGGCGGCGAGGGTCGCCGCGCGCGCGTCGAGGTAGTTGCTCTTCTTCTTCTTGGCGTCCCACGCGAGCTCCGACGGAGGGATCGTCACGGCGACGCTGTTCGAGGCCAGCGCGCGGCCTTCGCCGATCATCCAGCTCGTGACCAGGAGCGGCTTGGCTCCGGCGCGCGTCAGGGCGAGCGGGAGGACCGGCGGCGCGCCGGGCATCACGACGCGCAGCGTCCGCGTCAGGGCGGGGCCGCCGGCCGCGACGAAGCGCACGGCGACGAAGCGCACGCCGCCGAGGCCGCCGAGCGAGGCCGCCACCGCCGGGGAAAGATCGAGCTCGCCCTGCTCGGCCCAGGTCACCACCGCGGCGGCGTCGTCGAGCACCGAGACGTCGTCGACCGGGAGGCTCGCCATGTGCGCGAGCGGAGCCGCGATGTCGAAGATCGTGGTTGGGCCGCTCTTGCCGGGGCAATACGGGCTCTCCCCCTCGGGCGGGAAGATCCGCGGCGCCGTCGCGACATCGAGCGCTTCGAACCACGCATCGGACGAGAAATCGAGCGAAGAGCCTGGGGGCGCCGGGACGACGATACCGACCTTTCCCGCGGACGCGTCGAAGCGGAGGCTCGTCCACATCGTCGTTCGATCCGGCCCGACGGCGACGGCGACCCGCTGCTCGACCGGCTCCATCGCACCGCTCGGAATCCATGCCCCCGAGGCGCGCGCGTGCCCCGATAAGCTCGCGACCAACACCGCGAGAGAGGCCCCTGCAAAGGCTCGCCTACCACCCATGACCGCACCGTATCGCAAGCGTCGTGCCTAGATTGGAACTCGACGGAGGCTCGGCAAAAGTATCCTGTTTCAAGCAATAACGCGAGACCTGGGAGCGTCGGGTGTGTTCGTCCCTGGGTGACGCAAAACCACCACGGTGGAGGCCGCGCGCCGCCCGGATCCGCGAGGGTTGATCCCCCAGCGCTAACCTCCTACGCTCTCGTTTTAAAGCTGTGCCTCCCCCTGAAAAAGATTACCCCCCCGACGACGGCGCCCTGCTGACGACCGGGGACATGGCTCGGTGCTCGAGCAACACCTTGCGCACGGTGCGCTTCTACGAGGAGGAAGGCATCCTTCGCCCGGCGCGGCGCACCGAGGGCGGGCACCGCCTCTTTCAGCGGAGCGAGCTCGACCGGCTGGTGCTGGTGACGGACATGCGCCTCGCCGGCCTCTCGCTCGACGAGATCAAGCACATCCTCGAGGTGAAGCAGAGCGGCCTCTCCGGGAGCGAGGCGGCGCGCCAGGCCACGCAGGTGCTGAGCGGACGCATCGAAGAGCTGCGCGAGAAGCTGCACGTGCTCACGCGCCTGCGCGAAGATCTCGCCGCGACCACCGACCTCATGACCGCCTGCGTGACCTGTCATGACCCGCAGTTCCCGAGCGCGTGCGCGACCTGCACGGTGATGACCGCCCCGGCGACGCTGCCGCGGAGCATGCGCGTGCTGTGGTCCACCGCGGCGACGCCGACCCCGAGCAAGCCCACGGGCCCGGGCCCCGCGTGAGCAACCAGCCGACCTGTTGACGGTGCGGAATGATCGATCGAGAAGCGGCCGCCCGAGCGATTGAAGATTTTCTGCGCGCGCTCGGGCACGAGCCCACGGGAGAGCTCGCCGGAACCGGGAAGCGCGTCGCTGACGCCTGGGCCAACGATCTGCTCGAGGGCGAGTCCATCGACGCGGCGGCCCTCCTCCGCGAAGGTGCGCTCGACCTCGACGCCGCGGGCAGCGGCCTCGTCCTGGTCCGCGATCTCGCGGTGACGACGATGTGCCCGCATCACCTCCTCCCTGCGCACGGGACGGCGACGGTGGCGTACCTGCCCGGCGCGCGCGTCGCAGGCTTCGGCAAGATCGCTCATGTCGTCGACATCCTCGCGCATCGCCTCACGCTGCAAGAGCGCATCGGCGACAACGTCGTCGCCCTCCTGGTCCACGAGCTCGGCGCCCGCGGCGCCCTCTGTCGCCTCGCCCTCTCCCACTCGTGCCTGATCGCACGCGGACGGCGCAAGACGACCGCGATCGTCGAGACGATCGCCGTCGCCGGCAGCTTCGCCTTCGCCTCACCTGATCGCGATCTCGCCTTCCTCGCCCTCTCGAGTCACGGAAGATCCGGCTGAGACAGCCGCGACGCGGCGCTGCTTCCGAGGTTCCGTGTGCTACTCTCGCCGCGTGAATTCGCCCCTCACCGGTAAGCTCCGCGATCTCGCCCCCGCGCTCTCGGCCCTGCCCCTCTTCCCACTGACGAGCGTGCTCTTCCCTGGAGCCCTCTTGCCGCTCCACATCTTCGAGCCGCGCTACCAGGAAATGGTCCGTGACGCCCTCGAAACCCACCACACCCTCTCCGTGGTGATGGTGACGGATCAGAGCATCACCGACGCGCATGGCCACCCGCAGATCGCTTCAATCGCGGGGATCGGCACGATCATCGATTACGCTGAGTTGCCGAGCGGGCGTTTCAATATTTTGATCCGAGGACGCGCCCGCGTTCGGCTGCAAGAGCTGCCTTTCGGGGAGAAGGCGTATCGCCGCGCTCGTGGGACGATCATCGATCCTCTGGCGGGTGAGGTGCCTTCGACGGATCTGTCGGCGCTGATCTCTGCGGCCACGGCCTTTGCCTCGCGGGTGCGGGAGCGCGATCCGAGCTTTGAATTCGGGCTGCCGAAGGATGCTCCTGCGGGGTTGATTGCTGATCTCTGCGCGCACCATCTGGTGCTGGATGCGCGGGAGCGGCAGGCTATTCTGGAGACGCTGGATACGGCGGATCGGGTCCGGAAGGTGGCGGGGTCGTTGGCGTTGCAGCGGTTGACGCTGTCGCATGATCCGATGGATATCAACTGAAGCGCCGGCCGAACGAGCGAGTGCCGATTTGCGGACGAGCGGAGTCGGGCGCAAGGAAGGCCCCCAGCGCAAAAATCAGCCGGCTGGCACGCGAGAGTTGCCGCAGCGGAGGCTGGTATGTAGACTTCTGCTCACCTTGGTTAGACCAGCAGCTCCCCGTAAAGATGACGACTTCGCCTTGCTGCTGGGCGCTGGCATCGCGGTTACCGCCGTAGGGTTCGGGCTGCTGGCCATGGCCTACCAGAACAACGAGCAGCGTCGCGAAACTTTCCTGGAGCGCCTGGCGACGGACCTCCACGAGCGAGGGTTCGTGTACGTGTCGGCCACCTTCGGCCGCGCTCTCGGCAACCTGCCGGTTTGGAGGGTGACGCTCGAGACCCCGGACGGCGGTGTGGAAACCTTGCGCGTGGTGCTGCCCGCTGGAACGGCGCCCCATGCCGATGAAGCCTGCGACGCGATTGTAGAGCACGTCGTGGTGACGCACGCGTTGTGAAGCCGCTCGAGCAGTCGACCCACCCCGAGATTGAGGCCGCACTCGAACAGCTTCGAGGGGTCATCCGGCGCACCGTTCGCGCCGAGCAGCTGGTCGATCAACTGACCAAGCTCAGCAACGACGACGCGCTGAACGAATGGATCCAGTCGAACATCGAAGCCGGGGACGACTTCTGGCTTGCATTCGTCGAGGTCGACCGCTTCAAGAGCGTGAATGATGAGTTCGGGTACGACGACGCTGACGTGCTGCTGCGCCGGATCGCCGGACAGCGAGGGGCGCGCCGACTGCGGCGCTTGCCGCGCGAAGTTCACGGTTTCGATCCCAATGGAAGATCAGGGCGTCGACGAGCTCCACTGTCCGAGCTGTGCGCAACGCGTCGAGCGGCCGGTTTCGCTTCGCCCATAGAACCGGGCGTAGAAAGCGCGCCCCGCCGTGCGCTCGTCCCCGTCGTCCCACCCGCGCCGCTGTCAATTCTTTTTGAACCGGGAGGCTCCGCGCGGCCTCCCGGGAGACTTTAAAGTCAACCCGGAGCCTCCGCGCAGCCTCCGGGAGACTTTAAAGGGTAGTGCCCTAATTGGGACAAAACTGCCCTGATTAGGGCAGTTCGAGCGCGGGACTGGCTACAAGTCAAGGCGCCGCCCCGGAGGTCTTCCGCCTCCGAAGCGACTTGGCCGCAACCCTTCCGTAAGAAGGAATCACGTCCCATGCTCAGACTCGTCCATCCCGCTTCGGCGGGCCAAGGAACCGATCCGCCCAAGCGCCGCAAGGGCGCCCGTTCTCGTGCGTTCTCGCTCACCCCCGACGAGGGGCGTCACCTGCGCGCGCAGCCCTTCAGAACCTCCGCCGCGGTGCGGGGACATGGGCCGCCTTGGCGGACATGCTTGCCGTCTCGGAGGGCGGCCTCATCCATGCCGCCAACCAGGTCAGCAGGGGCAGCGCTGGCCTCGCCCTTCGTGCTGCCAAGCTCGCGGGCATCTCCGTCGAGTCGATGCTCGGCGGCGCCCTCTCCGCCGCTGGGAGGTGCGCCACGTGCGGCCATCGGGCCGGCGCTGGCCGCGTCGCGCTCGCTGCGGGAGGTGGGCAATGAACGCCGTCGACCGCTACCTCGCCGCGTCGCTGGGGCACTGCCAGTACCCTTCCACGACTGAAGCCGATCCCGCGAAGGTCTGCGGGGGCACGACGCATCACGCCCGAGTCCACAACGGCTCCATGCTCATCGTCTGCCAGACGCACGCCTCCGAGATCGAGCGTCGACGCGAGCCTGGCAAGAGTCCCTTCGGGCCGCCCAATCCTACCAAGGAAGAGCGCGAGGAAGAAGCGCGTCTGGCTCAAGCCAAATGGGACGCAGAGCGAGCCAAGCGGCCTCCGCGCAAGCCTCTGACTCTGGCTCAGGAAGAAGCCGCTCTGGGCCGCGCGCTGCGTCGTGCGGCGCGGAAAGGAGCGCTCTGATGGACCGCGAGACCCACGACCAGCTGATCCGCGCCCTGAAGGATCTTCACGGCGCGGCCGATGACGCGAACGCCGTCGTGGAGGACATGCTTCGAGCGCCGCGCAATCGGCGCCTCGGACACGTTCTCCAGCGTGACAACTACGGCGACGCGCGCGGCAAGTTCATGTCGAGCTTCGCCTTCGTCTTGAACGCCCTGCTGAGGGAGCGCGGGTCGCCTGCCCGTACGACGACACCATCGTATCGGCCAAGACGCCACCGCAGATCGTGGAGCGTGGCAAGCTCGGTGATGTACTCATCCTGGAGGCGGTCGCCGACAAGTTCCTGGAGCACCAACCGACGGAGCGCCAGAGTCGTCGTTATGGCCGCTCCGGCGTCGATCTCCCGCCGCAGACGCTCGGACGGAGCATGGGCGCGGCCATCGATCTCTTCAGTGGCACCGCCTGATCTTGTTCCTCACCGATAGGCGAATCGAGCTCACGAACAACCGCCTCGAGCGCGAGCTGAGAGCCCTCGTCCTCGGAAGGAAGAACTGGCTCTTCGCGTACGGCGATCTCGGTGGCAAGCGTACGGCCACCATTCTCACGGTCCTGGGCACCTGCATTGCCCATCGGATCAACCCGCGCGCCTATCTGCATGTCGTGGCGAAGCTCATCGTCCACGGCTTTCCGAACGATCGCCTCCGCGATCTGCTGCCAGACCGGATTGGCTTGCTTCACCCCGAGCTCCGGCTGCCCGCGCGAGCGCCGCTTTCTCCGCCGTCGTTGCCGGCCCCGTCGTAACGACGAGTGACCGACAGGGTCTGATCAGAACCCGTCCATTGAGGTACAGAGGCGCGCGCGCAGGCCGTCGAGCAGCTCGATCCTGCGCCGACTTCGCGTGGCGTCCGTCAGGTGCTCGACGAGCGTATACACCTCGTCGAGCGCATCGACGGTGGCTTGCAAGAGCAAGATGTCTTCCATCCCGACCGCGGGACTCGCGCGCGCCACCACCGCGCGCAACGACGGGATATTCGTCGTCGCCGCAAGGAGCACGGAGCGCTCTTCGTCATCGAAGCCCCAGAGTCGGAGCTCCTTGTTGACCGGCACATACGACGAGAGATCGAGGTCGGTGCCCTCGAAGCTCGTGATCACGCCACTCTCCCCGCGCGCCGCACACGACCACTCCACTCGTCCTGTCTCGAGCTGAGCGACCTGAAGGCGCCCGCTGCACGCCTGGCGTCCAACACGCGTGATGCACTGGACTGAGGAGCACCACGCACCCTCGGCACGGCGGGAGGTCGCCGCCTCGACGATCGCCCGTACGAGCTCGGCGCGGCGCGCTGCCACCGGTCCTTGAGGCTCTTGCTCGGGGGCGAGATGGCGCACGTCGGTGATCCACGTCGACATGCGCGCCATGCAAGCACGACGGCGCGGCGGCGTCTGCCGTCGTCGGCGCCAACCACCGCGACGGTGCGGGCTCAAGAGGGATTCGCGACGCCCTTCGTGGACGGCTTACCGTGTACTCGACAAGAGGGTAGGAACTCGGCCCGTCGATCCCCGTGAGAGGGCCGCGGCGCTTGGGCGAAGCGAGGTGCGCGAGCGCGGCCCAGGCCACGCCGTCGACGCCGGGCGCCGTCACGTCCTCGAGATGCGCCACGCGACCGTGCTCGCCGAGCAGCTCTCGGAGCTCGGCGGCGGATCATGAGGTGCTTACGTCCAGAGGGTCGATAGATCGAGCCCGATCGCCTCGAAGGGCGCGGCGCGCACGACCTCGGCGCCGCGGGCGATCACGGGCGGGCCCCACGTCCCGTCCGCGCCAAGCGTGTAGACCTCGAGCGTCTTCGCGATGGGATCGATCAGCCACGCGTGGCGCACGCCCTCGCGGGCGTAGACGGGCATCTTCACCTCGCGGTCGTGTTCCTCGGTCGACGGCGACAACACCTCGCAGATCCAGTCCGGGGCGACGGTGCAGTAGGCTGCGTTGGGCACCTTCGGCATCCGTTCGCGCCTCCATCCGGCGAGGTCAGGCACGAGCGCGTCCGTCGCGCCCCGCTCCGTCGGGTCGAGGAAGTGCAGTTCGGGCTCGTCCAGAATCCACCAGCCTCCGGGGCCGCTCGGATCATCGTCGAAGGGCCCCAACCGACGCCCGAGGCGGGACGATGCGAACGCGTGGGGGAGCGCCGGCCGGGGCATCACGTACAGCGTCCCCTCGATGAGCTCGGCTACTTGGTTCGCCGGCACGGCCTCGAGATCGGCGTAGGTGGAGCGGCTCTGCGGCGGAACTTTCGCGGGGAGGCCCATGGCGAGAGACTGGCCTGGAGGGAGGGGCGGACGCAAGCCCGACCGGAGCGCCCGCCGGGGACGATCCAAAACTCACCGCTTCGCGCCCTTTCCTGGCACGCGCACGAGCCCGAGTTCCGCGAGCACCGCATCGACACCGTCCTGCTCTTCGTTGCCCGTAACCTTCGTCCTGAACCCTCCCGCCAGGAGCTGGCGAGAACCAGGCGCCCGAAGGTATGGCGCGCCCCATCGGCGGCGCGCAGCGGCGAGGCTTCGGGATCGCGTCGGCGCGCGAGGTCGTGCTCGCTGCGGCTCGGCCCGTCGATCCCCGTGAGAGGGCCGCGGCGCTTGGGCGAAGCGAGGTGCGCGAGCGCGGCCCAGGCCACGCCGTCGACGCCGGGCGTCGATCGCCGCGCCACAGAGCGGCCGGCGTCGGCGAGGCGCTCGAGCGGATCGATCGCCGCACGCGCCGCGAGGCTGTTCGCGGCCCCGTTGGCATCGCCTCGGAGATAAGGGGGACTCCTGCGAGTCCGCACGTGCCTGGCTGTCGGCTCCCCGGAGCTATGTCGGAGATAAGGGGCTTTTGCGAGTCCGCAGCGCCGTCCTCTAACGCCACGAAACCGGGGCCTGGCACGCCGCACGCCGCCGTACGGCACGGCTCGGTTCCGCCGAGCTTGGCGCGCCGGTCGCAAAGCCTCCTCGCAGGAGGTACGCAATGCACACTCGCTACATCGCCGTCTGGGCTCCGGTTTTCGGTCTGCTCGCTCTTCTCGCACCCGCTTGCGCGGCCACAGTGGACGGCGCGGAGATGGAGGAAGGAGAGCGGACCGCGGAGACGCACCAGGGCACCGACGAAGCGCCGATCGACGTCACGAAGCGGTTCATGTGCACGGGGCTCAACGTGGTTGATTGCATGATGCGATGCGCGATAGAGGGCACCGCATCAGCCCTTTCAAGGTCATATCGGCGGCCCACACAGGTAGGCCCACGCCCTCCATATCGCACTTTGTGGCATCCATCTCCCGGCCACGTGCAGAATGCACTTGATTGCTTCTCGCGGCAACGATCGTCCGGCACGCCCTTCACACGCACCCATTCGAAGCCTTCCCCCTTCGGCCCCGGCTTCGCTGGTAGATAGCGCACGACGACCTTCTTGCCGCCGCGATTGATCGTGACGACTGCCTCTTTCTCCGGAAGCAGGAGAAACTGCGCTGTCGCTCGCGCTTCGCGCTTGAAGCAGGGGCCGAATGCCTCCGAGGGAGGCTCCGGCCGCTCTCCACGCAAGATCACGGCCTCGAAGCGGTCCACGCCCGGCTGCCCCAGCTTGCGAAAGACGGCCTCGCGGAAGGTGGCCTGGGGCAGCTCGCGGAGGCCAACCTCATTTTCGAGCTTCAGCTACGACTCGTGGTTCGCCCTTTTCGTGTGGAGTTGGACGCCGCCCGCCCGAGCCCTTGGTTAAAGAGGGTGGCCCAAGAGAATCCGGGTCACCCGTGGGCCCGCGGGTGGAGAATCGCCATCCAGTTCTGGAGCAACTTCCGTAAATTGGAGGCAATACAGGCCAGAACGAACTGGGCGAAGACCTTTG
>Ga0209181_10001358_pt1 | contig 43083 bp, 30 predicted proteins | sample MAT05_FD_187208 | JGI IMG/M metagenome (GOLD analysis project Ga0209181, IMG submission 187208) | Freshwater microbial communities from Lake Fryxell liftoff mats and glacier meltwater in Antarctica - MAT-05 (SPAdes) (version 2) | ecosystem: Environmental > Aquatic > Freshwater > Ice > Liftoff... | reverse complement strand
ATTCGCCAGGCAATTGGTTTGCCGGCAATTGGAGGTGGAAGATATGGCCCGGGACAGTTTGGTACAGCGGCACAGTCAAACAATAGAAACCCAATTGCAATGGCAGAAGCTACCGGAAATTCTAATACCGAAGGCAATACCTTACTTACCAGGGTGGCACTCAATTATCGGCCTATCAAAGGATTAGAATTGGATGCTTCCTGGGGTCGGGAAAAACGAAATCCCTATACAAAAACATTTCAAAAAAATGCCGACATTTTTACCCCCAATTTAGTTACCGGACAACTTGACAAAACGTCTATCTGGCCGGGTATTACCAGGCTCAATGAAACATGGAGAAACGATTTATACCAGGTGTTCTCCGGTCAGGCAAATTATTCTTTTAAGGTTAAAAACGATCATTCTTTTCAGGTATTGGCAGGGGCACAACAAGAGCTAACAACCCAATATTTTTTCGGGGCTTCCCGGGAAGGATTTATTAACCCAAATCAACCTTTTTTAAACCTGGGATCTACCAATATTCAAAATAATGCCGGCGCCAACGAATTGGCTTTAGTGGGTTTTTTTGGACGACTTAATTATGGGTTCAAAGAGAAGTATCTATTTGAGGTGAATGCAAGAAGAGATGGTTCCAGTCGTTTTTCCCAGGCAAAAGATAAGCAGTGGGGAAATTTCGGCTCGGCATCTGCAGCCTGGATTTTCTCTAAAGAAAAATTCTTCGATGGCATCACTAAATACATCAATTTTGGTAAGCTGAGAGGTTCTTTTGGCGGAAATGGCAATCAAAATATAGGATCAAATTATGTTTTTGATGCGTTCTATCAGCAAAGTAATTATGGAGCCATTCAGGCAAACATAAATGGTACCAATCCCTATTTTAATAATGTAAATACCCTGGGGGTTGCCATTCTTCAATTTGCCAATCCTGAATTAAGTTGGGAAACTTCTCAACAATGGAATGTAGGAATGGATCTTAATTTTGCCAAACATTTTACCTTAACTGCGGATGTTTATAATCGTTCGGTAAAAAATATGATTATTCCACGTTCACTTCCTTCATCTGCAGGTGGATTAAGCGATCCATTTGTAAATGCTGGCAGTATGGACAACAGGGGATGGGAACTATCTATAAATTATAAAACAAAAGTTAATAAATGGAGATTTGATGCAACATTTATGCTGTCTGATGTACAAAATAAAGTAACAGGATTGGTGCCTGGCCTGCCATTTATTGGAGGTGGAAGTACAAGAACCCAGCCAGGTCAAGCACTCAATTCTTACTTTGGTTTACGGGCACTTGGATATTATGCTGATTCAAATGATATAAAGGGATCTCCTGCATTGTATGGTTCAAGTTGGAGCACAAATCCTGCGGTGGGACCTAAGCCCGGCGATTTAAAATATGCCGACATTGGTGGTGTTGATGGTAAACCGGATGGGAAAATTGATGACAATGACCGGACGTTTATTGGCAATAACTTTCCAAGGTATGAGTACAGCATTAACCTCAATATAAGCTATCAAAATTTTGACCTGAATATTTTTGGACAAGGAGTTGGTAAGCGGGAGAATTTCCTGAGCGGTACAGGTGCTGTTCCTTTTTTAGCAACGGATTTCATTCCTTCTTTACTAGACATTCACAAAGATTATTGGACTCCACAAAATCCTAATGCTGCATTTCCAAGATTACTAGCCGGGGGAGGTTCTTATACCAATAATTTCAGGGCATCAAACTGGTATATAAAAAGTGCGGCTTTCTTTAGATTTAAAAATGTAAACCTTGGGTACAATGTACCGGCATCGGTTTTAAGTAGAGTTAAAATTTCAGGCGTTAGGGTATTTGTAAGTGGACAAAACTTATTTACAATAACCAAAGCATGGAATGGATTTGATCCTGAGATCAATAACGCCAACGGAGAATTTTATCCGGTAATGCGTACTTATACCGCCGGCTTAAACGTAACTTTTTAAAAAACAATCAATTTAAAAAAATGAAAAAAATAATATATCTCCCATTTTTATTACTTCTGATAGCACTTGGGGGTTGCGAAAAATACCTGGATAGAAAGCCTTTGGATGCATCTGCCGGCTCTACTTTCCTTAGTAATCAGGATGAAATGGATCAAAGTTTAAATGGTGTATATGCAGCAAGTCTGTGGACTTTCCCCAATAACACGCCGCTTTTATTTGCCATTGAAGCATCTACCGATATCGGTATTCGGCGGGATCAAAATGCAGACGATTTTATTGCATTGGGTGAAGGTGCCTTTTTTATTAACAACGCACTTGTAAATTCAAGCTGGAGCCAGGGGTACAGATTGGTTCAGCGGGCCAATCAACATTTAGTTGGTATGCAAAACGGAAAAAATAATGTTTCATCACAATATTTCGGACGAAACAAAGCAGAGATTCTTGTATTAAGAGCGTGGGCTTATTTTCATTTATTGTATATGTTTGGTGATTTACCCTATTATAAAACGCCTCCTACTATAGATGAAGTACTGAGTGCAACTAAAACGCCTGTTGCAACAGTTGTTGCAGATTTATATAAAGATTTAGATGAAGCAGTTGCTGGATTTGATGCAGCCAATGCACAGCCTTTATTGGGTAATGGTCGTGTAAATAAAGCTGTAGCACTCGGTGTAAAAGCCAAATTGGCTTTATTAGTAAAAGATTATGCTACTGCTGCTGCGGCAACAAATACCATTATTACAAGTCTGAATTATAATTTAAATCCTAATTATCAGAATTTATTTTCTATTGCGGGGCAAGTTGTCAATAGTGGCCGTGAAATTCTTTTTAACCAAACTTACCCTACAGATGCCGCTACTCCCGAAAACTGGATGGTTTGGATAACAGTACCAAGGTTGATTACCAGTTCTCAAAGCAGCCATTTCCCATCACAGGCTTTGGTAGATAAATTTGAAGGAAAAGATGGTTTACGCATCGATGGGTCGGCGGTTTACGATCCTTTAAATCCAAGATTAAACAGGGACAATCGATTAAAATGGACTATTTCTATGAATGGGGATACGTTACTTTATAATGTACAGGCATCTGCCAGTGGCAATTATATTCAGCCAAAAGAAAAAACAATTTTTAATTTGTATAGCAATGTCCGCAGACGCTTTAATTGGACGACAGGCGTATTTGATAACGTAACAGGTGGCAATACGGATTGGATTGGTAACACTGGTGGAGGCATTCAATGGCAGGTTGGTGCTGCTGGAGGCAGAGGAGGTGTAGGATATATCTGGAGAAAATATGTTGACTCTACCCAAATACATCAATTAACCAAAACGGGGTATATTCTCATGCGCTACGCCGATATTTTATTAATGTATGCAGAAGCAAAAATAGAATTAAACCAAATAGATGCATCAGTAGTAACTGCTATGAACTTAGTGAGAACAAGAGCCGGGCAACCAGCCGTTGCAGCGGGCTCTCAGGCCCAAATGAGGCAAATTGTCAGGAGAGAAAGAGCGGTTGAATTTGCTGGTGAGGGGTTGCGGTTGTTTGATTTAAGAAGGTGGGGTATTTATGAAAAAGCAAATAGTGGACCCGTTGTGGGTGCAGCATTTGATCCATTGGTAGCTCCTGCTAATCCTGTATTTGATGCAAATGATATTCCCGATTATACTGCCAGTATTACTCAGCGAATCCGTTTCCGCAATCAGGTAAGGAATAATAATAACGCAAAATATAAACTTTGGCCAATACCTCAGTTTGAGATAGATGTTAATCCCAACGGGATTAAACAGAATCCATTGTGGTAATTTTTTTAATTAGCATTTATAAAAAAGGGGTGGCCGTAAAACGCCACCCTTTTTTTAAATTTATACCGATGCATCAAAGAAATATAAGCCTGGATGCCCTGAGGGGTTTTGCTATACTTAGCATGGTACTAAGCGGTAGTATTGCTTTTGGAGATGTGTTGCCTGCATGGATGTATCATGCGCAGGTGCCGCCGCCGGATCATATGTTTAATGAAAATATTGCCGGTATTACCTGGGTAGACCTGGTATTTCCTTTTTTTCTTTTTAGCATGGGAGCTGCGATACCAATGGCCTTAAATAAACAGGTGCAAAATAATCGCTCTTTTCTGCACATATTTTGGATTGCCGCCCGGAGATTTTTATTGCTGGCTTTTTTTGCGTTGTTTCTCGAACACATGAAGCCCTGGGAGCAGGCTGCCCAACCAGCAGCAAAAGAATACCTGTTATCTATTGCGGCTTATGGTTTACTGTTTTTTCAACTTTATCAAAATAAAAATGAACGGAAGAGAAAATTATTTGCAGGGTTAAAAATAGTTGCGTTTATCGGCGGTCTGGCATTGTTATACTTTCTCCCTTTTAGTGGTAATGGCTTTAAGTTTACCAATTCAGACATCATTATTATAGTACTGGCGAATATGGCTTTTGTTGGAACCCTGATTTGGTGGCTTACTAAAACAAATGTGTGGCTAAGAGTAGGGTTATTATTATTTATCATGGCAGTATTCCTTGCATCAAAAGAAGTAAATGGCGGCTGGGCTAAAGCATTGTACCAGTTTTCTCATGTGGGCTCGTTTAAGTTTGACTGGCTCTACCAGTTTTATTTTTTAAAATATCTTTTCATCATCATCCCCGGAACTATTGCGGGCGAATGTTTTTTAAAATTTAATAATTCGGATGCATCTCCCGCAAAGATGCATTTTAATGAGCTGTTGATTGGCCTTTTGTCTTTTGCTCTAGTCATAACAAACACTATTTTTTTATTTACAAGAGAGTTGCTTTTAAACCTGGCGGCTACTGCATTGCTTATTTCAATAGTATATGTGCTTATAAAAAAGTCAGGCAAAAAAAAACATTCATTGGTTACCCATTTTTTTAAGGCCGGTGCTTTTCTTTTAATACTCGGGTTATTTTTTGAAGCCTACGAGGGTGGAATAAAAAAAGATCATTCTACCTATAGTTATTATTTTGTAACCAGTGGGTTGGCATTTTTTATACTCATTGCATTCAATAGTTTGGCACAATTTAAAATTGGTACTGTAATATGCAACTACCTTAGTTTAAATGGGCGTAACCCCATGTTGGCTTATGTTACAGGAAGTTTATTACTTCTGCCTGTGATGCAACTTACCGGTATGACTGCTGTATTTGATAGTATGAATAGCAATGCATGGCTTGGGTTTTTAAAAGGCGTATTATTTACTGGCATCGTTTCTTTGGTAACAGTATTTTGTACAAAGAGGGGTTGGTTTTGGAAAACTTAGTTTCTGTAATCTATCTCCACAAAAAAAGTCAGGCTTTTTTTAGTTGCCTGTAAATTTATTTGAAGGCGGCAATCGAGCTGATAGTATTATTTTTCATAATCAAAGTACTTTTTAGAAAATTTAAATCATGCTCAACTTGAACTTTTAAAAGTTCTAAATTATTTGAAAGAAGAAGCTGAACTGGCAGAAATAAAATTCTTGTTGATTGCGTATATATCTGATAAGGTTGTAAGAAATGCCGACAAAGTATCTGATGAAAAGAATGATACAACGGATAAAGTAGAGCTGATAGATTTAGCAGGAAAGATTTTGATGACCAGAGCAATTGGAAGGCAAGAAAGAACCATGAGTTTTAATATCAGCAATCTGGCAGCCGGTATTTACAATGTCAAATTAACCGGAAATGAGAAACTTGCAAGAAAGCAAATAATTAAAGAATAGTATAAATTATTTACAACATCAAAAAAGCCCTGCATTTTAATGTAGGGCTTTTTTGATGTTTATTATTTGTATATAATATTTGGCGGGATAGATAAAATCAGATAAAAGAGGGTATCTGTACCATTTTTTAAGTACAAAAAGTATAACTTTTTTATTAATAACTTTTTATTCGTACACATACAAGTGGAGTGTTCCACCTTGCAGCAGGGTAGTATGTTTAATTGATTGTACTACTAATGGTTGACTATTGAAAACAATCTTATATATACTGCCTGGTTTATTTTGGGTTCTCGATTTATGAACAATAATAGAGAGTGTTTTTTTATTAGGTAATTGTATCTTGGCCGCATCTACCAACGGATAACCAAAAACATATTCGCCGCTTGCCGGGTTCATCGGATACATACCCATCATGGTCCATACCAGCCAGGCGCTCATTTGGCCGCAATCATCATTGCCACTCAACCCATCCGGGCCAAGTTTGTATAAACTATCTGTTACCAGTTTTATTTTTGCCGCTGCTTTTTCCGGATGCCCCAAGGCGGTGTACATGTAAATGATGTGATGGCTTGGCTCATTACCATGTGCATATTGTCCTATCAATCCGCTTACATCAGCCGATGCATTTTGGCCATGTAAAACCGATGGGGCGTTGAATAAATCATCTAATTTATTTACCAATTTTTCTTTACTACCATATAAGTTGGCTAACCCTTTTACATCGTGCGGTACAAAAAAACTATGCTGCCATGCCGTGCCTTCTACATATTGCCCATCAAATCCATGCTCAGAAAGCAGCGGATCAAAGGGTTCCATAAATTTACCCGTACTATCTTTTGCACGCATGAAGCCAGTGTTTTTATCAAATAGTTTTTTATAACTCAAGGATCTTTTCATGAAAGTATCATAGTCATTCTGCTTACCTAATTTTTTTGCAACCTGCGCAATGCACCAATCATCGTAAGCATATTCCAACGTTACGGTTACACTCCATCCTTGTTTATCCTGTGGTAAATATCCAAAGCGAATATAATCCTGCGTGCCTCGTTGTTGTTGGTTGGCACTTAGCAACATCGCCTCGTACGCTTCGTTTACATCAAAGCCTTTTATATCTTTTAAAATAGCATCTGTCAATACCGGAATAGCATGGTAACCCGTCATGGTATTGGCTTCCCACGTGCTTATATCCCAAACGGGTAACAATCCATTGTCTCGTTTTAATTGAAGCATACTGTTTATTAAATCTGCTAACCTCGTTGGTTGTGTAAAAGTGAAAAGCGGATTTAATGCACGAAATGTATCCCACAGGGAGAAGATGGTATATTGTTGTGCGCTCATTCTTTTTATAATGTTATTTTGATGGTTGCGATAAGTTCCATCGGCATCGGAATGTATTACAGGCGCTAAACATGTTCTGTAAAGTGCTGTGTAAAATCTGATCTTATCTTCTTCCGTATTCGTTTTTATTTTTATTTTGCTTAGTTCATGCTCCCATAACTGCGTGGCTTTTTTTGCAACCTCGTTAAATGATTTATTGCCAATTTCATTTATTGTAACTAAAGCTTTTGCTGTACTTACAGTGCTGATACCAACTTTTATAAAAAGTGGTTTTCCTTTTAAATTAAATTGTAAAATTGTTTTTACAAGTCGGCCGGTATCTTGTTCAGCATCATTTAACTGACTGTTTAAAAATGTTTTGGCAACCACAGGACTTGAAAACCTGGCAGCAAAATATACCCGCTGGTTTTTTGCCCATCCTGTGCTGTATCGGTATCCTACTAGTGTGCTGTCGTTTAACAACTGCAACATGCCTGCTGTACTATTATCCCAGTTTATTTTAAAGCCCATATCAAATTGCAAAAAGGCAGGGTTGCCTTTAAAATTATATTGATGATAACCGCATCTTTCAGTAGTAGTAAAGCTGCAATCAACACCGTTATCTAATGTTACGCTGTAAAAACCGGGTCTTGCTTTTTCATTGGCATGTTTAAAAGAAATTTTTATTTTATCGTTATGAATAAGCGTTGTATCTAAAAGCGGCAGTACACTTATATCGCACCAATCGCCAATGCCGGTGCCGCTTAAATGAGTATGACTAAATCCGGCAATGCTTTCGCTGCTGTAATGATAGCCACTGCTCCAATCCCAACCATCGGTGCCATTATCCGGACTCAACTGTACCATGCCAAATGGAACAGTAGCGCCAGGATAAACATGCCCATGCCCGCCGGTTCCCAAAAAGGGATCTACATAGGTCGTTAATTGCTGAGCATGGGAGGTAAAATATATTAAACCAGGTAGAATGGATGCCTTTAAATATTTCATAAAAAATAGCGTTATTAATTGCTATGGGATAAAGGGATATTGTCCGGTATAAAATGTCAATTTATCTTTTATGCCTTCGTAGAAAAAGAAACATTCTCCCTTAAATCCATTGGATCTGTTATTGCTGATCATTGCCCTTAAAAATTCATCCGTAGCTACGTAAGAGCCGAATTTTATCAATACGCCCGGATAAAAAGGAACGGTTTTATTTTTATAATATGATTTTTGCTGTGTGATCGTTGCAGAATATGCAGCAATATCATATCGATAGCATTGTGGTAAAATGGCATCTACCCATGCACTATCTACCCAGGTGGGCCAGTCTTGCAAATACTCGGTTAAACTAAATGGATAGGTGCTGGGGCTCATTGTAAATTGTATGGCAGGCTTTATTGCTTTAACTTCTGTCCTTAATTTTTTCAGGAATAAATTAAGCTTTTTTGCCCTCCAATTTATCCAATCTGTATTTCTATAATCAGCGGGTGGATTAGAACCTGTTTCAGTAAAATATAAGTTGCTGGTATAGGTGTCATAGCCAGCGGTTGAAGGAACAGCCGGTAACCGGTCGTCACCTTGTACACCATCCACATCGTATTTCGTGGTTACTTCCTTAAACAGGTTGATGAGGTAATTTTGTACTTCCGGATCGAAGGCGTTCAGCCAATCAAATCCATTTTTTACCACCAATGCCCCTGCTGCATCTTTTGCTGCCCAATTTGGTTTTGCAGAGATGATTGCACCCCCATTAGCGGAGTAAGAAGAAGAAAAACCATACTCAAACCAGGCATGTACTTTTATTCCTGCGGCATGGCCTTCTTCAATCATCTCCTGCAAAGGGTCTCTTCCTGCATACCTTTCAATAATGGGGATACCAATTAAATTTTGCATAATGGTACTTGGGTAAATGGTTCGTCCATTGTTGTACACCACCATAAATATATTGTTGATCCCTGCCTGTTTACATGTTTGAACACATTGTTTAATATTGGCTCTGCTATCCAATGCAGTACTTGCAGCCGTTGTAACCCATGCACCCCTTAAGGCATTGGTATCCCAAACCGGTTTCGGAGGATTTGAAGGTGTAGGCGGTGGTGGGTTGGTGACTACAGCGGCGCCAGTTTTTTTAGAACAGGAGAAACAAAAATTTGCTATTATAATCACGATAAAAAATAATTGGTACGAACGGAGTTGAAAAAATTTAACCATGATAAGCCTACATTTAATTCAGGTACAAACTTAATTAAAAAAATATTTTCATTCTAATTAGTTTTTAAAATATTTTATTATCTTTCGTCAGATTTACCTGCATTATTAATAATCAATCATTTTGGAAAATAAAATATCAAAAAAGCGGCATCCGGCATATTGGATACCTACCACCTGGTTTGCAATGGGACTGCCCAATTTGGTATTAGGTGGAACGGTCGTTTCGCTCATGTATAAAAATATGGGCTTTTCTGATACCCAAATTGCCTTGTGGACGGGTATTATTATTTTGCCATGGAGCTTTAAGCCTATTTGGGGGCCGTTTATGGAGCTGTACAAAACTAAAAAATTCTATATCTATACTTCACAAATTATTTGTGGATTACTATTTGGCGTATCGGTGCTATCTATGTTTTCTGATAATTTTTTTATTATTTCGGTCGTCTTGTTTTTACTAACAGCATTTTTTGGTGCTACGCAGGATATTGCAGCAGATGGTTTGTATTTGCAGGAGCTTTCTCCTAAATTACAAGCTCTTTATGTAGGTTGGCAAGGTACATTTTACAATTTTGCTAAATTATTTTCAAATGGAGGAATGATATTTTTAGCCGGGGTATTAATACCTGTTATTGGTAACACCAATGCGTGGGCAATTGTGATGGGTATTTATGCAGCAGTGATGTTATTATTAGGATTATACAATCGAAAATTTTTACCATCAACCAATAATCAAACTACTATAAAAAGTGCTGCAGATGTAATGGAAACCTTGAAAGATGTAATCAGTAGTTTCTTTCAAAAAAAAAATATTTGGTATGGCATTTTATTCATCATGTTGTATCGTTTTGCAGAAGGGCAAGCCATAAAAATTATGCCCTTATTTTTTAAAGCTGATAGAGCTGTTGGAGGTTTAGGTTTGCAGGAATCCACCCTAGGAATGCTTACGGGTATTTTTGGAACCATTGCTTTTGTGTTAGGCTCTTTGGCGGCTGGTTATTTTGTATCTAAAAAAGGGTTAAATCGCCGTACTTTATTGTTGCTTTGTGCATGTTTTAATTTACCCTTTGCTTCTTATGCTTATTTGGCTATTACACAAACAGAAAGTCTTTGGCTTATTGGCAGTGCGGTAGCAATTGAGCATTTTGGATATGGCTTTGGATTCATTGGCATTATTATATTTATTATGCAACAAATTGCACCGGGTAAATATCAAATGGCTCATTATGCTTTTGGTAGCTCTTTAACTTATTTAGGGTATACCATTGCATCAATGGTAAGCGGATTAGTAAGTGATTATTTAGGCTACAAAGATTTTTTTATCTGGGTATTGATAGCTACTATTCCGGCCTTCATCATTACTTCGATAGTGCCGCTTAACAAGCTGGATGCAGCATTGAATGAAACTGAACTGATCAATGAATAAATTATGATGCTGTTGAAATATAAATTTTTATACCTGTTATTTTGCATGGGTTTTACGAATTTGATGCAGGCGCAGGCTACTTACGACTCTTCTTATTTAACCACTTATTATGAGCAGAAAGTTTCTATGTTCCGGCTATTGCCAGATACAAAAGGCGAAATCATTTTTTTAGGTAACAGCATTACAGATATCGGCGAATGGGCTGAAATTTGGAATAATATTCACGTGAAAAACAGGGGTATCTCCTGCGATAATACTTTTGGAGTATTGGCCAGGTTAGATGAAGTACTTTCATCCAGACCAGCTAAACTATTTATTATGATTGGTATCAATGATATCGCTAAAAATATACCTGATACGGTCATCTTAAGAAACTATCAAAAAATCATTGACCGGGTTACAAAAGAATCACCTGCAACCAAATTGTTTGTACAGAGTATATTACCCGTAAACAAAGCATTTACAGATTTTAAAAATCACCAAAATAAAGATGAGCATATTGTTTGGGTAAATGATCAATTACAAACCTATTGTAATGAAAAAGGCATTCGGTTTGTAAATTTGTATCCTCATTTTTTGAATGAGAATAAACAATTGAGCAAACAATACACCAATGATGGACTTCATTTGAATGGAGCGGGTTTTATGAATTGGAAATCAATTTTGATAAAAGAAAAATTAATGAAATAGCATGCAGATTACCGGTACTTTTATAGATGAAATCAGTCATGATATACCGCACCAAAACTGGGGGCCGGCAGAGTGGGAGAAAGATTTTCAGCACATGAAAGCTGCTGGCATAGATACGGTAATTTTGATTCGCTGTGGCTATCGCAAATTCATGACTTACCCTTCTGCCTATTTACAAAAAAAATACAATGCCTACGCACCTCCCATCGATTTGGTGGAGTTGTACTGTACCCTTGCCGATCAATATGAAATGAGTTTTTATTTTGGCTTATACGATAGCGGTCATTATTGGGATACTGGTAATTTGCTGCATGAAATAGAAGACAATCAATTTATCATAGAAGAAGCCTGGAAAAAATATGGACATCATCCTTCTTTCAAGGGTTGGTACCTGAGCATGGAAATAAGTCGCCGTACCATAGGAGCTGTAGATGCGTTTAGAACCCTTGGACTTCAATGCAAGGCCATCAGTAATAATCTGCCCACTTTTATTTCGCCCTGGATGGATGGTAAAAAGGCCGTGTTGGCTGCTGCTGCCGAGCTTACAAAAGCAGATGGTATAGAAGTAGCACAACATGAAAAGGAGTGGAATGAAATATTCAGCAGCATACAAGGTGCTGTAGATGCAGTGGCTTTTCAGGATGGCCATATTGACTTTAGTGAACTCGATACTTTTTTTGCTGTGAATAAAAAACTGGCCAATCAATATGGCATGCAATGCTGGACCAATGCAGAAAGTTTTGACAGGGATATGCCCATCAAATTTTTGCCCATCAAATTTGACAAGCTACAATTGAAATTGGAGGCTGCAAGGCTTGCTGATTATGACAAAGCGATTACGTTTGAATTTTCGCACTTTATGAGTCCGCAGTCTGCTTACACGCAGGCGCATCATTTATATAACAGATACCAGGAGTATCGCAAACAATTATTGCAGTAATGATGCTGGTAAAATTATTGTCAGCAGGCGATATTGAATTGAAAATTAAAAAGCCTTTAATTTAACTGATAATAAAACTGAATTTACGGTTACAGAAAATGTAGAACAATCTACAACCCAAATGCCGATTGATTACGTGAATGCTGCGTTAGGGATTGCAGCGTAAAGCCCGGAGGCAGGCGAAGTGAAACGCAGCCTGCCGAGGACTTGCAGCGGAAAGCCCGACCCGCAGGGGAACGCCCAAATCATCAACATTGGAGTTAATTTAATAAATGCTAAAATGGTATCGGTCTTTGCATTTTGCAAATTGCTTTTGCACTTAAATAGCATTGCCCAAAAAGTCGCTAAATTAATAAGAGGTGCCTGGATTACCAATGTGGGAAGTGAGGCAATGTATTCAAAAAAAAATATTCGGGAAGCGATTGAATTGTGTAAAAAAAATGGCATCAACAATGTGTATGTGGTGGTGTGGAATAAAGGCGAAACCATGTATCCGAGCAAAGTGGTTGAAGAGTATATTGGCATAAAGCAGGCAAAGCTGTATGGTGATTTAGACCCTATAAAAGAAATGCTTGAGGTGGGCCATAAAGCGGGGATAAAGGTACATACCCGGTTTAAGTTTGGCTTTAGTTACAATTATGGAGATAGCAATAGTATTTGGCAACAACGTTACCCACATTGGATTGGACGGGATGTGCAGGGGAATATCTTAAAGAAAAATAATTTTTTTTGGTGGAATGGATTGCATCCGGAAATGCAGGACTTTATGAATTTCGGATGACATGAACTACAAATTAATACCAGCGAAGAAATTTATTGTAGGTATTGGTGGCAACTATAGGTCGGGTGATAAGAGTAAAAAAGACAACAGGCTGAATAAATACAACCTGCTTTTCTCCAAACCACAATTCGGCTTAACTGCATCCATTGGTGCGACAAACCTAATTAACATAAATCCATATTTCAAGATTAATCCGACTAAGAAAAGCAATATTTATGTAAGCAGTTATTTCATGTGGCGGCAAAACAACCAGGATGGCACCTATTCACCGTTTGAAGTTGAACTGCGACCTCAACCTAATTAAAACTTTAGTACTAAAAAGCGAATTGGAGCACTGTTAGCGATCGAATCAAACTATACAATAAACCAAAATCTATCATTTGCTATTAATGCTTCATACTTTTAACAGGTGGTTATGTAAAAGCCACGGGTAAAGGAAAGGCCATTATCTATCTCTCATTTAAATGAACGCATAAGTTTTGACAAAGCCTACTTTTTATCCAATCTACCCAACTTTTTTCTTTAGTAATTCAAGCCTGAATAAACTTCGACCGGCCTATCGCATACACTTTGGGCAGGCCTCAAATAAGTTGAGAACAAATACAACCTGCCCAAAGAGCTTGCAATCCCACGCGGCCCCGGTAGACAAGCCTCCATTAAGCTTCACCAATTTTTTTCAGCAGAGTTATAACATCAACCTGGCTTAAAAACGATAACACACCAGCTAACAAAAGGGTTGACAAAATACGGGCAGACGGAAGTTGTCTTCAGCATTTGAAATTCTGTTGTGCTTTGGTTCGGGGCTGGACGTTTACTATTTAGCTTTTTGTTGTTATCTGCAACAAAAGTTTTTCAATAAGCTTTTGTTCTGGACTTGACAAGTATCTATTTCCTCACTTCGCCAAGCCCCACCGTTATAGGAAAGCGGCTATAATGATTGCAGCACAAACATATGCTATAGCAAGGAAAGCCGCGTTTTGGACAGTAGCATAAGCAAAAACATATTTTGCCATTGGCATTACAGCGGCCTGGTTTTCAATAGGAACCGGCTTAGTAAATAAAAAAAATTGAACGACAATCCTTATGGAAGCGGAAGTTTCACAGTTCTATTAAAATTTGCTGAAGAGGATTTAGGTATAGTGGATGCATCTTTCTTTGGATGTACTATTTTAAACTGACATAATACTAAAAAAATATAAATAATAAATAATTATTTTTTAAATTTTTTTAAATCGTTGGTGCTCTGTTTTTTTAGTGTGATTATCATAAAACAAACTTTACAGTCTAAAGATGTCATTGTATCAAGTCTAAATCCAGATGATTTATAAGGTCGCTATAATATTGGAGTTGAATATTTTATCCCCACAACAAAATCAATAGAAAATAATCTGTTTTGATTTGACTTTAATTGTAGTAGGATCGAAAAAATTATCTGTAACCAACAATTTGGAGGTTTAATATTATAGCAGATGTAAACTTATATGGCGACGTTTTAATGGCAAAAAAACAGATTGACTATGGCGGAATTAAATTTTTATATGGCAACCTCAAAATAAAACTATATATAATAGTAAACGATTTACTTCATAAGCATTGGAACCGGCATTTAACCAGTTGTGGCTAAAGTGATTGCGACAAAAATAAGCACCGGTCTGGGCAATATGAGCAATAGCTTAACAACTACTTTATCTTATAATAATCGTTCTGTTTCGTTTCGCACTGGTTTTGCAATAATATTTAATATTGGAATTGGCGCTAGGTTACAAATAAAAATAAATTCAAAATCAAAGGCCGGGTCGTTTTGAAACAGCGTTTGATTTTAAAAAAGAATAAGAGGTCAATACAACTTCTGTCAATAATAGGTTTATTCAAGGGGGGCTTAAAGTTGTACTCTTCATCTTCAGCAACATAGCAGCATTTGTATGGGCAAGACAAACATTGCTAACATTAGTTCCTACAATTTAACATATTAAAAGCCAGTCATCTGTTGCTGGCGAACAGAAATTAAGAAAAGACTACTCTGGAAAATAGAAGATAATTTTTGCGATATAAAACAAAAGTACTTTTGATTTACAGATTTTTCTGGCTACACCTCTAACATTTAATACAGGCAGGTTAGTACGCCAAACCTGGTGTATGGGTGTACCTACCACGGCGGTATATGGCTTGCAACCTTTTTTAAAATAGTGCGTATTTATATATTGTTCCATGCAGGGAGTCTAATTTTTTTACTTCTGCATTTTATTTACAAACAAAAAAGGATTTTTTTATTCACTATTAAATTAAAAAAAAAATGAACACAGTAATCAAAACAGGACTGGCAGCATGTATGCTTGTAGCAATTTCTTGTAAAAAAGAAACATTGCCTAACCCACCGGAGGCAAGTGCTAAAACGGAAAATAATACCGCAGCAAGAACCACTGCACATTTTATTGGCAAACGTTTTGGCGGGGGCATTATATTTTGGCTAAATACGACCAAAGACCGTGGCTTAATAGCCGATACTGCTGATTTAAGACCGGCACAATGGTACAATGGAACAATAACCATTTTAGCAGGTACAACAGAATCTGGGAAATTAAACACCCAAAAAATTGTAACAGCACAGGGCACCTCAAGAAATTACGCCGCACTAGAATGCGCAAATTCAAATAGAGGTGGATTTACAGACTGGTTTTTGCCATCAAAAGAAGAATTGAACAGACTGTTCCTACAAAAAAAATTAGTTGGTGGCTTTGCCAGCAACGACTATTGGAGTTCCAGCTTGTTTCTTGACGGCTACCCATTTGGTCAGCACTTCGGCACGGGCCACCGGAACTACAATATTGAGAACTACTTTTACTTTGTACGTGCTATTCGGAGTTTTTAAATTTTTTGAAAAGAAATTGATCGAGGTTAGCACAACTATGCTATATTAATAAACCTTCTTACGGCGGGCAATGTCATTACGTTAAGAAAAAGCAATACTAAATATTGACCAGGGAACAAGGAATAATGCAGTGATTACAATATCTCTACTTTTATTATTCCTTGTTCAATATTCGATAGTTTAATAATTGGCCTTAACATAATTACATTGCCCGATGTGAGTACTTCCAACGTATGGCTACTACCTTATGTTAAGCATTGAAAAAGATTACGTCTATGGTGTTAGTTAAATAAAATTAATTAATATTTTTAGGTATGAGTGGTCAAGAAAAAGAATAGATAATAAATGTTATTAAACTAAAAATTCAGATGGAATTAGACGCCTTAACCTTTATTGTTGAAATAACGAAAGGTGACATAAAGAACTAGGTATTGATATTTAAAAGAATTCCCGGTTCTTTTTTATGCATTATTCGTTTCAAAGGTTTAATCGCCAAAACAATAAAGTAATAATAGGGTCTATAGAAAATCAATTTTTGAAATTGACCTTGTTAATAAAAAGGTAACGATTATCAGTATAGTATATAAGGGTATCAAAATGTTTTAATAGGGAACTAACACTAATATCTTAAGCAATGTTCATCTACCTCAATTTATTGAACATGAAGAAAAAATGGCAGCATCCATGAAAAAGAAAAACCGATAACATGCCCTTTTGACATTATTGCGGTAAAATATTCGCCGTGGTGTAATAGCAGCAGTTAATGTAACTATACTAATAGGTTTGACACTCTTTTTAGTTTAGGATATAAAATTTACACACACGAAATTTGGGGAGTGAGCAATATGAACATAAATGACTTTAGATTTATTGAGGTCGCCCGTTATACAAAATACTATAGTTAAAATAACCAAAGGTCACCTAAAGAAAAAATTTTATGATATTGATTTAGTAGTTACCGACTTTCAAATAAACCGTATTAACGAATAGGAAATATCAAACCAAAAAAACACTTTTGCTAAATAACCTTTTTGTACAACAAAAGAGGCTTTTACCAAAAAGTGCCTATATTACCCTACGGTCTAACTATATTGAGCAACTCCAAATAATGAAAGCGGCTGGCAATGTGTCTATAAAATTTTAGTTAATTGGTAAAAATTCAACTATAATACATCTTCTCTATTTTCAATTCCACCTTATCGCTATGCTTTTTATCTTATAGAGCAAATATTTTTTTACAAAGTTATTTGCTAAAAAAGTTGCGACGTTGCCTGATACTCTTCCCTATTAAGTTGGTCTTTGGCACTATCATGGGATACTTTATATGTTTTTAAAAATATTTTAAAACAATCAAAAATCTACTACGTGGGGCTAACATGCAGAAAAAAAAGTAAAGATCACATTACTGTAATCCTTACCTCCGAGGTCCCGAGCGGATTCGAACCGCTGTAGAAGCTTTTGCAGAGCTTTGCCTAGCCACTCGGCCACAGGACCATCTAATTTTTAAGACTGCAAAAATAGTGCAAAACCATTAAATCAAAAATTTCAATATTGAAGTTTAGCCATTCTTCTACCCTAATTTTGTTGAAATACTTTTACACATGCACCGTATTGCGGAAAGCGAATTGATCATTAACAACCGCGGGGCCATTTACCATTTGGATTTGCGGCCCAATGAGTTAGGCCAAACAATTGTAACCGTGGGTGACCCCGGTCGGGTAGCCGAAGTTAGCAAACACTTTGATAAAATTGAGTTTACCACTACCCATCGCGAGTTTGTAACTCATACCGGGTGGCTGGGTAAAAAACGTATTTCGGTAGTATCTACCGGTATTGGTCCCGACAATATTGACATCGTATTAAACGAGCTGGATGCACTGGTAAATATTGATTTTGACAGCAGGGAAATAAAACCGTCATTAACATCGCTGCGCATTATCCGGCTAGGCACTTCGGGATCGTTACAGGGCAATATTGAGGTAGATAGTATGGTTGCCTCTACCCATGGGCTTGGCATTGATAACCTGCTGAACTTTTACCGCCACGAAAACAACGACGAAGAAAAACAAATACTGCAACAGTTTATCGCGCACACACAATTGAGCGGCAATATTTCGGCACCTTATATTACTTCGGCAGCCCCCTCGCTGCTAAAACATTTTGTACAGGGTTACCACCATGGTATAACTGTTACCTGTCCGGGGTTTTATGGCCCGCAGGGCCGGGTGTTACGCCTGGGATTAAACAACCCCGACCTTATTGACTTGTTAACACAGTTTAGTTTTGGTAACCACAGCATAAACAATTTTGAAATGGAAACCAGCGCTATTTATGGTTTAGGAAAATTGTTGGGCCACCAATGCCTTAGCATTAGTGCAATCGTAGCCAACCGCGTTAGTAAAAAATTTAGCGCCGATGGCGCCCTGGCCGTACAACGAATGATAACTAAAAGTTTGGAAATAATAGAAGGTATGTAATTACAACCGCCTCAACTTGTTGACCATTGATAAAACTGTATACCCTGTGCGACTTTTGTTAAACTTGCTCCATTAGAACAACTTTTTGGGCAGGCACCGGCAAACGTCAGCCCGAGGGGTCATAATGTTGACGCAAGGCCCGGCCAGCGCCGGTTGGACGGGCATCCGGGCCCCAATAAACCACCCAATACTGGCTTAACATAAAATATTTAATAAATGAAACTTGAGTTTTTTAAATACCAGGGAGCCGGCAACGATTTTATATTGCTGGATAACCGAAACGAACAATACAACGGCCTTACAGGCGGGCAGGTAAACGCCTTATGCAACCGCCACTTTGGTATAGGCGCCGATGGACTTATGTTGCTAAATAAAAAGGATGGCTACGATTTTGAGATGGTCTATTTTAACTCCGACGGCAACCAAAGTACCATGTGTGGCAACGGTGGCCGGTGCATTGTTAAGTTTGCCTACCACCGCGGCATTGTGCTTACTGAATATAACTTTTGGGCAATAGACGGGCCGCACCTGGCAAGTTTTGACGAGCGCAATTGGGTGAGGCTAAAAATGAAGGATGTTAACGAAATAAAAAAAGTACGCAGCGACGTGGTGATAGATACAGGATCGCCACACTATGTAAAAATTGTAAGCGATGTAACCGCACGAAACGTGATGGAAGAAGGTAAAAAAATCAGGAACAGCGACGAATTTTTGGCCGAAGGCATTAACGTTAATTTTGTTGAGCAGAACGGCGATTGGATTACAGTACGCACTTACGAGCGGGGCGTAGAAAACGAAACGCTAAGTTGTGGCACTGGTATTACTGCCGCGGCATTGGTTAGCAGCCATAACCTATTGGGTTTTAACCGAATTGAAGTAAATACCAAAGGGGGCCATTTGGCAGTTGAATACGATAAAACGGGAGAAGAAAGCTTTGAAAACATTTACCTGTGTGGCCCTGCCACTTATGTTTTTAAAGGCGAAATTGAAGTAAAGTAACCGCAGGCCCTTTTGGCAACCTTATTATAACAATGTAGCCCATGGTTAACCAATACCTTTGAGGCATTTTATAACTTTGCCGCGCAACTTTTACCAATGATACAATACTTCAAAAATATTAATAGCCAAACGGTAGAAATTGATAAACCCGAAAATGGTATTTGGGTAAACCTGGTACCCCCGTTTAAAGAAGAAGAGTTTTTAGAGCTATCGGATGAGTTGGACATACCCATTGAATTTTTACGCGACTCCCTTGACATTGATGAGCGGCCCCGTTTTGAAATGGAGGATAATGTAAAGTTTGTGGTAATAAAAACACCGGCCGAAAACAACTCCTTTAACGATAGCGATGCGCTATACATTACCATACCCATTTGCATTATTTTAACCCATAACCACATTGTTACAGTAAACTCTTTTGACAACGGGGCCATAAAAAAATTTTTAAGCTCGTTTCAAAAAAGGCACCCCGATAAAAAGAATGCGATGGTGTTAAAAGTGTTTGAAAAAATTGTTCAAAATTTTTTAGAGTTTTTAAAAGAGATCAACCACCAGCGCAACCTGTTTGAGCAAAAACTGTACGATAGTGCCCGTAACGAAGAGCTGCTAAACCTGATGAGGATACAAAAAAGCCTGGTATACTTTGTAACTGCTTTGCGAAGTAACGAGTTGTTGATGATCAAACTTCAGCGAACCAATTTTTTAAGCCTTAACGAAGACGAAAAAGAAGTATTGGCCGACCTGATTGTTGATACCAGCCAGGCACTTGAAATGGCCAACATTTACACCAACATACTAAGCAGCACCATGGATGCCTTTGCCAGTATTATCAGCAATAACCTGAACAATGTAATGAAGCGGTTAACTTCTATTACCATTATACTTTCGCTGCCTATTTTGGTAACAGGTATTTATGGAATGAACGTGGCAATCCCCTACCAAAACTCGCCACATGCATTTTATATCCCGGTCATTTTGTCCGTTACCATTTCGCTGTTAATAGGCTGGTTTTTTTTAAAAAAGAAACTATTTTAACGGGTAGCCGTTACTTATAACCAAATGCTTTTACATGCCAGCACCTACCAGCACTAAAATTACCCGGCTAACTGTACGGGTATACGGAATACTAATTGATAAAAAACGCGGAATATTAGTAGCCGACGAATTTATTAGAGGTAATTATTTTACCAAGTTTCCGGGTGGCGGCCTTGAACTGGGCGAGGGCACAAGGGACTGTTTGATAAGGGAATTTATGGAAGAAACCAACCTGGAAGTAACCATTGGCGAGCATTTGTACACCACCGATTATTTCCAGGTATCGGGGTTTAATTTTACTGATCAGATATTGAGTATTTATTACGCTGTACACTGCCCAACTGTAAATCAATTGCACACCAAAACAACTGTTTTTGACTTTGAGCCCAGCCAGGTGGCCGACCCAAACGGATGCAGCGAAGTTTTTAGGTGGATAGCCGCCAGCGACTTTTCGGCTGAGCGTGTTTCGTTGCCCATTGATAAAAAAGTAGCGCAGATAATTATGGGAAAGTTTACCTGGTGAAAATCCACAAACGTATTACATTAAAATGCAGCGTAGTGGACATGGTAAAAAATTTTTTAAGATAAAAGTTACAAAACAATCTCCCAACTTAATTTTATAAATAGCTATTTCAATTATGTTTTTCTATCGTACCATTTCTGTATACAATATTAGTACTGCACTTACCTAGCCTTTTTAGAAAAATATTGAAATATTTACCCAATATGGCCCCAGGAATAAGCGTGGTAATTTGTTGCTACAACAGTGCCATAAGAATAGAGCCAACATTGAAACACCTAATTAACCAAAAAGGCCTTTTGGTTTAAGCTTGGGAAGTAATTGTTGTAGACAATAAGTCAACAGATAATACCGCGGAAGTTGCTTTAGCTTTTCGGAAGGAGTTTAATGAAAGTAAACCTTTCTTTAAAGTAGTTTTTGAGCCTTCACCCGGCTTATCTCATGCCCGCAAAAAAGGCATTGAGTCTTCAGGTTTTGACTACGTTTTATTTTGTGATGATGACAACTGGCTTAATGCGGACCTACCATCACTATACCACTTTCAGAATACAATCAATTAAAGACTCAGGTTGCTGAGCTTTTAAAACTGTACAAGTTTTGCAGGACCAGATACGCCTATTGCGTAATGGCAAAAACAGTGGAACCAGTCATACGCCTACTTCCAATCAGATTTGTCGGCCTAGTGCAAAAAGCCTTCGCATAAAAACAGACCGTAAGAAGGGTGGGCAACCAGGCCATGAAGGAACAACACTACAGATAAAAGGTGTATCCGATGAAACAGTTGATTACATTCCTGACTTTGCAATGGCTGTGGTAAATATTTGCAGCAGATAGCATCTATACTAAAGGAAAGCAGGCATGAAATAGTTATTACGCCCATACAAATTCGTAATATAGCGCATCGTTCTTTTAGTAAAATATGCACTCACTACGGCAAATGTTGTACTACTGCAATGCCATCTCATCTTACTGCACCTATATAATATGGACCAAATGTTGAGGCATTGGTAAGTTACCTGTCTGTTTACCAGTATATTCCTTACCGACGTATGACTACTCTGTCAAAAAATTTATTTGGTCTTTCCATCAGTGAAGGGAGCATTGATAACCTACTGGAACACGGCACTAAAAAAGCATTACCGATGTACCATACCAGTAGTTACAAAATACTTAAATTCTTTTTTATTAAAAACTCATTTTACTTACTTCATTGTCTTTACAAATTCTATAACGTACTGCAAACTTTTGGCTATTTCAGGCGCATTATTATCCCAGTTATATTCATACTCTGCCCAAATGGGGCCTTTAAAGCGCTGCTTTTTTAACTGCATCAAAACCGCGTCTATATTAGATTTACCGGAGCCCCATGGCACATCGTGCGGGCCACCAGGTTGTCTGCTTCCCGAAGCTTTTCGCTCGTCGGCCGACATTTTACCAAAAGCTAAAAAATCAGCCGATGGCAACTCGTGCAAATCTTTCATATGCAATTCAAAAACACGGCCTTTTAATTTTTGTAACATGGCCACGGGGTCAAGGCCCGATCGTACCCAGTGCCCAATATCGGCACACGAACCCATGCGCTTACTAAGGCCGGCGGTATATTTAATCAATGTATCGGGGTGCCAATAAATTGATGGCCGCGGATGATCGTGAATGGCCACATTAATTTTAAACTCATCGGCAAGTGCCGATACCAGTGGCAACTTGTCAAAGGCTGGCTCAGTAGCAAACTGCTTCATCCCCATGCCCTTTAAAAACGCAAACAACTGCCGCCAGTCCTCGTCTTTTTGCGGCGATACCACGCCATAACTAAGCATAGCAATACCTTTTGATTTTAATAGTTGCAAAACCGAGTCCCGCTTTTCGGCGCTCATGTGGTAATCGAGCGATCCTGCTATTCCCCCACCAATTTTTTGGCCGGGAAAACCCTGCACATACCCGATACCAATACTTTCGGCTTTTTGCAAAGCTTCTTCCAGGGTAAACAGCCTAAAACTATAGGCTTGTGTTCCTAATTTCCAACCCAGGTTTTCGGGTGTTTTTTGGGTATAAGCATTTGTGGCAGTTAGCGTTATAGCGGCCAGTAACAAATACACAACTGTTGGGCAAGGTTTCATATAGTGAGCGTTAATTTTTTAAAAAAGAGGTAAAGCTTAGGCCGAGTTCCGACCGGCATTAATAATACCAAACGAACACCTGATAACAAGTTTTTTATACGTTTCCTTTCGCAAATCGGGTACCAACCGCTCGTCCAAATCTCTTATTTTAGCCATAGCATATTGTTGAATGGTGGTCAGGGGCAACACTATCTTTTCCCTCATTTGTACTGACAGTTGTTCTACCGGATAGCTACTCATTAATTCGTTTCGTCCGGTAAGCTTAAAAACATATTTCTGTGTTAGTTCGTATTCGCTGTAAATCATGTTCCAAATGCCGCCGTACTTTGGGTCGGTAGCAAGGTGTGCCGTTAACGGAAAAAAACATTTCTTCATAGACATTTCGCAGTTCTCAATTAATGTCTTAAAAAAAAGCGATCGCTCATATAATTCCTTTACCTGCTCAAACCTGCCGTTTTTATCAATGTGCTGTAAGGCAGTACCCACGCCATAGTAACCTGTAACGTTTTGTTTTAACTGGCTCCACGACCCCACAAAAGGAATTGCTCTAAGGTCTTTAATGGTTAATTGGCTGTTGTTTCCCTTTTTTGTTGGCCGGCTGCCAATGTTTGTTTCGCTGTAAAACTTAAGCGGGCTAACGTTGCTTAAATAATTCATAAATTCGGGGTGGCTTTTTAACGCTACATAAGCGTCAAAACTTGAGTCCGATAATTGCTGTATCAAGGCTTCCTCGTTGGCCGCCAGGGTTTTACTTTTGTCGGGAAACAGTTGGTTGGTAATGCCTGCATTCATTAGTTGTTCAATATTAAACTGCGCAGCATCAATGTTTCCAAAGCTTGAGCTAATGGTTTGCCCCTGTATGGTAAGCTGAATTTCGTTGTTACTAATATCCTTACCCATAGAGGCGTAAAACTTATGGCTTTTGCCACCGCCACGAGCGGGTGGGCCACCACGGCCATCAAAAAACACCACTTCTATACCGTATTGTTTAGAAACCCTTGTAAGCTCCTTTTTCGATTTATAAATACCCCAATTGGCCATCAGGTAGCCCCCATCTTTAGTGCCATCGCTAAAACCAAGCATAATGGTTTGCCTGTTTTTTCTAAGTGTCAGGTGGCTTTTATAGGTTTCGTTACTATACAACGCCTCCATAATAGCAGGGGCATTACGCAGGTCGCTAATGGTTTCAAACAATGGTACAATATCAACAATCATTTCGCTTTTGGTCCAGCCACCCATTAAAAACAATCCATATACCTCAAATACGTTCAGGGCACAGTTGCATTGGCTTATAATATAGCGGTTGCAGCCCTGTTGGCCATTTAACTGCTGTATGGTTTTTATGGCCCCAACCGATAAAATGGTATCCTTTAAAACAGGCTCTTCGTACAGGTCAATATTGGGCAATGTATTAATGTTGCTTAACAGGTCAATTTTTTCAGCATCAGTTAATTTTTCATAATTTTTAGGTAGGATTTTTTCGCGTTCCGCCACTGCATCAAACAATTGTTTGTGTATGGAACTATCCTGCCTTACATCAAGCGAGGCAAAGTGAATACCAAACACATTTACTTTGTTAATAAGGTTTTCTACCAACGATAAAAACAAGCCGTTGTGTTGATATACTACAATTTGCCTAACGCTTTTAAGTTCCTCCAGAATTTTTTCTTTGGTTATTTCGGTGCGCTGCCCAGGTACAAAAATGTTGTTGTACAGTTGTATTTCAAGGTCGGCCAAAATAGTATCAACCCCTCTAAAGGTTAATCTTCGCCTAAGGCGGCGAACATCAAGGTAATAACATTTAATAATGCTGCCACGCAATTGCCCGGCTACTTTAAGGGTAATGTCCACATTTACAAAAGGGTTGCCATCGCGGTCGCCGCCCGGCCAAAAGCCCATTTTAAACATAGGGTTTTCTTCACTGATTGCATCGGGAAATTCGCGTTGCATAAAAGTAACCATGCGGCCGGCAGCACTATAAAAAATATTTTCAAGAAACCATACAAGGCTCATAGCCTCATCTAGCGGGGTTGGTTTGGCTTTATTTAAGAAAGGTGTTTTTGCCAGTTGCTGCAAATACATGTTTACCTGGTTAGCATTATTGGCTGCCAACGCCCTGGTAAGATCGTTGATTATGCCCAATACCGCACCCGGATAAAATTGTGTGGGATGCGCGGTTAGTACCAGCCGAACATTAAAATGTTTTAACCATTCGGCAAGTTGTTTTTGCGCATTGCTTTGTAATACTTCTGCCTCCAGTTGTTTTAGTGTACCTACCCCATTAATGTCGTTCACTTCTTTAAAGGCGGCATCTTCCAAAGCATCAAACAGTACCACCTGTCGCTCAACAAACTGTATAAACCTAAACAACAGGTCAAGCTTTTCCTGTTCGTTATTATAGGCGGTATGCGTTTTAAAAAAATCATCAATTATTTGAACAGGGCTTTGGTTATTTTTATACCCTTCACTACATTTTTCAATAAGCAGCGAAAGTAATATGCCTGTTTTTTCTATGCGGTGAAATGGCAATGACGTAAAAAGGCTATTGTACAGCTGAAATTTAATGGCCACATGATTTTTAAATTGCTGCAATCCTGTATTTGAATGATAATCCATACGCCTTTATTTATATTGAATGATTGATAAAATGGGCAGCACTGCGCTTTCAAATCTATTTCAAAAAAATTGATAAAAGCCTACGCACTAAAAAATGATGTTGTCAACGTGTACCTTTCAAAAAAAACAGGTGTAGCCTGATACTATGCAATCAAAAAATACAATACTTGAATTGGTTTGTGCTTACCAGGTTTTGCATTTACCCGAAGCGGAAAGCCTTAACCCCATTATTCGGTTTTTAAAATTGACCACAGGCGAGCAGCTTACCGATAGAAAAAATTTTGACGGACACCTTACCGCCAGTGCTTTTGTGTTGAATAAAAACCATGATAGCCTGTTATTACTGCATCACAAAAAGTTGGGCCGCTGGTTGCAACCGGGTGGCCACATAAATGCATCCGACGCCAACCTGCAAGTAGCTGCTAAAAGGGAAGCAATGGAAGAGACCGGTATTCGGTCTGCCGACCTTTCCTCTTTTTTCAAAAATGGCCCGTCGCCTGTTTTTGATATTGATAGCCACGTTATACCCACCAACATTAATAAAAACGAAGTGGCGCACCTGCACCACGATATCAGGTTTTTATTTGTATACAACCACGAGGCCGACTTACAGTTGAACGAAGCTGAGGCGCTTGACTTTAAATGGGTACCAGTAAGTGATTTGGTAACCGACAATACTTTTGGACAGGTAGCCAAAAAAATTATACAGCTACTGGCGAAACAAAAAAGCTATAGCTTGAGCCATAAACCATTGTAGCTTAGTTAATCCTCCTTTATTATAATTTCTTTACCATAATAAAACCACCAAATGCAAAAACGATTGATTGCTTTTTTACCGTTATTTCTTTGTATAGGCCTAAGGGCCCAAACATTTCAAATGTTTGTTGGTACCTATACCGGCACGGGTAGCAAGGGCATATATGTGTATCAGTTTGATGCGGCTACCGGTAAAGCAACCTTGCGGTCAAATACTGATAGCGTGGTAAATCCATCGTACCTGGCCATTGCGCCTAACAAAAAATTTATATATGCCGTTAACGAAACCCACGGTAGCGATGCCGGAAAAGTGAGTGCTTTTGCGTTTAACGTGGCCACCGGAAAACTTACCCTCATTAACCAGCAATTTTCGGGCGGCGACGACCCTTGTTATGTAAGCGTACACAGCAGCAATAACTGGATAGCTGTTGCCAACTATAGTGGCGGAAGTTTGTCGGTATTGCCGGTAAGCGCAGCAGGCGGGTTGGAGCCTTATGTGCAGCTTATACAAGATGTAGGTAACGGCCCCAATACTGGCAGGCAGGAGAAAGCGCACGTGCATGCTGCAGTTTTCAGTCCCGATTTTAACCGACTGTACACCCCCGACCTCGGTACTGACAAATTAATGGCCTATCATTTTTTGCCCGGCGCACGCAGGCCAATAAGCCCGGCAAAGCCGCCTTTTATAAAAGCAGCGGCAGGTAGCGGGCCAAGGCATTTAACATTTTCGCCCAATAATAAATTTGCTTACCTCGTACAGGAGTTAATGGGCACTGTTGCGGTATACAGCTATGCCAACGGCTACATGTTGCCGCTACAAACCATTGCAACGCACCCTAACAACTATTTGGGCTCAAGGGGAAGTGCTGATATTCACGTATCGCCCGATGGAAAATTTTTATATGCCAGTAACCGGGGCGATGCCAACACCATCGCTATCTTTTCAATTAACCGTATTACGGGAAAATTAACCACTGTTGGCTACCAGTTAACCATGGGTAAAACGCCCCGAAATTTTGCCATAGACCCTACCGGTAATTTTTTGCTGGTGGCCAACCAGGAAACTGACAATATTGTAATTTTTAAACGTAATATGGCTACTGGCCTGTTAACAGCCACCAGCGAACAAATAAAAGTGCCAAAACCGGTGTGTATAAAATTGATGTAAAATGTGTTGACACATAAGCAATTATATAAAATACCCGAAATAATTTTTTAAAAAACTGGTTTCCCAGTTTGAAACAGGCGGTAAAAAATGCAGCCATTAAAACTCATAAGTAAATGACTGTCAACCTATTAAACCACCTTACAAGCGGCACTTTTTTTCATTACATTTCCAGCCCAATCCCCTATCTTTGCCTCCCGAAAAAATCGGGATTAAAATTATTGTAAACCCTTACTTGTATGCAACTGAAAGGTTTGGTGAAGATTTTTGCTATAGCACTTATCTTGATTTGTTTGTACCAACTAAGTTTTACGTGGTTTGTACACAACCACGAAAACAAAATGGAGGCCAAAGCCGGTAAATGGCTAAAGGCTAACTATGCCACCCCGGCCCAAAAGTATCCTAACGATAAGGAGCTTCAGGTACGGTACGAGGACACTTTAAAGACGATTGAAAAACAACGTTTACAACGTTTGCTTGACAGCACCAAAAATGACAAAATTGTTTTAGGCGTTGGCAGCTACCAATATGCCAAAGACCAGGAACTAATGTTGGGTTTGGATCTGCAAGGTGGTATGAACGTTACCATGGAAGTTGGTTTGGAAGGTTTGGTAAAATCGCTTGCATCAAACAGTAAAGACCCGTTGTTTTTAAAAGCCATGGAACAGGCCAATAAGCGCAAAGCCAACAGCGGCGCCGATTTTATTACCTTGTTTTCGGAAGAATACAGAAAGGCAAGCCCCAACGGAAAGTTGGCCACCCTTTTTGCACAGGCAAGCAACAAGCGGGTTAAATACGAAAGCAGCGACAGCGAGGTACTTAGTTACATTCGTGGCGAAGCTAAAAGTGCTGTAAACAACACCTACAATATATTACGTACCCGTATTGATAAATTTGGCGTTGCCCAACCTACCATTAACCTTGATGAAGCAAAAGGTATTATTACCATTGAACTTGCCGGTGTAACTGATCCCGAAAGAGTACGCCGATACCTTCAATCGACAGCTAACCTACAGTTTTTTGAAGTGTATAACATTGGCGAAATATATACCGGTTATGAAGGGGCTAACAAAGCGTTGGCGGCCTACCTTGGCGGTAACGACGTTAAAATTGATAGTGCAGTAATAAACGATAGTATTGCCAGGGCAGCCACAGCCAAAGCAGCCACTACCAATACCGATACCAACCAAACGGCAAAGTTTAGCGATTTGGATACCTCCAAAAAAGAAGTTACTGCCAATACCACTGCAGCTGCTACCGCCAACCAAAACCCCCTGAACATAATTAACCTGATGCAGCCCCAGCAGGGCAAAGACGGTAAGATACAGTACCCTGCTGTTATTGGGTATGTTCAAACAAAAGATACCAGCCTGTTAAGGTCGTACCTTGACATGGATATTGTGGAAAATAAATTTCCTGCAAACCTGCGGTTTGTTTACGGAAAGCCAGAAGGCGAAGATGCGGCCAGGAAAGACTTTTTACCGCTGTATGCCGTTAAAACAATAGATGGTCCAACACTTGCCAAACTAGAAGGTGAGCACGTTAGCGATGCCCGCCAGGACTTTGACGAAAGAGGACGTGTAGCCATTAAGATGAACATGGATAAAGTGGGCGAAAAGATTTGGGCGAAAATGACCGGCGATAACATTGGCAAACCTATTGCTATTGTTATGGACGATATTGTGTATAGCGCCCCTTATGTAAATGGCGTTATACCCAACGGAAGTTCAGAAATAACCGGTAGCTTTTCGGTTCAGGAAGCACAAGACCTTTCGGATATCTTAAAAAGCGGAAAGTTACCCGCACCTGCTAAAATTGTGCAGGAGCAGGTGGTTGGACCAACCCTTGGGCAAGATGCCATACAAGGTGGCTCCATGGCGTTTTTGGTAGCATTCCTGGTAATTTTTGCACTTATGCTGGTGTACTTTAATACCGCAGGATGGGTGGCCAATATTGCCCTTATTTTAAACCTGGTTTTTACCGTCGGTATTTTAAGCGCCTTAGGGGCTACCCTTACCGCTCCCGGTATTGCGGGTTTGGTACTAACCATTGGCTTGGCGGTAGATACCAACGTAATAATTTTTGAAAGAATTAAAGAAGAACTGACCCGCGGCAAAACCTACCTCAATGCAGTTAACGATGGTTATAAAAGAGCTATGGCACCAGTGTTAGATGGTCACGTAACAACTTTATTGACGGCCGTTATCCTCTTTTATTTTGGCCTGGGCCCCGTACTTGGTTTTGCTACCACGCAAATTTTAGGTATTCTGTTAAGTTTGTTTTGCGGTATTCTTATAAGCCGTTTGATAAGCGATTGGTACACAAAAAAGAACCGTCACTTTGAATACTTTACTGCCGTTAGCCGCAAGGTATTTAAGCATGCATCGTACAAGTTTGTTGAATATAGAAAGATAGCTTACGGCATATCAGTTGTTGTATTGATATTGGGTATCAGCTCCTTTTTTCACGGCTTTGATGAGGGCGTGGAATTTAGCGGTGGACGCAGCTATACCATACAATTTGGTAAGCCGGTTGAACGCGATGCTATTGCCAACTCGTTAAAAACTGCTTTTGGCGAATACCCGGTAATAAAAACCATAGGCAGCAACAGTCAATTAAACATTACTACCTCGTACATGATACGCGATGCAGGTGCTAACGTTGATAGCCTTGTTGAATATAAATTGTATGCGGGTTTACAGCCTTACCTGCCACAGGGAGTTAGCTTCCGCGAATTTGACACTAAGTACAAGCAAAGCTCTCAAACAGTATTACCTACCATATCGGACGATTTAAAGCAGGGTGCAAAAACTGCTACCATCATTTCGTTGCTGGCCATCTGTTTCTACATCTTTATCCGTTTTCGCGACTGGAGGTATTCACTCGGAACAATTGTGGCATTGCTGCACGACGTATTTGTGACTCTTTTTGTTTTCAGTTTCCTAAAAGATTACGTACCGTTTCCGTTGGAGATTGACCAGCACTTTATTGCGGCCATACTAACGGTAATAGGTTTTAGTATGAACGATACGGTAATTGTTTTTGACCGTATAAGAGAAGACAGCCGGTTAATGAAAGGCGTTGATAAGGGTACGATTATTAATAAGGCAATTAACGAAACATTGAGCCGTACTATCATGACTTCGCTAACGGTGTTCCTAACCATTTTGTCGCTGTTTATTTTTGGTGGAGAAGTTACCCGCGGTTTTGCGTTTGCAATGCTGATTGGTGTAGTTACCGGTACCTACTCATCAATATTTGTAGCAGCGCCCATATTAATGGACTTTGGTAAAAACAAGCCATTGGGTGCCGCCGATACTGAAGTGGTTAAGGTTATCAAAAAGCCTGCCCACGCATAGGCACAAAACAATACTATTATAAAAAAAGCCCGCAATTGTTTTGCGGGCTTTTTTTGCCGGTTTTATTTTACCAATATGTTTAAGGTCCGAACTCCTTACCTGGCGCAAACCTACGTGCTGCAAGATTATTTTTTTACAAGTAAATATATCTTTTTTTGATATAGCCGTTGCCCGCCCGGCAAACGGCAGTAGCACGGGCATTAATCCGATGCACCGGAATACTGCAGCGCTTTTTACCACTTTTTCATTTTGCGGGTTAATATGTATTTCAGTTTATACGGTAAAAAGTTCTAAAAGTAAATAAATCATTTTTACATTATAACTTAGGCATAAAGGCCATGTTTTATTTGAGATAAAATATGTCAGATAAAATTGAAACCTTCGTGCAAAGATCTTTAACAGCATCCTGGCTGGATGCATCAAAAAACGATCTACACATTTTCCAATTCCGTACGGATAAGTCCGCTGGTAGTATTACCGGTATTAATTGTACCGGCTGGCTCAAACAACATTACCGACACTTCCTTCTTTGCTACTGGCCTATGCTCCACTCCACTGGCAACAATCAAAAATTCGTTTGTGGTGAGGTGTACTGTTTTATCCCTAAACTTCATGTCAAACTTGCCTTCCAGCACAAAAAATAGTCCGTCTTCGTGCTCGTGATGGTGCCACACAAATTCTCCTTTAAACTTAACCAGCTTTACGTGCTGACCATTTAGCTGGCCAGCTATGCGCGGGTTCCAGTAGTCGTTTATGTTAAAAAGCTTGTTGGCAATGTTTATTTTTTCTGGAAGCATGTTAGGAGTTTACTTTAAATAAGGAATAGAGAGTTATGAATTATAAGTTATGAATTATGAGTTATGAGTGGTGAGTTAATAGTTATGGGTTATGAGTTATGAGTGGTGAGTTATGAGTTATTAATTATGAATTATGAGTTATGAATTATGAGTTATGAATTATGAGTGGTGAGTTATGAGTTATTAGTTATGAATTATGAGTTTTGAATTATAAGATGTGAGTTACGAGCTATGAATTATGAGTTATGAATTATGAGTTATGAGTTATGAGTTTTGAATTATAAGTTGTGAGTTTTGAATTATAAGTTGTGAGTTTTAAATTATGAGTTGTGAGTTTTGAATTATGAGTTATGAGTTATGAGTTATGAGTTTTGAATTATAAGTTGTGAGTTTTGAATTATAAGTTGTGAGTTTTAAATTATGAGTTGTGAGTTTTGAATTATGAGTTATGACTTATGAGCTATGAATTGTGAATTATGAGCTGAGGTATGAATTATGAGTTATAAGTGGCGAATTATGAGTTATAAGTTGTGAATTATGAGTTATGAGTTATGAGTTATGAGTTGTCAGTAGTTAGTTGTGAATGTGAAACAAGGTTTGCAAACAGATGAAAGATGGAGATTTGCTTAAAAGGTTAGACTTGTATGACACCTGTTGAAACTACCGCTTCACACACTCAATTAAAATTGAAAGCTGAGAAATTGTTATTTGCACTTTCAGTTTTTTAAATGCACCGATTTAGAAACTTTAAGGTGCCCCTTATCATCCATTGGCGTTAACCCAGGCAACTAATTAAATAAAAAGAAACCTTCTGCAGATGATTCCAGGCCTTGGATGCGTAAAAAAAGCTGCCGTAAAAAGAAGCGGTATCCCGATGTATCGGAAAAAGACACAACCGGATTTGAAGAGATAACTAATGCCCGTCACCAAAAAAACCCAAAGTTTGCGCCTATGCTTTAAACGGCAAAGCTGGTTCCGCAGCCGCAGGTTTTGCTGGCATTGGGGTTTGAAAAGGTAAAGCCACGGTTGTTTAATCCATTCTCGTAATCTATTTCCATACCTGCCAAATATAATTCGTGGGCTTTGGTCATAACGCACTGTAAACCATCCAACTCAAAATGATCGTCGTTAAGCTCGGCCTGGTCAAATCCAAGCACGTACGTCATACCGCTGCAGCCGCCACCTTTTACACCAACGCGTAAAAATTGGGTGCTGTCAAAACCGGGTTCGTTAATAATGCGCTTTAATTCTTTTACCGCACCCCCGGTAAATGTTACAGGTGCACCTATCGCTACTTCCATAATTGCATGTTTGTGCAAAAGTACGAATTAAGCAGCCAATACCTTTTTGGGCTAAGTAATGGAAATGTAAAAACTACATAGGTTAACGCAGCGTTTGCTATTAAAGGTTAAACACCGATCAATTGTTTAAGACTACCCCAACTAAAAATGATGTTAATAACATTTACGTATGGCCATTTATACCAAAGGCTTTACGATTGCCGTTATTTTTGTTTAAAATAATTACCTGATGGAAAGTACTACGCTATGGCTATGTTTGATAATTGCATTAATGTTTGCTGGTTTTTTGGCTTACCTTTTTTTTCAGCAACACCAAAGCGCGGCATACAGTAGCGAAAATATGGCCGATAGTTCTACCCGCACCATTCGCCTGCAGGCATATGAAAGGCTTACCCTATTAGTTGACAGAGTTGCTTTGCCCAACCTTATTAGCCGTATAAACCAACCGGGTGTGGGTGCCAGGGACATGCAATTATTATTAACACGCAATATTAAAGAAGAATTTGACCACAATATAACCCAGCAGCTATATGTATCGGCCGATGCATGGAATGCAGTTAAAAATTTAAAAGAACAAAACATATTGGTGGTAAATCAATTGGCTAATGTGCTGCCTCCCAACGCCACCGGGCTAGACCTTAACAAGCTGCTGCTGGAGTTTTTAATGACCGATAAAAAAGGCCAGTTACACGAAATAGTGAGCGAAGTGTTGAGTTATGAAGCAAAAAAGCTGTTGTAATGACTGCCCTGTTGTTGGTAGGAAACAACTATTATTTATGTAGTTTTATTTATGGAAAATTTGACAACCGATAGCGGAATAGACATCAAAACCTGTTATACACCCAACGACATAAAACCAGTACCCGGCGCCGACGGCCCCGCAGCGCCACCGCCAGGAACGTTTCCCTTTACCCGGGGCATACAACCCGACATGTACCGCGGCCGTATGTGGACCATGCGCCAGTATGCTGGTTTTTCAACTGCCGAAGAAAGTAACAAGCGGTACCATTTCCTGCTATCGCAAGGCGTTAGTGGGCTTAGTGTAGCCTTTGACCTGCCTACTCAAATAGGATACGATAGCGACCATGAGTTAGCCGAAGGCGAGGTGGGTAAAGTTGGCGTGGCCATTGACAGCCTGCGCGATATGGAGATACTTTTTAAAGGTATTCAACTACAGGACGTAAGCACCAGCATGACCATTAATGCCACTGGTTTTATATTGCTTGCGCTGTATGTGGCGCTGGCCAAAAAACAAGGGGCCGACCTGTCCAAACTAACAGGTACCATACAAAACGATATTTTAAAAGAGTATGCAGCAAGGGGCACCTATATATACCCGCCCAAGCCAAGTATGCGCATTATAACCGATATTTTTGAGTGGTGCGCTACAGAACTGCCAAAGTGGAATACCATTTCTATATCGGGCTACCACATACGCGAGGCCGGCAGCACCGCCGTGCAGGAGCTTGCCTTTACCTTAAGCAATGGCAAAGCTTATGTGCAGGCCGCACAGGCAAAGGGTATGGACATTAATGTGTTTGGCAGACGGTTATCGTTCTTTTTTAACGCACACAATAATTTGTTTGAAGAAGTAGCCAAGTTTAGGGCGGCACGCCGCATGTGGGCGCATATGATGAAGGAGTTGGGCGCCACCGACGAAAAGGCTATGATGCTTCGCTTTCATACCCAAACGGGCGGCAGTACGCTAACGGCGCAACAACCCATGAATAACATTAGCCGCGTAACCCTTCAAACACTGGCGGCAGTATTGGGTGGCACCCAAAGCCTGCATACCAATGGCTACGACGAAGCGCTTAGTCTGCCCACCGAAACGGCGGCAACTATTGCGTTGCGTACCCAGCAAATTGTGGGCTTTGAAAGTGGCGTAGCCGCTACCGCCGACCCATTGGGCGGATCTTATTTTGTAGAAGCACTTACCAACGAGGTGGAGCAAAAAGCCTGGGAACTGATTGGTATTATTGATGCAATGGGCGGCAGTGTATCGGCCATTGAAGAGGGATTTATACAGGACGAAATAGCCCGTAGTGCCTACCAATACCAGCGTAACATTGAAAGCGGAGTGCAGGTAATTGTAGGCGTTAATAAGTTTACGGACAGCGAAACATCCAAAGTACCTCCGTTTAAAATTGACGATAGCATAAGGCTGGTGCAAACCGAAAAAATAAACCAGCTAAAAGCTTTTAGAAATAGTGAAAAAGCAGCCCAATGCCTGGCAAAAATTAAAGACGCCGCCACCAACGGTAGCAACCTGATGCCGGTTGTAATTGCCGCCGTTGAAAGCGATTGTACGCTTGGCGAAATATCGGATGTGTTACGGGGGGTATTTGGGGAGTATAGATAAGGGTTATTTTGTATTCCGTGGTTTTTAGCCCACAACTAAAACAGGTTAAAGGGTATAATGCTTAATGGTTGTTACTGGTGTTTAATTTATAACATTAAGCTATCATTGATAATGAATGGCGAACTGTTGCTGATCAGCCGGGGCGGAAGTTTATTGGTAATAATGCCAAAATTATCATACGCCGTTTAATTTCCATAGTGCTCAAAAATGGTAATTTGGAACACTGCCATTGTTTAATAAATACAAATAGCGTTCATAACCTGCTTACCGATTATACTGTTGATGAACGCTTTCACCATGCTGTCATTCTTAAGCGGTGTTTTAAACTTTAATAAACAAGCATGATCATTATTATAGCATAAATGGCTTTTTTAAACCCTCTTCAATACCACTTATTATCACGTTTATTCCACCCGGTAACACCAATTTTAAAGGTTACCGGGTTGCTAAACTGGTTGGCTACCGAACCTACCACGTAAATGCCCAGTTTAAATTTTGAGCCTAGTTGAAAAGGGAATTTAAATACCCTTTCTACCCCTACAAAAGTTTCGGCATACTTCAGGTTTCGTTCGGGGGCAAATAAAAAGCCTGCACCGGCTACTTCGCGCAACTGTAACTTTTTTAGCAACGGAATTTTATTTAAAAAGTACCCATTAAACTCGTGTACCACGTGCCCCTGGTAAAACCGTTTAAAAGTGGCAAAAGTGGAATCCAACGCCTGGAAGGCTGCATCGGGGTTCATATACAAAACAGGATCGCCACGGCGTTGCCATTGGTAGTCAATAACTTTTAAATCGCGGCTGTTTACAAAAGTGCCCGAAACAATATTATACCGCATAGCGCCCAGCAGGCCAAAGGTAATTTCCTGCCGCAGGCCAACATCCCAATAATCAAAATTAACCGTGCTGTTAAAAATACCAGGTATGCCTTTGCGCCAGGTGGTATAAAATGTTGGCCATTTTGAACCAAGAATGACCTTCTCTTTTGGCTCGCGTATGTAACGCTGAAAGGGCGTGTAGGTCAATTTTATTTTGCCATACACGGCATTGTACGACTCAAAAGCAATTGCCTGGTTATTTTCGAACTCGCTGCCAAACAGGCTGTCTATTATACTGCCGGTTTTATAATTGCTAAGCGATGTACGCATAGCCACATCAATATCGGTGTATAAAAACAAACCGTTTTTTAGTTCAACGCCGTGGTACAATCCAAAGGCATTGTTTAGGTACTGGTTGCTTCGTTTTAGCAGGTTTATCCACGCATCGCCGTCAAAAATATTTTCGAAACCGCGCTTTAGCGATACGCCATAAAAGCCGCGGTTAAAAGGATTGTATAGGCGGCTTAGCCTGAAAGAACCATTTAAATCTTTGTTGCGTATACCATAACTGACATCGGAAAAAATACTGATGTTTTTTCGTGATTTGAAGGTTTTAAAATAAGAAACAGCGGGGCTAATGCGGCTGCCGCCAAAAGCGAATGGCTCGTAAAAGGTTGGCAATGTGGGTAATTGCCAGGTACGCTCTTTTGTGCGATTGTAAAGCGTTTGGCCGGTAAGCAGCAACTTTTTCCAGGTAAATTTATTAATTAAACGGTCAATTGAGTCGAGGTATTGTTTTGTATGCGTAACGCGGTAAATACTGTCTTTGTACTGAATAAACTTTACCTCTTTTGGTGTTAGTGGTTCGGTGCGGGCTGATTGCCAAAAGCTGCTATCGCGTTTATAGGCCTCTTCGGTGGTAGCGCTTACTTCGGGTCCAAAATAGTTTTTGGCAAACTGTTTATTCACTTCATAATTGGCGTAGGTAACTGTGGTGCTACCCGACAATTTATTGCGGCCATTTTTTGAATGATAGGTAAACTGTTGTTTGGCCAGCAGGGTATTGGTGGTAGCGCCTGTATCGTACCATTGCTCCACTTCAAAAAAGTCGTATTGAGGTAAGTGAAATTTAGGAAAACTAAAACGGGCATATACAATAGTCCAGTTGCTGTCGCTGATCACCAATTGGCCCTCTACGGTGGCATTGCTCATTTGCCGTGGTTTTACCGAAATGGTGTACCATTTATGCCCACCTTTTGTTTCAATTTTAGTGGTTTTGTATTTGTAGGCCAGCAGGCCGCTATAGCTTACCGGCGATAAAAACTGTGCGGTAGAAAGCCCGGGAACCTTTATGAGGTTATTGTAAAAACTAAAAAATCCCTCTGTTGCGGAAAGGTAAAACAGGTCGTAACTGCTGCCAAACCGTTTTACGCCCAGTCGCATTTCTTTAATTTTTTGTTCGGATGCATAATCGAGGGTCAGCGATATTTCGGTCATGGCCATGCCGGCTATTTCGGGGTCGGGTTTGGCTGTAAGGGTGGTGTCTTTAGTAGCTTTTGGCTTTTTTTTTGGGCGGCTGGCGGAGTCCTGCTGCACGGCTTTTATGTACATTTTGCACGACCATGCACCTACGGCAGCCTGCAAACTATCTTTGTGCCGGGCTACATTTTTTATTATGTCCACCGCGGGGTCTTTGTATTTGCCTTTAATGATCACGTTTTGCAACATCGCCTTGTCTTCTTCCAATATAATATCCTGCACATAATTTTTGGTAATGGTTAGGGTAATTACCTGTGTTTTGTAGCCAACGATGCTGTAAATGAGGTCGTATTTGCCTTCTTCAAGCTGAAACGTATAGGTACCACTTTCATTGGTGGTGGTACCGGTTTTCCATTCCTTTATTTGCACCGAAACAAAAGCAACGGGCTCAAGCGCAGCATTGGTAACCCTGCCGGTAAGCGTAAAGTTTTGCGCCTGCGCCAAACATGCAAGGCTCAAAAGCATAACCGATAAAAGCATTTGGCGCATAAAGATGTGGTTAAAACCAAAAATGAGGTTTATTTGGCAAGGTGTATTGTTAAATAATAAAATTTGAGTAATGAATTTAGCGGTTAAAACATTATGGTTAGTAGTTGTTTTTCGTAGTTTTTCATGGGGCCTTTTCGGGTGTTTCATGTAGTGTTGACGGTAATTCTTCTTATTTTTTGTATAGTCAGCAAATCCTTTACAGTAGTCATAAATTGTCAAATAGTTCTTATATGGCAAATGCTAAAGGCTGCATTCCTCAACTAAATCCTGGGGGGGGGCAATATAAAGTTTACTACAAACTTCTCAGTATCGTGTCAAACATTTTCTATGTATAAGTTTCCGATCTTTTTCCTCTGCTTCTCTTTCCTATTTAATCCATAGGTTACATAAGAAAATAGAAATTGAGTAACGATTATAGATATTTTAATGATTATCCGATGTTTGGTAAGCTCTATGCTGATTATAAAATCACGATAAAAAAGGCTGTATAAAACTACTAACGGTATAAGTGTGCAACCTCTCTGGTTATAGAGGCAGGCTGCAACGACTGGTGAAAAAAGCTATAAAGCCCGGTTCCAAAATATCAGCTCCAGTTTGCGGACAGTCATTGAGATTTATAAAATTACCATTGATATAAATGTGCAACCTCTCTGGTTATGGAGGCAGGCTGCAACGACTGGTGAAAAAAGCTATAAAGCCCGGTTCCAAAATATCAATACCAGATTGCGGAAAGTCATTGAGATTTTTTTTATTAATAACCGCGTTTCAAATACAATTGTAGTGAACCTTAGTGGTTTGGCGTTGTGGTGCTATGCTGTGTTTTGCGTGCCCACAACTTTAGCCGTTTAAAAATAGCAGTTTAACGGTTTTTACTACTGCTTAATTTATAACGCCATGCCGGAACTATCGATGACTAGCAATCTTCGGCCAATTGTTTCCAATTTTAAAAAAAAACGGAACAGGTTGTCAAACCCTGCTTGCAGCATTACTTTAGCGGCTGGCCTAATTAAAAAAGGCGGTTTTCTTACATTACCTTCACCGTTTACCTCTTTTTACTTTTACCAACATAAACCTTGTAGTTGTACACAACATTCAATACCTTAATCGATGGTTACATTGATAATAAGATAGGCATTGCGACTAATTTTTTAAGCGCTCAATTATCAATAGATCTGACTGAAAATCTGAAAAGATTATTGACCAAAAAGCTTTTACAACCTGCCGGTACCGGCAATGAAGCATTGGCGGTTCACAATAAATTATTTAGAAGTGATGCCATTTGCTGGTTAGACCGCAGCCACCACAACCAATTTGAGAACGCCTTTTTTGATGTGATCGATTTGTTTGTAAGCCATTTAAACCAAACCTGTTACACCGGCATTACCGGGTACGAGTTTCACTATGCAGTGTACGAAAAAGGCAGCTTCTACAAAAAACATTTGGACCAGTTTAAAAACAACAACAGCCGTCAGTACACCATGATATTTTATTTTAACGAAGGTTGGGTAGAGGCCGACGGTGGCGAACTATGCATTTACCCCGATGGTGTGCAGCAAAAAATTTCGCCCGATAATGGTAAGACGGTATTTTTTAAAAGCGGCGAGCTAAGCCACGAAGTATTGGAAACCCAAAAAGTTAGGCTGAGCATTACGGGGTGGTTGAAGAAGGATTGAGTGAATATCTCAAATTACTGGTCTTTTATGCCTCATTACCCCAATATAATAAGATGTGATTGTGCTAGATAACTAATAGTCGTCGAGGTTTTCAAGAATGCCATTTAACGTATAAACTCTTTGGCGAATTACTGACATTTTTTTACCTAAAACCACCCAATTCCACATCGTGCCGCTGCCGGAGGCAACCTCAATCAATTGAAATTCTACCTCCTTGTATTTTAGCCACTGTTGTTGACTTTGAATAAGACTTTGTTTAGTCGTAGGGTTAAGACTTTTTATCAACTTTTGATATAAGGTATCTAACTTTAAATCCCATCTTTTAGTTGCTTGAGTATAACAAGAATACATAGCTGCGGTGACCATATCTGTCCCGTCTAAACAACTCTGCAAGTCATTATCAATTTCTTCAGGTTGGTGGTCCTGGCAAGTTGCTTGAAGACAAGAAAGCATCAAGATTATAAACAATAAATTTTTAGACATTTTCATGGTACCTAATGGGTTAAATTCTCTAAAATTAACTGGTTTTACTTTTCACCAATTGCTGGATGGACATGATGGGTCACTTTAAGGCATAATTTACCCACATACAAAAGCACTGTTTTCCGATATGGTGGCCGCTTACCATTGCTTTCACCGCTATTCCAACTCCTTTTGCAGCCACAATGTAAGCTGTGCAACATATAGCAAGCGCTGATAGCCGTCCATACCACTTATGCGCAGCAGGTTATGATAGTGGAGGATTTGTGTTTTATCCTTCGTGCCCAGGGCTATAAGTGCTTTTATAAGCCAAAACAGCTTGTGGTGCATGGCGTGAATATTTTCATGGCCGGGAAAAGCATCTTCCACCACAGGTGCGTCGTATATAAACTTTAATTTAGGTGGGGCTCGTTTTGCATAGTTGCAAACCCTGCCAGCATTAGTTGTACAGCCGGCGTAAAGTTGATGATTTGTTTTATTAACACCGGCAGTTGCGATAGCAAAAACGGGAACGGGATGGCCCTGAAAATAAAGTAACCCATATCAGCAAGATGGCGGTAACTATCGTATAATTCCATGTAACGCTGTAACATGCGTTCATCATCCAGTCCTTCACCGTTTGCAGCTATCGTTTGTATCAGGGGAAATGGTTCTTCAATTTCATCCTCAATCTGTTCGTACCCTTCCTGCCATTTGTCCACAAGTTTATCAAACAACTGGTAATCTTTTTTCTCTTGTAAAAGCGGTAAGGGTAGTATGGTGCCTTGCTCGCGGTCGTTTAGTTGGCTTAATAGCAGTTCTGCCTGTATCAGGCTAACATCCGAAAACGGGCGCTGTCCTTCTCCTATTTCTTCTTTAAGCGCTTCTGTGTCCAGTTCCGCAATATGGTTAAAGTTAAGGTAGCACTCCTCTATCTCATCAAATATACTTTCCTGAGCTTCAAAATCATCATCTTCATCATCTTCATCGTCTACATCCATATCATCATCCGGACCATACATAAATTCAAATGTAAAATTTCCCGGGCCGGCATTCTTTTCCAATTTTTTTAAAATATGCTGAAAATTATAATCGGGCGCTACCACCAAATGTGGGTTGCCCTTAGCAATGCCCACGTGTATCTCAATTAGTGGTATTTGGTCGTCATCTTCGTCAAATATAAACTTAGCAATCGCAAAGTCCTTATTTGGTGCAATGTCAAACTCAGCAGCAAAATCGTGACCGGCAAAAATAATATTGTGCACCAGGTTGTATTCCGCCCCGTCCTATTCGTCACTCATTAAATCCATTTTTTCGTCTATTTCCTTCTCTGTACGATTGAATAAATAAAATGCGTCTTTTACACCCATACACCAAAGGTCAACCCGGTATATGCCTGCAGTTACATTGCCGTTCACATGGCGTCGTACAACCACCGCATTGGCTATACCCTCCTGTTTCCATTTTTTTGATATATAACATTTGTATATGGGCAACGTTCTTGCCTTTGTCTTTATATGTTTTTTTTGGCCGATAATGGAATAGGGGGCATAGATGGATGTGTTATTTTTTAAGCGCAAATCTACACAAGCAGAACTTACTATTTACCAGGCAGTTTATAGGTCAACACCAATCGTAACCAATCGCTACTCAAAAAAGTTACCTGAATGGAATAAACAATACTTTTAGAACAGGCCATTTAAAGGGCCGCCACAAATTATCAAAACCCATTAAATTGCCATTATGACCAAACTACTACGCGCCTTTGTTTTACTAACCACTGTTGCTACTATTGCCTGTGCTTTTACGCTTACAAAAAAAGTAGCTGGCGCCGGCGATTGGAAGGTGTTGTTTAACGGTAAAAACCTTGATGGCTGGACGCCCAAGTTTTTCCATCACGAAACTGGCGACAACTATGCCAACACCTTTAGGGTAAAAAACGGAAATATACTGGTTAGCTACGATGGCTACACCACCTTTAATAACCGCTACGGCCATTTGTTTTATAAGGAACCCTACGGAAATTTCCAACTTAAGTTTCAATACCGCCTTACCAATGAGTGGATGGAAGACGCACCCACCTACACCTACCGAAATAGCGGAGTTATGTTTCACTCGCAGCATCCCAAAACAATTTTAAAGGAGCAGGACTGGCCTATATCGGTAGAATGGCAAATACTGGCCGAAGAAAAACCTGGTTTTGCAAGGCCTACCGGCAATATGTGCTCCCCTGGCACCGATGTATTTTTTAATAACAAGAAAGACCAGCGGCACTGCATCAATTCAACCTCAAAAACCTACCTGTGGAACGAGTGGGTTAGTGGTGAGTTAATAGTTTATGGCGACTCGCTGGTTACCCATATTGTAAATGGCGATACAGTACTTCAATACACCAAACCTCAAATTGGCGGTGCGGTAGCAAACGGTTTTAACCCAGCCATTAAAATAGACGGTAAACCCCTTACCTCAGGCTACATTGCCCTACAGGCCGAAGGACAAGGCATTGAATTCAGAGAAATAAAAATCAGGCGGCTGAAATGGTGAGTGGTGAGTAGTGAGTGGTGAGTAGGGAGTAGTGAGTGGGGAGTAGTGAGTGGGGAGTAGTGAGTGGGGAGTAGTCAATTGTCAATAGTGAATGTGAACACGCCGTTGGCTGAGCGTAGCTGGAGC
>Ga0209181_10001357_pt1 | contig 43100 bp, 45 predicted proteins | sample MAT05_FD_187208 | JGI IMG/M metagenome (GOLD analysis project Ga0209181, IMG submission 187208) | Freshwater microbial communities from Lake Fryxell liftoff mats and glacier meltwater in Antarctica - MAT-05 (SPAdes) (version 2) | ecosystem: Environmental > Aquatic > Freshwater > Ice > Liftoff... | reverse complement strand
AGTGGGGAGTAGGGAGTGGGGAGTGGGGAGTGGGGAGTAGGGAGTGGGGAGTGGGGAGTAGGGAGTAGGGAGTAGGGAGTAGGGAGTGGGGAGTAGGGAGTAGGGAGTAGGGAGTAGGGAGTGGGGAGTAGGGAGTAGGGAGTAGGGAGTAGGGGGAGCAACTCAAAACTCAAAACTCAAAACTCAAAACTCAAAACTTTCATCCTTTAGCCTTTCCCCTTACGCAATGCTGCCGCGCTTTCTTGCCTCTTTGTAGGACGTGCCGACGTTGCGTAGCCCAGCGCGGATCATTTGTTGTTCGAGAAGGGCAAAGAAGCGGGTGCGATCGCCTCCCCTGACCACTGCCTGATTATGCGCTTCTGCCAACGCGACTGGATAGCCGTAGCCTTTCTGCACTTGCGCCAACGTCAGGCTAAGCGCTGTATCCAGCAAATTGGCATCTTCCGCGACCCAGGCGGGGAACTCGACGCGGGCAATTTCGGTGCCGACATGGACATAGCAGAAGTAAATATGATGATCGCCGTAGAGATCCAGGATGCGAGCTGAACTGCGCCAGAGGGGACTGCGCTGACCGGGCTGTAGTTCCATTGCCCAGAGTGCTGCATCCTTCAAGGGTTCCAAGACCTGACAGGGCGCGTGTGCTAATGGAAAGCCTTCGCGATCGCCCAAGCCAGAACAATGCGTTGGGCAATCGGGCGTATCGTAAGGGCAGGCTTGCAACCGCAGAAAGTTGAGCGCTTCTCCACTACGCGAGGCGCTGATGTAGCCGACTAAGGGAATGCCCGCAACGCGGAGTTTTTCCCAAGCTTCAAGGATGGGCGGTAAGATGCGATCGCGCGCCTCTCCTGGCAGCGAGTCGAGAAACCAGTAGATGAGGGAGCCATCGACCATTGCAAGGGAAGGGGGATAGGGAGTAGGGAGTAGGGAGTAGGGAGTAAGGAAGTTTTGAGTAGCGCTTTGCGCCGCTACGCTAGAGAGTTTTGAGTTTTGAGCGACTCTCGCTGCTCCCCCTACATCCTCTGCCCCTGCTCCCTCTACCCTCCTGACTCCTGACTCCTGACTCCTGACTGCTTCCCCCAACTCAGCCAACACCACTGCTTCTGACACCGTGCGCCGATAGCCCATCCATTCTTCGGTGCGGATGCCCCATTGCCGGGAGACGTAGAGATCTTCGGGACGGTAGAAGACTTCGGGCAGGCTGTCGAGTAGGGGCAGGCGATTCTGCCCGTAGTGCAGCACAATGCGCCCAACGTTAATTAAGTAGCAGTAGGCGATTTCGTGATGGCTGGGGGCAATTTGGGAGCCATCGGTGGCGAGAACGGTGTGGGCAGCAGGTGGAACGGGAATGCTAATGCGCCGATTGAGCGGTTCAGTCGGTGCGGCGGCGGTAAAGCTGAGGCGATCGCGCCAGGTCTGCTGCTGCTCAACCAAGCTCTGTTGCTGATGATAGGCTTGCCCCAAAAGCGTCTGTGCACGCTCCAGTCGTAGGCGCGTGGCGGTTGCTTCAAGCGTTAGCTGTTGGCTGATGCCCTGCATTTGTTGAGCAAGCTTTGTAAGATCAAGCATGAGGTGAGGAGTGAGGGGGAAGGAGCGGGAGGGGTGAGAAAGTTTTGAGTGTTCGGTCAATGTCTGACTTCTGACTCCTGGCTCCTCTTCGTAATTTTCCTGCCATTTTCCAAAATTTTTTGATCAACTCTCCAAATTATGTGTAACATCGCTGGTGAGTCAGTAAGAACGCTACGAAGGGAAAGTCTTTTTTCTGGCGATCGTCCTTTCAATCATTACGGTTCAAGTGCAATCAATTATTGTTCTCAAAGCTGTAGTTAGGAGTGCGATCGACGGCTGAAAAAGTGGTTGTTTAACGCAAAAGTTTTGACTTGAGAGCGTTTCGGCTCAGTGTAAACCTTTAATCGTTTTTCTTTGTCAAAAAGCTACAGGCGATGATACTGTTTAAGATTCGTCTCCTTAGCTTAAGAATGCTAGATCTAGACTGAGTTGGGTATCATATCCTAGCATCTAGACCCTGCCTAATCTGTTCCAGTAAACCCGTCTTCAACTGTTTAAGTGAGTAGACAGCATTGTGGTTAACTCTCTGAAAAATCTGCTTCCTGGAAAGCCTAAAGGCATTGGTATCGAGTTAGCTCCCGATCGCATTAGTGTTGCCCAGCTACGTAAACAAGGTCAGGGCTTTAAGCTGATCACTCTGGCGACTGTTCCAGTGCCAGAAGGGCTATTTCACGAAGGTCAAATTACTGATATTGCGGGCATGGCTGAATTGGTGCAGTCAACCCTTGCCGACAACAAGCTGAAGGTGAAGCGCGTGGCGACTGCGGTGGCGGGTGGGCGCGATACCGTCACTCGAATCATTCCAATTCCGGCAGAGCTAAACGATCAAGAGCTTCGGGAAATGGTGCTCAACCAGGAAGCGGGTCTTTATTTACCGTTTCCGCGTGAAGAGGCAGATGTTGACTATCAAAAACTGGGGCTGTTTGTTGATGAAGATGGCATCGAAAAGTTTCAGGTTTTGCTAGTAGCAACGCGTAAAGAAATTACGGATTCTTATGTCCGCACCTTTCAACAGGCAGGCTTGCAGATTGATGTGCTTGAAATCAGTAGCTTTTCGCTGATTCGCACGATTCGGGAGCAACTCAGGCAGTTTTCGCCACAGGAAGCCGTTGCGATCGTGGACATTGAGTTTGAAAGCACCGAGATTTCGATCGCAGTTGATGGTGTGCCTCAGTTCTCGCGCACGGTGCCGATTGGGACGTACCAAATTCAAAGTGCTTTGTCGCGAGCTATGAACCTGCCGCCCTCCAGAAGCACGGAACTGCTACAGAGTATGACGATTCCGGTGAGCCAGTCTGATGGCATGAGTGGTACTGGCAAGATGGGGGGCGGTAACCCTGGCGCGGCTGCCATGCTGCGGATTATTGGTGAACTGGCAGACGAGCTGCGGCGATCGATCGACTTCTATCTCAACCAGGGCGATAACCTGGAAGTAGCCCAACTGCTGCTCGCCGGACCCGGTGGCTCGATCGGGCAGCTAGACGAATTTTTTACGCAACGGCTCAGTCTACCCAGCAGTCAAATCGATCCGATTACTGCACTGGGGCTAGAGGTGACTCAAGAAGTGCCTCAGGCGCAGCGATCGGGGCTAGGAGTGGTGCTGGGCTTAGGATTACGGGAGGCTCGATAAGATGTACAGTCTAGATATTAATTTTCTTAATGACCGACCGGAATACCGACCGGAAGGCGCACGACAAAAGACACGCGTGGTGTCCACAGACAGTAAGCAACCGCTGTTTATTGGTGCTGCGGTGGCTGTGGGGCTGCTGGCGATGGCGGTTGGATCGCTGCTATTTTTGCAGGCGCAGAATGCGAATTTGGAACAGCGGCAATCGGAACTCGATAGTCAGCTTGGTGATTTAACGGCTAAGCAAAAACAAATTGCTGACATCAACACCCAAGCAAAGCAGATCAAGGACGAAACAGGCGCGCTGGCAAGCGTGTTTAACCTGGTCAAGCCCTGGTCTGCCATGATGCAAGAAGTGCGCGATCGCATTCCTCCTGGCGTGCAGATTTTGACGATTACACAGTCAACTCCGAGCAATCAGCCGACACCACAGCCGTCTCCTAGTCCGGGTGCCGCTGCGCCAACGGTCATTCCACCCGCTTCAGTGCTGCAAATTACGGGGATTGCCAACTCGTTTAATGATGTCAATGATTTCTTGCTGGTGCTGCAAAAATCCAACTTTCTCAAAGCTGAGAACACCAAGTTAATGAAGGCGACTTTGCAAAAAGAAGCCGTCAAAATCGAGCCAGCGAAGCTGCAAAATGCTCAACAGCAATCGCTGACTGCTGAGCAACTGCCCCAATTGCCCAGGCAAGTGGAATTTCAAATTGAAACGGCGTTAAGCGACGTGCCTGCCTCTGATCTGCTGCGTGAACTCGATCGCAAAGGTGCTGTTGGGCTAGTCACCCGCATTGAAGATCTGCAACGTAAGGGAGTGATTCAACCATGACCGCTGGCGGTGACTTTATTCCCAACGATCCAAACCTGGAGGCTGAACCAAGCTATCCAGTTGTTTTTGGTATTGCGCTCACTCCCACTATTCTCGGCATTTTGCTGGCAGTGGGTGGCATCGCACTTGCGGCTTACCTGTTCTTGAGCCTGGTGCAGCCAGCACTGGAGAAATACAATGATTTGAGGCAGAAGGTACAAGACAAAGAGGCGCAAGTACAGCAGGCAGCGGTGATTGCGAAGCAGATTGCTGACGCGAACGCCAACCTTGAGGCGGCTAAAAAACAGCGCACTGAAGTCTTAAATCTCTTCTCCAATGAATCGACCCTCAACACCCTGCTTTTAGATTTAAACCGCCAGGTTGAGACGCGCAATGCAGGCGTTGCCAAGCTAGAGCAAGATCGGCTAGCAGCTTGTCCCGCGTGGGTTCGCAACAACGTAGAGGAATTGCGTAAAGGTGGCGTTGAGGTCGCACGGAGAGCGGCGTTGAAGGATTTCACGCCGGATGCCAAAGCGTCTGGTGTCATTACGGATAGTGCTTACGGTTCGCTTGTGAACAACAAGCTGAAGCGGCAGGTCGCCACGGTTAACCTCGAGGGCAACGTCAATCAAACGCAGGCAATCTTCCGCAACATTGAACGGCTACAGCCGTTTCTTGTGTTTAAGGACGTGAAGATCGTTGTAGGGGATGGCACTCAAGCCGCTACCAGCGTTAACCGCCTGTTTGAAGTGCGCGGCAACACCGTTCAGTTTTTAACCAACTGCCAGCCTGAACCCAAACTGACCACGACGTTTAGGCTCGAAGCCCTATCGCCACTCACGCCTCAAGAGACTGTTAAAGTCGCTCCAGCCCCAGCGAAGTAGTAGTGTGACGAACCAAAGGGCACCCAAGGTTATGTTCGTGCCGTACCCCTGAACCCAGCCTTTGTGCAAGTAAGCTAACGATTTGAGTGAGGAAGAACCGTGAAACAGTCTCTAGGATTTAATGGCATCGTGCTGGGTGGGGTAGCCGCACTCATGGCAATTCAACCCGCTCTGGCGGCACCGATCCAGGTGACAGGTGTGCAGCTTAACCAGACATCTTCAGGCGTTGATGTTGTGCTGCAAACGCAGTCGGGCGGTCGCCCTCAGGTGTTTGCTGTGAACCGCAGCAATAGCTGGACGGCTGACCTTCCCAGCAGTCAGCTCCGGTTGCCGGACGGGAAGAATTTTCGCAAAGAGAATCCGGCTCCGGGCATTGCGCTAGTGACGGTTGCGCCCCTTAGTGCGACCAGTGTGCGGGTGACGGTGGTTGGCAAGGCGGGTGCCCCAGTTGGTCAAGTGGTTCGACCTGACCAGGGCGGGGTGAAGCTGAGCGTGAGTCCATTTGGAACGAAGCAAGCTGCGACTCCAACGACTCCGGTGTCTTTCCAGGCTCCAGCCCGATCGCTATCTGTTTTAGCCCAACCCGCAGCACCCAGAGTCGCGCCGATCGCGGTACCGCTTCCAGAAAGGTCGTTGGAGCTGGCTCAAACACCACAGCCTGCGGTCAGCCCCTCGCCTGCACCCATCAGTCCGGCACCCGTTAACCCCGCACCCGTTAGTCCGACGACACCAGCAAGACCAACCGCTGTCCCCACAAATCAAACGTCTCCCCTGCTGCCAAACCCGGAGATTCAGATTCAGGGACCAGGAGTGTTGCCGCCTGGCGTACAGAGCGTCTCTCCACGTGCTGTACCGCCTCCAGCCGGAGATATTGCGACGGCTCAAGTGGATGCAACCGGAACGACGATCGACCTGGGTTCGGCAGAGCGTGTTCCCCGCCTTGTTTTGCGGGATGCTCCAGCGCGAGAAGTGCTGGGATTGTTGGCGCGATCGGCGGGTCTTAACCTTGCCTTTGTGAGTGATCTCTTAGCTCAAGGGGCAGCAGGGCAGGCAGGACAGCCAGGGCAAGCGGGACAGGCTACCAGCAGCGATGGACCCAGAGTAACGCTCGATATTGAAAACGAGCCTGTGCAGAACGTGTTTAACTATGTGTTGCAAATTACAGGCTTAGAAGCAAACCGGGTGGGTCGTACGGTCTTCATTGGACCAAAGCTGCCTAATTCGGCACGGAGTTTAGTGGTGCGGAGTGTGCGCCTCAATCAGGCATCGATTACCAGTGCGATCAATTTTCTGGTGACGCTGGGTGCCGAAAGTGCGGTGAGCCGCGATCGCTTGGTGACAAACGCAGTGGCGACACCCGTTGGCACCTTGGCAGGCGGCGGCGGCTCAGCCATTACGCAGACGCAGACCGCCACCGAATCTCGCATTGAGAACCAGCGAGTGAACTATATAGACTCCACGCCCTTACTGCGCGGTCTGCAAATCTCTGGGGATGAGCGCACGAACCAGGTCACGCTCGTCGGTGAACCGAAAAAAGTCGGCATTGCGATCGCCCAGTTAGCTCAGCTTGACATTCGCCGTCGTCAAGTGACTGTAAACGTCCGCGTCGTTGACGTTGATTTGAGCAGTATTGACCAGTTCTCTGCCAACTCATCCTTTGGGATTGTGGACAACACGCGCGCCATTCTGGATGCGGGCACCGCCATCATTAACTTTGGGCGGACTGGTCCTGCCAACACTGGGCTTGGTAGTGGTCTCAGCACGATCGGCTCGGCATTAGGTGCTGGTATTGGTACGGGTTTCAACTTTGCGAGGAACTTTCTGCTACAGCTACAGGCATCGATTGCTAGCGGGAATGCCAAAATTCTGACCGATCCAACGCTGCTGGTGCAAGAAGGGCAAACGGCAACCGTCAACGTCACTCAGGAAGTGGTGACAAACCTGACTCAGCAAACAACTGCATCCACCAACTCAACCCAAACCACTATTACGGTTGAAAAAGGACGGGCGGGCTTGATTCTGCCCATCAAGGTCGATCGCATTGACGACAACGGCTTTATTTCGCTGTCGATCGCGCCCTCGGTTTCACGCATTGGTGCTCAGCAGACCGTCAATATTCAGGGCAGCAGTAACGTCATTAACCTTCTCACTGAACGCCGCCTTGAATCTGGGCAGGTACGCTTGCGTGACGGACAAACGCTTCTGCTGACAGGTATTATCCAGGATCAAGACCGGGCAACCGTAACAAAAGTCCCTATTCTGGGTGACATTCCCATCTTAGGTGCGCTGTTCCGCAGAACAAACCGTACCAATCAGCGGCAGGAAGTGATTGTCATCGTGACTCCTCGCGTTTTGGATGATAGTCAACAAGCGACCTTTGGCTATGGCTATGCACCCAGCCCAACCGTGCGTCAGGTGCTTGAAGACAGCAGTAAGAAGTAGCACGTCACTGACGCTTGGGATCGTGGATTTAATAAGGTGCAATGCTTTCTGTAGGGACGTTACAGGTAACGTCCCTACAGAAGAGAGGTTTTTCAGGTTAATTAATCCACGATCCTTGGGTCAGTAAACATCATCAAGGATCACTCCTGGGCACTATGTCAACGAGTGGCAACATTCGCTAACGTGGTAGGCAGTTGTTACCTTACAGCTTGCTTATGTCCCGTTTATCGTTTCTAGCTCTACTTGGGGTTGCTCTGGTTGCCTGCCGGACTGCTGATACATCTCGTGCTGCACCGACTGTTGCCCCTTCCCCAGCCCAAAGCCAGACACAGGTTAGTGAAGTGGGTAAAACAAAGGCACCCCCGACGCAAACACCAGCAGCGCGTTTAGTGCCGATCGAAGTGCTCTCACCGCAGCCCATTAGCATTACCCCTGCAAGCTTACCAAAACCCTACGCCAGCAGCAGCGCGTCCAAATCGCCCAATGTGATTCCCGTGCCGTCGAAGCCAACGCTGAAGGTTCCCGCTGGCTTTGTGGTGAGTGTGTTTGCTGAAGGGTTAGACCGTCCCCGCTGGCTGGCGTTAACGCCAACGGGTGATGTGTTGGTCACAGAAACTCGCCGCAACCGCATTCAGCTTTTGCGCGATGCGAATAGTGATGGTGTTGCTGAAGTCCAAAAAACCTTCGCTAGCGCCCAAAACGGCTTGAATATTCCCTTCGGCATGTCGTTTAGCAACGATGCCTTTTTCTTGGGGAACACTGCTGCCGTTTTGCGCTTTCCCTACACAAAAGGGCAGGAGCAGCTTTCTGGCACTGGCACCAAAATTACCGACTTGCCGGGTGGTGGCTACAACCAGCACTGGACACGCAATGTCGTCGTCTCGCCCGATCGCACCAAGCTGTATGTCTCGATCGGCTCACAGTCCAATGTCGACGAAGAACCTTTACCTCGCGCCTCAGTGCAAGTGATGAACTTGGACGGCTCCGATCGTCAAACCTTTGCGTCGGGTCTGCGAAACCCTGTGGGTCTGGCATTCCACCCAACAACCCGCGAACTCTACGTCACCGTCAATGAGCGTGATGGTTTAGGCGATGATTTGGTGCCTGACTACTTCACTCGTGTGCAGGCAGGGCAGTTTTACGGCTGGCCCTATGCCTACATCACGCCCGATCGCCTTGACCCCAACCATGTTCAAAACGGGCGCAGCGTGCGTCCCGATCTAGCGGCTCAAACACGTACGCCTGATGTTTTATTCCAGGCGCACTCGGCTGCTTTGGGCGTGCAGTTTTACAGCGGACCGACCTTTCCAGCCAAATATCGACATGGTGCGTTTGTCGCCTTTCGAGGCTCCTGGAACCGCGATCGGGGGACTGGTTACAAGATCGCGTTTGTGCCCTTTAAAGCCGATGGACGACCGCAAGGTTATTACGAAGACTTCCTGACTGGCTTCCTCGTTAATGCCTCTGGTCCTGATACGTGGGGTAGACCTGTGGGCTTGCTCACCCTCCCCGATGGCAGTTTGCTTGTCACTGAAGAAGCGAATGGTCGGATTTATCGGATTCAGTATCAGGGATGAGAGTGAGGGGGGGGGAAGTAGGGGAAGCGGAGGGAGTTTTGAGTTTTGAGTTTTCAGTTGGAAGAGAGGTGCAAGGAATAAGGAGCGTTTTGAGTGATTCTGCGTTCTCACTCCTACTTCACCTGCATCGAAAACGCATAGCGATACCCTCTGAAGTTGGACTCTAGCTGAATGGTGTAATTGCCAGCCTGCTCCAGTTGTCCGCTCCAGTTCGATCGCTGATCGTCTTTTTCATGTCCTAGCAAAAATGTACCGTCTGGAGCGATCACCATCGGAAAGGGACCGCGATCGCGGGTGATGGTCAACGTTTGTCCTTTGTTTACAAGAAAGAGATAGCGATGGAGACCTGTGCCAACAAAGCGATCGGCAACCTGCAATGTCGAGCGGTCGGCGTTCAGGTTAAGGCGTTCCACTTTTTGGTTGCAGCCATTAGTGGTTTGCTGCTTGGAAATCCAGCCTTTGAGCGGTGTTTTGATCTGGAGCCAGCCGTCTTGGTCATCGGCGATCGTCAATAGCGTGCCGTTCTTTAGTTGACCCACCACATTATTGCCTTCGACTGTTGGTGCCGAACGCACATTCAGCGGCGGCTTGGGGTCATTTACGATCGCCATCTTGACCACGCACGACTCCACCGTCCGGTTTGCTGTAGGCGATGAGTTAGGCGTTGCCTCAGGTGCTTGCTTTTGTGCTGTGGTGACTGGGGTAGAGGCAGAGGGTGATGGGCTAAGAGGAGACGGGCTGACTGGTGCTGCGATCGGTGCTGCACTGGTTGATGGGCTTGGCGGCTCTGTCACTGATGACTGGGAGCAGGCAACCGTCATTCCGGCAAGTACTGCCAATGAGATGGCCTTTGCTACAGTCAATACAGAGGCATTCAGTTTCATAGAGGTAGTTCCTGGAAAATCTCTCAATCGCTTCACAATGGCTACACAGCGCTTGAAGGTGGTAACGGAGGAAGCCAAATAACGTGTGCCGCTTTTCTAAGTGCAACAGTCTATCAAGCGGCGGTACTGTCACAACTTTGACCGAGATTGCAACAGGGTTGGCAGCGATCGCTTCGATGTGCAATCTATATTGATCATAGTCGTCATCCGAGGAACCAGAGATTGAGCGAACAGTCGATTGTCGAACAAGCGTGGGAAGCCCTCGAAAAATCCGTTATCTACTATCAGGGTCAACCAGTTGGTACGATCGCTGCCAGTGACCCCGACGTTGCGTCGCTGAACTACGATCAGTGCTTTGTACGTGACTTTATCTCGTCTGGGTTACTGTTTCTCATCAAGGGTAAACCTGCGATCGTGCGTAACTTTTTGGAAGCCACGCTCGAATTGCAGCCCAAAACTGGACAGCTTGATTGTTCTAAACCTAGCCGTGGCTTGATGCCTGCCAGCTTCAAAATTGCGTTGCTCAACGGCAAAGAATATCTTAAAGCAGACTTTGGCAATCACGCGATCGGTCGTGTCGCTCCTGCTGATGCCTGCCTGTGGTGGATTATTCTTCTGCGGGCGTATGTCATCTCGACCCAAGACTTTGAGCTAGTGCAGCGTGCCGATTTTCAGGAAGGCATTCGCGTCAGCCTGGAGCTGTGTCTGGTGACTCGCTTTGACATGTACCCTATGGTGTTGGTGCCTGATGGAGCCAGCATGATCGATCGACGCATGGGTCTTTACGGGCATCCGCTCGATATTCAATCGCTGTTTTATGCAGCGCTTCGAGCCAGCCTGGAACTGCTGGTGCCCAGCCCCGTTAACCAGCCCATGATCCAGGCGGTGTGCAACCGTCTACCCCTCTTGCTCAAGCAGCTCCGTGAGGATTACTGGCTTGACCCAGAACGCCTGAATGTTATCTACCGCTATCAAGTAGAAGAGTACGGCGAAGAAGCGCTCAACCAGTTCAACATTTACTCCGACTCCATTCCGTTTTATCGTCTGGCAAAATGGATACCGGAAGCGGGTGGCTACCTGGCAGGTAATTTAGGTCCCTCGCAGCTAGACTGTCGCTTCTTTTCACTGGGTAATTTGATGGCGATCATCGCGTCACTGACCACAGAATTACAGTCCCATAAGATCTTAAACCTGATTGAACTGCGCTGGAGCGACTTGATTAGCCACATGCCGATGAAGCTCTGCTATCCGGCATTAGAAGACAACGACTGGCGCACGATTACCGGAGCCGATCCTAAAAATCGTCCCTGGTCGTACCACAATGGTGGGAGTTGGCCCGTCTTGCTGTGGATGCTAGTAGCAGCGGCGAAAAAGATGGGTCGCGGTGAACTGGCACACCACGCGATCGCCATTGCCGAGCGTCGTTTAGTACAAGATCAGTGGCCCGAATATTACGATGGACCCGATGGACGTTTGATTGGAAAAGAATCCCGCAAATATCAAACCTGGACGATCACTGGCTATTTGCTAGCCAAAGAAATCATTGCGAATCCTGACCATCTCAAGCTCATGACGTTCGATTGGGATACCGGATCGCACTGTGGAAATCCGCTCGCACCTGTCGATTTAAACAGAGGTTTGTGAGCAATCTGAATTGGGTTTGAAGGTGGCGATCGCCCACCCTCGCTAGAGTACTAGACTTAAACCTTCCGTATTCAGAAATACAAATTACCCTCTCTAGCACCCATACGCTTGCAAAGAGTCCGCCCAGCAAGCGAGTAGAAACCACATGCAAACGCACTATCCTGTCGTCATTGTCGGCGGTGGTCAAGCGGGGCTATCGATGAGCTACTGCCTGAAAGCACGAGGCATTGACCACATCGTTTTTGAGAAAAACAAGATTGGTTACTCATGGCAAGCCAAGCGATGGGATTCGTTTTGCCTGGTGACACCCAACTGGCAGTGCAAACTTCCTGGCTTCCACTATCCCGGTGATGACCCACATGGATTCATGCAGCGGGATGAAATTGTGCAGTATATCGAAGCATACGCTGCGTCCTTTGATCCGCCTCTCAAGGAAGGTGTTGCGGTCTCAAAGGTGCGTCGCAATGAGGCTGAGGGGATGTTTGAAGTGTCTACCACGATCGGCGACTACACAGCCGAGCAGGTGATCATTGCGGTGGGCGGCTATCACATCCCCAAACTGCCTACCATTTCAGAGCGACTCCCTGAACCGATTGTCCAGTTACATTCCTCTGCATACCGCAATCCAGAGTCCTTGCCTGACAAAGCGGTGCTGGTCGTTGGCACAGGACAGTCGGGCTGTCAGATTGCTGAAGATCTCCATTTGGCAGGCAAGCAGGTGCATCTGTGCGTGGGCAGTGCGCCCCGATCGCCCCGTCGCTATCGTGGCAAAGATGTGGTAGCTTGGCTGGATGAAATGGGGTATTACGATCTGTCGATCGACGAACATCCCCAAAAAGAGAAAGCCCGCACGAATACCAACCATTACGTCACGGGTCGCGGTGGCGGGCGGGAAATCGATTTACGTCAGTTTGCGCTAGAGGGAATGCAACTGCATGGCAGGCTAAACACCATTAGCGATGGCAAACTCAAATTTGCCGACAACCTGAAGCAAAACCTCGATCAAGCCGATGCCGTTGCCGAGAACATCAAAAAAGGTATCGACAGCTTCATCGAGAAAAATCACATTCAGGCACCCGCAGAACCGCCCTACCAACCTGCTTGGGAGCCAGAACAAGCCTTGCTAGCTCTCGACCTTGAGCAAGCAAACATTGGAGCCGTTGTGTGGTCTACCGGCTATCATTCAGACTTTAGCTGGATCGAGATTCCCGTCTTCGATGGCAAAGGCTACCCTGGGCACGATCGCGGCGTTACAGGCATACCAGGCTTCTATTTTCTGGGCTTACCCTGGCTGTATACCTGGGGTTCCGGCAGATTTTCCGGCGTGGCACGGGATGCGAATTATCTTGCGGACACGATCGTCATGCGAAAAAAAGTCTCCCAGCGAAACGACTGGAGCACCATCAACGAATTTCTGCTTGGCTCGTAACACGTCACGATCGCTCTTAGACCTCCGAGGTCTGGCACAAGGCGAACTTACTGTTGTCCAAACGCCAGCACTTGGGCAGCACTCAGCGTAAAACCAGGAACGATCGTGGATGCCAGTGGAGTGTTGCCTGTATAAAGCGTGTCTTCGTACTGCCCATTCACCCATAGGCACAGCGTCACTTGCTGCTGTTCGGGGTCAATAATCCAATATTCTGCAATCTCTCGTGCGGCGTATTCTGTGCGTTTGTAGCGGTAGTCTCGATCGCGGTTCCGCTGTCCAAGCGACACGATCTCAACCACAATGGCAGGCGGCGGCATCTCCCGTGTTAAAGTTGCGCGCCTTGCTCCTGCTAAGGCTATTTGTGATTCTTCCGTGTGCACGAGGAGATCTGGCAACCGACACCTTGCCCGTCGTCCAGTGACTTCAACCTCTGTTCCCACAGCAATCAGTGCAATTGGCAGATGTTTTGCCAACTCAAATAAGAGATATTTAGCAATGGTTAAGTTGACCTGGCTTTCAGGCGGCATTTCTACTAACGCTCCATCCACCAATTCATAGCGTGTGTCGGTGCCATCGTCATAGGCAAGGTACTCCGCCATCGTCATCAACTTGGGAGCACTGGGTGCAGTTTGAGTCATGGTGAGGAAGCTCTAGGAGCGCTACCGTAGGCTATCAGGACGGAAAACTGGATGGGTCAATCTTAGCAAATCTCTCATTGTGACGGTTCAGACCGCCGAGGTTTTGAAAACCTCGGCGGTCTTGGGGCGCGAAAAACCCTACCCCTCGCGACCGATCGCGCCTTAAGTGGATTTGGTGTCAGTCTGGAATTTTTTGATGATGGCGCAAAGCTCATCGGTGGTCACGTCATCTTGGTCAGATTTGGAGTAGAGGCGGAGTAGGACAACGGTATCTGAGGTGAGGCTTTGGTAGATGACGCGGTAGCCACTGCGCTTGCCTTTGCGAATGTCGCTGTTTTTAACGCGAACTTTGTAAACGATGTAGTCTGCGAAGCCAGGGATGCGATCGCCGAGCAGGTCGCCGTTTCGCAGTTGTGCGATCAGGGGTTGCAGGTCAAATTCGATGCTGCGATAGCGTTTTTTGAGGGCGCGGGCTTCACGTTTGAATTCGGCGGTGGTGAAAACTTGAGTGAATGGGGGTTCAGGCATCGCTGTCGTCGTCCCACAGGGTTTCGACGGGGCTGATGCGCCCTGCTTTTACGTCTTCGAGAGCGCGGTAGAGTCCGGCGAGAACTTCTGCTTTGGGGGTATCGTCTGGGTCGGGGGCTACGATTTGCTCAAGGGCTTGGAGGATAAAGGTTTCGAGGGGAAGGTTGAGTTGGGTGGCTTGCTCGGTGAGGCTGGCTTGGAGGGCTTGGGGAAGGTCGATCGTGATTTGCATAACTAGGCTCCGTGATTCGATTCTTCGCTGAGTTTATGAGTCCAGGATAGCCAGCCACGATCGCGCAGGTGCTGTACGTCTTGTTCAAAGTCTTCCACGTCGTAGTGAACACAGATGCCACGATCGGCGATGAGTCTTTGGAAGTCCATCAGATCCATACCAGCGATTTTACTGGCGCGGCTAAGGGTAATGCGTTCTTGCTGAAAGAGGGCGATGGCGATTTCGCGCAGCCAGTCGCTCTGGTTGAAGGTGTCGGTTTGGGCGAGGTTGTCGGGAAGATCGATCGTGATTTGCATGGTGATTCCCTGGCGCTATGGGTTTATTTTAAGGTCTGGTGGGTGGCGCTGGGTGCGAGGACGATCGCCATGAAGGTACCGCCCAGCATTGGAAGCGTTGAGACCGCCGAGGTTTTGAAAACCTCGGCGGTCTTGGGAAATGCAGGAGGTTTTCCGCCAAGGGCTTGGGCTTACAGCAAACCGATGAACTCATCAACGGTTAAGCTAACCTGGCGAATGATGGAGCGTAATGTGCCTTTCGCTAGCTCTCGGTGATTGGGTACAGTCACCTGTGCGGCAGGCTCATCGCGCACTAACGTGATATGGCTACCCCGCTGCCGATAAACCACAAACCCAAGTTTTTCCAACGCCTTAATGCACTCTGCTCCCGAAACAGCAGGCAATTTACTCATACGAGAACCACTTCAACGTTGTCTTCAGGGACTGGCTCTCCTCGCTCCTGTAAGACTTCGATATGGAGATCAATGGCTTCCTTAATGTTTTCTAAGGCTTCCTCGCGAGTTTTCCCTTGACTCAGGCATCCCGGCAAACTGGGAACTTCGACCACAAAGTAACCATCTTCATCTTGAAACAGAAGCACTTTACGAGCATTTAGATTTCGATTCGCTACTACCATGACTGCTTACCTGGTGCTTTTGGTAAATTGCTGAGTGGTTCCCTGCGCTATGAGTCTATTTTAAGGTTTAGGTGGGTGGCGCTGGGTGTCAAGCCGATCGCCCTGAATCGTACCGCTCAGCATTGGAAGCGTTGAGACCTCGGAGGTTTCCAAAACCTCCGAGGTTTTGGAAATGCAAGGGATTTTCCCTCCACCTCATTGCTAACTGCCAAGCCGATCGAGATTACGCTGTGTCATCGCTGCACCATATTCATCGCCAAATGCGACAAAGATTTCCAGTGCTTGCTGTAAACAGGTTCTCGCCTCTGCCAGGTTGCCCTCCGCCTCTGCCAGTAACCCTAGCTGACCATAGGTGCTGGCTTGGGAGTAGCGATCGTTGAACTCGATTTTGAGTTGCAACGCCTGCTGGTAGTGGCGACGTGCATCTTCAAACTCGCGCAACTCCTGCGCCACGCTGCCTAATTGGTGGTAGGTGCGGGCTTGGGAGTAGCGATCGTTGAACTCGATTTTGAGTTGCAACGCCTGCTGGTAGTGGCGACGTGCGTCTTCAAACTCACGCAACGCCGCCGCCACCATGCCTAATTGGTGGTAGGTGCTGGCTTGGGAGTGGCGATCGTTGAACTCGATTTTGAGTTGCAACGCCTGCTGGTAGTAGCGACGTGCGTCTTCAAACTCGCGCAACTCCGCCGCCACGATGCCTAATTGGTGGTAGGTGCGGGCTTGGGAGTAGCGATCGTTGAACTCGATGTAGAGTTGCAACGCCTGCTGGTAGTGGCGACGGGCATCTTCAAACTCGCGCAACTCCTCCGCCACGCTGCCTAAGTTGTGGTAAGTGCTGGCTTGGGAGTAGCGATCGTTGAACTCGATGTCGATTTGCAACGCCTGCTGGTAGTGGTGACGGGCATCTTCAAACTCGCGCAACTCCGCCGCCACGATGCCTAAGTTGTGGTAGGTGCGGGCTTGGGAGTAGCGATCGTTGAACTCGATGTAGATTTGCAACGCCTGCTGGTAGTGGCGACGTGCGTCTTCAAACTCACGCAACTCCTCCGCCACGCTGCCTAAGTGGTGGTAGGTGCTGGCTTGGCTGTAGCGATCGTTGAACTCGATTTTGAGTTGCAACGCCTGCTGGTAGTGGTGACGCGCCTCTTCAAACTCGCGCAACTTCTGCGCCACTATGCCTAACTGGTGGTAGGTGCAGGCAGTTGCTAACTGTTTCTGCTGAATGGGGAGAGCCTCTAAATTTTGCAGGGTTTCCAGCAGCTTCAAATAGGTTGCTCTAGCGGATGGATAGGCTTGCGTCTTTAAGTAACCGTTACCGAGTTTCAGGTAAGCATCTGCCAGCTCATATCCAATTTCACTCGTGATCAATTCGAGCGAATACGCTTCCAGTGTTTGACAAACCAGTTCGGATAAATTAAGACATTTCGGAATATCACCAATCAAATTGAGATACGTATCCAGGCATGGGTAAATGCTGATGCTTTCTTGCTTCTCCAGGCAAAGCTGCAAAGCCTTGTAGAGATTCTCATATTCCCACTGGCAGAAGTCGATTCCTAGCTGTCGCTCCTGTGACTCTTTCGAGTCCATCCATTGCTGGTAGTAGCCTGCCAACCCGCGATAGTGGTGCTTAAACCCCTCATAGAGCGCCTCGCGGGTCAACTCATCCAGTTGGTTCAGCTTTGTTTTCAGGAAATAGGGAAACACAGGCTGAATCGTCAGCAGGTGTGGGTTACTTGCGTCTATTGGCGACAGCAAGCCCCAGTCGATGGCTTCCTGAATCGCGCGATCAAACTCCTCAAACGGATAAGCTTGAAAGGGTGCCAATGGCTTTAGCTGTTCGGCATACTGCGGTAAAAGTGAACGAACCAGAAACCCACTAAAGGGCGCTAAACACACCAGCAGCTTTTGGGCATCGGCAGACAGGTTGCTGTGAGAATACTCCACACACTTCAAAATACTCGCCGTCTTCTCCCCACTGCCCGAATCCAGCTTCACATCTGCCGCATCCAGCCCCGCCAAAATCTCCTTTGCGCTCTGCTGCCGCAGGTTCCCCAGCACCACCTCCATCGCCAGCGGATACCCCGCCAGCAGCTTCATCAGCGTGCGAAAGTCCTCGCTCTGCCGAATCTTGTCGATCTTGCGTTCATTCGCCACCCCGTTGGTTTGGATCTGACGTGCCAAAATTTGCTCTGCCAGTGCCGTGCGCGATTCCTCATCCAGTCCCCGCAGTTCATACACCGCCCCCCTCAGCGCCCCTTCCAGCCACGGCTCCCGACTCCGAGAACCCAGCACCACCTTCGTCTTGCCGCCCACCAACCGCTGCAAAAAGTCCCGCAGCTTCCCCTGCTCCTCCGCGTTCAGCGTGTTCTGAATCGCCAACTGCTGCCCCGTCACCGACTCCAGGTTATCCAGCATCAGCACAAAGGGACGCGCATTCAGGACATCGATCAAATCTTCCACCTGAGCGTCAAACGGTGTGGAGTACAAAAAGCTCGACTGCTCATGCCCCTGATACACCTGCTTGCCAAGCTCAAACACGATTTGCTGAAGCGTCCAAGCTTTCTCGTCATAGCCAAAATAAAAGCTCTGCTCTACAAAACTCGTCGTCTGCCACCATTCCCGCAAATACCGCAGCAGCGTTGTTTTGCCCGTGCCGCCCATGCCCTGCACCAGCAGCACATTTCGCCGCAGCAGCGATCGCTCCAGCTTCAAAATCTCCAGGTCTCGCCCCACAAACCCATAGGTCGGCTGCTGAAAGCGAAATTTCTTGCTCTTGGCAAGGTTAAACTCAACCTTCTCTTCTGGCGTAAACTCTCGCAGCCCCAAATTCACCTGCCCGCGCCGATACACCACAGGCAGCAGCCAGTCCTCCAGGCGAATGGTCTGGTTAAAGTACGCCCTGCGCTCTTTGCGATCGTGCAGCGCCTTCCGTCCCAACCGGATCGCCTCATCCAGCGGCTTGCCTGCAAACAGTTGCTTATACAGCGTCTCCATCAAAAGCGTCGCTGCCGTCACCGTCACGGAATAGCCCATCGCCAGCACCGTCTGCATCCCCGCTGCCATCAACGCCGCACCCAGACTCGTCTCGCGCTCATCCCCCCGAATCTGCTTTGCCGACTGACACGCATTGAGAATGCACACGGGCACTTGCTTCCCGGTCAGCCGCTTCGCCAACTCTGCCGCCTCGCGTAAATCTGACTGTCTTGGAATCCCGCTCTCAAAGGACAGCAATGCTTTCAAGCCTTCAAACGGTTGCAGCTCGTCGCCAAACTGTCTAAATGTAAGGCGATTAATAGACGTTGACTTCTGCTCCTTCTCGCGTAACTCTTCCACATCCTTGTAGCGCATCACCGCCCCGTGCATATCCAGGTGGACGATGTGATAAAACCCGGCACCTTTTTCGTCTAAATGCTGGGTCAACGCCTCAAACGTAGCAGGACGCAGCAGATCGACCTGCACCCGCAGTTGGCTTTGCTGGATCAGCTCCATCAGCGGACGGGAAATCGTGCGATGGTTGACATCGTGTTCTTCCCCTGGTCGTGCCGTCACCACCAGCAGCCGAATCACTGGAGCAGGTGCCACCGTTGCCTTGACCGCCGTGGCTTTCACCCGCTTTCGCACCATGACGCAATCCACCGCCAGCGATCGGGGCATCTGGGGGTCGTGCAATGCCTCCCAGTGCAGCGCCTGAAACTCGGTACTGTCGCCGCTAATCTCAATTTGGGTTAGCGACTCCCGCTGGGCTTTGTACTCGCTGTAGGCATCCACATCCCGTTTGAACACCTGCTCAAACAACGCCTCCCCATACGATCGCACACTGTCTCGCGCCCGTTCTGCCCGCGCTGTCTGGGTGAGAGGAAACACCAGCCATTGCTCAAAATACCATTCCAGCTCTGCCTCTTGCTCTGGCGGAAACGGATTCTCCACGGCGATCGGGTACTCCGTCCCACCGTCAAAACTTACGATCGCCTTAAACCCGGTTTCCGTCTTTTGCTGCTCGCGAATGCTAATGATAGACATGGGCAGAATTTTTTTGGGAGGGAGGCAGGTTTCAAAGACTACATTATTCTTCCCTACAGTTCCAGAACAATCAGGAACAGAGTGAACTCAAATGGTAAAAGACCGCTTCCACAGCGTTGTTAAAACCGCTTTAGAAAAAGAAGGTTGGAAGATTACAGATGACCCTTACGAAATCAATGTCGATGATGTCGATTTTGAGATTGACTTAGCGGCAGAAGAACTTTTAGCCGCAGAGCGAGAGGGGCGCAAAATCGCCGTGGAGGTAAAAAGCTTTATCAGCCCCTCCAACGTCTCAGAATTTCATACAGCACTGGGGCAATTTCTCAATTATCGAGATGCACTGAACCAGGTCGAACCGAATCGCCAACTTTATCTTGCGGTACGTGAGCCAATTTATACCAGTTTCTTTCGGCGACGCTTTATTGTGGCGGCGGTAGAACGTTACCAACTCAAGTTGGTGCTTTATGATGTGCAACAGGAGGTGATTACCCAATGGCTGTAGAAGCGTATCGGCAGTACATTCAGCAGATCCTTTCCGAGCGACGATCGCGTTCGTCAAAACCCCAAAATGCTCAGGAGTACGAAGTTCAGACTCTTTTTGATACCGAACACGATCATTATCAACTGCTGTATGTCGGCTGGCGAGGCGTTCGACGACACTTTGGCTGCCTTCTGCATCTCGATATCAAGGACGGCAAAATTTGGATTCAGCACGATGGTACTGAGGAAGGCATTGCCAATCGTCTAGTGGCATTGGGCGTGCCAAAACAAGATATCATCCTGGCATTTCATGAACCTGAAGTGCGCCAGTTTACAGATTTCGGCACCAGTGAAGTCGCAACCTCAAACGTACGTTAGGAACAAGAATTTAATCACCTCGGCGTTTTCCGTAGGGGCGCACGGCTGTGCGCCCCTACCTACGAACAATTTGTCGGTTTTATTTAATCCACGATCCTTAGTTAGAAACATTAGTTAGAAACATTGGCACCATTACAAAAAGCGGAGCAACGCCAGATGCAACTGAGCGAAACTGAACTCTTGCAGGTACAGCAAGCCTTACGCGACTATGCACCCTCTCAGCCCGCGATCGCCACCCTGGTCGATCAAGATGGGGATCTGGATGCCAGCCTGGAACTGCTGTTGCGATCGCAGCAGGGAACCGCCACCTTTGGGCAGACATCCCTCAAGCAAGTCACCCTGGACGTTTTGCGCGAGCAGCTCTGCGGCAATGAAGGCTTCCGGCAAAAGCTGAAAGACTACATGAAAAATAAAGAGAGCACCCCGCTGCTCACAGGGTTAATTATCTATCTAGCCAGTCAGGTCGTCCTGCCCTTTCCCATCGATCCGGCTTTAGCAACCTTAGCCGTGCTATATATCTCTAAGCTTTCCCTGGAAATCTTTTGCCGCTATACAGAGCCTTCAAAGGATGCCTGAAGCGATCGCTGCCCATCCTCAGCTTAGATCCCCGGCTTCTGGCAAAAACGCAGCGCCGTACCGCTTCTTTTCCATAGCCCAGCAGGGTGGGCATTGCCCACTCTACGACTGTAGGGATAGGGCGACTGAGTGGAGGCTGGAATTGAGGCGATCGCTCTAAACTTCATAGTGATATTTGCAAGCAATGACGCTTCACTCCAATGCTTCCAGATTGACTTCAATCAGGTTCGATCGCTGCTTAACATGTTCAACCGCTTGCAGCAGCCGAGCGCGATTTGGCTCAGAAGCCATGAGATAAGCTGTTTCATCCACACCATAAACGATGATCTCGATCTCCTGATCCCTAAAGGTTGCCTTTAACCCTGCTAAAAAATTTTCGTCGAGTTCATTGGCGTTCAAGCGGTAAACAGTTTGCATGGCTTTTTTTGCCGTCAGTGAAAATCCTAAGTTTGCTCATTCAATGTTAGACGCTTTCTAAAGACTGCGCCCTCGTTTTGTATGTATTTATGCTCAGAGGCTGCGAAGGCTATTAGGAACATCCTACCGCTACTACTCCGCTAACCAGCTAAACAACTCTCCAACAGTCAACTGAAGATCAGCGGCAAACGACGGCATCGGTAAAAGCTGCTCTGCAAGATCAAAAAGTCGCATTGTGCGATCGCTAAAGTAAACAAACACGACTTCTTCTTCTGGATCAAGCAACCAACCCATGTGAGTTCCATGCTCAAGACAGTGCAGGATGTTTCGGATCACTTTGGTGGGACTCTGGTCAGGAAAAAGAATCTCGATCGTCCAATCAGGCGCAATCTCAAACGAGTTCGCAACCTGACCGTTTTCGTCGCGAGGAATTCGCTCCTAGGCAAAGACAGCAATATCTGGAACGATTGAGCGTCCCCCACAGGTGCAGCGTAGCTCAGGAAAAGCGCGGGCAATCTTTTGATCCCGCAAGGGACGGTCAACTGCAAAGGTTAGCTCTCGCTGAACAATACTATGTTTTCCCTGCGGCATTGGTTTCTGAATGATTTGACCATTGATGTATTCACTGGTAGGTTTGGTTTCGGGTAGCTTCAGAAACTCTTCTAGCGTTAGGGACTTAGCGGGGGTTTGAACCATGAGCCTCACCTCCAAGGACTTGGAACTCTAACCTATCATCTCCGTTAAGGTCGCGATCGCCCCTTCCAGAGACCGCCTTGAGCAATTGAGAGCGTCAATCGCCTCATCAAGAAAACGAATCAACCGATCAAGCGAGCAAATTGCCTCCTCAAGCAAGCAAATCGACTCGTTGAGCAAGTGAATTGACCCATCGATCGCACGAATCGACCCGTCAAGATAAAGAAATGGTAAATCCCGTGCCTCGATCGGCTGCTGTTGCTGGCATTTGTTTGAAGAGTCCTTAAAGCCTATCCCTCGTTGATACAGCCAGGGTTGCGATCGGGCATCTTCACCTTGTCCAGCTCAATCGTCAGGGAATCGAACCATGTTCACGCAAAACACCAATAACCGCCTCAGTCCCAGTATTCTGAATGCAGACCAGGACATCTTCCAGGGCTTGCAGACCATCACTGGCTATACCCCTCATCGCCAGGAAGCCTCTCTCCCTCAGATCGAACAAGCCCAGGCTGAAATGCTGAAATTTCAACAGCTCGAAGCCCAACTCAAGGCTCAATACCGTGCGGCTCTAGATGCAGCCCGCCTTGCCGAGTGGGCGTTCCATAACACTATCCTGGAAGCCAAAACCGCTGTGATTGCCCAATTTGGAGCCGACAGCAGCGCAGCCCAAACCGTTGGACGCAAGAAAAAGTCTGCCTACAAGCGCCCCGTGCGTCAGAAGAAAGCCGCGTAGGCAGCAAGTGGCTTAGAAATATACAAAAAAGTTGCTCAGCGCAACGCTTGGAGCACCATCAGCCCGTTTCTATTGGCTCACAGCGACTCGCGCTTTCACGTAGACCGCCAATTGCTTCAAGCAATCGGCGGTCTGGTCTACTATTCAACGCTTAGTTCGTATTAGTACTGTTTGTGTGATATATTACAGACGTGAGTACTATAGCCATAGGCATGTTGGTTAGGACGGGGCGCAGGGGCTTCGGCGTGAGCGCTCAGTCGAACGGTGGAACCCCCTTCGGCTTGAGCGCTCAGGTCGAAAGCTGGCTTGGGGGCAACGCCCCCACATCCCCTTTGACCCCATGTCCTAAACTCTCTGGCGACAGCTATAAGTAATGAACACAACAGATTTGTAAGGCGCGATTTTAGAGGTGGCAACGTGACGCAAGCAGACGTTCAAGACAAAGCAGCATTACAGGCAGCGACACGGCAAGCCGCGAAAGCACCCTTCCTGCCAGTGATGCGAGAGCTTGCTCGGACGTTTCAAGCGTTCAGCGCCTACGACGAAGACCACATCCGGCAGTTGAACTTAACTGCGCCTCAGTTTGATGTGGTTTGCACGCTAGGCAACACGGCTGGGATGACAATGGGGCAACTTGCCGAAAAAACGCTGGTGACAAAAGGAACGCTGACGGGCATTATCGATCGCCTGGAGCTTAAAGGGCTGGTGCGCCGCGAAGTTCCACCCGAAAACCGCCGCTGCTTCATGATTGTGCTGACCACTGAGGGCGAGCGCGTGTTTGAGGAAGTCTTTCCAGCGCATATTGCTTACCTCAAGGAACGCTTTAGCCAGCTTAACGAGCAAGAGTTGGAAGACATTGAACTGGCGCTCAAGAAGCTGCGGCAACTGTTTTCGTGATCTGGGTTTTAGGAAATAAGGGCTAGCGGGTTGGAGCGATCGCTTGCATAAGCGACTCGACATACTACACTTGTATTACGAGCTGTCCACTTTTGAAGGAGTCCCGTAATGCATACACTCACCCGCACCGCCACCACTGACATGGAAGTCACCAGCATTCGACTGGAGCGGGAGTTAAAAGAAAAACTCAAAGAACTCTCTGGCAATCAAGGCTATCAGGCACTCATCCGCGATGTCCTGTGGCAATACGTGCAGCAAAAATCGGGAGACTACACGCCTCAAGCTCTCCCCGAAATCCGCGTCACCGTCCCTGCAACAGCCCGTCAAGAAGAACGCTGTATGCTCACAGGCAAAATCATCCAGCCCAACGAACCGATGCTTTTGGGGCTAACCAACACCGGGGGGATGGTTCCCCTGAGCACCAGCAGTGTAGTACAGGGTGTTTGACGATGAGAACCGATCAGATTTGGCAAAACCGCACCGTAGCGGAGAATTTTTTGACGGGCGTGCGCGGTGCAATTCCGTTCGCAACGGAGCAAATCAACATTGCCCTGCGTGTCCTTGACCAATTGTCGATTCCCATTCAGCATATTGCCGATTTGGGCTGTGGCGATGGCGCGATCGCCCATGCCATCCTCACCCACTACCCAGATGCGCACGTCACCGCGATCGACTTTTCGGAGCCGATGCTGGAGCAGGCAGCGCAACGGTTGCAACCCTTTGGCGATCGGGCAACTCTGATGCAGGCAGACCTGTACACCTCTGACTGGCAAGCAAGTTTGGACAAACAGGCAGTGGGGACGTTCGACGCAGTATTGTCAGGCTACTGCATTCATCACTTACCCGACGATCGCAAGCAAGCTCTGTATCGCGAAATCTTTCACCGATTGCGATCGGGCGGCTGTTTTCTCAATATCGAACATGTTGCCTCTGCGTCGCCGTGGATCGAAGCGCTGTTCAACGATACGCTAGTTGATTCGATTTACCAGTGGCACCAGACTCAAGGCGATCGTCGATCGCGCGACGAGATTGGGCAAACGTTTGTTTACCGCGAGGACAAAAAGGCAAATATCCTTGCGCCAGTTGAAGTGCAATGTGAGTGGCTACGAGCGATCGGCTTTCAACAGGTGGACTGTTTTTTTAAGTTTTTTGAATTAGCAGTCTTTGGCGGGATGCGTTAACCGGAATCGTGCGATCGCCGTTGTAGAAATGGATAGAAATACTTCTACTAAAAAATAGACTGGTGCGACAGGGTGACAAGCCCCACTCTCGCAGCAGTCTATGCTCTACAACCCAAGGTTCATCCTATGCCCTCAGATCAAAAATCATCTGGTTCAAACCGTGCGCCATCTGGTTCAAACCGTGCGCCTGCCACTGCGACACCTGCTACCGGAGCAACTCAAAAGCCGCCGACCCCAGTTCAGCCGACCCCGGTGACCTCAGCGCCAGCCGCCAGTCCCGCAACGACTTCAAGTGTGCCGCTAAGAGAGCCAAACGCGATCGACATCAGCCGCTTTAACGCGTTGACTGGCGACTGGAAAGGGCAACCCGTCGAAGATTTGAAGCGTCTGTTTACCAAGCAAGTTATTCTCGATGACACCACTACAATCAACGTAGAAACGATCGCAGTCCCTGGTTACATCGGCATCGCGGATGCGGTCAGTGTCACCGATGCAGCCGGTCATACGGTTTCGGGTCACGCTGATGTTGCCAAGTTTCTAGCAAGAGACGGGTTGCTAGTTTGCACTTACCAGTGGCACAAAGAGCGCTACGGTATCCCGATCGACACGCGTCGTCCTCTGACTCCAGAGTTATTTCAAGAAGCATTTATTAAAAATGAGGGGCATCACGCAGGTGCGATCGTACCGACTCAGAGAGCGGCTCAAGCTGGGCAGACGATCGATTCCTTTGGCACCTTTAACGAACCTAATGATTACCACCGTGGCATGTATGGGAGGGATGGCTACGTTGCGGTAGCTCAGCGCCTTGTCTTTCCATCGTTTGTCACACCAGCACAGGCACGCGGCTATACCAACTCCATCATCAACTGGATGGCATTGCTCAACCCCTTTGCACAATTTCCTAAAGACTATAACGGGGGCGATCCAACTCGCGTGTCCGATCGCGCAACCTTGAGAGAATTTCTGAAAAACGGGCTGCTTGCCTGTGTCGGTGATCCTCGCGCACTGAGCTTTTTCAACGATCCGGCTAACAAAACTTACTGCGCCGAGTTTATTTACATCAGCCTGAACACGCCAGTTTACCCCTTTAATCTAAAAACCATCACGAACCTGTTAGATGGCGACAGCTTCAAAGCAAAGCAGGTCATGCATCTGAAAGAGCTGCAAAACAGCAAGCAGGCAAACCTGCTGAGTGAGAAGACCGGCAACCCAGAGTTCAAAGCCTTCAACCTTTTGATGCCGCCTGTACCGGAGGATCTGCCGCCTCTTGATGTCCTGATGGCGCAGAATGGACAGACGATCGCGCCCAACAGCCTTCCTCTGCCGCCATTCAAGATCTCGCAGGTCATCCGTCGCGCCTTCCGTACCCTGCTACCGCGCGAGAAGTTTGGCGACGCGAAGCTGGTGGATGCGCAGGCACGACTGTTTAAGTTTATGAAACCCGCGCTGATTCAACAGTTAGGGCTGAATGACTTACCGTCGAGCGATCCAAAAGTCATCAGCGTGGGTCAGTTTGTGGATCAAGTCAGCGAGCAGCTTGACCAATCCTATAGCTCGTTTACAGAGTTTGATGCGATGGTCGATGGCATCATGCAGAAAGCGGATGAAATGCTGGTTGGTGCAGGCGATCGCGTATATTTCGTTCCACCCCGCATCTACGTCGATCTCGGACAAAATGACGGTGACGACAATTTGCCTCAAGGGTGGGGCTTTAAGCTAGAGACGATCGGTGCTCTCGTCGCTCGTAGCGTCATCCGAGGGTAATCCGTCAAGACGTTTTGGCGATCGATGAACGAAGGGACAAGGAAGATCAACGCTTCCCTGTCCCTTTTGTTTGAGGTTCCAGCAACGGCTAGCGTCTACTTCTACGAACAAGAATTTAATCACCTCGGCGTTTTCCGTAGGGGCGCACGGCTGTGCGCCCTACCTACGAACAATTTGTCGGTTCTATTTAATCCACGATCCTTAGGAACAAGAATTTAATCACCTCGGCGTTTTCCGTAGGGGCGCACGGCTGTGCGCCCCTACCTACGAACAATTTGTCGGTTCTATTTAATCCACGATCCTTAGCGGAAAATGAACAGACAGAGATGGGCATGACATCGAGCCGTGAAAAATGTGCGGAAAGCCCTACTAATGCTGCCAAACACCCCAGGCGCGGGCACTTTAAACGACGGTTTTCCTCCACGATCGCAGCCCCCAACCACAGCGCCTTTTCACTACGATCGTAGTAGTCAAGCGCTGGGGGTGTCTGATGCAAATTGGTCGGTTCTTTTCCTTACAGCAGGGTCGAGTCGGGCAATACTTAGCGCCCAGAGTGCTAGTTGTGCGATCGCCCTTTCGAGCGTTTGCACCAACCGTTTGCTATCTCGGTTTTGACTACCTCAAGCAAGCGCAGACGTTTGCTCAAACCCTAGCCAGGATGGGTGCTAGTTTTCACATTCGTCGCAGTCGTGTCATGCCGCAAGACTACGAAATCCGGCTGCGTGGTCATAGCGACCTTGCGCGTACCTTGGCGTATTGGGAGCGGCAGGGCGAACGGCGGGTAATGCCTGGAGGGGGACAAACGCTCGTCCAGTCTAGGCTTAAGAAAGACGCGATCGCAGCTTGAAGCGACAGTTGAAACCGAGGTGTAGATCGGCTAAAATAGTATACATGTACTATTTAGGTTCTTGCCTCCATGACTAAGCACTACATCCTCAACCTTGCTCCTGATGCTAAATACGATTGGGATCGCCGCACGCTCCGTGACCCCATCACGGCTGACCACCCAGCCTTAGCAGACTTAGTTGCCCAAGCAGTAGGGGACGCGCCGGGTTCATACCTGGTTGCCGTCAAGATTGAAGTCAAGGTATTGGAGCAGGTTGATGCCGCACCTTCCCAGCAAGCGATCGCTCCAGCGATGCCCGCTCGTGTTCAACTGGCGGAACTGGTTGCCTGAGCCGTTGTGGGGGTGTGAAAGGAAAGTCTGATAGAAGCGTGTATGTGTCTAACGGTGTTGAGGCGTAGCTAGCGCGGACGGTTAGCAACGTTAGTTGTTATTTATGGCTTTTCGAGGGTTATTTTATGAAACTTAGTCTCAGTCAGTATCCCAGCGCGATCGCGCAGGCGGCTCAAGCCGTTAACGAGTTTGAATATCAGATTGCCGAGGTTCGTCAGCACCTTGCTCGGCTGGAAGGCAATGCCGAAATGGTTGTCGCCTTTGAAACCGCACTCAAGAACGATAACCAGCGCAAAGCACGTCGCTTTGAAGTGCTCCAGGTGAATCAGGAATATCAACGCGCATTGGATGCCCTCAACCGCATTTCTACTGAGAAAGCCAATGCCCTGGCACGGCTGGAGCACTTACGCAACGAGTTCAGCGTTGCCAAGCTAGAAACCCGTCTCACGATCGCCCAAAAGTTAACTGGCTTGGAATCGAGAGAACTGGTTGGGCTGTAGCATGGGCTGACCAATCGGTTGCAGGGTAAAGACTACAAGACGGCAAAATGTTACGATCGGGTCTCCGTCGTAACCTTGCTGCTGTATGACCATTACTGTGACACCGGAAGAAATCGAGCAATTTCGGGCCGATTTGGCAGATTATCCCGATGCTCTGGCAGCACTGAACGAAATTGAGGACTGCGAAGGCGATTTGGAAGATGCCTCGATCGCGCTGGCAATTCAGGTTGGGCAGGAACCGGATACCAACGATCGCTGGATTGAAGGCGTGGCAAAGCAGTGGCGACACATTCTCTGTCGGGCAGACCTGAAAGAAAGCCTGGAAGACGGTTTGACAGCCAATTTGCTGTTGGCACTGACCGAACACACTATGCTGCCGCTTAAGCTGGCAACTCCTGTCGCAATCTTTGTGATGAAGACAGGGGTGCAAAACTTTTGCCAGTCGTTTGAGGCAAAAATCCGGTAAGCAATGCTTAGCCAAAAATCTGCTTGAAAAAGGCTGTAATCTCTGCCCAGGCAGCGTCAGCCGCAGCCGGATCAAAGCGGTAGCCATCGTCCCGCATGAAGGTGTGTTCTGCGTCGTACAATCGAATGCTATGAGTTACATTCGCGTCAATAAGTGATTGGGCGATCGTCTGCCGTCCTTCCTCTGGTACATGCGAGTCCAGCGTCCCAAAGACCATCAGCACCTCGCCCTTGACATCGCTCATGCGCTGAAGCGTGTCTGCAACGCCCTTGCCTAATTTGCCGCTGTGGATGCCGGTCGGATAGCAACAGGCTGTCGCCTTGATTTCTGGTTGGAAGGCAGCCCGAAAGGCAAGATGCCCCCCAATGCAAAAGCCCATCGCGCCGATCTGGTCTGGTATAACGGTGGACTCTTGCTTGAGAAAGTCAATTACAGCGCGAGTATCCGCATCGTACTCCGCGATCGCGGTACGTCGTGCCGCATCATTGCCCCGCATCCGACCCAAATCATCCGGTTCAATGACCGTTCCCACAGGTTCAAGGCGGTGAAAAATTTCGGGTGCCGCGACCACGTAACCGTAACCGGCTAGTCGATCTGCTAAGCGTGTGATCGCGCCACCCAGTTGGTAAATATCACTGTAGAGCACAATGCCTGGATAGCGCCCTGCTGTCTTGGGAGATGCAATGTAAAGCCGCATGAGGCTATCATCTACCCGCAGTTCAGCGTTGCGTTTGGTAATCTGCATGGGTTGCTTCCTGATGGCGATCGGCAGTTGTTGCTTCTATTCTCGTGGTAACAGCCGCTCGACAATTTGAGCCTGACGCTCCACAGTAGCAGCAAGGCGTGTGATGCTCTCAGCCTGCTGCTTCGCAGTCTCTGCTTGTTCCCGTGTGATGACTTTCAGCTCTGAAAAGCCAGTCGTAACAACCTCGGTCAGCTGATCAATCTTTTCTCCCAGATGTGCCATTCGCTCCGTGAGAACGCCAAGGCTATGCTGCTGTTGTTCTCCCAGATGTGCTATTCGCTCCGTGAGAACGCCAAGGCTATGCTGCTGTTGTTCTCCCAGATGTGCTATTCGCTCTGTGAGAACGCCAAGGCTATGCTGCTGTTGTTCTGTCAGATGTCCAATTTGATTTGTCAGGATACCAAGGCTCTGCTGCTGTTGCGCTCCTGATTGTAAGAGAGCGGTCAGCAACTGTTGGGCTGTTGGTTCCGGCTGATGACTTGTCATGCTTCAACGATCGCAACACGAAAAGTCTACATTAAACGAATGCTTCAGTGAGGCAAGAGCGATCGTACTTTACTCAGGTAGTAAACCGCGATCGCCCTTGCAGCTAAGCCCTAAACTTAATTGCCTTTTACTGACTGCTCGTTTGGCGCTTGGTAGTAGACTTGCGAGCCAGAGTTGGGCACAAAGCGACACATCCGGTAAGACTGGACAAAGCCGCTCCAAATCGATTCGTCTGACTTGCGATAGTAGTCTCCCAGAATCGGCTTGATTGCCTCTGTTGCTTTCTTGAGATTGTAGTGGGGCATGTTGAGAAAAATGTGATGCGCCACATGGGTGCCGATATTGTGGTGAATGGCATTAATGAAGCCGTAGTCGCGATCGATGGTCGAAAGCGCACCCTTCAAAAAGTACCAATCTTCGCTGCGATACCAGGGGATCTCTTGCTCTGTGTGGTGTAAAAACGTGACTAGATCGAGCCAGATGACAAAGACAATGTAGGGCGCGAGATAATACTGCACCAGAAAAAGCCAGCCATAGACATACGCTAGTCCGCCCAAGCAACCAACCATCATGAGCCAAAGTGCTGTGCTGGTCAACACGTCCCATTTCTCCGATGGACGGAAGATAGCGCTGGCAGGATGAAAGTGCGACCCTTTGCGATCGGACGATCGCATAAACAGATAAACTGGATACGCCAGCAGCGGCACATAAAAGCGAAAGAGCTTCTCGTACCAGGGCATTTGCTCATACTTAGACTGTGAAATGGGATACCAGCTTTCATCCGTGTCAAGGTTGCCGGTGTTGCTGTGGTGCGTCCGGTGGCTAATGCGCCAACCGTGGTACGGCACCAGGATCGGTGTGTGGCAGAGGTGCCCAATCAAGCTGTTGAGCCATTTTTGCCGCGAAAAAGAACCGTGACCACAATCATGCCCGACGACAAAGAGCGCCCAGAACATGGTGCCCTGCATCAACCAGAAAATAGGAAAAAACCACCACGCGTTGATCGTGTGGGCGATCGCATACAGCGCAGCGATAATCCCAAGATCTAGAAAGAAGTAAGAGAGAGACTTCCAAACAGAAGGTTCAAAACAAGACGCAGGAATGCTCGCTTTTAAGTCTTGTAGAGTGAATGGCAGGTCTTTTACATGAGCCGACGAGTCTACTGCTGCAAACTCATCAAGAGCGATGAAGGTATTTGTCACGAAGTTTTCGATTTGACCTGATTTTACACAACGGCAACCATTCTACTGCCATCTTGTCTGGATCGGGATGGGCGGGATCACTGGTTGAGTGGCAGCGATCCCGCAAGTAGAGGCAACGACTCTGAAGCTATAAGATGACATCAAGCTCAAGATAAATACGGGCGAGCTTGTGCGATCTAGTACACGTTACCCCTTTGCAACTTCGATCGCTCGCACATCAACACCGCGATCGAAGAGCACCCTCGGCTTCAGCAAAATCTTGAATAAAAGCAGCAACGACTGAAATTCGCCTGGCGTTTTGCGTCGCTTCCATTGCCCCGGACGGCAGTACAACATCTCCACCAGGCAGCGCTGCTGTTGCAAATTCAGGTGCTCAAACACGACTCGTACTGTTGGAAACTCATCTCTCACGCCGCTGCGAACCGCCACGCCTTGCAGCTTTAAATCAACTTCCATTAGCTCCAGCGAGACAGGCAATGTTGCTCCTGGTGCCAGCGCTGGAAAGCCTGCCTGAGTAAGAGCAACTTCGGCTCCACCTTCAGAAAACATGGTAGTAACGCCCCAGAGCGTGAGGGATAAGGGCTGTAGCTTGCTGTCGTGCGGTGGCGCAAGCAGCAACGAGTGAGGAGACGGCGCGAAAAGCGTGTTTGTGGTTCTCATTTCCTGGTAGTGCCACCATGTTCCTAGCCTTTCTCGATCGATCGCTGTCTGTTGAGTATGTGCATCCTCACCCATAGCGCCATGACTCTGCGCTTCTGGGTCTTGCGTTACTTCGCTCAGGGGTGCAAAACATAGCCGTACCGTTCGGCGTAGGTCGAACCAATCGTTTGGATCGGGGTGGGGCACATCTAACAAAATCAGGAGCGCAATGCCAATCATGATCAGGTTGTAGCTGCTCCAGAGCCAGCCAAGCCCAAGCCCTTTGAGTTCTGGTGTCACGTCTGCTGACCAACCTGTGACCATGCACATGCCTAGATTGCGCCAGAGGCTGACGGCTGTGATGATAAACAGCACGATCAGCGGTAGCGCCAAGTTCCAGTTAAAGGAATAGCGATCGCTAGCAGTGCCTTTGGGCGTAACGTTAAAGCCCTTTGAGAAGGGGTTGAGCATGACCTGAATCACGGTAAGCGCGAGGGGAAAGGTTAGCACCAGTGAGTAGATATCTGAGAGCAACGCCGATCGCGAGTGATGGTTGAGCCAGGAGAAAAACGTGAGCTGCACCACGTAATAAGGCAAGAAGAAATACATCAATTCTTCAGGCGTTGCCCGCACTGGAATCACGCCTAAAAAGGAAAAGGCTAAGGGTGCAATCAAGTAGCCAACGCGAGAAATGCTGGTAAACCAGTGCAGTAAGCCTTCCAAATGTGCCAGACGTTGTAGCGGGCTAAGTCCAGGAATCGTCAGAGGATTCGCCTCAATGAAAAACGCCTGGAGCGTACCGCGTGCCCACCGCAAGCGCTGAGTGGCATGGGCAGACATGTTGTCGGCTGCCAAGCCTGCACTCAATTTCTCATCCAGATAAATCAAGCGATAGCCCTGAGCGGCGAGACGAATCCCGGTAAAGTAGTCCTCGCTAAGTGAATCGGTGACAAAACCGCCCGTTGCTTCCAGCGCACTACGCCGGACTACGAAGGACGTGCCCGAACAAATCACCCCACCAGCGCCGTCCCGAATAGGCTGAATCTGGCGGTAGAAGACTTCTTCTTCGGGTGTCAGGATGTCCTCTAAGCCCAAATTACGGGCGATCGGATCAGGATTGTAAAAGCTCTGAGGCGTTTGCACCAGGGCAACTTGCTCATCCTGAAAAAAGCCCACTGTGCGCGTGAGAAAGTTACGAGTGGGCACAAAGTCAGCATCAAACACGACGATCAGGTCGCTTTTGGTAGCACAGGCGGCTGTTTGCGCGATCGCATGATTCAAATTTCCCGCTTTGGCGTAGAGATTATCCGGGCGTGTGAGGTACTCACAGCCCATTTCTGCCGCCAGCCTTTGCACCTCCGAGCGATGCGTGTCGTCCAGCAAATAAACTCGCTTATCGGGATAATCCAACGCCTGACAGCCTATGATCGTGCGTCGTAGAATAAAGAGAGGCTCATTGTAAGTCGGCACTAAAATATCGACCGTCGGGTTAAACGTGCCTTCAAGTACATCAAGGGCATTTTGGTCTGCTTCTCGACGACGATCCTTAATCCGCAGCATCAAAAAAAGCTGGATGATGCCGCTTGTGAGCATCAGCATCTCTAGCCCAAATAAGCCCAGACTAAAGACCCCATTGAGCGGATCGGCAAGGTTGAGTGTGGCCAGCGATCGCCACGCGATATAGCGAATGGTTAACGCTAACAAAATGCCAACCACGATCGTCCGTGACCAACGACGTGGTTCTGGGGATACCTTCATCACCAGCAGCGCGACGAGCAAAAGAACAACCGTTGGTGCCAAGAGGTACTGCACAGCAACCATTGGCGCAGCTAACCACAGCGGTGGCGATGCTTGCAGCCAATTCAATTGCGCAAAAATATGATCAATGCTTCCCTCTCCAATAAACCAGGCAGCGCAGATGCCAGCAGCCAGCACAACCGTGCCTAAAAGAACTAGCGTTGCGGTACGGGGACGGAAGGTCTGCCACTTAAAGCCCTTACGAGTTTGACGCTTGACTCGAGAAATCGCCATCGGTTGATTCTCCACCAGACTCGAAAGAGTAATGTCTTGACAACATACAGAATAAAGAAGCTATAAAGTTTCGTCTACTCGTGCGCTATTGCCAGTATCGCAATTGACTGACGGCACTGTGGGGTGCGATCGACACATCAATGTAGGCAAATGCCAGCCTAGCTCATTGAGGATACGATTGAGACTTTAACTCCGATGCTGGAGGTAGGCAGTTTACAAAGTGTCCAGCGGTAAAGCGGCAGTGGTTGAACTGCAACCGTACATAAAAAGCTACCAGGCTCGGTCGAGTCTGGTAGCTTTTTATGCAGTGACAAAGGTGGCGCTATGGACTATTTGCCGTCGTGGTCAGCATCACCAGGCAATGCCCGCTCCGCACGATCCCATGCATCACGAGTCGCATGTTTTGCCTTCTCCCAGGCAACCCGACCGCCACCATGCTGCGCTTCATAATTTTGGCGCAAGGTTGGTTCAGCCTGGTCGTAAGTAATGCCCTGGTTATGATGGGACGAATAGCCCTCATAGCCAGTGCGGTAAGCAGGCTCATAATCTGTGTAGTCATAGCCTGACTCAGCGTAAGGACGTGAGGCGTAATTCTCGCGCCAGTAGGCATCCTCAACGGTGGGATTCACTCGTTCAGCGACACTCTTACCCGCTAAACCACCGCTAACAGCACCCACAACGGCACCCACAACAGCACCTACAGGACCGCCGATCGCGCCACCAATCGCTGCACCAGCCGCACCCGCTGCACCAGCACCAACCCCAGTACCAACCGGATGAGCACCCGCCTCGCCTGTCAGCGGGTCGGGGTTTGCATCAGGCGCATTGGTTTTTCTAATCTCATTACTCATTGCACTTACCTCTCAGTTAGTCTGGCGGCAAAGCTCAGTAGTCCGCCAATACTCAAACGTTACCGAGGGCATAGCATTAGCGCTTGTGCCGAGAGTTAGAGTCATCACTCGACATAAAGGTACAGATTAAACGCATCGATCGGTAGTCTGTAGTCAAGCTTAACTGGTGACTTAAAGAGCAGCAGTATTAAAAAGCAGCAGTATCTTTCAACCAACGGCGGCAATGCTTATGCCCCGCTAGGGGTTGGTTTTTGGTTCAGGTGCTCCAAGCGGAAAGGTCTTGGCTGGTTGACCTGATGCGGGAGGAGATTGAAACGGCAATGAATTGGATGGTTGACCAGGACTGGGGGTGCCAAAAATGTTAAACGGATCGGATGTAGGACTCGCGATCGAAGGGCTAGTGGTGGGAGCAGGGACTAATCCAGGCGTTTGATTAATTTCGGCAGGTTGGGTTGCTAGCGCGACGCGATCGCCGCCCACCTGTCGCATGACATCCAAAACTTGTACCACATCGTTATAAAACGCTGTCTGCGAAGCATTGAGTACCAGCAAACCGTCGGGATTTTTCTGGCGATAGTCCTGTAGCTGTTGGTAAAGCTGGGCGCGATCGACAAACTGTTTATTAACAAACGTTTGTCCTGTTGCGCTCACTGTCACCACTAGCATTTGTCGCATTTGTGTCGCGCCCGTGCTTGCCTTGGGTAGATCAATCTCAATGCCTTGCTGGCGGGTTAACTGGAGCGCCGCCAGAATAAAGAACGTCAGAATGCAAAAGATGACATCAATCAACGGAATAATCTGAATCTGGACTTCCTCTGTCGGCGCATCGAGGTTGATTTTCATGGCGCTAAGTCCTAGTCAATAGTGCAAACGGTGGTTCAAAATTTTGTCGAGTCACGAGATACCTGTGCTGCGATCGAGGCTGCTCCAGTTGCTTCACAGTTCCTTGCCAAGTCTTTGCGGCCAGTGCTGCCGATACAGCAGTTCCAGGTCATTACCGGCTTTGCGAAAGACCCTGACCTGATTAAACAGGAGCGCTTGAAACAGGCGATAGAACGCCAGACTTACAATCGCAACCACTAAACCGCTAGCAGTACTGATAAGTGCCTCACCAATGCCCGTGGTCACGCCCGCGGTTGAAGCCGTGCCAAGATCGCCAATGCGAATCGACTTCAGCGAAATAATTAGACCAATGACCGTGCCTAGCAGTCCTAGTAAGGGAGCCAGTGCAATCACCGCTTCCAGTACCTTGTCGCCCCGACGCATCGATGCCAGTTCATCATCGGCTGTTGCTTCTAGTGATAACCGAAACATCTCTGGATCAGCGTTTTCAAGCTGTAATGGGCTGTAAAGAAACCGACCAATCGGCTGCTCATGTGCCTGCCGAGCAATGTCCTTGGCAGTTGCCCAGTCCCGTCGTGCAGCATCTAGCACACGATTCACGATTTCGCGCTCCTTGAGCAGCACGTTTGTCCAAAACCAGACACGCTCAATAATGACGCTGAGCGCCAGAATTGAGAGAAAAAGCAAAGGCAGGATAGTCACTCCGCCCTTTTGAAAGATCTCCGCAACATTCACAGTCTGTTTTACCCTCTTTACGTTCCCTGCCTCAGATTGTCGCTCAACTTTGTGCGTAAATTTGGGGCTACTCAATTTTAGAGATTTAGACCCTCATTCAAGCAGACTGACCAAACTTCAGTCAAAATTAAGCAAAATGTTGCAGTTTGAGTCTAAAAGCTGTCAGCAACAAATAAGCCTTTGGTAGATGTAGGGATATGAAGCGCTGGGGTTAACTAAAGGATGTGGTACTCCTCTTGCACTCAAGCGTAGGCAATGCCAACACTCTAGCCGTACTCCAGCCCTCCAACAAACGGGAGGATATCCCCACCAGAATTCCTTTAAGCGATCTGTCAAGATTTAAATGTAATCGGAGGAGAAACATCGATGAAAGACTCAATTTCAGGTTGGTATCGCAACGTCATTCGCAACCCCAAGTATCGCTGGTGGATCATTGGCGGTTCACTACTGTACCTACTTAGCCCCTTTGATATTTCCCCAGACTTTATTCCCGTCGTGGGCTGGATTGACGATGGTTTGATTGCTACTCTATTGATTGCTGAGCTGTCAACATGGGCGCTTGAGCGGTTAAAAGGTCGCAAGGACGAAGAGCCTGCTCAGACGGCTGATGCAGCCAGCTCAGGCTTCACACCGGATACGAAAACCGTTGATGTCAATGCAGTCTCAGCAGAATAGGCACGCAGGCAGTAGACTTAAGGTTGCGATCGTCTCACCTCCAAATAGAAAAGCCAAAAGCAGGAGTTCACTGGTGAATGCCTGCTTTTGACTTTGGTGCTATCGACCAAGTTTATGGCTTCAGAAAGCAGTAGGGTCGCTCCTTTCTGCCGCTATACGGATGCCACAGACTCTTTTGCCAAAAACGCCTCCAGTTCTGTCAGAGCATCGGCATCGACCTTCGTCTGCATTGGGCAGAACTTGGGACCACACATGGAGCAAAACTCAGCCGTCTTGTAAATATCGGCAGGCAGGGTCTCGTCGTGATATTCCTTAGCCCGCTCAGGATCGAGCGACAGCTCAAACTGGCGGTTCCAGTCGAAGTTATAGCGAGCTTTGGAAAGCTCGTCATCACGATCGCGTGCACCTGGTCGATGCCGTGCAATATCCGCTGCGTGAGCGGCAATTTTGTAAGCAATCAAACCATTGCGAACATCCTCTGCATTCGGCAAACCCAAATGTTCTTTGGGCGTGACGTAGCACAGCATTGCCGTACCGTACCAACCCGCCATCGCTGCCCCGATCGCGGACGTAATGTGGTCATAGCCAGGCGCAATGTCTGTCACCAGCGGACCGAGAACATAGAACGGTGCTTCCGAACACTCCTCCATCTGTTTCCGCACGTTGAACTCAATTTGATCCATCGGTACATGCCCAGGACCTTCTACCATCACCTGCACGTCATGCTCCCAGGCTTTGCGGGTAAGTTGCCCTAGCGTTTTAAGCTCTGCTAACTGCGCGGCATCTGAGGCATCGTGCGTGCAGCCTGGACGGAGCGAATCGCCCAAACTAAAGGAGACATCGTAACGCTTGAAGATCTCGATGATGTCCTGGAAATGGGTATAAAGGGGATTCTGCTTGTGATGGTGCAGCATCCACCGTGCAATAATCCCACCACCGCGCGAAACAATGCCAGTTAGGCGATCGCGTACCAGAGGCAGGTGCTCAATCAAGATCCCCGCATGGATCGTCATGTAGTCAACGCCCTGCTGTGCGTGCTTCTCAATGATGTGTAGAAAATCGTCGGGGGTGAGCTTTTCGATCGTGCCGTGTACACTCTCTAGCGCTTGATAGATGGGTACAGTACCAATCGGCACAGAAGAGGCATTGATGATTGCTGTGCGGATTTCATCCAAATCGCCGCCGCCAGTCGTTAAATCCATTACGGTATCAGCACCGTACTTCACTGCTAAATGCAGCTTATCTACCTCTTCTTGCAGGTTAGAAGTGTTGGGAGATGCCCCAATATTGGCGTTGACTTTGCATTTAGAGGCAATGCCGATCGCCATTGGCTCTAGATTGGGGTGATTGATATTCGCAGGGATGATCATGCGACCCCGCGCCACCTCATCGCGAATCAACGCGACGGGAAGGCTTTCTCGCTGCGCCACGTACTGCATTTCTTCCGTGAGCAAGCCCTGACGGGCGTAGTACATCTGGGACACATTGCTCTGTCCACGCCGCTTGGCGACCCATTCTGTCCGCATATTCCATTCCTCAGATAAACAGCTTCCCTCCGCTGGTATTACCCAGGCTCAGGTTCTAAGGGACTATCTCAGCCTGCATCCGCAGGCACCCCTAGCTTGGCTGTCATTCTATCATCACTATGCAGTGACGAGGTTGGGCAGGCACAAAAACGGCGTTTGTAGCAGTGGTAAAGTTTCCTGTCCGGTTCAAGCCTTTGTTGTCAGGCGCTTTTTCAGCAGCAGACGGTTACTGGTTACCTTCACGTTGACTGGCTTGCTTGTCCGGTCTGTCGCCTCAAAGCGAGGCGGCGTGTAAATGCCAACCTTTTGCTTTAGTAGCAACCAGAAGAAGGGTAAGTCCTCGACAAGATAGCGCTTCCAGAGACGCTGAGGGTCGCAGTAAATTCTAAATAACCACTCTAAGCCTAAATGACTCATCCATTTGGGTGAACGTTTGAGGACACCTGCTTCAAAGTCGATCGTGGCACCAACTGCCATAAAAATCTTGACGTGGTGAAGCTTGTGTTTGTACTTGTAGATCCACTTTTCTTGCTTAGGCGCACCAACGCCTACTGCGAGCACTGTTGCTTTGGACTGATTAATCGTCTCAATGATTGCCAAGCATTCCTGCTCATTGCTCTCAAAACCAAACGACGGCGAGTGAGACCCCACCACAATCTCTCTATTCACTCTTTCGTTAATTTTGCTTTTAGCTTTTTCAGCAATGCCCTTAGCGCCACCAAGCAAGAACACAGTCATGCTCTCGTTGCGTTTGTGAAACTCACAGAATCTTGGAAAGAAATCAGAGCCTGAAACCTTCTCTTTGAATGGCGTACCCAAGAGCCGAGATGCATACATCAAAACCTGGCTATCGCAAACTTTGTAGTCTGCAAGGGTGTAGGCTCTGAGAAAATCTGGGTCTTTTTGCAGCTTCATCAAGTGATCAACGTTTGGAGTAAGCACCACGCCGCTATGAAGCTGATCGAGCAGTTCACGCATCGACAGGTTATCAATCGAAACGTTGAGCATACTAATCTTACTGCGTTCGCCATCGCCCTGTAAGCTTTTGAGTTCGTTGAGCTTTGTTTGAGTGGCAAGCGCTTCTTCTAAAGCTCGCCTGTCAATGACCCGATCTTCCAGTAGAACTTCTCCCAGTAGTTGCCAACCCCGTACTTCGGCTTGCTGACGCTGTTTCTGTAGGGCTTGCTCGAGCTGGCTCTGATTAATCAAACGCCTTTTCAGAAGAATAGAGCCTAAAGAGTTTCCAGTCATTTTCTTCAAAATTAATTTATGGAGCCGTCAGCTTGTTAAAATCAGGTCGCTCAAAGCTCTTAACTAAATTCCTGAATCAAAAGCAATCGTTTCCTTACGGAAACCTCTAAGAATCGATAGCAGGAATTTTGATGTGTAAAGCACGTTAGAAAACGTAGAGTACACATAAGTGCTACAAGACGACTTCGTCAGAGAGAAGTCTCGTTACCAGAACGAAAACTGTTTTGGGTTGGACTGTAATCAACTCAATATAAAGTGCAGCAAACGAGCCGAGCCGCTATAGCTTGACGGCTTCACAGAAAAATCATTTGCAGCGCTGCAATATTAAGCCCTATGCCACTTTCCGCCGATGACTAATTAAAGAGACTTGCAGGCAAATACCGATGTGGCTGGTTTGCCCACGTCTAGCAATAGAGCTAGTAATACAATAACCAATAGCGACTGCGCGCTCGTGTGCTTATCCTTACAGAAAGTTTATTAATTTTGTGGGGGCTTACAATATTTGTAAGGTTAACGGCAGACCGGAAATGATCTTGCTTGCCTGAAGCTCTACAGCACTGCGGTTAAGCTAACGACTGCCACGTCCTTCTGGGCGACATGCTGGCATTGCTTGTTCACTGAGCGACCTTCGGGCCACGTTTAAGGGGTTGCTTTCAAGGCTTTTAGGGGTCAATCCTTGCTCAGCTTGGTGTCAGTCGCGATAGACCATCGCTTCATGCTCTTTTTGTGCCAGCTTCTATGTCAGTTTCTACAATTACGGTCACAGTCAAGCTCTTTGCAGCGTACCAGGAAGCCTGCGGTGTCTCAGAAATTCAAATGGACGTTGGTAGCGGTGCAGCGGTTGTGGCTGTGCGCGATCGCCTAATTGCTGAATATCCTCAGTTAGCCCAGTGGCGTGACCTGACCCGTTTTGGGATTAATCTACAGTTTGTGGCACCGGATGCTGTGATGCAGGATGGAGATGAGATCGTTCTCATTCCTCCAGTCAGTGGTGGCTAAAGGACACAAGTGATGTCTGCCACCTCAAGCTTGAAGCTGTAGACGGTTAAACATTGCTGAGCGGTTAGGCGTGGCGATCGAGGGCTAACTGCACCAAGCGATCGACCAGGGCTGGAAAAGTAATACCGCTGGCTGCCCAGAGCTGAGGGTACATGCTGGTGGCTGTAAATCCTGGCATTGTGTTGATTTCGTTGATGAAGACCTTGCCAGTCGCCTCGACGTAGAAGAAGTCTACCCGTGCGAGACCGGCTGCATCGATCGCGGTAAAGGCTTGGATTGCCATTGTCTGAATTTGCGTGGCGACCGACTCTGGCAAGCGTGCGGGAATGAGCAGACCCGCTTTACCTTCGGTGTACTTGGTTTCGTAATCATAGAAATCGCTTTGATACGTAATTTCGCCCACGATCGACGCTTCTGGTTGATCGTTACCCAGCACAGCACATTCGACCTCGCGTGCGACTACGCCTGCTTCGACAATGAGGCGGCGATCGTAGCTGGCAGCGCTGTCTAGAGCGGCTTCAAGCTGTGCACGCGTTCTGACTTTAGAAATGCCAACCGATGAACCGAGGTTGGCAGGTTTGACGAAGCAGGGGTAGTCAAGTACGGCTTCGATTGCGTCACACAACTTGGGATCGACACAAGGATTCGACCAAACTTGAGAACGGCTGACTGCTTTGTACTTGACTTGAGGCAATCCGGCTTGCGCAAACACCATTTTCATGGCGAGTTTGTCCATCCCAATGGCAGACCCCAGAATGCCAGAGCCAACGAAGGGCACCTGCATCAATTTCAGTAGCCCCTGCACCGTACCATCTTCACCGTTGGGACCGTGCAGCACGGGAAACCAAACGTCTACAGCAGAGGCGGTTGGTGGTAAAAGCCAGCGAGCAGACGGTGCAGTAGGCTGATCCAGTAACAATGGCTGACCCGATGCCAGAACCTGCTGGGCGATCGCGCCGTCACACCACTGACCATTTTTTTGGATGTAGAACGGTAAGAGTATATAGGCAGCCTGGTTTGGGCTGGTGCTAAACGCTTGCGCGATCGCACGTGCTGAGGCGATCGAAACCTCATGTTCTCCAGAGCAGCCTCCAAACAGTAGCCCGACGCTTCGTGTTGTCATGAAACCAATGCCTTAACTGGTGCAAGCCGCTCGTCTTGACTTGAGGTTGTGGACGTTGGACGCTCGCACGTTTCAGTGAATGCTTACCGTGTTTGTGTTCCATTTTTGGAGGTTAACGTCTGCCGCCGTTTAACAGCAACTCTCACCAGCCTCTCAAGTTCTCGGCTCAGCGCTTATAGGCTCTCATGGTATACCCAATGGACTTCCTTGCCAAACAGCTTTTAAGACGTATTGCTACTGCTTGCAGTGCTCAAAGCAGGATGTCGATTTCTTGCGATGCTGCGTCATTGAAGAAAGACTGGTAGTATACAAGCTGTTGACCTTCCAGACATTGAGGAAGCGTGTGCGTAGTTGGATCTGCTTCCAGATTGGGTACTGTGAGAGACGGGTGCGGTTAGATATTTTAGCGGCGGCTCTACCAGCTTCGGCTTTATTGATTTAGTCCGCGTGGCACGAGCACGACAGGCGCAACCATTACCTCCCCCAAATCACTATGGAACGGCGATCGCTTGCCAAGAATAGAGCATCTGAAATTGAGATTTATGTCGAGGTTCACAACCGTCAGGGTCTGATGCTGGCGGAAGCGCATCAGTATGATGATGCGATCGCTTGTTATAACCGTGTACTTCGACTGAGAGAAGACGACTTCAATGCCTGGTATGGTCGCGGTGCCGCGCTGGCGAACCTGGGACAATATCGATCGGCGCTACTTAGCTTTGACCGAGCGATCGCGGCTGATGCCTGCCGCCACGAAGTCTGGACGTTTCGTGCTGTTGTCCTGATTCATTTAGAACGCTATCAGAATGCTTTGGCAGACTGTGAGCAAGCGCTGGCACTGCATCCAAATGATTGGGAGGCGCTCACCTTTCGAGGCGTTGCTTTCTATTATCTGGGGCAGTATCAGCGTGCTTATGAGAGCTACGATCGGGCGACTGGGCACGTGATGCAACGGTGGAACCCGTTAGTACCCTTGAAAAAACTGTTTCGGCAGTGCTCAAACGCACCAAGCTCAATGAATGACTCAAGGTTGAGTTAAAGCCTTTTGTCATTTCTTTAAGCCGATCGCAGCAGTTGTAGCAGCACGTTGCGGTAGATGATGCGACCCTTCGCGTTGAAGTGAACCCCGTCGCTGGTCAGGTCTTCTCGAAGTGCCTGTCCTTGATACAGTGGCTGTAGTCTACCGTTGAGCAAGATGACCTGTTCGCTGGTAGCAACCTGTTGCAGCAGACCATTGATTTCGTTGACACGGGCGATCGGTCCTGCTATATCAATATTTTTGCTAGCGGCGAGCGTGGAGTAAAAGGCGGGCAGCAAGACAATGTGTGTCGCTTGCAGTTGCCGACTGAGCGCGATCGCCTGCCGCATGTTGTTCGCAAACTGCTCGTTATTAATCAAATAAGTAGATGAGGGTTGAAAAACTAAAGTATACTAAAACAATCTTTCTGGAGAATAAAGCGTTGAGAACACGCCTCAAGGTTAATTTAACGGCGCAAGAGGATAAGACGCTGTTGACGTTGAGAACCTCCACTACCGTTTCACAA
>Ga0209181_10001356_pt1 | contig 43112 bp, 44 predicted proteins | sample MAT05_FD_187208 | JGI IMG/M metagenome (GOLD analysis project Ga0209181, IMG submission 187208) | Freshwater microbial communities from Lake Fryxell liftoff mats and glacier meltwater in Antarctica - MAT-05 (SPAdes) (version 2) | ecosystem: Environmental > Aquatic > Freshwater > Ice > Liftoff... | reverse complement strand
GTCGACGGCGGGAACGCCCAGTTGCCACGGCCGTCAGCGGCTTGCTCGAGCGCCAGACGGACGTCGCTGGCCTCGATGGCGCGCAAACGCAGCCGGCCGCGCAAGGCGTCGAGCAGGCCGATGCGGACGCGGCCCCGGTCCGCCGAGAGGAACTCCGGCCCGCTGAAGCCGGGCGGGTTCAGCACGCGCAGGCCGCCGCTCTTCAGCACCAGTTCGCGGTCCAGCGTGAGCCCGACAGCGCCCTGCAGCACGACCGGGCGGCCGAGCGCGGCGGAGGCGTGCCGCGCGCCGGCGTTTCGCCATCGCGTGCCGTCTGATCGTCACCCCGAACAGCACGGCCGCCGTCAACACGGCGGTGGTCAGCACCGGCATCGGGGCGACCAGCACAGCCAGCACGAGCGGCATGCGCCGCCAGCGGCCGGTCATGGCCGGCCACCGGTGGCTGTCGCTGGTTCGCAGATCCGCACGGCTTTGACGTTAACGCCGCGTGGCCAGCCAGATGCTCGGAAGGATCAGCGCGCCGCCGGCCAGGTGGTACCAGCCCGGCGCCTCGCCGAGAATCGCCCAGGCGCCGAAGGCCGCGTACACCGGCGACAGGTACATCACCAGCGCGGTGCGCGCCGCGCCTAGTTCACGCTGCATGTACGAGTACGCGCCATAGGAGAGTACGCCCGGCACCACGGCGGCGAACACGACCAGCCCCAGTGCCTGCGCGGTGAATGCATGGCGCGGCAGCAGCCACCATTCCAGCGCCGTGAAGGGAATCAACACCAGCACGCCGCCGCCGATGATCACCACCAGCCGCTCGGCCGGCCCCAGCGTGCTGGGCCAGCGCTTGAGCAGCACCGAGTAGGCGGCCCAGGACACGGCGGCCACGGCGATCCAGCCGTCACCCGGCGTCAGGCGCACGGCGAGCAGCCGCGCCGGGTCGCCCTTGGCGATGACGAACAGCACGCCGAGCAGCGCCAGCAGGACGCCGCCGCGCTGCGCGTTCGACATGCGCTCGTCCAGCAAACGGGTGCCGGCCGCGACGATGGCGATCGGCGTGGCGGCGTAGATCAGCGCGATGTTGGTCGAGCTCGTGCTCTGGCCGCCGAGGTAGACGAAGGCGCCGCAGATCCACATGCCCAGCGCGCCCAGCACCAGCAACTGCGGCCATTCACGCCGCCAGGGCGCGCCGTCGGCCGCCAGGCCGCGCCAGACGAAAGGCAGCATCAGCAGCGCCGCCAGGCTCCAGCGGCCCAGCGCCAGCAGGTGCGGCGCGATGACGCCGTCGGCCAGCCGGGCGATCAGGTAGTTCGACGACCACAGCATCGGCACCACCCAGAGCAGGATGCGAGCCAGGCGCTCGGAGTTCGGGTTGTGCAAAGGGGGTGTCGGGAATGAACGGCGGGCGGCGCATTCTGCCCGCCGATCGGTCGATCCGGTGTTTTTTGGCAACAGGCCGCGCTGAACCGCCCTTGTCAGTTAAGGGTTAACCCTCAATTGTGCTACCGTAAACAGATAGAGGAGGACTCACCATGTCCCATGTTTTCGAGCTTATCAACGCTCTGTTTCCGCGCAGCACACCGCAGCGTACCTTGGACGAAACCTATCTGGCCGCCGCCGCCGATACTGCGGACTTCGAACGCCGCCTGCAGGCCCTGGAACGACGTGGGCGACGCGTCACGCCGGACCTGACCTATTCGCTAGGCCTGCGCTGAGGCGGTCGCCATGACATGCCACCCCGCCACGCAGAGCACGACCCCGATCGATCTGGCGTCGGCAGCGTGGCAGTTCGGCATCGGCCTGCTGCACCTGCCGTTCGACAGCGCGCGCGAGCAATACGCTCTGGGCGTGCGCGCGGGCTTGATCGAACGCTCGATGCTGGCCGCGCGCGATTTCGAACTCGGGCTCGGCATGGCCGAGCAGGCCACGCTCGGCCCACTGGCCCGCCGCTGCTGAGCCGGCCGGGCACGGCACCGAAGGTTACCGCGAAGCCATCGCCTCGCCCATGCGGATGGTGCCGCCTGTCGCCCAGGCCGGGTTGAAGCGCAGCGGCCCTTTCGGGAACAGCATGACGACGGTGGAGCCGAGCATGAAACGGCCCATCTCATCGCCTTGCGACAAATCGATGCGCCGGTCGGCATAGCGCCATTCGCGCAGGCTGCCCGGCCGCGGCGGGTTGACCACGCCGTGCCAGACGGTGGCCATGCTTCCGACGACCGTCGCGCCCACCAGCACCAGCACCCAGGGGCCGGGGTTGGCAGCGTCGCCGTCGAACACGCAAACCACACGCTCGTTGCGTGCAAACAGCCCCGGCACGCCTCTCGCCGTGGTCGGGTTGACCGAAAACAGTTCGCCCGGCACATGGATCATGCGTTGCAGGCGCCCGCCGCAGGGCATGTGGATGCGGTGGTAGTCCTTCGGGCTCAGATAGAGGGTGGCGAAATGGCCGCCGTGGTACATCGCGGCCAGCGCGGCGTCGCCGCCCACGAGCGCGGTGGCCGTGTAGTCGTGGCCCTTCGCCTGGAAGATGCGCTCACCATCGATGGCACCGAACTGGCTGATCGCGCCATCGACCGGGCAGACCAGGCTCGCGCTCGCCAGCGGCCGCACGCCGGGCTTCAGCGCGCGGGTGAAGAAGTCGTTGAAGCTGGCGTACACGGCGATGTCGGGCTCGGCGGCCTCGGCCATATTGACGCCGTAACGGCCGACGAACCAGCGGATCAGCGACGTCGTGGCGCTGCCCCAATGCCCCCCCGCCACCCAGCCGGCGAACGAGGTCAGCGCCTGCTTGGGCAGCAGGTATTGCGGCAGCACCGCCAGGCGGTCGCTCATCGAACCGGCACGGCTCAGCGGATCGGCGACAGTTCGCGCATCGCGCGCACCGCGCCGGCGCCGGCCGCCGCGCCGAAACGCTTGGCCAGCCGCTCGGCGACGTTCTCGCGCGGCGTGTAGTCGATGATCTCCTCGGCCTTGATGACCTCGCGGGCCACGAAGTCGAGGTTGCCCAGGCGGTCGGCCAGGCCCAGGCGCACGGCTTCCTCGCCGTTCCAGAACAGGCCCGAGAAGGTGTCGGGCGATTCCTTCAGCCGCTTGCCACGGCCTTCGCGCACCACCTTGATGAATTGTTGGTGAATCTGGTCGATCATCGCCTTGGCGTAGGCGTTCTGCTTTTCGTTCTGCGGCGAGAACGGGTCGAGCATGCCCTTGTTCTCGCCAGCGGTCAGCAGCCGTCGCTCGACGCCGGCTTTTTCCATCAGGCCGGTGAAACCGAAGCCGTCCATCAGCACGCCGATGCTGCCGACCACGCTGGCCTTGTCGACGAAGATCTCGTCGGCCGCCACGGCGATGTAATAGGCACCCGAGGCGCACATCTCCTCGACCACCGCGTAGACCTTCTTCTTGTGCTTGGCCTTCAGGCGCAGGATCTCGTCGTTGACGATGCCGCTCTGCACCGGGCTGCCGCCCGGCGAGTTGATACGCAGCACCACCGCCACCGCCCCCTGGTCTTCGAAGGCGCTGCGCAGCGAAGCCACCAGCGCCTCGGCGCTGGCTTCGCTGTCGGCTGCGATCTCGCCGCGCACTTCCACCAGCGCGGTGTGCGGCGTGCTGGGGGCCGTGGGCAGGAGACGCTGCGCAAAGACCGCCCAGGCTACCGCCAGCGCCAGGCCGAACCAGGCCAGCCGGATGAAGTTGCGCCAGCGCCGCTCGCTGCGCTGCTGCAGCAGCATTTCGCGAGCCACACGCTCCAGGCCGGATTCGAAAACGGCCTGCGGTTGCGGTTGCGGTTGCGATAACGCCGGGGCTGGCGCAGCGTCAGCGGAAGAGATTGGTTCGTTTTGGTCGTTCATCGGGGGCTCGTTGCCGCCGGGGCTTCGATGGGCGCCGGCCGGATGTCGTGGGAAGGATACCAATAGACCTCGCCGCCACGTTCTTCGACGGCAAGGGCCTGCAAACGGCCGCGGCCGCAAGGGCCGCCGACGCAGCGGCCGTCGGCCGGCTCGTACGCCGCGCCGTGAATAGAACAGAGCAGCCAGCGCCGGTCTGCATCGAGAAACTCGCCTGGCTTCCAGTCCATTTCGGCGGGCACATGGGCGCAGCGGTTCAGGTAGGCGACCACCCGGCCGTCGAAACGCAGCGCGAAGGCGCTGACCGGCTGGCCGAACTGCATCACGCTCCAGACCTTGGCCCGGCCGCGCTCTTCCAGCGCCCGGGCGTCGCAGAGGTGTTGCGCGGGTTCGGCGGGAACCGTGTCGGGCAAGGCCTGCGGCAGGTGAGGCTCAGCCATTCTGCAGCAGCCAGTCGTGCAGTTCGCGTGTCGAATGGGCGACGAACAGCGGCTCGAACGGTGCAAAGCTGTCGTGGCCATGCGCGCCGTAGCTGACACCTACACGCGCCGTGCCGGCGTTGCGCGCCAGCAGCAGGTCGTGCGTGGTGTCGCCGATCATCAGCGTGCGGCCGGGCGGGCAGCCCAGTTGCGCCATCAGCTCCAGCAGCATCATCGGGTGCGGTTTGGACGCCGTCTCGTCCGCCGTGCGCGTGCTGTCGAACAAACCGCGAAGTTCCACCTGCGCCAGCGCGTCGTCCAGGCCCCGACGGTTCTTGCCCGTGGCCACGGCCAGATGATGGTTGCGCGCCTTCAGCGCGTGCAGCATGTCCAGCGTGCCGGGGAACAGCACCAGTTCGTCCTGCCGCGCCATGTAATGGTGGCGGTAGCGCTGGCCGAGCGCGGGATAGTCGTCTTCGGCCAGCCCGGGCGCGGCATGTTTCAGGGCATCGTGCAGGCCCAGGCCGATGACGTAGGCGGCGGCCTCGTTGCTGGGCACGACCGCGCCGATGTCGGCGCAGGCCGCCTGAATGCACTGGACGATCAGCCCGGTGGAATCGAACAGGGTGCCGTCCCAGTCGAAGACGATGAGGTCGAATTGGCGTGTTTTCATAGCTTGGACAGAAGTGTCGCGCAGTCCGCCGGCAGCGGCGCCCGCAGGGTGAAACGCTCGCCGCTGGCCGGGTGGTCGAAGGCGAGCTCGCGGGCGTGCAGGAACATGCGCTCGAAGCGCACGCCGGACCGCCATTCGCCACGCGCGAGCTGTCGGTTGAGGGCGAAATCGCCGTATTTGGGGTCGCCGACGATCGGATGCCCGGCGTGCGCAAGGTGCACGCGGATCTGGTGCGTGCGCCCGGTCTTCAGCGTCACGTCGAGCAAGGTGAAGTCGGCGAACGACCGGTCGATGCGCACCAGGGTGATGGAGCGCTTGCCCTCGGCATGCGCCTCGGGCACGACACGCACATGGCGTTCGCCGGCGGCGTCGAGTGCCTTGTGCAGTGCCTGATCGATCACCTTGAGGCGCTCCGGCCAGGCGCCGGACACCAGAGCTTGATAGTGTTTGCCGGTCTCGCGGGCGCGAAACTGATCTTGCAGCGCGGTCAGCGCGCTGCGCTTCTTGGCCAGCAGCAGCACGCCCGAGGTTTCACGGTCGAGCCGGTGCACCAGTTCCAGGTAACGCGCCTCTGGCCGCGCGCGCCGCAGTTGTTCTATGACGCCGAAGCTGACGCCGCTGCCACCATGCACCGCCACGCCGGCCGGTTTGGCGATCGCCAGCAGGTGATCGTCTTCCAGCAGGATGGGGAACTCACGCGGCGGCACGTCCCCGGCATCGTTGCGCGACGCCGGCAGGCGCACTGGCGGCACACGGATCTGGTCGCCTTCGGCCACCCGGGTGTCGGCAGCCGCCCTGCCCTTGTTGACGCGCACCTCGCCGGAGCGGATGACTCGGTAGACATGTGTCTTGGGCACACCCTTGAGCAGGCGCAGCAGGTAGTTGTCCAGCCGCTGCCCGGAGGACTCGGCGTCGACGGTGAGATGCTGCACCTGGGGTGCCTCGGCCGGGGCAGGTGCGGCGATTTTGGCCCCTATAATCCGGCGGTCCACGGCAGTGTGATCGGTGCTTGAATATCGGGAGTCTACCCGGGCACCCTCGCCGGTCCGTGGCAGGTCATGCACGGGGAGCTGTGCATGATCAGGTGATGCAACATCCTGAGGCAATGCCCGGGCCGTGGTTCCCAAGTGACCCGGCAGAGCGTGGCCCGAGGTGGCAGAGAGATTCAGAAGAACCCGGCCTCTCGCCCGCCCAGTGCGGAATTGAGGCACCGAAAATTCCAGGTGCAAGACGTTCAGGCCCCAGTTCCAGCCTAGGCTGGAATTTGGCAAACACGCCATTGCACCGCGTCCAGCGACGCCACAGGCTCATGCGCTCCCCGTCACCCTTCACATTCGCCACGCCACGGCCCCGGTGTCACACCGATGCGGCCGGTGGTGGCAATGGGCCATCTCCGCGCGATCCGCGGCCGGCCGGGCCGACGCCAACCGCAGGCCACGCCGTCGCCGGCACGCACGCGCCAACGCTGCGCTGCTGACCGCAACATCGCGGTCCAGTGCAGTCCAGGGCATTTCGCGACCACGGTTCTCCCGCGTTTCTCGTGCATCGAAGCTGCCGCCGCGCCCCCCCGGGCCGGCGGTGTGGAAACACGCGCCGCCCTGAGGGTGGCGCGGTTTGGGAGTGCCGATGAAACGCATGCTGATCAACGCCACGCAGCCCGAAGAGCGGCGCCTGGCCATTGTCGACGGCCAGAAGCTGCTCGACTTCGAGACCGAGATCGAAGGGCGCGAACAGCGCAAGGGCAATATCTACAAAGCCGTCATCACACGCGTCGAGCCATCGCTCGAAGCCTGTTTTGTCGACTACGGCGAAGAACGCCACGGCTTCCTGCCGTTCAAGGAGATCTCGCGCAACTACTTCCGCGAAGGCGCCGAAGTCAAGAACGCACGCATCCAGGACGTCGTCAAGGAAGGCGACAACCTGCTCGTGCAGGTCGAGAAGGAAGAGCGCGGCAACAAGGGCGCGGCGCTGACCACCTACGTCAGCCTGGCCGGCCGCTACCTGGTGCTGATGCCCAACAACCCGCGCGGCGGCGGCGTCAGCCGGCGCATCGAGGGTGAAGACCGCGAAGAGCTGAAGGAAAACCTCGACCAGCTCGATTACCCGAAGGGCATGAGCCTGATCGCCCGCACCGCCGGCATCGGCCGCAGCGCCGCCGAGTTGCAGTGGGACCTGAACTACATGCTCAAGCTGTGGACCGCCATCGACGGCGCGTCCAAGGCCGGCAAAGGTGCGTTCCTGATCTACCAGGAAAGCTCGCTGGTGATTCGCGCCATCCGCGACTACTTCACCGCCGACATCGGCGAGATCCTGATCGACACCGACGACATCTTCGATCAGGCCGCGCAGTTCATGAACCACGTGATGCCGGAAACGGCCAACCGTGTGAAGCGCTACCGCGACGACGCGGCGCTGTTCAGCCGCTTCCAGATCGAGCACCAGATCGAGACGGCTTTCAGCCGCACCGTCAACCTGCCGAGCGGCGGCGCCATCGTCATCGACCACACCGAGGCTCTGGTTTCGGTGGATGTGAACTCGGCGCGCTCGACCCGCGGCTCGGACATCGAGGAAACCGCCACCCGCACCAACCTGGAGGCGGCCGACGAGATCGCACGCCAGATGCGGCTGCGCGACCTCGGCGGGCTGATCGTCGTCGACTTCATCGACATGGAAGAGAGCAAGAACCGGCGCGAGGTGGAAACCCGCCTGCGCGACGCGCTGCGCAGCGACCGCGCGCGCGTGCAGTTCAGCTCGATCAGCAAGTTCGGCCTGCTCGAGATGAGCCGCCAGCGCCTGCGCCCGGCGCTCAGCGAAGGCAACCACATCACCTGCCCGCGCTGCAACGGCACCGGCCATATCCGCGACACCGAGAGCTCGGCGCTGCAGATCCTGCGCATCATTCAGGAAGAGGCGCTGAAGGACAACACGGCGGCCGTGCACGTGCAGGTGCCGGTGGACGTGGTGAGTTTCCTGCTCAACGAGAAGCGCACCGAGATCACCAAGATCGAGTTGAAGCAGCGCGTGACGGTGATCCTGGTGCCCAACAAGCACCTGGAAACGCCGAACTACAAGCTGGAACGTCTGCGCCACGACGATCCTCGGCTGGAGAACCTGCAGGCCAGCTACACGATGATCGAGGAGCCGGAAGACGAAGTCGGCATCACCCGGCGCCGTGACGCCAGCGAGAAGGGCCGCTCCAGGCAGGAGCCGCTGATCAAGGGCGTGCTGCCGGACATGCCGGCACCGCCTGCGCCCGCCCCTGCCCCGGTCAGGCCGGTGGCGGTGGCGCCTGCCCCGGTGGCGCCAGCCCCTGTGGTGGCCCCGGTGACGGCACGGCCTGGCATGGCACCTGTGGCCGATCCTGCCTCCGCGGGCGGCGGTTTCTTCGGCTGGATGCGCAAGCTGTTCAGCGGCGATGCCGCGCCGGCGCCAGCGGCCGTGGTTGCCACGGCAGCCGTGGTTGCCGCAGCGGCAACGACAGCACCGGTCGCACCTGCCGACAAGCGTGAGGGCCGTGACGGCCGACGTGGCGAGCGTAGCGAGCGCGGTGGGCGTGGCGGCCGTGGTGGCCGTGACGGCCGCCCGGGCGAGCCGCGTGAAGCACGGGAAGGCCGTGGCGAACGTGACGGCCGCCGCCGTGACGCTGCGCCGGAAGGCCAGGCAGCGGTCGAGCGCAGTGCCGAGGAACGTACGCCACGCCCTGAGCGGGGCGAACGCAATCCGCGTGGCGAAGGCGGCCGCGGGCCGCGCCAGGAACGCAGCGCCGCGCCGCAGGCAGAAGCGGCAGTGGCTGGCGAAGCGCAGTCGCTGGTCGACCTGCCGGTGGCCGCCGATGGCGGCATGGCGCCGCAGACCGACGCCGAGCGCGACGGCCGCCGTCGGCGCCGCCGGGGTGGCCGTGACCGTGGCGACGGCCGCGGTGAAGACGGTCTGCCGGTGGCGGCCGAGGCGGGTGAGGCGCCAGCCGGTGCCGTGCCTTCCGAGACGGGTGCGGAGCCTTCCGCAACATCGGCCGCGGTCGGCGAAGGCGGTGAGCCGCAGGTCGCCGAAGGCGGCGAACGTGAAGGCAGCCGCCGCCGTGGCCGCGGTCGGGACCGCAATCGCCGTGAAGGCCGTGACACGGCCGACAACGGCGCCGACACGGCCGCAGTGCCGCAATCGGGCGCGGCTGACGCTGGTGACATGACACTGCCTGCGGTTTCCGCAGGCGTGCAGGCGCAACAGTCGGAAGTGCCGGCCGAGGTGCTCGACACCACGGTGGCTGCGGCCGCCACCGAGGCGCCGGCCGAGCCGGAGGCCCCGCAGGTCGCGGTGGCTCCGGTCGTCGCCGCGCCGGCCTTTATTGCACCGGTCGTCGTCGCCTCGGCGCCTGTGGCGGCGGCTGCCGCACCGGCGACGTCTGCCGCCGCCACAGTGCCTTACGCGCTGCCCACCGATGCCCTGCACGCGCTGGCCGCGTCGTCCGGCCTGGAGTGGGTGAACTCGGACGCCGAGAAGATCCGCATCGTCAGGGAAACGATGGCCGCCGAGCCGCGCCAGATCCATGCACCGCGCGAACCGAAGTCGCGCGTCATGATCGACGAAGGCCCGCTGGTGCTGGTGGAGACGAAGAAGGATCTGTCGCACCTGAAGCTGCCGTTCGAAGCCGCGCACTGAACGCCGGGCCCGCGCAGGCGGGCCCGTTTTCCAGTACCGCGCGTCAGTACTGCGCCTCAAGACCGCACCTCAGTACTGCGGTCGACCGGTCAGCGCGATCGTCCTGCTGCCGCCGCTGCCGTGACTCACTTCGAGCCGGTGCTCCAGGCTGGCGAAGTCGACCGCCAGTTCGGTTTGCTGATCGCCCTGCTGCCAGCGCATCACCAGCCGGTCCGCCGCGCTGTCGAGCAGGCTGGAAACACCTGCCAAAGGCAGAGTGGCTGTTGCGCAGCCTGATCGGCCCCAGCAGCGAGCGCACCATCGGCCTGGCCAGCGCGGTCTCCACTTCGGCGCGGCTGCAGTGGTGGCGTTTCGATGTCGCGCCCCGCACCGCTGCGGGCCAGCAGGTCCATGTCGTTCTCGCTGGCCAGCAGCCCCACGCAGTAGACCTGCGGCACGCCGGGCAGGAAGAACTGCATCGCGCGCGCCGGCAGGTAGCTGCGGTCGTCACGGCCCAGCGCGGCGTAGAACGTGCAGTTGATCTGGCAGAGGTCGAGATTGCTGGCCGCCGCAGCCGTGGTCTGCCGGCTCTGGCCCTGGCTGTTGGCGTGGATGCACTTGACCAGTGCGTTCAACTTGGCCGGCGGTATCAGGCGCGGGCGCGGCAGGTACAAAGCCAGCAGGTTCTGCGCCGTGGCGCCGCCCGGGAACACGGCGCCGTAGGTCAGGAAGAGGCCGGCGTAGGGCGACTCATCTCCGCGCGCCGAGTAGTCCGGGAACTGCAGGGATTCGCCCGACATGCGGTTGACGATGACGTCGGCCATCATGTTCATCTGCCCGGTGAGGTGCCAGATGTCGTCCCGGTCGCCCAGCCGGGCGACGACCAGCGTGTGGTCGACAGGGTTGAAGCCGGCGTCGGCGCCGTCGATGCGGTGAAAAGAACGGAAACAGGATCACGCCGCCGGCACGCCAGTTGGCACCGCCTTCGTACTGCTTGACTTCGTCGACCGGGATCACCGGGCTCTTGCCGTTGACCAGGTCCGGGTTGTGCAAGAAGGTGATGCGGTCGGCGTTGCAGGCCGCGCCATCTTCGCCGACCGTCAGCGAGTACGGGTTGAAGTTCCAGGTGATCTTCAGATCTTGCGACGACATGCACAGGCCGCCCAGCACGTTGAGCCTGTGGCCGCCGAGGTCGAAGGTCCTGGAGAGTTTCAGATCATTCGCCAGCAGCCCCGCTGCCTGGCCGCAGGTGCACTGGCGCGCGTCACCATGGGAACCGGCAGCGTGCGCTGCGGCACGGCTTCGCCGCGCAGCAGGGCCAGCAAGGCATCGACCAGTTCGGCGCCGGCCAGCGCCACCGGCTGGTGCACGCTGGTCAGCGGCGGGTCGCAGCAGGTGGCCAGCGGCATGTCGTCGTAACCGACCACGGCCACGTCGTCCGGCACCTGGCGGCCGGCGGCACGCAGCGCGGCCACCGCCTGCAGCGCCAGCAGGTCACTGCAGCCCAGCACGGCGTCGAACCGCAGGCCGCTGGCAAACAACCCGTCCATCGCACGCCGCGCTGCGATGACGTCGAAGGGCACGGACAGTTCGAGTTGCGGGTCGACGGCCATGCCGGCCTCGCCCAGCGCCTGCACGTAACCCTGGCGGCGCAGTTGCACCTCGGGCAGCCTGGCCTCGCCGACGAACGCGATGTTCCGGCAGCCCAGCGCCAGCAGATGGCGGGTGGCGAGCAGGCCGCCGAGCTGGTTGTCGCCGCCCACGCTGGTGTAGATCTGCTGTGGCAACTGGCCGCCCCAGACCACCAGCGGCACCTTGCGTGCGGCCAGGCCGTTGAGCGCGTCGTGCTGGCGCCACTGGCCGATGACGACGATGCCGATGGCCTTGCCGGCGTCGTACAGCGCGCTGCCAGGTTCATTCGTTCCGCATCCACCCGCGACAGCAGCATGTCGTAGCCGCGGTCGGTCAGCGCGTCGCCGATGATGCCGACAATCGACAGGAAGACCGGGTCCGAGCTGTGCCGGCGGGACTGCTTGTCGTAGGGGACGACGACCGCCACCGTCTGGTTCTTCTGCAGGCGCAAGTTCTGCGCGCCCTGGTTAATGATGTAGTTCAGCAACCGCGCCAGCTCGCCGATGCGGCTTCGCGTTTCTTCGTTGACCAGCGGGCTGCCGCTGGGCGCGCGCGACACCGTCGACACGGACACAACGGACAGCCGCGCGATGTCGGCCATCTGCAGCCGCCTGCGCTCGGCCGAATCGGAGGGACCGGCGGGACGGGCCGGCGGCGTGTCGGGCGGCAAAACCGGGCTCAGGGCAGCCGCTCCAGGGCGCGCTGATAGACCGGGTCGCGCATCAGGTCGTCCCAGGGCAACGGCGGTGTGTCGGGCAGCAGCTTGAGCCGGCGGTGTTCACAGTCGGGGTCAGGCGACCAGAGTCCGCGTGCCGCGCCGCTGGAAAGGCCGTCGAGCAGCGCATCGACCGCCTGCCCGCCGTCGGCCGACTGGTTGCACAGCAGCACCATGTCGCAGCCGGCCGACAGCGCCAGGGCCGCCGCATCGGCGTAGCTGAGCTCGCGTCCGCCGACGCTGCGCGCACCGGCCATGCTGAGGTCGTCGCTGAAGATGGCGCCGGTGAAACCGAATTGCTCACGGAGGATTTCCTTCAACCAACGTTCTGAAAAACCGGCCGGATGGCCATCGACCTTCGGGTACACCACATGCGCCGGCATCACGCTGGCCAGACTGGTGCTCAGCCACTCGTAAGGCCGCGCGTCTGCCGCCAGGATGACCCTCAGCGAACGCCGGTCGACCGGCAACTCGGTGTGGCTGTCGGCCTTCACGAAACCGTGGCCGGGAAAATGTTTGCCGCAGTTGGCCATTCCGGCCAGCAGCAGGCCGTGCATCAGGCTCTTGGCGAGCAGCGCCACGACACGAGGGTCGGCATGGAAGGCGCGGTCGCCGATGACACTGCTGCCGCCCCAATCGAGGTCCAGCACGGGCGTGAAACTGAGGTCGACACCGCAGGCCCGCAGTTCGGCGCCCAGCACATGCCCGGCAGCGGTGGCGGCGTCGGTGGCGGTCAATGCGCCACTGCCCTCGCCCGACTTGCCGTCGCGCATCCACATCTCGCCCAGCACGCGCATGGGAGGCAGGTGCGTGAATCCATCGGTGCGAAAACGCTGCACGCGGCCGCCCTCGTGATCGACGCAGATCAACACGTCAGCCCGCAGGGTCTTGATCTCGGCACACAGCTCGGTGAGCTGCTGTCGGTTCAGCCAGTTGCGGGCGAACAGGATCAGCCCGCCGGTCAGCGGGTGGGCCAGGCGGCGGCGGTCATCGGAGTTCAGCGTGGTGCCGGCGATGTCGAGCACCACCGGGGCGTGCGACGTTGTCTGTGTGTTCATGGAAGCTGGCTTTCAAGCGGGCTTTCGACGGTATTGCCGGTCTCGACCACCACAACGGCGGCGGCGTAGTCGGTCTCGTCGGTCAGGGTGACATGGGCGCGCAGGTGGCGCTCGGCAAACCAGTCGGCCAGCGCGCCCGACAGGCGGATGTACGGCTTGCCGCTGGGCTCGTTGAGGATCTCGCAGCCGCGCCACGTCATCGGCATGCGGATGCCCAGGCCGATGGCTTTCGAAAACGCCTCCTTGGCGGAAAAGCGGGTGGCGAGATAACGCAGGCCGCGCGCCTCGGCGCGCGCCCGCCGGCTGTGGAAGACCGCAAGCTCGCGCGGGCCCAGCACCTTGTCGGCGAAACGGTCGCCGCGCCGCGCCAGCGTGGCCGCGATGCGCCGGATGTCGCAGAGGTCGTTGCCGATGCCGTAGATCATGCGGCCGGCCCCTGGCGTCGGCCGCGGGCCATCAAGTTGCCGTGCCGGCGGCGCGCCGGATGCATCGCAGGTACTCGCGCACCGCCTCGGGCAGGCCGATCTCCAGCGCGTCGGCGATCAAAGCATGGCCGATCGACACTTCCTGCACGCCGGGCACGGCGCGCAGGAAATCTTCGAGGTTGTCGCGGTTCAGGTCGTGGCCGGCGTTGACGCCCAGGCCGGCGGCCAGCGCCGCCTTCGCGGCCGCCGCGAAGCGCGCCAGCTGCGCGGGCGCGGCCGGCGTGCCGTGTGCCGCCGCGTAAGGTTCGGTATAGAGCTCGACGCGGCCGGCGCCCGCCGCGCGCGCCAGCGCCATCGCCTCGGGGATCGGGTCCATGAAGAGGCTGACGCGCACGCCCAGGCCGTTCAGCTGGACGATCAGCGGCGCCAGGCGCGCGCCATCGGCCGCCAGGTCCCAGCCGTGGTCGGAGGTGAACTGGCCTTCGCCGTCGGGCACGAAGGTGCATTGCTGAGGCGCCTGACCACGCGCGCACAGTTCCTGCAGCACCCCCATCAGATTGTGGAAGGGGTTGCCCTCGATGTTGTATTCGGCCTGCGGCCACTGCTGCATCAGCGTGGCGAGCTCGAACACGTCTTCGGTGCGGATGTGGCGCTGGTCGGGCCGCGGGTGCACGGTGATGCCGTCGGCACCGGCCTGCAGCGCCAGCGTCGCCGCGCGCACCACGTTCGGGATGCCGAGGTGGCGCGTGTTCCGCAGCAGGGCCACCTTGTTGACGTTGACCGACAGCGCGGTGTGCTCGCGGCGGTGATCGGGCGAACTTCCAGGGGCAACCAGCGGGTTCATGGCGTGATGATCGGTGTCGTGACCGGTGGGATCACGGTCGCGGTTTTGGGTGTCGGTGCGGGTTCAACCAGCCTTTGCATTCCCCACATGACCTGACGGGTGCGCAACGTGGCCGAACCCAGATGATAGTGAAGCATGTCGCGCAAAGGCCCGCGCAACGCAGCCACTTCGGACAGCACGACCTGGCGCAGCGCACCCAGGTTGCCGTGCCGCAAGGCGGCTTCGAGCCGCACCAGCGCGGCACCGGGCAACCCCGCCTTGCCGGCCCGCGCCGGCAGCACTCCGGCTTCGGCGTCCAGCTCGTACAAGCCCTCGGCCAGCACGGGGCTGACCGCCAGCGTGATCGTCGACAGTTCGGGCAGCACGCCGAGCTCGCGCAGCAGACGCAGCTCGAAGGCGCGCAGCGCGACCTGCCGGCCCGCCTCGGCGGCATCGGCGCCGGCCATCGCGGCCAGCGTGTCGGCGTAGGCGTCGAAGAGTTCGGGGTGCGGGTCCTGGCGCGCCAGCAGCTTGAGCAGAAGTTCGTTGAGGTAGAAGCCGGCGAACAGCAGCGCACCGCCAGGCATCGGCAGGCCGCCAGCCCATTCGGCCGAGCGCAGGGTGTGCACTTCAGCGGCCTCGTCAGCCGGCGTGCGGCCGAGTTGCACGAGCAGGCGCTGGAACGGCAGCAACACCGGCCGCAGTTGCGAGTAGGGCCGCTTGGCCCCCTTGGCGGCCACCACCACGCGGCCGCGCTCACGCGTGAACAGCTCGACGATCAGGCTGGTCTCGCTCCAGTCGTGGCTGTGCAGCACGTAGGCGGCTGAAGCGGCCGCAGGCTTGCCGCGCTGAGCCACGGTTCAGCTGCTGCGCCGGCTACTCATACCCGTAGCTGCGCAGATGGGCTTCGTCGTCGGCCCAGCCCGAGCGGACCTTGACCCAGAGTTCGAGAAAGACCTTGGCGTCCATCAGCCGCTCGAGTTCTTGCCGGGCCTCGCTGCCGATGCGCTTCAGACGCTCGCCCTTCTCGCCGATGATCATGCCCTTGTGGGCGTCGCGCTCCACCACGATGCTGGCGCTGATGCGCCGCAGGTTGCCCTCTTCCTCGAACTTGTCGATGACGACGGTGGAGGTGTAGGGCAACTCGTCGCCGGTCAGGCGGAACAGCTTCTCGCGCACGATCTCGCTGGCCAGGAAACGGTCGTTCCGGTCGGTCAGCGCGTCCTCGTCGTAGAACCAGGGCTGCTCGGGCAGGTGGCGCTCGATGATGGCGAACAGGCGCCGCACATCGGCGTCGCTCTGCGCCGACATCGGCACGTATTCGGTGAAAGGGTGGCGCTCCTGCATGCTCTTCAGCCAGGGCAGGATGTCGGTGCGGCGGCGCACGGCGTCGAGCTTGTTGGCGATCAGCAGCACCGGGCGATCGGACGGTAGCAGCGCCAGCACCTTGGCGTCGTCGAGCCCGAAACGGCCCGCCTCGACGACGAACAGCACGGCGTCGACGTCGGCGATCGACGACAGCACGGTGCGATTCAGCGTGCGGTTGAGTGCCGCCACATGCTTGACCTGGAAGCCCGGCGTGTCGACGAAGACGAACTGCGTGGCGCCCTCGGTGCGGATGCCGGTGATGCGGTGGCGTGTCGTCTGCGCCTTCTTCGACGTGATGCTGATCTTCTGGCCGACCAGCGCGTTCAGCAGCGTCGACTTGCCGACGTTGGGCCGGCCGACGATGGCGACCAGGCCGCAGCGCTGGGGCACGCCGGTGGCTGGGCTGTCGGCCGCAGGCGGGTGGGCGCTCGAAGGCGCGGTTGCCGGTGTGGCTTCGTCTGGCGGACTGTCGGGGTTCGGTGCGTCGGGCATAGGGGTTCAGGAGCGCAAAGGGCCGCCGGGGCGGTCGCTCGCTTTCAGGGCTTCGAGCATGCGGCGGGCCGCTTCCTGCTCGGCGGCGCGCCGCGATCGGCCCTCGCCAGGCTCGGCCAAGCCGAGAGCGGGCACCGCGCATTCCACTTCGAAGGTCTGCGCATGCGCCTGCCCGCGGGTGGCAGCGATGCGGTAGGAAGGCACTGGCAGACGCCGGCCCTGCAGCCATTCCTGCAGTTCGGTCTTGGCGTCCTTGCTCCAGTTCTCGGTTTCGCTGCTGTCGATCACTTCGCCGAACAGCCGGCGCACGATGTCCTGCGCGGGCGCCCAGCCGCCGTCGAGATAACAGGCGCCGATCAGCGCTTCGACGGCGTCGGCCAGGATCGACGGTCGCTGTGCGCCACCGCCGCGGGCTTCACCCTCGGACATCCGCAGCACCTCGGGCAGGCCGAGATTCAGGGCCACGCGGTGCAGGCTGTCCTCGCGCACGAGGTGGGCGCGCACACGTGTGAGATCACCTTCATCGGAGCCGGAAAACCGTTCGTAGAGCAAGGTGGACACGGCCAGATTCAGCACCGCGTCGCCAAGGAATTCGAGCCGTTCGTTGTGGTCGGCGCCGAAGCTGCGGTGCGTCAGCGCGCGCGTCAGCAGCCGCTGCTGCGCGTAACGGTGGCCCAGTCGGGTCTGCAGGGCGTCGAGCAAGGGATCCATGAGGTACGTGCAGGCGGGCGAGTACGGCGGCGAAATTGCAACGAAGTGGACGCGGCGGCCCTCACGGCCGCCAGTCGCGCATCCTACTTCGATCGGCCCTCGTACTTCAGCAAGATGTAGACCGGCCCCATGATCGGCAGTTCCTTGTTGTACGCGAAGCCGATCACGACCTTGTCGTTGACCTTGGTGACGTCGAGATCCTTGCTGCTGATCGAGACGATGGCGTACTCGATCTCCTTTTGCTTGTCGAAGGCCTGACGCACCTCGGCCACGGTGGTGGGCGAGGTGGCGGCGATCTTGTCGACGGCACGCTGAATGGTCAGGTACTCGTTGACCGTGGGCAGCGCGCGCACCAGCACATAGCCGATGAAGCCGATCAGGATGGCCCAGAACATCAGGCCGAACAGCGTCATGCCGCGCTGCCGTGCGCGTGGCGCCCGGGTCGAGCGGGTCGGCCGGAACTTGGCGATGTTCATCTGCGTCCGCCTCCTGGCCGCCGGTGGCGGCTCAATGGAAGGCACCGATCCTTCCGATGTTGCTGAAATTCATCCACACGAAGAATGCCTTGCCGACGATGTTTTCGTCCGGCACAAATCCCCAGAAGCGTGAATCCTGGGAATTGTCGCGGTTGTCACCCATCATGAAATAGTGGCCAGCCGGTACCGTGCAGGTGACGCCCTCGGTGACGTATTTGCAGTTTTCCGACTTCGGGAAGGTCTTGGGATCGGGGCCGTAGTAACCCAGGCGCCGGGGGTCGACGAGGATGCCGTGTTCGACGTCTCCCAGTTTCTCCTTGAACTGCGGCGCATAACGCAGGCTCTCCTCGTCGTAGAACTCGCCCTGGGGCACCACGGGAACGGGCTGGCCGTTGATGCTGAGCTTCTGGTTCAGGTAGCTGACCTGGTCGCCGCCCACCGCCACCACGCGCTTGATGTAGTCCATGCGCGGGTCGACCGGGTAACGAAACACCATCACGTCGCCGCGCTGGGGGTCGTGGTTGGCGATGATCTTCTTGTTGATGACCGGCAGCCGCACGCCGTAGTGGAACTTGTTGACGAGGATGAGGTCGCCCACCAGCAGCGTGGGGATCATCGAGCCTGAAGGAATCTTGAAGGGCTCGAAGAGGAAGGAGCGCAGCAGGAAAACGATCAGGATCACCGGGAACAGGCCGGCGGTCCAGTCCAGCCACCAGGGCTGCATCAGCAACTTTTCGCGCGCCTCGGCCACGTTGCCGTCGACCTTGTCGATGCCCATCTTGGCCAGCCCGGCGCGGCGCTGCGCGTCCTGCTGCTCCAGGGTCTCGGCAGCCGCCTCGCGCGCCGGCTTGAAGCGGAAGCGCTCGGCCAGCCAATAGACCATCGTGGACATCGTCAGCACGAAGAGCAGCAGGGAAAAATTGCCGGTCCAGCGGCCGAGGAACCAGCCGCCGAGATAGACGATCAGTGCGCCGTAGAGGGCGGCTGTGAGTGAGCTCATCGGGATGTTCAATTAATCGTCAACTTGGAGGATGGCCAGGAAGGCCTCCTGCGGCACCTCGACGGAGCCGATCTGCTTCATGCGCTTCTTGCCGGCCTTCTGTTTTTCGAGCAGCTTCTTCTTGCGGCTGACGTCACCGCCATAACATTTTGCCAGCACGTTCTTGCGCAGCGCCTTGATGTTCTCGCGCGCGATGATGTTGGCACCGATGGCGGCCTGGATCGCCACGTCGTACATCTGGCGTGGGATCTGCTCGCGCATCTTGGCGGCCACCGCGCGCCCTCGGAACTGGCTCTTTTCGCGGTGCACGATGATGGAGAGCGCGTCGATGCGGTCGCCGTTGATCAGCAAGTCGACCTTGACGACATCGGAGGCGCGGTATTCCTTGAACTCGTAGTCCATGCTGGCATAGCCGCGCGATACGCTTTTCAGCTTGTCGAAGAAGTCGAGCACGATCTCGGCCAGCGGCAGCTCATAGGTCAGCATGACCTGGCGGCCGTGATACGCCATGTTCAGCTGCAGACCGCGCTTCTGATTGGCCAGCGTCATCACCGGGCCCACGTAGTCCTGCGGCATGTACAGGTGCACGGTGACGATGGGCTCGCGGATCTCCTTGATGCGGCCGAGTTCGGGCATCTTCGACGGGTTCTCGACCAGCATCACCGTGTCGTCGTTGAGCTCGACCTGATAGACCACGCTGGGCGCGGTGGTGATCAGGTCCTGGTCGAACTCGCGCTCTAGCCGCTCCTGCACGATCTCCATGTGCAGCAGGCCAAGGAAGCCGCAACGGAAGCCGAATCCCAGCGCCTGGCTGACCTCGGGTTCGTAGCGCAGCGAACTGTCGTTGAGCTTGAGCTTTTCCAGCGCATCGCGCAGCTGGTCGTATTCGCTGGCCTCGGTCGGGTAGAGCCCGGCGAATACCTGCGGCTGGATCTCCTTGAAGCCGGGCAGCGCCTCGGCGGCCGGGCCGGCGTTGTTCGGCAGCTTCTTTTCAAGCGTCAGGGTGTCGCCCACCTTGGCGGCCTGCAACTCCTTGATGCCGCAGATGATGAAGCCGACCTGGCCCGCCTTCAGGGCGTCACGCGGCTCGGACTTCGGCGAGAACACGCCCATCTGCTCGATGCCGTACACCGTGTTGGTGGCCATCATGCGGATGCGCTCGCCCTTGCTCAGGCTGCCATCGACCACGCGCACGAGCATCACCACGCCGACGTAGTTGTCGAACCAGCTGTCGATGATCATCGCGCGCGGCGGGCCGTCGGGGTTGCCGCGCGGCGCCGGCATGCGGTCGATCACGGCTTCGATGATGTCCTCGATGCCCATGCCGGTCTTCGCCGAACAGGGAATCGCGTCGTCGGCATCGATGCCGATGACGTCTTCGATCTCGATCTTCGCGTTTTCCGGGTCCGCGTTCGGCAGATCCATCTTGTTGAGCACCGGCACCACCTCGACACCGAGGTCGAGCGCGGTGTAGCAGTTGGCCACCGTTTGCGCTTCCACGCCCTGGCTGGCGTCGACCACGAGCAGCGCGCCTTCGCATGCCGACAGCGAACGGCTCACTTCGTACGAGAAGTCCACGTGGCCCGGTGTGTCGATCAGGTTCAGGTTGTAGACCTGGCCGTCGCGCGCGGTGTATTGCAGCGCGGCGGTCTGCGCCTTGATCGTGATGCCGCGCTCGCGCTCGATATCCATCGAGTCGAGCACCTGCGCTTCCATTTCCCGGTCCGACAGGCCACCGCAACGCTGGATGATGCGGTCGGCCAGCGTGCTCTTGCCGTGGTCGATGTGGGCGATGATGGAGAAATTGCGGATGTTGTTCATGTACTTCATGGGCGGGCTTCAACGTAGGACCTGAACGGCAAAGCCGTTTTGGCGTAAGCCCGCATCGCGCAGAGATGCGAAAGCGCGAAGCGCCGTGCTGAAGCTAAAAAAAAGGCACGTCGAAGGTTTGACGCGCCTACCAACAGAACGTTTGGCAACTGCTTGTTGGGAATCCATTGTAGCCAAAAGCATCGTGGGAAGCCGCGCCCATGCTTGTTTTTAGGCCATTGCCGGACACCAAACGAGAAAGTTGTCCACAGCTTTTACACACCACGCACACAGGATTCCGAAACTGCCGCAGAGCGAATGTAAAGCAAAGTCAGCCCTCACTTTGCTTGATCTGATGCGACGAGGACTCACCACCCCGAAAACGATTCTGGACGGCGGCCCCTCGTTCGATGGCAGGGCCGCTGGAGCGGCAAACCACCCCGCCGGGCCGGCCGACGAGCCGGCAGGGCGTGCGCTCAGCGTCCCGGCCGGATCACCACGTAGGTGACCGCGTCGCCGCGGCGCACCAGCACACTGACGGCGCGCGCCTTTTCGACACGCGTCACGGTGGCCGCGAACTGCTTGCTGTCGGTGACCTCGGCATTGTCGACCGACAGGATGATGTCGCCTTCCCGCAGGCCGGCCTTGGCCGCTGCGCCGTCGGCGGCGTCAACCTTGACACCGCCGCGCACACGCAACTCCTTCTTCTGTGCATCGCTCAGGTCCGACACCGCCAGGCCGAGCGCGTTTTTCACCGGCGGCGGAGCATTCGGCTCGGCGGCGGCCTTGCGCACGGGCTTCTCCGGTTCGAACTCGGACACCATCACGCTCAGGTCCTTGCTGGCGCCACGGCGGAACACCTGCAGCGCGGCCTTCGATCCCGGCTTGGTGGCGCCGATGAGACGCGGCAGGTCGCCCGACTTTTCGACCACCTTGCCGTCGACCCTGGTGATGATGTCGCCAGCCTCGACGCCCGCCTTGTCGGCCGGGCCGTCCTTCTCGACGCTCTGCACCAGCGCGCCCGTGGGTTTGCCCAGGCCGATCGCCTCGGCCACTTCTTTCGTCACCGGGGCGATCTGCACGCCGATGCGGCCGCGAATGACGCGCCCGCCGCTGCGCAACTGGTCGGACACCCGCACGGCATCGTCGATCGGGATGGCGAAGCTGATGCCCATGAAACCACCCGAGCGGCTGTAGATCTGGGAGTTGATGCCGATCACCTCGCCGCGCAGGTTGAGCAGCGGGCCACCCGAGTTGCCGGGATTGATGGCCACATCGGTCTGGATGAAGTTGAGGAAGTCGCCGGTGTCACGCTGCTTGGCGCTGACGATGCCGGCGGTGACGGTGTTGTCGAGGCCGAAAGGCGAGCCGATGGCCATCACCCACTCGCCCACCTTCAGACGGCCGACGTCGCCGATCTTCACGAAAGGCAGGCCGGTGGCCTCGATCTTCACCACCGCGACGTCGGTGCGCTTGTCGGCGCCGACGATGCGGGCCTTCAGCTCGCGCTTGTCGGTCAGCGTGACGATGACTTCCTCGGCGCCCTCGACGACATGGGCGTTGGTCATGATGAAACCATCGGCGCTGAGGATGAAGCCCGAGCCCACGCCGCGCTGCTGCGGCTCGTCGTCGTTGCGCGGGCTGCCACGCCGCGGGTCGGGGCGCCCGGGCAGGGGAATGCCGAAACGGCGGAAGAATTCTTCGACGTTCGGGTCGACCTCGCTGTTGGCAACGCTGGAAGCCCTGCGCTCGGTGGTGCGGATGTTGACGACCGAGGGCCCTACGCGTTCGGCCAGCTCGGTGAAGTCGGGCAGTTGCACGGTCTGTGCATGTCCAGCGTGCGGCACCAGCGTGGCGGCGCTGAACACCAGGGCGGCCATCGCAAGCGACAGGCGCGGCGCCCAGGACGGCGTGGAGAAAACAGCTGGCAGAGACATGCAACGAACTCCGGAATCAGGATGGCACAGGAATGGAAATGGGGACGGTGGCTGGCGCAGGCAATACGGCACTCGAAAAAAACGAGGCAGCGCTACCGCCGCCGCTCCAGCGCGTCCGTGAACAGCTTCAGGGTGGTGGCGGGCACATCGCCCATCGCGGTGATCCAATAATCGCCGCGGCGCTGCATGAGTGTGCTTGTGGAGCCCATCTGTGCTTGCAGAAGGGCCTTATGGCGCTGCGGTTCGTAGGGCTCTATGAACAGCGATACATGGGTGAGGCCGTCGGAAAAGACAGCCTGCAGCACCTGCTGGACAGGCGGGGGTTGAGCGGCCCGCGCAGCCGTTCCGGCACCGGCCTTCGCGTTGGGTGCGGGATCGTCGTCGGCCGGCGGTGCCTCCAGCGGCCGCTTCAGGCAGCCTTTCAATACGAAGCCGGGAACCTCGCGGGCCATCGTCCAGCCTTCGCTCGCCAGTTGGGTGGGCACCTGCTGTGGGCGAAGCACACGATAGCCCGCCAGCTTCTTCATCGGCTGCAGCACGCTGTCGGGCGAGGGTCTGATGCCGATCTCGACTTCAGAGAATGCGGCCGATTCGAGCACCACCCTGGCCGGGTTGATGACGTCGGCGCGCAGCATCAGCCCGCTGGCCTGATCGGCCCACAGCCGCTGCGCATAACGCAGGTCGTCGCGCGGCTTCATCAGGAAGACCCAGGCCTCGCGCCCGGCCACACGTTCGCTACCTTCGGGCTTCATTTCGTACTGTTCCAGAGCGCGCGGCTCGGCGGCTGCCGTCAGCGAGCGCAATTGGGTCGACACGCTTCGGGACTCGACCAGCGCCAGCCGCGCCTGCGGCCACATCGTCTGCACGACGTCGTTGTGGCGGTAGACACGCTGCAGCCGGCCGTCGAGTGCCTCAATGCGTTCGTACGACTGTTCGCCGATACAGAAGTGCGCCACCCGCATGCTGGACAACACGCCGCCGGACGTGAACACCATGGTGCCCTGGTAGTTGGCCAGACGGGCCGCGGCATGGATGCGGTCGAGCCAGGCACGGGCATAGGCAGGCTCGCTGGCGCTGCCATCGATACCTGGCGGCGGCGGGGCGACATTGGCCGCCGTGCCGGCCAACGCAAGCGCCGGCAGCATGCAGCACCACACCAGGATGATCGGCAGCGCGCGCCGTTCTTTGAAACCTCGCATCGTCGATCAGCGCTGGGCCGAGACGGTTTCGATGCCGCGCAACTGACTGCCTGGCAGTGCCGCCGCCGCGCCGCCGCGCATGTCGCGATGGGCGCGCAGGTAGGCGTCGAGCTGGGCGTCACGGATCACGCGGGCGTCACCGGGCGCGCCACTGAGAACAAGCAGCGGGCTGCCGGCGGGCGCGGTGGCCACACGCTGCACGCCGTTGGGCGCGACGGAGCGGCTGGCCAGCACCGGTGCGGCGGCGGACTCGGGCGCCGAAAGGCGCGTGACCAGCAGCACGCCTGTCACCGCCACGAAACCCGCTGCCACCGCCGCAGGCACCAGCCAGGCCTGACGGCGCCGCGTCGGCGCAACCGCCGTCTCCGGGGATGGCGCGAGCAATGCGGGTTCGGCAGCGAGCCGCACGCGCATCGCCGCCAGGAAGGCGGCGTCGTGCCCGGGCGGGCTGGCCAGGTCGTCCGAACGCAGCACATCGCCGATCAGGTGATAGGCATGCCATGTCGAGCGCGCCACCGGGTCGTCACGCCACAGCGCGCTGGCCTTCAGCACGGCGGCCTCGTCGGCTTCGCCGTCCATCAGCGATGACAGGCCGGCTGCCCGGTCATTCTGGTCAGTTTCGGTTTTCAAGGGCACTGTGCTCATCGGATTCACCTCGAAGTTGTGGTCGGAGCTGGAACGTGACGAAGTGACATCACCAGCGCTCACCGTCACGGGTGTCGAGCAGCGGCCGCAGGCGCACGGCGATGGCTTCGCGCGCCCGGAAGATGCGCGAGCGCACCGTGCCTATCGGGCAGTTCATCAGGTCTGAAATCTCGTCGTAGCTCAAGCCTTCAATCTCTCGCAAGGTGATGGCCTGCCTCAGGTCGTCTGACAAAGCCTCTATGGCCGAGTTCACGGCAACGGCGACCTGCTTGCTGGCCAGCAGCGATTCGGGCGTCTCGCCGCTGGTTAGTTCATTCTCGATGCGCGAAGTTTCATCTTCGTCGTGATCATTCGTACGTTGCCCTTCGGTGATCAGGGGATCACGCTTGAGTTCAAGCAGCGCCCGCTTCGCGGTGTTGACCGCAATCCGGTACAGCCAGGTGTAGAAAGCGCTTTCACCGCGGAACTTGGGAAGGGCGCGATAGGCGCGAATGAAGGTCTCCTGGGCGATGTCGGGCACCAGGTCGACGTCACGCACCATGCGCCCGACCAGACGCTCGACACGGCGCTGGTACTTGACGACCAGCATTTCGAAAGCCCGCATGTCGCCGAGCTTGACCCGCTCGACCAGCAGGGCATCGGCATCCGCTTCAGACATTCAGCCGGGCTGCCGTTCGGCGCTGCGCGGGCCGCCAGCCGGCCGCGCCGGGCCGCCGTGCAGCGCAGCCCGCAAGCCGTGCAGCGAACCGCGCGCGGCGGCCGCCGACACCGCCAGCCAGCGCACCGGCGTGGCAGCCGCATCGGGCCGGAAGCGCAGCAGCAGCCAGCCGCCGAAGTCGATCATGACCTCGACCTGACCGGCAACGGCCGGCGAACCGGCGTTCCAGCAGGCTCCGTCCCAGACCAGTGGGGCGGGCCGCGGCCTGGGCCAGTGCCAGCCCAGAAGACCGCCGGCCGCAGCAGCCGCGAACACCGCGCCTGCCTCTGCCAGGGGCGGCAAGTCGACCCAGGCCGACAGCCAGGCGGCTACGGCAGCGCCGGCCAGCGCCGGCAACCCGGCCTGCAGCCCAGCCCAGGGCAGACCGCCATCACAGGTCACGGCAACCGGCGGCGCGCTGCGCATGCGCCGTCAGACGCGCCGGAAGACCAGCGTGCCGTTGGTGCCGCCGAAGCCGAAGTTGTTCTTCACCGCGACCTCGATCTTCATCTCGCGCGCCGTGTTGGCGCAGTAGTCCAGGTCGCAGTCCGGATCCTGGTTGAAGATGTTGATGGTCGGCGGCGACACCTGGTGGTGCGCGGCCAGCACGGTGAACACCGACTCGACGCCACCGGCCCCGCCCAGCATGTGGCCGGTCATCGACTTGGTCGAGTTGACGACCAGGCCCTTGGCCGCATCACCGAAGGCCAGCTTGATGGCATTGGTCTCGTTGAGGTCGCCGAGCGGCGTCGAGGTGCCGTGCGCATTCAGGTATTGCACCTCGTCGACGTTGACGCCGGCATTGCGCAGTGCCGCCCGCATGGCGCGCTTCGGGCCGTCGACGCTGGGCGCGGTCATGTGGTACGCGTCGGCGCCCATGCCGAAACCGATCAGCTCGGCATAGATGTTGGCACCGCGCTTCTTCGCGTGTTCGTACTCTTCGAGCACCAGCACGCCCGCGCCTTCACCGAGCACGAACCCGTCGCGGTCACGGTCCCAGGGGCGCGACGCCGTCTGCGGGTCTTCGTTGCGGGTCGACAACGCACGCGCCGACGCGAAGCCGCCGATGCCCAGCGGCGACACGGTGGCCTCGGCGCCGCCGGCCACCATGACATCGGCGTCACCGTGCTGGATCAGCCGGCCGGCCTCGCCGATGCAGTGCAGGCCGGTGGTGCAGGCCGTCACGATCGACAGGTTGGGGCCGGTGTAGCCATAGCGGATGGAGATGTGGCCGGAGATCATGTTGATGATCGAGGCCGGCACGAAAAACGGCGAGATGCGGCGCGGCCCGCGCTCGAGGTAGTCGCGCTGCGTCTCCTCGATCATCGGCAGGCCGCCGATGCCCGAGCCGACGATGCAGCCGTAACGCTCCGCCTCGTCTTCGCTCAGCGTGCTGCCATGCGGCAGGCCGGCGTCCTGCACCGCCTGCACGGCGGCGGCCAGGCCGTAATGGATGAAGGTATCCATGTGCCGGGCTTCCTTCGCGGGCATGTAGGCCTCGACATCGAAACCCTTCACCTCGCCGGCGATGCGGCAGGACATTCCCGACGCATCGAAACGTGTGATCGGGCCGATGCCCGAGCGCCCGGCGAGCACGTTGGCCCAGCCTTCGGCCACCGTGTTGCCCACCGGGCTGATGAGCCCGAGGCCGGTGACGACGACCCGGCGGCGGGTCATGTCACCCTCCGCGGCCCGGGTGGCCATGACCATGGCTGCCGCGCCCTGCGGCTCCCCGACAAAGGCATGCCGGGATCAGGCCTTCTGATGGCCGACTGCGTAGTCGATGGCCAGTTGAACCGTGGTGATCTTCTCGGCTTCTTCGTCCGGGATCTCGATGCTGAACTCGTCTTCGAGTGCCATCACCAGTTCCACCGTGTCGAGCGAGTCGGCGCCGAGGTCGGCGACGAACGCCTTCTCGTTGGTGACGTCTGACTCAGGCACGCCGAGCTGCTCGGCAATGATCTTCTTGACACGTGCTTCGATATCGCTCATGACTCCTCCAGGAGTTTGTTCGGAAAACAGCCCACGATTCTACCGGCGGGGCCTGTACCGGGTTTGTTGCAGGATTCGACCGCGGCGCCAGCGGCGCAGCGCCGAAGTATTTGAGCCAGGGACGTCAGCCCATGAACATGCCGCCATTGACATGCAGTTCGGTGCCGGTGATGTAGGCCGCCAGCGGCGACGCGAGGAAGGCCACCGCATGCGCCACTTCATCGGTGCTGCCGAGCCGGCCGAGCGGAATCTGGCCCAGCAGCGCGGCCTTCTGCGCCTCGGGCAGGTGTTCGGTCATGTCGGTGGCGATGAAGCCCGGCGCGACGCAGTTGACGGTGACGTTGCGGCTGCCGAGTTCCCGCGCCAGTGCGCGCGTCATGCCGGCCACGCCGGCCTTGGCGGCCGCGTAGTTGGCCTGCCCCGCGTTGCCGCTTGCGCCCACCACCGAGGTGATGCTGATGATGCGGCCGTGGCGCTGTTTCATCATCTGCCGCATGACCGCGCGGCTGGTGCGGAACACCGCCTTCAGGTTGGTGTCGAGCACGGCGTCCCAGTCATCGTCCTTCATGCGCATGGCGAGCTGGTCCCGCGTGATGCCGGCGTTGTTGACCAGCACGTGCAGGTTACCCTGTTCCCTGACGATCTGGTCGACGGCGGCGATCACGGCGGCGCCGTCGGTGACGTCGAGCCGCAGGCCGCCGCAGCCCTGAAAGCCGGCCAGCGCCTCGCCGATGGCAATCGCACCGGCGTCGGTGGTGGCGGTGCCGATGACCCGGAAGCCATCGGCCGCCAGCCTGGCTGCGATGGCGCGGCCGATGCCACGCGATGCGCCGGTGACGAGCGCGGCAGGGCGTTCGGCGGCGCTCACCGGAGTACCTTCGTGCTGGGCACTCCGGAATTCGCCTTTCGGGCGGCCGGGCAGGCTCATGCCAGCAACTCCCGGGCGGCGGCCAGCGAGGCCGGGTCGAAGACGGCCGCGGTCTGCAGCGTGGGGTCTATGCGGGAAACGATCTTCGAAAGAACCTTGCCCGGCCCGCATTCGAGGATCACGCCGAGCTTGCGCGCCTGCAGCGCCAGCACCACCTCGACCCAGCGCACGGGGCCATAGGCCTGGCGCACCAGCGCATCGCGGATGCGTTCCGGGTCGCTCTCGGCGGCGACGTCGATGTTGTTGATGACCGGCAGCTTCGGCGGCCGGATCTGGACAGTGACGAGCCGCTCCCGCAGTCGCTCGGCGGCCGGCCGCATCAGTGGCGAATGGAAGGGCGCCGACACCGACAGCGGCAGCAGCCGCTTGGCGCCCGCCGACATCATCGCCAGGCTGGCCATCTCGACGCCCGCGCTGGACCCCGAGATCACCGTCTGTCTGGGATCGTTGAAATTCGCCGCGACCACCACATGCCCGCTGTCGGCGGCGGCCTGCGCGCAGATCTTGGCGACCAGCGCACCGTCCAGCCCGAGCACGGCCACCATGTCGCCCGCGCCCACCGGCACGGCGTCCTGCATGGCCTGCGCGCGGTGGCGCACCAGCAGCACGGCGTCGGTCAGGGTCAGCGCCTCGGCAGCCACCAGGGCGCTGTACTCGCCCAGCGAGTGACCGGCCAGCGCGGCTGGCGTGGCGCCGCCTTCGGCACGCCAGGCGCGCCAGCAGGCAACGGCGGCAACCAGCATCACGATCTGGGTATTGACGGTGAGGTCGAGACGTTCTTTCGGGCCGCTGTGGATCAGTTTGCCGACGTCGGCGCCGAGCGCGGACGACGCTTCTTCGAGCGTGGCCCGCACGGCGGGGTGCTCGCCCCAGGCATCGAGCATTCCCACGGCCTGCGAGCCCTGGCCGGGAAAGACGAATGCGAAATCGGTCATCGCTGATTTGTCTCTGTTGGTATTTTTGTCGGAGGGCGTGCGCGGCCGGGATGACCCGGCAGACGCGCCCTGGTCGCTCAGTGCATGGTCGCTCAGAAATTGGTCGCTCAGTAGTCTAAGAGTACTGCGCCCCAGGTGAAACCGCCGCCGACTCCTTCGAGCATCACCGTGTCGCCGGGCTTGACGCGGCCGCTGCGCACCGCCGCGTCGAGCGCCAGCGGCACCGATGCCGCCGAGGTGTTGCCGTGTTCATCGACCGTGACGATCAGCTTGTCGATCGGCAGCTTCAGCTTTTTCGCCGTGCTGAGCATGATGCGGATGTTCGCTTGGTGAGGAATCAGCCAGTCGATGTCGGCTTCGCTGCGGCCGGCCTTGGCCAGCACCGAACGCGCCACGCTGTCGAGCACGCCGACCGCCAGCTTGAAGACCGCCGGGCCGTCCATCGTCAGCAGCGGGCTGCCCTGCGCCTGGCCGCCCGACACCGTGCCGGGCACGCACAGGATGCCGGCGTGGCGGCCGTCGGAATGCAGTTCACAGGCCAGGATACCGGGGCGCTCACTCGCTTCGAGCACAACGGCGCCGGCGCCGTCGCCGAACAGCACGCAGGTCGTGCGGTCGTTGAAGTCGAGGATGCGCGAGAACACCTCCGCGCCAACGACCAGAGCGCGCGTGGCCGCGCCGCTGCGGATCATCGAGTCGGCCACCGTCAGCGCGTAGACGAAACCCGAGCACACCGCCTGCACATCGAAGGCCGGGCAGCCCGCCACGCCCAGCTTGTGCTGCAGCAGGCAGGCCGTCGACGGGAACACCATGTCGGGCGTGCTGGTGGCAACGATGATGAGGTCGATCTGCGATGCGCTGACGCGGGCTGCGGCCAGCGCCTGGCGCGCCGCCGCCAGCGCCAGATCACTGGAAGTGACGCCCTCATCCACGAAGTGGCGGGCCCGGATGCCGGTGCGCTCGACGATCCAGGCGTCGCTGGTCTCGATGCCGCGTGCCGCCAGATCGGCCACCATGTCCTCGTTGCTCAAACGGCGTGGCGGCAGGTAACTGCCGGTGCCGGTGATGCGTGAAAACTGGCGGGTGGAAGGTGTGTCCGTGGTGTTCATGCGGCTTGTCTGGCGGCCGCCGCGTCGCCGGCCGCAGGCGCCTCGCCGGATGGCAGGGCCTGCAGGGTTTCTGCGATGCGGTGATGCACGCGGTCCAGCAGTCGGTTCCGCGCGGCATCATAAGCCCGCTTCAGCGCCTGCTCGAAGGCGAAGGCGTCGGCCGAACCGTGGCTCTTGAATACCAGCCCGCGCAAGCCAAGCAGCGCCGCGCCGTTGTACCGGCGCGGGTCGACCCGTGTCTTGAAGCGCTTCAGCACCGGCAGCGCCACCAGAGCGGCGAGCTTGCTCAACGGCGTGCGCGTGAATTCCTGACGGATGAAGTCGGTGAGCATCGAGGCCAGGCCCTCGGAGGTCTTCAACAGCACGTTGCCGACGAAACCGTCGCAGACCACGAGGTCGGTCGTGCCCTTGAAGATGTCGTTACCTTCGACGTTGCCGTGGAAGTTGAGGTGACCGCCGGCCGCCGCCAGGCGCAACAGTTCACCCGCTTGCTTGATGATTTCACTGCCTTTGATGGCTTCTTCGCCGATGTTCAGCAGGCCCACGCTGGGATCCTCCTTGCCGTCCACCGCGGCCACCAGCGCGCTGCCCATCACCGCGAACTGCAGCAGGTGTTCGGGCGTGCAGTCGACGTTGGCGCCGAGGTCGAGCACGGTGGTGTAACCGTCGAGCCGGTTGGGCATCACGGTGGCGATGGCGGGGCGGTCGATGCCTTCCACCGTTTTCAGCAGGTAGCGCGCGACGGCCATCAGCGCGCCCGTGTTGCCGGCCGACACGCAGGCGTGGGCGAGCGCGGCCATGTCACCCACCGGCTTGAGCTGGGCGATGGCCACACGCAGGGAAGAATCGCGCTTCTTGCGCAGCGCCACCTCGATCGGGTCGTCCATCGTGACGACCTCGGTGGCCACGACATGGCTGCACCGCGCCCAGCCGCGGGCGGGCTCCAGGCCCGCCGCGGTGCCGACAAGAATCAGTTCAGCCTGAGGATGGTTCGCAAGAAAAGCCCGGCAAGCCGGAAGCGTGACCGACACACCTAGGTCTCCGCCCATGCAGTCGACGGCAATGCGAACCAGCGAGAGCGGCTCGAGTGCGTGATGTGCGGGCACGGTGCTCACTGGCAGAACCGTGAACCCGGGGGCTGTGCTGAGCACGGAAGCCCGGGGCGCGGCAGTGCCCGCAGGACTCAGGCGTCGGCCTTGGTCTTGAACACCTTGCGGCCGCGATAGAAACCGGTCGGGCTGATGTGGTGGCGCAGATGCACTTCACCGGTGGTGGCCTCGATTGCCGTGCCGGGCGCGGCCACGGCATTGTGCGAGCGGTGCATGCCGCGCTTCGACGGCGACTTCTTGTTTTGCTGAACAGCCATGAAAATCTCCTGAAGGGGGCGCCGGGGAGGCTTTGGCGGACCGCCCGGGGCGGTGCGGGGAGCCTGAACGTTGCGGGCTGCTTGCTTGCTTGCTTGCTTGCTTGCTTACTTGCTTGCTTGCTCGGTCAGCATTCCGGTCTTGCCCAGATTGGCGCAGTTCGAGCGTTCCCAAGCTTTTCAACCTGGGCGAGCTTCCCCGCAAAGCCCGCGACTATAACATCCCGGCGGCTTACGGTGCAGCCTCAGGAGGGCTCGGGGCGACGCAGCGCGGCCAGAGCGGCAAATGGGTGCGGCTCATCGTCGGTGTCATCGGCGCCGGCGTCGGCCGCCGACATCGGCAAGGGCGACGGGCAGACATCGTGGCGCGGCACCAGCGGCAGCGCGAGGATGAGTTCGTCTTCGAGCAACTCCAGCAGGTCCAGGCTGGCCGGCAGCACGAGCACGTCGTGCTCACTCTCTTCGTCGAGGCGGGCGGCCTCGACTTCGTCGCGCACGAAGCGCAACTGCCGGTCGACCGCAAGTGGCTGACGCATCGGCTGAAGGCAGCGCTGGCACTGCAAGGTCACCACCGTGTCGACCTGCAGATGAAGCCAGAGTTCGGGTTCGCCGCCACCGCGCTGCCGGCGCTGTTCGGCCGTGGCGCGCCAGTGCATTGGCGGATCGGCTGAGTCAGGCGGGCCAGCCGAATCATTCGGGGAGGGCAGCAGGCTCAGCGACAGCCGCTCCAGGCCGGCCCGCAGCAGATTGCCTTCGAACAGGCCCGCATTTCGCGCCAGCGACGGCAGGTCGACGCGGCGGGGGTCGGGCAGCTTTTCGCTCATCGCTTCAGTGTAGCGGCGTGCCGGCGCCCCGGCGGCCGGGCGTCGGATGGGACAATCCTGCGCATGCCCGATCTCCGCCCCGCCCTGATCCTTGGTTCGACCTCGCGCTACCGGCGCGCGCTGCTGGAGCGCCTGCGCATTCCCTTCACGGTGGTGGCTCCCGACGTCGACGAGACGCCTTTGCCGGGCGAAGCGCCTGCCGTTCTGGCCTTGCGCCTGGCACTCTCCAAGGCGCGCGCGGTGGCCCGGCAACATCGGCAGGCCGTGGTGATCGGCGCCGACCAGGTGGCCGATCTCGATGGCGAGCCCATCGGCAAACCGGGCAACCATGCGCGCGCCGTCGCGCAGTTGCGGCTCTTGAGCGGCCGCAGCGTGGTTTTCCAGACCGCGCTGGCGGTGGTGTGCCGCGCCACGGGTTTTGAAGTGGCTTTGCTGGCGCCGGTGCGGGTGCGCTTTCGCGAGCTTGGCGACGCCGAGATCGAGCGTTACCTGAGGCTGGAGCAACCGTACGACTGCGCTGGCAGCGCGAAGAGCGAGACGCTGGGCATCGCGCTGCTGGCGTCGGTCGAGTCCGATGACCCCACCGCGCTGGTCGGGCTGCCGCTGATCCGCACCGCCGAACTGCTGCGCCAGGCCGGCCTCGACCCGCTGGCCATGCCATGAAACCTGGCCAACTGCTGCTGGTGCCGAACACCCTGGACCTCGGCACCGAGACCGTCGACTTGCAGGAGGTGCTGCCGCTGGGCGTGCTGCGCCAGGCGGCCGCGCTGGCGCACTGGGCCGCCGAAGATGCCCGCAGCGCGCGCGCATTCCTGAAGCGGGTGGATGCGGTGGTGCCGCTGGCGATGCCGCTGCAGTCCATCGGCATCCGCGAGTTGCCGCGGCCGCGCAAGGGCAGCCGCGAGCCGGTGCCCGCCGCCGAGTGGCTGGCGCTGCTGCAGCCGGCGCTGGAAGGGCACGATGTAGGGCTGATCTCGGAAGCCGGCCTGCCCGCCGTGGCCGACCCCGGCGCGTTGCTGGTCGCGGCCGCCCACCAGGCCGGCGTGACGGTGCGGCCATTGGCCGGCGCCAGTTCGCTCTTGCTGGCGCTGGCCGCCAGCGGGCTGAACGGCCAGAGCTTCGCGTTCGTCGGCTACCTGCCTCAAGATGCCGCCGCACGCACGGCCCGGCTGCGCGAACTGGAAGCGCTGTCGCGCCGGCTCGGCCAGACGCAGATGGTGATCGAGACGCCTTACCGCAACGGCGCGCTGTTCGCCGCCATGCTGGGCGCCTTGGCGCCCGCGACCCAACTCTCCGTCAGCGTCGGCCTCACGCTGCCAGGCGGCTGGACGCGCAGCCACCGCATCACGGGATGGCGGCAGACACCCTGCGAACTGCCCGACCGCGTGCCGGCGGTGTTTTCGCTTTTGGCGACCTGAAGCTCAAGGCAGCCAACAACGGCGCGCTGCTGCCGATGTTTGCCAACTTCGCGTCCGACCGCGACCTGTTTCTCAAGGTCGGAAGCTGACCAGGATCCGACCGCCCGACGTAGGTCGGACTGCGTCCAGCGGCGGGCTGCTTCAGCTGCCGCCGCCGAGCAGCGAAGCCACTCGTTTCTTCGGCCGCAGCGCAGGCGACAGCGCCTTGGCGGGAGCCGCTGCGCCGCCCTTGTCCCAGGCTGCCTCGCCGGCGCCCGTGGGTTCATAGGGCCTGTCGAATAACGGGTCGGCGGCCGGGCCCGAAGGCCGGCGCGGTGGCCGCTCGGCGGCGCGCTCGATGACCCGCTCGGTGGCGCGTTCGGCCGACTCGGTGCGCTCGGTGGCCTCTTCTTCCGGGCGGCGGTAACGCCGCGGCCGGTCGTCCTCGATCTCGATCGGCTCGATCTCCAACTTCTTCTTGATCAGCTTCTCGATGTCGTCCACGAGTCGGAGGTCGTCGCGAGCCACCAGCGTGACGGCCAGGCCGGAGGCACCCGCACGGCCGGTGCGTCCGATGCGGTGCACGTAGTCTTCGGCGTTGTAGGGCACGTCGAAGTTGAAGACGGCCGGCAGGTCGGCGATGTCGAGGCCGCGCGCGGCCACGTCGGTGGCGACCAGCAGGTCGACCTCGCCGGCCTTGAAGGCGGCCAGCGCTTTCAGGCGTTCGTCCTGCGACTTGTCGCCGTGCAGCGCCTGCGTGCGCAAGCCGTCGCGCTCGAAACTGCGCGCCAGGCGGGCGCAGCCGAGCTTGCTGTTGACGAAGACCAGCGACTGCGTGAGCCCGCGGTTCTTGATGATCTGCAGGATGACGCGGCGCTTGTCGTCGTCGGCGACGCTGTAAAAACGCTGTTCGACGTTGGCGGCGGTGGCGTTCGGCCGCGCCACCTCGACCAGCACCGGGTCCTGCAGGTAGCTGTTGGCCAGCTTGCGGATCTCGGGCGAGAAGGTGGCCGAGAACAGAAGCGTCTGACGCTCTTTTGGAAGGTAGGACAGGATGCGCTGCAGGTCGGGCAGGAAGCCGATGTCGAGCATGCGGTCGGCTTCGTCGAGCACCACGTACTCGACCTGATTGAGAACGGCGTTCTTCGCCTCTATGTGGTCGAGCAGGCGGCCCGGCGTGGCGATCAGCACCTCGACGCCGGCTTTCAGCTGCAGGGTCTGCGGCTTCATGTCGATACCGCCGAACACCACCATCGAGCGCAGCTGCGTGTGCTTGGCGTAGCTCTTGACATTGTTCGCCACCTGATCGGCAAGCTCGCGAGTGGGCGTCAGCACCAAGGCCCGCACCGGGTGGCGCGCCGGCGACATGCTGGTGGTTTCGTGGCGCAGCATCTTCTGCAGCAGCGGAATCGTGAAAGCCGCCGTCTTGCCGGTGCCGGTCTGGGCGGCGCCCATCACGTCCCGGCCGGCCAGCACGATGGGAATCGCCTTGGCCTGAATCGGTGTCATCGATGCGTAACCCGCATCGGACACTGCGCGCAGCAGCTTGGGGTCTAGCGGCAGGGTGTTGAAAAGGACCGGGGGCATTTCCTCGGCCGGCGACTCTGAGTCGTGTACTGGTTCATTCATGTCTTTCGATTATCCCCTTCTGCCAGATCGCGCGGGCGCGTGGTCAAAAAGACGATCCAGCGTGGCGACCTGAAACGCACGATGCGCCAGTACAGAACGACGTAACCGAGGGCAAAAAGCAGCAGAAACAGCGACAGCACCAGCGTGTTGTTCCAGAACAGCAAAGCCGGCACTACCGAACACATGCAAAGTAGCCACAGCACCGGAGAGGTCATCGAATTGCGGCGAGCCAGCACCTTGGCGCTGCGGTCACCCACCGCCCAGCGCATGACACGCCTGTAGAGCAGTGAATGCAGGTGGATGCCGTCAGGCAACTGAGGTGGCCGGGCCCGCAATACGCGCCGCCGGTAGATCGAAAACAGGGTTTCGAACACCGGGTAGATGCAGACCAGAAGCGGGAAGATAGGCGACACCGTGGGGTTGCGTACTAACAACAGTATCGACAGTTCGGAGACGAAAAACCCCAGGAAATAAGCCCCGCCGTCGCCAAGAAAGATCAAACCGGCCGGGAAATTCCAGAGAAAAAAGCCCAGCACGCCGCCGATGCCGGCCAGTGCGAGGGTGCCGATCAGCGGATCGCCCACCTCGAAAGCCACGTAGGCGACTGCCGCCAGCATGATGGCCACGCACATCGATGCCAGGCCGTTCAGGCCGTCGATGATGTTGACTGCGTGGGCGATGCCGGTGACGGCCAGCACGGTCAGGAACAAGGAACCGGCGCCGAATGCGACCAGCCAATCGAGACCCGGGATGTCGGTGCGGCTGATCGCCGCATCGAGCACAAAAAACGCCAGGATCGCCGAGACGGCTGTCGCAACCAGACGGCCGCGTGGGGTCAACGTATCGGTAAAGTCCTGCACCACACCCGACAGAAATGCCGGCAGGGCACAGCCCATCAGCAGCACGGCGAACATGCCCTGCGCCTGGCCGGATGTCCAGAAATGCAGGCCTGCCGCCGCCAGCACACCGAGGAAAACACCCAAGCCGCCGATGCGCGGCACCGGCGTAACGTGCATCTTTTGCGGTTTCATGGAGTCGCGGGCAAGCGAACCCACGGCATGCGATTTGGAGGCCCGGATCAGCAAGACGGTGCTGATCCCGGAGACTGCTGCGGCCAATAGGAAATGTCTCACATCCTCATTTTAAGGATACAGGCTGGATGTCCCGGGTTGGAAGCTGAGCAATTCATCCCCCGATCAGGTGATTGACGTGACTGCAGAAAAAGCTGGCGGCCAGAGTCGGTCCGCAAAGGCGGCCCGATGTGCTCGGGTTCTCAATTTCCGCCTTGGTCGGCAGGCCGCCATGTGCAGGCACCGCCGCCGGTGGCGCTGCTAAACTCGAAAGTTCCGTATGCAATACCCAACACTTTTACTTTCTTCATGGTGGCACCTCGACTCGCCTGAGGCGACGGCTCCACGTCCGGCAAGATGCCCGCGAACTTGAGTTCAGCAACGGCACCCGGCCAAGCGCCTCGCCGCACGGCCTGGCAGGTTCAGCGTTCCGTCATTTTTGCCGTGGTCCTGCGCGAAATGATGGCCCGTGTGGGCGGGCAGTGGGTGGGCGCGATATGGACTTTGTTCGAACCGTTGGCCCACGTCGGCATCCTGATGGCCTGGATCAGCCTGGCTCGAGGCTCATCCTCGGCGGCCATCGAGTACCCGGTGTTTTTGGCCACCGGCCTGATTCCTTTTTTCTTCTTCCAGAAGCTCGTGACACGACTGCTCGATGGCATAGAGGCCAATCGCAGCCTGTTCTCCTACCGTCAGGTCAAGCCGATAGACGCCCTGGTAGGCCGCGCCATCGTTGAAGCCCTGATGAACATGACCGTTTACGCGGTGACGCTGTGCATGCTGGCATTTTTGGGTTTCAACGTGATTCCCGCAGCGCCGCTGGAGATGATCGGGATCAACCTGATGATCATGCTTTTCGGCTTTTCTTTCGGCCTGCTTACAGCGGTGCTGAGCCATGACCGCGAGCGCTTGCGCAGTGTCATCCGGATGATCTTTTTCCCGCTCTATCTCGCCTCCGGGGTGATATTCAGCGTCGACAACCTGCCGCGCGCCTACATCGAATGGCTGCTCTGGAACCCTCTGCTGCACCTGGTTGAGCTGTCACGGCACAGCTTCATCACCGCGTACCGCCCTGTGGATGGGGTCAATGCCTGGTATCCGGCAGCCTGGATACTGGTCTGTGCTGCGCTGGGCATGGGCTTGTACCGGGTCAACCGGTTCCGCCTGCTGACGGTCAAGTGAAGGCGGGCGCCGCAATGATCGAACTGAAGAACCTCACCAAGTCGTATCCGACCCGCAATGGCCGCCGCTACGTATTCCGTGAACTCAACTTTGTCTTTCCGCCCGGCGCCAACATCGGCCTGATCGGCCGCAACGGCGCCGGCAAATCCACCCTGCTGCGCCTCTTGGGCGGCATCGACAACCCGGACAGTGGCGAGGTCATCACAGATTCGCGCATCTCCTGGCCGGTCGGACTGGCGGGTGGTTTCCTGGCGACGCTGACGGCGCGCGAAAACGTGCAGTTCGTCTGCCGCGTCAACGGTGCACATGGCGCCGAGATGCGCGAGAAGCTGCGTTTTGTCGAGGACTTCGCCGAGATCGGCGACTACTTCGATTTGCCGGTGCGTTCGTTTTCATCAGGCATGCGTTCGCGGGTCGCTTTCGGCCTCAGCATGGCCTTCGACTTCGACTACTACCTGATCGACGAGGTGATGGCGGTCGGCGACGCCCAGTTCAAGGCGAAGAGCAAAGAGGTGCTGATGAAACGCCTCAAAAGTGCCAACGTCATCCTCACTTCCCACAGCATGCCCGATGTGCGCCAGTACTGTGACATCGTCGTGCATGTGGACGGTGGCCGCGCTGTCATCCACGAAGACGTCGAGGCAGGCATCCGGGCCTACCAGGCGCCACCCAAAGCTCCATGAAATCACTGCTCAATTTGACCCCGCAGCGCCTCAAGCTGCTGATCGTCGCGCTGCCCGTGCTGCTGATGGCGATCTACCTGACGCTCTTCGCGGCCGACCGTTATGTCAGCGAGTCCACGGTGGCCGTGCGCAGTGCCAGCAACGACATCAGCGCGCTGCCCGGCGCGGCGCTGATGCTGGCCGGCGTCAGCCCGCCAGCGCGGCAGGACACGCAATACCTCATTCACTACATCCATTCGCTGGGGCTGCTGCAGCGGCTGGAGGCCGAACTGAACCTGCGTGCGCATTACGCCTCGCCCAAGCTCGATCTGCCTTTCCGACTGGCCGCTGGCAGCAGCCAGGAAGACTTCCTGGCTTACTACCGCCAGCGTGTGCATGTGTCGCTGGACGATGCCTCGTCGCTGCTGACGGTGCAGGTGCAGGCCTTTGACCCCCAGTTTGCTCAGCGCCTGAACAAACGCATCCTCGAAGAGAGCGAGAAGTTCGTCAACGAATCGTCACGCCATATCGCGCGTGAACAACTGCGTTTTGCCGAAGGCGAAGCAAAGACCGCCAGTGAACGTGTGCGGGCGGCAAAAGACCAGCTACTCACCTTCCAGAGCAAAAACCGGCTCATCGACCCGGCTGGCCAGGTCCAAGCCAGCAGCTTCATCACCGCCGAGCTGCAAGGCTCGCTGGCGCGCCGCCAGGCAGAGCTGAAAGGACTCCAGGCTTACCTCAACGACAGCGCTCCGCAAGTCCAGCAGATGCGCAGCGAGGTCAATGCCTTGCAGGCGCAGATCGATGTGGAACGTAGCCGTGCTACCAGCGCAGACCGCGACGGTCAGCGGCTGAATGCGCTGGCTGCCGACTTTCTGGGACTGAAGCTGAGCGTCGATTTTTCGCTCGACGGCTACCGGCTGGCGCTCGCCGCGGTCGAAAACGCGCGCATTGAGACCACCCGCAAGCTGAAAAGCATTGTGACCATCGAGCCTTCGTCACTGCCTGAGACGGCCGAGTTCCCGCTCTTCTTCTACAACCTCGCCACGACCTTCGTTGCCTGCTTGTTGCTCTATGCGATTGCGCGGCTGGTGCTGGCCACCATCCGCGAGCATCAGGACTGAAATTCATGCCCACTCCTACTATTGCCGTCACGCATTGCAGCGCCGTCAAGCGCGCCGCAGCGGTCCTCGCCGTGGTCGGCACGCTGATGCCTGCCCTGTTGTCAGCGCAGATCAACGATGTGCTCAGCACCAGCCCGCGTGGCCTGACCGAAGTCCCCGCCCCCTTCAGACCGGGCGGCGCATTGCCCGGCGCCATGCAGCCGGGTAGCGGAGCAGCGGCCGCAGCCGCAGCGGCAGCGGCGGCAGTCGGCAGCAGCGCGCCACAGCTTGCACCCGCCATGGCACCGCCCATGCCGCTACCACCCGATCCAGCACTCGCCACCAAGCCCATCGTCTTTGGCTCGCAGATCTTCAGCGGGCGTTTTGGCAACCAGGCCTTCAGCGGCTTCAATGCCGAGCACCAGATCGCCGTGGGCGACCGGGTCAGCGTTCGCATGTGGGGTGCCTACACTTTTGAGCTGACGCAGCCAGTGGACGCTCAAGGCAACGTCTTCTTGCCCAACATCGGCCCGGTGCGCGTGCTCGGCGTGCGCAACCTGGATCTGAACCGTGAGGTCGAGGCCCAGGTCAAGCGGGTGTTTCGCTCCAATGTGGGCACCTACGCCACGCTGGAAGCTGCACAGCCGGTGAAGGTCTATGTGACCGGCTTCGTGCGTGCCCCCGGCCTCTACAGCGGCCTGTCCTCAGACTCCGTGCTGGCCTACCTGGACCGTGCCGGCGGCATAGACCCCGATCGCGGCAGTTACCTGGAGGTGCAAGTGCTGCGCAACGGCAAACCGCGCGCCACGGTCGGCTTGTACCGCTTCCTGCTGGACGGCAAGATCGAACCGCTGCAACTGCAGGACGGCGACACCGTCGTCGTGGCGCCGCGCCAGTACACCGTGCTGGTGAATGGCGAGGTACTCAACCCCTACATCTTCGAATTCGCTACGCCCAAGGTCAATGCGGCCGAACTGCTGGCGATGGCACGGCCGCGGCCCGGTGCCACCCACATGAGCATCGTGCGCAAGCGCGGTGCCGAGCGCCGCAGCGAGTACCACCCACTCGCCAACGCGGCAGCGGTAGGCATCGAAGACGGCGACGAGGTGACCCTCACCTCCGACAAGGTGACAGGCACTATTCTCGTGCGTGTCGAAGGTGCGCATCTCGGTGAACGCACGCTGGTGCTGCCTTACGGTTCCCGGCTCGCCGAGGCGCTGGGGCGCATCAAGCCGGCGCCACAAGCCCGCATGGACGCCGTGCAGCTTTTCAGGCTCTCGGTGGCAGCGCGCCAGAAGGAGCTGCTGGCCAACTCGCTGCGCAGCCTGGAGACCTACGCGCTGACCTCCCGGTCAGCCACCAGCGAAGAAGCTGCGCTGCGGGTGCGTGAAGGGCAGCAAATCCTGGATTTCATCGACCGAGCCCGTCAGTTGCAACCGCGTGGCCAGGTCATCCTGGCAGGCGGCACGGCAGCCGGCGAAACGCTGATGGAAGACGGTGACGTGATCCGCGTTCCCGAGATCAGCAGCGTGGTCCAGGTCAGCGGCGAGGTGCTGCTGCCGAATGCACTGGCCTACGACCGCAACGCCACACTGGAAACCTATGTGCAACGTGCCGGCGGCTACACCCAGGGAGCCAACAAGGCGCAGGTGATGGTGGTGCGGCAGGACGGCAGCGTGGCCGAGTCTTCCACGGTGGCGCTGCTGCCAGGCGACGAGATCATGGTGCTGCCGAAGATAGAGGCGAAAACCATCGAGATCACGCGCGGCATCACGCAGATCATTTACCAGATGGCGGTGGCGGCCAGGGTGATCTTCGGGTTGTGATTGTGAGACGGGCTGCTAGACAGGCGGCGAGACGGGCTGAAAAACGGGCGCCTCAACCGCTCAACTTCACGCACTGCCCGCCGTACAGCCGCGCGCTCACGGCATCGACGATCAGCCGATGCCCGGCATCGCTCAGATGCACGCCGTCGCTGGTGGCGAAAGGCGATGCGATGCCGCCCGAAGGCGCCGTCAGCGCAGCGGCGACGTCGACGAAGCAGGCCCCGGCGAGCAGCCTCATGGCCTGGTCCACCTCGCTCATCACCGCCCGTTGCGCAGCGGAGGCGTCGTTGCGAGGCTGGCTCGACAGCAGGATCACCGTCGCCCCGCGACTCCGGGCGCGCTCGCGCAGCAGGCCCAGGTTGGCAACCGTCTCGGCGGCCGTGTAGCCCGAAAGCGCGTCGTTGTTCGGGAAGGCGAAGATCACCAGCCGCGGTGAGGTCAGCAGAGCCGCGTCGATGTCCAGGTTCTGCGTGGTCGCGGGCCGTATTGATGGGCGCGTTTGTGTTGCAGGCAGCGCCTGGTACGTTGTCGCGCCGCTGACGCCGCGGTTCTCGATCAAAACACCGACGGTGGCAACTTGTGCGGCCAGCAGCGCGACCCATCCCTGACCGGGCGACGCGCCGACGCCGGCTGCCGTAGAAGAGCCGAGCACAACCCAGGTGCCTGGCGCCACAGTTTGCGGACGGCTCGGGTCGACCGGTGCCGACGCGCCCGAGCCGCCTCCGCAGCCCAGCAGGCCGACAGCAAGCATGGCAAACAAGAGACTTCGCAGCCCCTCGGCTATCGGAACGATCAGAAGTGTTGTGGGCATGCTGTTCGGCGGTCGTCACGGGCTCACATGCCTTGGGGCGCTGAGTATCGCCGGCGACGAGTTGCCACGGCCGGCATCTGACTGCCAAAGGGCGGGCATGCTGGGTCAGCATGCTGTCGGCCTTGGGCTACGATCCGTGCCATGCCGAGTTATTCAGGGTTAGACATGTCCAAGCATCGCGCTCCCGTAGAACAAGGCGGTATCGTCAATCCTGCAATGTCCACGCTGTGATCAAACGCCTGCTCCACGCTCTGAAACCTGCGAGCGAGACCCGGACCCGTGAAGCGGTCGATCGTTCCTGCGATCCGTCCTTCATCGACGTCAAGCGGCTCATTGCCGAGTTGTCCGAAGAAGACTTGATGCGCAGCGCCGACGCGTACTTCTCTAAGATCAGGCTGACCAGCGATCAGTGCTGGAAGCCCTTCTCCAACCCATCGGACGCACCGAACCTTACCCGGCACCTCGGACTCGTGCTTGAAGCCGCCGACCTGTTCCATGGCGCCAAGGTGCTGGACTTCGGCTGCGCCACCGGTTGGCTGACCCTCGGTCTGGCGCAGATGGGCTGCCATGCGGTAGGTGTCGACATCTCGCCGGCGGCGCTGAACCTTGCCGACGCATTGAAGGCTCGGCCAGGCGTGGCGCGCGGCGGCACCGTCGAGTTCCACGCTTTCGACGGCCACCGCCTGCCGCTGCACGACGAAAGTATCGACCGCATCATTTGCTTCGATGCGTTCCACCATGTCCGCAACCCGCAGGCCGTACTTAAGGAGTTCGCCCGAGTGTTGCGCAATGGCGGGCGCGCGGCGTTCATGGAGCCGGGGCCGAATCACTCCAAGACGCCGCTGTCTCAGGCCGAGATGGCCAACTTCATGGTCATCGAGAACGACATCTCGATGGTCGAGGTCACCGCCTGGGCCACAGAAGCGGGTTTCTCCAGGCCGCAGATGCTGGTGCAGTTTCAGCGACCGTTGACCATTGATGTCGACGAATTCAACACCTGGGCTGCCGCCGGCATACCGCTTCGCCGGGCGGCCGAAGTCAAGTTCATGCTGCAGCGCCAGTTGACGAACGGCCAGTGCTTCTTTATCTACAAGGGCCAGCCCGAGCTCGACAGCCTGCGCGCAGAGGGACTGGCGGCAGAGCTGACGCTGCGCTCTGCGCAGCGAGTGCCGTTCGGTGCACTCGACGCGGTTCAGCTCGAGGTGCTGTTGCGCAACACCGGCACCCGTCATTGGATCACCGCCGCAGGCCCCGGGCAGGTCAACTTGGGCGTGCATGTGCTGAACACCAGCGGCCGAGTCTTGAACAATAACCATGGGCGCATCCGGCTGCCGTCGGGGCCGGTGAAGCCGGGCCAGTCGGTGCTGGTCAAGGGCACCGTGCCCATGCCCAAGCAAACCGACTTTGTGCTGAGACTGGATCTCGTAGCTGAAATGGTGTCATGGTTTGCCGACGCGGGCCATACCCTTACGCTGACTGTCGGATCGGCCGAGTTACGCACCCCGGGTACGGCCGGCACGGTGCCACCCTGAGGTCGGGTGCCGGCGCGAGCAGCTCAGCGCAAGCGCGCGAGCAGCCACCTGATGAGCCTGCGGTGCGGCCGGACGGGTCTTGCCGGCACGACCGGCTCTTCTGCGGCCAGGCGCACCTCGCACTGCTGCAGCCAGTCGCGGGCCAGGTCGTCGGCAGGATCGAGTCGCAGCGTGTCTTCAAAGGCTGCCGTGGCCGCCGACA
>Ga0209181_10001354_pt1 | contig 43131 bp, 33 predicted proteins | sample MAT05_FD_187208 | JGI IMG/M metagenome (GOLD analysis project Ga0209181, IMG submission 187208) | Freshwater microbial communities from Lake Fryxell liftoff mats and glacier meltwater in Antarctica - MAT-05 (SPAdes) (version 2) | ecosystem: Environmental > Aquatic > Freshwater > Ice > Liftoff... | reverse complement strand
CAGCCGTGTTCGCAGCGCCAATTCGGTTCGCGTGTTGGGTATGATCCGGCGCCTGATCGTGAGTTTGGCCAACGCGGCCGTGGATCGAGCCCGTAAAAAGAATCCAAAGACCAAGAAGAATACCAAGAGCTTCCGCAAGCGCTTCACCTCGGCTCGCGGTGGTCGCGAACGCCTCCATACCACGATTTTTGCCAAAAACCCTCAGCTTCAGGACCTACGATTTTCAAAGGACGCGTTCTGCGGAACCGCAGTAAGTTCCAAATTTGTCGGGTATTGTGTGGAGAGAGGTAACTCGATTCCTCGCCCAGGTTTTTGAACTTCCGCCAGATCGCATGCGAAGTTTCCTGTGCTCGCCTCGCGGGCAATCAATCTTATGACGCCACGCATCGGCTGTTCGCCGAACGCCACGTCCGCCGGATCGTGCGCTAAATCCGGGACCCAGAGCGCAAAGGAACCGTTGGTGGCAACATGGGTGGCGGCAACGCGGAATTGCTCTACCGATCCGTCAACGATCCCCCAGAAGGCATGGGACCAACGGGCGACATAGACGGCATCAATGTCCAGGTCCGAAGTGTTCGTCACCGACATCAGCCGTCCGTTAAGTGGGAGCCACTTCAACGGCTTCAGCTCGATCGGCGCTGTCTCAGCTCGGCTCTCCGGAAGGGCTGGCCTCGACAGCAGCAACGTCTCGTAGCCGGGGCACCAGACGATGGCTTTGAACGTTTTTGCGGGTTGGTTGTTATAGACCGTCTCGATGCGATACTCGCGGGCGTCGGCAGTGATGGGTACAAAACTGCCGTACCCGCCGAACGAGCCCGTGATGAAATACCTGATCTCTAGCCTCTTCAGATCGGCTTGCGGCGAAAACACCAGCCGGATGACTCCTTCGTCTGACCGTTCTCGGGAGCTGCCGGGATCGGCCGCAAACCCGGTCGCCGCCAGGAAGAGGAGTGCGAGATGTCGGATTGGCATGGTGCATCCAAGGTGAGGCGCAAACTGCCTGAGAAGGCGCCTTGTTTGGCATTTCCGACACCATTGAGCGAAGACGCGGGCCACGCGGCAAGGCTTTTGGAGCCGCGGAACCCTCCCGTCCCTCGGATGGGAGATGGTGGAGGAATTGATTCCCGCCTGAAAGAGCAGCACCCGCGCCTCACGGTTTGGGGTCCGGGTCCTCACGGCAACAGTTTCACGCGGTAGAACTGTTGCCGTTCCTGGAAGGCGCGTGCAATGGTCACCTGCTGAACCGTCCCGTCACCCGTGTGGGGGGTCCCGGGAACATCGGCCCACTCACCGGTGGCCAGGTCACCACGGCTTTCGATGACGTAGCGTTGTCCGGGGATTCCGGAGAAACGAATCCCAAGGCCGCTCCCGGCGAAGCTGCCGAAGGATATCCGGAACTCTTCCCCGGCTGTCGAGGGGATGCCCCGGATCCGCATTTTCCGGTTGCTGGTCGGGTCGGCCGATCCCCACGTGACGCCTGCGTTGCTCGATGAGGCGCTCCCGAAGGCTGCGGCGGCGCCGGTGGGCGGGGTGCCGGTGGATTTCAGCAGGACCTCGCCGCTATCGACGACCAGGACGGCCCAGTAGCACGTGTTTGGCGCAAGCACGAACGCGGCGGCGGGCGTCCAGGTGACGGCTCTCTCAGTGGTGCCCGCTAGGGCGGTGAACGTAATGGGATTGCTCTCCCCGGCGAGATTCATCACCAACCCGGTATCGGCGAAAGGTTGGTCAGCGACGGCGGCGTCGGAATAGATGAGGAGTCGCACCGACGGGGGGTTGCCGAGGTCCCGGCTGCCCAGGAACAAGGCCAAGGAGTCAAGCGTGAAGGGCTGCGATCCGAGGCAGAACCGGCTCGCCTGCCATACCGGCCCACTGGCAAACCCCTGCCCGGCGAAACTTCCGTCACTATTGTCAAAGATCGGCATGGATTCGCCAGCCGGCACCTTCGGTTCGAGGACACTCCAGAATCCTCCTTCCATAAGATAGCGGCCGTCGCTCATCCGGGTGATGGACGACTGCGCGACGGTGCCGCTCAGCGCAAACCCTTCGCCGGCACCCGTATTGCCACCGCCAGCGATGACGGCCAGGTCGATAGAAAAGGGTTGGGCGAGAGCCGTGGCTCCCAGGAGCGTCAGGGCCGCGCTCAGGGTATTCGCATACATGTTCATAAATCGTGACAGATTGCGGCTTGGAGACGCCTTCTGAGCGATGGTCCCGTCAGGATGCCGCGCTAACGAGCGCCTATTCTCACCCCACCAATGGGGGCTATCACTTTCACCCGGTTTGTTAGGATCGGGCTCTCGTCGGTCGAGCCAGGCATGATCTTGATGACGCCGCCTGGCGCCACGAAGGCCACAGCCTTGGCCAGCGTGTTAAAGGGATGAAAAAAGTCCCCATCCGCCGCCCCAGTCGAGGAAAAATCCACCCAGACTTCGTGATTCAAGCCAGCCTCCTCGACTTCCCCATTCTCTGAAGTTCTCCTGGGATTCCATATGTTCCTGAGGTCGAGCGTAATTCTTGTGCCAAGGAAGGGATTCGAAATCTCGACAAGAGCGTCAGCCGGACTGTTCAGAATGGTGCCTGAGAGGAATCGATCGGTGATGTTACCAGCATCCCCGAGCCGGTCCGTCGGGTCTCCAGGGCCATAATTGATTTGAATGACTTTTGCCCCGACAGCGCTGTCATTTCTTTCCCCGCGGGTCCAGATGACGAAGCGCACTCTATTGCCGTTCTGGGTCGTGTAAACTGACTCCACGTTGCTACTGAGGCCGGCCTCGCTCAAGACCTTGTTTCTCTCCCAAACAGCACTCCTAAATTGATCGAAGCTAAGCTCCGGATGCAGCCATGTGTCGAATGCTTCGATCACGGTAAAGTCTCCATCACGCAACACCGCTAGGTAAAACCCTGGCCGGTCGTTGGGTCCTCGCTTATTGACAAACACGAACTTTCCCCGGCGCTCGTTGATGTTGATGGCATCCAGGCACCATTTCGGCAAATGCACAGTGTGGCCAAAGGCGAGATCCGGAGCGACGCCGTAATTGGCTACCCCACCCGGAATCTCGGAAAACCTGGACAGTTGGATCGCTTCTCCAGCCATATTCTGTGTGTTGGGGCCGGCACTGAGGCCAGTTGGCATGAACGATGTTGTAACAGCCACCCCAAGCTGCTGGGCGCTTTTCCTTCTCCCAGGAGCGGTAAGGAGAGCGGGGCCAGGGTCAAGAGCGTAGGTTGCGGGGCTTCCGCCGGCGCTGATGAGGTAGCTTGGCGACCCCGCGTAGATCTCCATGTTATCGCAATTGCGTCCGGTGATCTCCACGTCAGGCAGAATGAACCTGTGAAGTCTCTGAAAGAAACGCCGGTGTGAATCATTAACGAAGAGATCGTGGATGGAGGGAGGAAGGCGATAGTCGCTGAGGGCTTCCATCGTTGCGTCCCCGCCCGCACTGGCGATGCTCCAAGGGAAGGAGCGAGCCTCCCAAGGCGCTTCATAAGCCCGGAGGTTCCCAGCTTGGATCGCGAATTGTTCCAACAGGGGATCAGCACCCAGAAACCACTCCAGTAGGCCGACGTTCATGACGCCACCGGGGAGTTGCGTCGAATTCCTTCCTTCATTTCTTCGCCGAAACGGCACCAGGCGTCGCAGATCACTGCTCGAAACAACGATGTGCGCCGAGATGTAGTCCAACACCATGCGGGCAGCGAGTCGCACTTCACCATCGTAGGCATAGCTGCAGAGATTGAGAAGTGCCCAGCGGGTTTCAGCCTGGTAACTTTTGGCATTGTACTCCGAGAAATCGTCTCTGAGCATATTTTGCAACAGGGTGAGCACTAACAAGATACAGGAAGGATGCCCCTCCCCGCCGTTTCTGCGGTTGTCATACGCTATGTTGGGGCTTCTCTGGTACAAAAGTTGATTTGTGAGATAGCGCACGGTCAGTATCATGAGAATGTGATTTTCCGTCTCGCCGATTCTCACGTGATATCCTAAGGGACTAATGAAGCCAGCCCTACTCCAGTCGCCAGGCACCTCACCATGAGTTGTATTGTCGTTCAGGCGCGGGCGGTGAATGCGCCCGTGAGCTAGCAGCTCTATGATGAGATGTTCCCTTGCGGCAGGAGATAGCTCATCGTAGTACCGGTACACGAGCGGTAGAAGGTGCATTTGCGTCATGTCATAATCGCCCGTGTAGAAGTCCCCCAGCAAATCGAATGTCCCATCGACTCCCGGTCCGAAGGTTCCACACCAGCCTGGAGTGGCTTCCAGGATGGCCGTGGAGACCATGGATCTCAGCCCCTTCCAGAGGCTGCCAGGAAAATAGTCCACATAGGCCATGGCTGCGAGACACTTCGCTGTCGGGATGTAGATCGTCGGTGCCACGACGCCGTATGACTTGGTCTCAAGAAGATCAAGCTCTGAAAAGCCGCCTGGCGGCACGATTCGAATCTCCTGCTTGACGCCTGTGGAGGCGCGCACGGCCGCAGCGGCACGGCTATCAAAGAGACGATTGGCTTCGGCGACGGGATCGAGGGCGCCATAGGCGGGCATGTGTGCATTGCTGAAGTCAATCCTGGTGGTATCGCTCTCAAAGCTATTCTCGGGCTGGGGGGCGGGCAATCGCCGCTGGTAGTAAGGGTGTGGGGTGCCCGCGGCTACAGGAGGACAGATCGAGCACGCAGCGAGGCTCAACAGGCAGGACAAGAGTCGAAAAATGAATGGATTCCCATTGAAGAAGAGAGCGTGCCATGTCACGGGACGATTTCTGCCGTATTCGTGCTTCAATATCTTGTGCATGGCATTCTTGAATCGCCCGCGGAATGACCAGGGTGCTGGGATGTTCATAGCAAGCGAGGCAGTCGGGGATTACTGTAGTGTCACCAGGACAAGAACCAGCCCCTTGCCGTCCTTTAAGCCACTCATCGCCTTGCCGAGAATCGCACCCTGAGCTCTTGCGGGTTCGGTAACTTTCATGGCATGACCCGGTGTGTTCGAAGTGGTGAGTAGATCACCCGGTTTGATCGGACCCAACGAGGCATCGGCCTGAACGTAGACCCGTCCGCTGAGGGCGACGTTTTCGCCGGCATCCAGTTTGTTCTCCTGGATCATGCTGATGCCGGGCCGGATCCCGTTGGCACCGCTGATGATACCAGCGACCTTCTTGTCATAGGCCTCGGTGCTGCGGCGGAGCCTGCCGGGATGGTCGTCATCAATGACGACCACGGTGCCAGGTTCCACGTCGCCGTGGCTCATGGCGAACGGTTCCGCGAGGTCTGCCCCACCACGGATCTCCAGCACGCGGAACGAGCCGTCGCGGGCGAGCAGGTCGCCGTAGACTTCGAGCGTGCGCGAAGGAGTCGTCGTGCCGATGCCGACGTTACCCAGGGTGGTGGGTGTACCCACAAAGACGTATCCCGGTCCTGACGCCATGGAAATGCTGCCGTCGCCATTGATCGTCAGGCTGGGCTGGGCGTTATTGTGGACGTAGAAGCTCAGTGCATGCTGGCTGAGTGTGCCGAGATAGGCAGCGGTATCGTCGAGATAGGTTGCCAATCGAACATTGCCATCCGTATGTTCAAAGCCGAGTTGACCGATGCCGAATCGGAGAAATCCGGTTTGAATCGTGAGTTTGCTTGCCGGGGTGCTCGTCCCGATGCCGACATGGCCGCTTGCGTCGATGATCATCTTGGTGGAGTGGGCGGCGGTCGTGCCCAAGTCGAATTGGATATTGTTGTTCTCGCCCGGTCTGGCTTCGTTGCTCAGGTTTTGGATGAACAGGGCTTTCTCAGCGCCCGCAGTGGACTGGGCAGTCAGCTTGATGGAGCCGGAATCACCTCCGTTAAGCTGAACATACTGAGGAGCCACCCCGTTCCGGGTGCTGCGGAGGATGCCGTTCACTTCCAGAGGAGCAAGGGGTCCGCTCGTTCCAATACCGACATTGCCGCCGTTGTAATAGGCATCCAGTGCGGCATTGCGCGACCACAGCTCGCCGACCGCAATGGCCGGATCGCTCCAGACGAGTCGCCCTCCATCGTACGAAAGGAACTGCCCGGGCGAAGGGGGGACGCCGCCGGAATTCAACTGGTCCGCGGTCACGGTGCCGTTGGCGACGCTGCCGGCCTTGCCGGCGAAGATCGCGTAGGGCGCCGGAAGGAGGGGCGTTCGCGGGGAAAGAACACTTGGGACGCCTGCCTCGTTGGTGCGCACGGTGATTTCCAGCCAGCGGGGTGGCCCGGTGAAGAGCTCGGGGCCGAAATCGAGCGAGGCACTGAACACGCCGTTGGTGACCGGCACGGCGTCGAGCGCCACGTTTGCGGCCAGCGCGGCCCCGGCGGCTTCCGCGTCAAAGACGCCGAAGGTGAAGTCGTAGAGACCGGTGGCGGGAGCGCCGCCATCATTCAGGTGGCCTTGGTATCCGATGGTGGTGCCTTGAGCGTGCCCGGCGCGGGACAGGCTGAGCAGCGCCAGCAGGAGGAGTGGAAGCCAGGGTCTTGTTTTCATCGTGGAATCGAGTTCGGTCTTGGTCGAATCGGGCACTTCGTCCCGTTCCCCCCGTCATGAGCCAAAAGCCGGCGAAAAGGCTCAACGAAGTTTTCTTTTCGTAGCGTGCGCCATTTTGCAGCTAAATGGCGCATGTAAGGCCGATGAATCTGATTCCGCCATGACTCCTGATGCCTCCGAGGAATCGCTGTTCGCCGAGGCCCTCCAGCGCGTCACGCCCGACGCTCGCGCGGATTACCTCGCGACCGCCTGCGGCACGAACACCGCCTTACGCCGCCGTGTCGAGGCGTTGCTGCGCGCCGCGGACAACGCGGGCGATTTTCTCGAGGCGCCGACCGAAGGCCTGGGTGGAGGCTCGGACGCCGCCGCGCTCGCCATCGAACTCAGCGAGAACCCAGGCGACAGAATCGACCGCTACAAGTTGCTGGAGAAAGTCGGTGAAGGCGGGTGCGGGGTGGTTTATGTCGCCGAACAAACCGAGCCGATGCGGCGCCGGGTTGCGGTCAAGGTCATCAAGCTTGGGATGGACACTCGATCGGTCGTGGCGCGGTTCGAGGTCGAGCGGCAGGCGCTGGCGATGATGGATCATCCGAACATCGCCAGGGTGTTTGATGCCGGGACCACGGAACTCGGCCGGCCCTACTTCGTGATGGAGTTGGTGCGTGGCGTCCGCATCACCGACTACTGCGATCAAGCCCAGCTCACCACCCGGGAACGGCTCGATCTTTTCATCAAGGTTTGCCAGGCGGTTCAACACGCGCACCAGAAGGGGATCATTCATCGGGACATCAAGCCGTCGAACATTCTCGTGACGCTTCACGACGGCGTGCCCGTGCCGAAGGTGATCGACTTCGGCATTGCGAAAGCGACGGAGGAGCGGCTGATCGACACGACGGTCTACACGCGACTGCACCAGTTCCTCGGCACGCCGGCCTATATGAGTCCGGAGCAGGCGGAAATGAGCGGGCTGGACATCGACACACGCAGCGACATCTACAGCCTGGGCGTATTGCTGTACGAACTCCTGGCCGGCAGCACGCCGTTCGACGGGAAGGAACTGATCGCCTCGGGCATCGACGCGATGCGGAAGACCATCCGCGAGCAGGAGCCCGTGCGCCCGAGCACTCGCTTCGCGACGCTCGGGGATGACGCTTCGACCCCCACGGCCAGAAGCCGGTCGGTGGACACCTCGAAACTCTTCCACCAGCTCAGGGGCGATCTGGATTGGATCGTGATGAAGTGCCTGGAGAAGGATCGGGGCCGTCGCTACGACACCGCGAACGGACTGGCGGCGGACATCAAGCGGCACCTGGCCAACGAGCCCGTCATCGCCCGGCCGCCGAGTGCGGGCTACCGGTTCCAGAAGGCGTTCCGGCGGAATCGCCGGCTTTTCATTGCCGGCACCGCCATCGCGGCCGCGCTGCTGCTCGGTGTGGTCGTGAGCACCTGGCAGGCGATCCGCGCCAGGCAGGCCGAACGCGAGCAAAGCCGCCTGCGCGCCGAAGCTGACCAGGCGAGGGCGAATGAGACAGGACAGCGTCGGATAGCCGAGAGTGAGAGAAGGCGCGCGGAAGCACAGACCTATGCTTCCGACATGAACCTCGCGCAACAGGCTCTCGCCATGAACAACCTCGGCCGGGCAGCCGAGCTGTTGGCCCGGCACCGACCCGCGCCGGAGTCCGCACGCCGTGAGGCGAGCGCGATTCCGGGGAGCTCCGGCAGTCCGGCGACCCCCGACACTCAGCCTTCAAGCGACTTGCGGGGTTGGGAATGGCGGTATTTGTGGCAGCAGACCCAGGGCGATGAAACGTTCACGTTGTGTCAGAAGCCGATCGCTATCTTCTCTCTCGCGGTTTCACCCGACGCCCGTCTGCTGGCCGTCGGTGAGGAGAACCACGGTTACCTGACGCTCTGGGACATCCCGTCGCGGCGGGAAATCCTGCGCCTGCCGGTCGAGGACGATCCCGATCTTTTCTACGTTCGCACAGCGTTTTCCCCGACCGAACCGTTGCTGGCCTACGGGTCGGCGTCCGGGTTTCCTCCGACGAATCTGGTGAGCCGGGTTCGGATCTGGAACCTCACGACGCATCGGCAGGTCTCCGAGCTTCCCCTGGAGTTCCTTTGCACGGGCCTCGCGTTTTCTCCGGATGGAGCGGTGCTGATGACCTCAACCATCAACTTCCTGACGCTCTGGGATGTCCGGACCGGCGCGAAACTGAGGACTTACCCGGTGGGCTCCCATCAGCAGATCGGCACGCCATTCTCCGTCACGCCCGATTTCCGGCTGGCGGCCCAGGCCTTCTCACCCGGGAAGGTCCGGGTGTTCGATGTGGTGAAGGGAAAGGAACTGTGGAACATCAACGCATCCGCGGCGAACATCGAGGCGGTGGCGCTCTCCGGTGACGGCCGGCGCCTCGCCAGCGCTGACGCAAACGCCCCCTCCGTCGTTCGAATCTGGGACGCGCAGGACGGCCGGGCGATCGCCAGCTTGAACCCGTGTCCCGGGGGGGTGATGCAGTTGTTGTTCGGCCCCGACGATCGCACCCTCATTTCCGCCCATACCGACCAGACCATCCGCGTCTGGGATGTCTCCGATCCGGCCGCGGTTCCGCCCCCGCGGATCCTGATCGGCCACCCGCTTGAGGTCTGGCGCCTGGCGCTGATTGCGGATGGGAAGACCCTCATCAGCGGCGGCAAGGACGGTTCGGTGAAGTTCTGGGATCTGACCCGTCCGTCGCGTCAACGAGGGGCCGTGACCCTGCCGGGCAGGCCGATCGTTGGCTGGAGTTTTGGCGATCGCAGTTCGGATTTACTGACCTGCGATGACCAGGGCAGGATCACACGCTGGAGCGGGCCGGGGTGGCAGACCACGAAACTGCTGGCCGAAACCGGCAGCGAGGTCAGCGGCGCGTGTTTCCTGGTCGACCGCCAGGAGGTGGTCCTGGCGGGTCGCGATGATGTTCTGCGTGTGATCAGGCTGGTCGATCCGGGAGCCCCGCGGATGCTTGCCGCCTTTCCCGGGAAGAGGTTTCCGTACCCATGGTCCTGGACTCTCCGCCGTCACGGGAACCGCTTTTCGGTCGGCCGGTTCGATCAGCAGATCGTCCATGATTACGACATCGACAGCTGGGAACTGCGGGAAACGTGGCATGCACCGGGGACACTGTGCTCCATGGATTTCAGCCCTGACGGTCGATACTGCGTCATGGGAACGTATCGTGGACGGGTGGTGCTCCGAAACCTGGCGACCGGGGAGGAATCCGTTTTCGTCGAGCATATGCCGAGAATCGGGAGGGTTGGCTTTTCACCCTCCGGAGACCGCCTGGGAATCTCGACCGAGCAGGGCTTCGTCCGTTGGTGGCATACGGGGTCGTGGCAGGATGCCGGCACCCTCGGCGGGTTTCTGCATGCGGTGGCGGGCGTGTCCTTCAGCCCGGACGGGCAGCGGTTTGTTGCGGGCAGCGCCGGCAAGGAGGCCATCCGGCTTTACGAGTTGGAGGGCCGTCAGCCGCTGCTCGCCCTGGAGGCCGAGGGTGGAGGCTATTCCCCCGCCTTCGACTCCGGTGGGGACGTCCTGGCGGCGGTCAACGCGGAGGGAAAACCGTCCGTCTGGCGAGCGCCCTCCTGGGAGGAGATCGGCAGGGCGGAACGGGCGCTTCCCGGGGCTGTTCAGGAGAGGCGCCCGTGACGCTGCCGGACTTCGAGCAAAATGGTTCGCGGGGCTCATCCCCTCCTCCCAGCGTGAGTGAACTGACCCGCATCCTGATCGCCGTGGAACGGGGCGACGCTAAGTCCACGGACGAGTTGTTGCCGCTCGTCTACCAGGAGTTGCGGCGCCTGGCGGCGCACAAGATGGCGGCCGAACCTCCCGGCCATACACTCCAACCCACCGCGCTCGTCCACGAAGCCTGGCTCAGCCTGGTGGACTCGCCCTCCCAATCCTGGCAGAACCGCGCACACTTCTTCGGCGCCGCCGCCGAGGCGATGCGACGCATCCTGATCGCCCGGGCCCGGCGCCGACACACCCAGCGTCGCGGCGCCGGTGCGGCGCACCTGGACGTGGATGAACTGGAGATCGCCAGCCCCGCTCCCGACCAGCAGCTTCTTGCCCTGAACGAGGCCCTCGACCGGTTCGCCCAGTTCGCCCCGTGCCATGCCGAGTTGGTGAAACTTCGCTACTTCGTCGGTCTCAAGATCGGGGAAGCCGCGGAAATCCTCGGCATCTCCCCGGCCACCGCCAAACGCTGGTGGGCCTACGCCCGCGCCTGGCTGTTCGATGAGATCCAGCACCCCCGTCCAACCGCGACTTTGGGGGGACCCGGTCCCGGTTGATCCCCGGGTTTTCGGGCGAGCGTCGATCCTCCGAGGCAACCGCAATGAAACGCAAACTCTCCAGGGTCTCCTTCACATGCTTCGGCGTCGCTTTGGGATTACCGACGCTACCTTTGTTTTCGATGGCGGCATGAGCAGTCGGATCAACCTTGCCGCAATGAATGAGGCCAAACTGGGCTTTGTGATCCGACTGTCGATGGTAACCTTGCGCAGCCTTCAGTAACCGTTCACGGGAGAACCGGGACGGGAGGTCGGATGAATGCGCCCAGAGCCAGGGCCGCGTCACGGAGGTAAACCCCGAGGGGAGTTGCACGGGTGCCGGCCGTCAGGAGGAATCGGGGATCAAAGAAGGAGCCGGCTCACCGTTGAAGTAGGCGGTGATCGCCCGGGACATCCACTGAAAGGCCGATTGCTTGTTGAGGGCGCAAGTCGCCATCACGGTCCACAGTCTCTCGCAGATCGACCGGCCGCGGGCACTTCGGGTGCCCTGGGTCACATGGCGGTCAATCACGACAAAGCGCATGGCTTGTTCGGCGACATTATTGGTCGGATCGATGCCGGGAGTGGTGATGAACTGAAAGTAGGCCTCCCCGTGCTTGGCGAAGCGCGTGGCCATGTTGCGGATCAGCCGGTGATCGTGGTCGCCAGAACCCGGCAACGCGGCCCGCCAGATTCGCTCGTACACGCCGCCCAACTCCGCCTCGACGGCTTGGGGGCTGAGTTGGTCTTTGCGGTGGAGCGTCCCGAACAGGGCCTTGAGGCCGCCCAGCAGCGCCTTTCCGTAATGCTGGACCCGAGGGTCGGGGAACTCGCAGAGGTATTTCACCTCCCGGATCAGATGCGCCAGGCAGAACTGGACCAGCACCGAGCACTGACGGGCGTACTTCCGGTAGGCGGCGTAATAGTCGCAACCCAGAATCCCCTCGAACTCCTGGGGAAGTTCCCTTTGCAGGAGGAACTGCGCGACGGTAGCAGGCTTCGGAAATCCCGCCTGTTCCATCTCGACCACCTGCTGTCGTTGCGGAGCCAGAACCATCACCGGCCGACCGCTTGCCATGACCTGGTCCACGAGTTGGCGGAGGACAAAGCTCTTCCCCGTTCCTGCGCCACCACGGAACGCCGTGATGGCATGCGTCGATCCGCGGAGCTGACCCAAGGCCTCCCGCTGGTCGGTATCCAGTCGGGGATCAAGCCTCGCTCCGGTGCCGACTATTGTTGTGTCCCGCAAATAGCTAGACATATTGGATCTTCGGGTTCAAACTCGCCGTCGATGCCCAAAGTCGCACGTGCCGTGGTCCTTTCCGTAAGCAATCGAGAGCAATTGGAAAGCTGGGTGCGAGCCCAATTCACTCCACAGCAAGTGGTGCTGCGCTCGCGGATTCTCCTGATGGCAGCCGACGGAAGACAAGACGTGGAGATTGCCGCCGAGTTGGAGATTAACCGGCATACTCCGGCGCTATGGCGCAAACGTTTCCACTCAGATGGGCTGGCCGGCGTTTGGGAGACACAACCCGGGCGTGGTCGAAAGCCTTCCTTTGGCCAGGACAAGATCGCCGCCATGATAGAAGCCACCTTGCAGACCAAGCCACGAGGTTCAACTCATTGGAGCTGTCGCACGCTGGCGCGGGCTCAGAATGTCAGCAAGAACACCGTCAATCGCCTTTGGCAGGACTACAATCTCAAACCCCATCGAACGCGCGCCTTCAAACTCTCTCGTGATACCAAATTTCTGGAGAAATTAACGGATGTGGTCGGGCTTTATCTCAATCCTCCCGAGAAGAGCCTGGTGCTCTGCATCGATGAAAAGAGCCAAATTCAAGCCTTGGACCGCACTCAGCCAGGCTTGCCGCTCAAGCAGGGTCGCTGCGGCACCTACACCCATGACTATGTCCGCCATGGAACAACGACTCTATTCGCGGCTTTGGAGATCCTGGAGGGCAAAGTCATCGGGCAATGCTTTCCTCGACATCGGCATCAGGAATTCCTCAAGTTCTTACGCCGCTTGGATTGTGAATTCTCTGAGAAACTAAGACTCCACTTGGTCTTGGACAACTACGGTACCCACAAGCATCCAAAAGTAGAGGCGTGGTTGCAGCGGCATCCTCGATTCACTCTGCACTTCGTTCCTACCAGTTCCAGTTGGCTCAACCAAGTGGAACGGTGGTTTGGCGATTTAACCCAGAAGGCGATCCGCCGAGGCGCCTTTATCAGCGTGAGCGAGTTGCAGAAGACGATCGAGGAATTCCTGAGTGCGTGGAACGAGTCGCCGAGACCGTTTGTCTGGACGGCCACGGTGGCCAATATCATGGAGAAGGTGGAGCGTGCGCATCACACGCTGGACGGCATCAAGCCGGGTTGGGCGGAACGGAAAAAGCGCAAAAAGCGACGATAACATGGCTACCTATTTGTGGGACACAACACTAGGGGATGGATGGCGCCGATTCCGTCGCGAGCGAGGCGGATGATGTGCTGCTCATGGTGGAGGACTTCGGGCAAGGTGACTGTACCCGGGGAGTCGGGATGTCGAAGGTAGCCTCTCGAAGCACTGGTGAAGGACTTGAGCTCAGCGAGCGTAAAATCCCCACCGCGGCCCCTAGCACTACAGCGACTTTTTGGGATTGCGCACTCCCCTCGGGGTGGTTCACCGTGAGCGGCGTTGTTGAAGGGCGCTGGGTCAGAGAGCGGACAGATCTGCACGATCCGTGGACGAGTCATCACCGCCCGCGACGTGAGAGTCGTGCAACAGCTCATCGCGGAGCGTGGCGGAGTGCATCGTACCGCGTTGGCACGGGCGCTGTGCGAGCGGTGGCAATGGCGAGCGCCTACCGGCGCCTGGAAGGTACGCTCGGCCTTGGGAGTGTTGCAGGGTTTGGAAGCTCGGGGATGGATCGAGCTGCCGCCGCCGGGTCCCTCGGGCGGTCGATTCGCGCGAACGATCCCCGGCGTAATCGGCGACGCGAGGGAGACCCCGCACTCCGAAGTCGGCCCTTGGAGTGAGATTCGCCCGCTGCGCTGGCAACGCGTGGTTACGCCCGCCGAGGGTCGGCAATGGCGAGAGCTCTTGCACCGGTATCACTATCTGGGAGCCCCCCGCCTGGTAGGAGCCAGTCTCCGGTACTTGGTCCATAGCTGCGGCGGAGACCTGGTCGGAGTGATGGGATGGCAATCGGCGGTGCACCACTTGAAGTGTCGGGATCGGTTGATCGGTTGGGAGGCGGCGCAACGCGAGAAGGGGTTGGCCCGCGTGGTCAATAACGTGCGGTTCCTGATCCCGCCCTGGGTTCGGGTGCCGCACTTGGCCTCGACGATCCTGGCGCAAAGCGTGGTGCGTCTGCGCCACGACTGGCGGGAGCAGTATCAAGTCGAGGTGTGGCTGGCCGAGACCTTCGTCGACCGGGAACGTTTCAGCGGCGCGAGTTATCGGGCGGCGAACTGGGTGGCCATCGGTTGGACGGAGGGTTTCGCCAAGAGCCGAGGCCGCTTCGTGTATCACGGACAAAGCAAGGAGGTGTACGTCTATGTGCTTGAGCCGCGATTGCGCCAGTGGGTGCACGCGGACCCTCATCAACCCCTGTTGACCCATCGGTTTCTCCTGACCCAGCCCCGAAGCGAGAAGAGCCCACATCTAATCAGGAGAAAGCGGATGCAAGAGATTCAAGAATCGTGGAAACCCAAGCTGCCACCCGAGTGGGAGCTCAACGAAAACGACCTCCGTTGTCTGTCGCGAGAACTCGAGGCCTTCACCGCCGAGTTCGGCTCGGCGTTCGGACGCGTGGAGGTGAGGAATTTGTGCGACCTCTATCTGCGAGGCTTGCTGAGCGACACCGAGCGCAAGAACGCCGAAGCGATGGCTCTGGCGTTGGACGGACCCAACCGTGTGCGCGGTTTGCAGCGTTTCATGAACGAGTACCCCTGGGACGAGGAGCAGATCGCTCGCCAACACCGGGAACAGTGCGCCGCCGAACTGAGCGATCCCTCAGGGGTCTGGAGCATCGATGCGAGCGAGTTCCCCAAGAAAGGGTGCGAATCGGTCGGCGTGGCCGCCCAGTATTGCGGGGTCCTGGGCAAGACCGCCAACTGCCAGTCGGGGGTTTTCGTGTGCTATAGCAGCCCCAAGGGACACGCGCTCTTGGACGCGCGACTCTACCTGCCCAAGCCATGGTTCAACGAAGACTACGCCGAACGACGCAAGAACTGTCGCATCCCCAAAGACATCGAGTTTCGGACCAAACCGAAACTGGCGCTCGAACTCCTCAAGCCCTTGTGGGAAGGCGGGCTCTTTGCCGGGGACTGGATCACCTGCGACGCCTCCTACGGGAACAAGGAGGACTTCTTGGAGGGATTACCCGCGGGTTGCCGCTACCTGGCGGAGATCTCGTCGACGCGCAAGGTGTGGATCCAGCGCGCCCCGGATCGCCCGCACTTGGAGACGAGCGGATGCACGGTCGAGCAGGTGGTTGACGAGAAGAACCTGTTGCGCTGGGAGAGCCGCAAACTAGCCGAAGGGGAAAAGGGACCGATCGTGGCCGCCTTCGCTCGCGTGCGCGTGTACCTCAGCCCGGAGCGTACGCCCGGGAGCGAACGCTGGCTTTTCATTCGCAACAATCCCGACGGCCAGCTCAAGTACGCTCTGAGCAACGCCGCCGAAGAGATCCCGATGACGAGCCTGATCCGGATCAGCATCGCGCGCTGGCCGATCGAGCGGTGTTTTCAGGAGGGCAAATCGGAACTGGGGCTTGATCATTACGAACATCGTTCCTGGCCGGCGTGGCATCGACACATGCGCTTGGTCTTCCTGGCCCAGTTGTTTTTGCTGCGGCTGCGAGGCCGATATAAAAAAAGCCCCGGCCCTGACGCTCTCGCAGACCCGACGCCTCTTGGAGTGGTGTCTGCCTCACCGGCTACAGACGCCGGCGTATGTCTTGGTATTCGGCCGCTACCATCAGGGACGGAACTACCAAGCCTACCTCTCTCATCGCAAGCGGCGGCTTCGGGAGCTTTGCGGATGGAGCGAATTGCCAACTCTGCCCAAGGAGAAAGCACCTTCGCCGATCCAGGTTCGCTCGATCCCTCCTTCATCCCAAGTTGAGCCGCTCACGCCGCTCGGCTCGGCACCTCTTTTCAAAGGCGCGTTTCCCGCCATCGTCGATTCCTCCTCCCTCAACATCGTCGGCCGTTCTGCGCTCCGACTCAGCGCCCTTCAACGACGCCGCTCACAATGAACCACCCCGGGCGGAGGGCGTAATCCCAAAAAGTCGCTGTAGTGCTAGGTCCCGGGTGGAACATCGTCAACTCACGAGGGGCATGGTCCAGCGCCGCAAGACGATTCCACGAAGGGTCGTAAAACGGTCTGGACCATTCTACGATGGGCACGCTAACAGTCTCCGATGCCTGCTCCGGTCCGGCGCCTCTACGAATCGATCCTCTCTCAGCATCTCGCGGAGCACCGTCAGATGGCGTTTCTGGCCGGGCCTCGCCAGGTCGGCAAGACCACGGTCTGCGCCAGGCTCGCTGGCTCGGAGCGCATTCTGGATTGGGACAACGCGGACCATCGCGCCATCGTGCTTGCCGGCCCTGCCGCCGTCGCCACCCGGTTTGGGCTCCAGCACCTCAGGGCGGCACCCCCCGTGGTCGGGTTCGACGAGTTGCACAAGTTCGGCCGATGGAAGGCCTTCCTGAAGGGCTTCTTCGACACGTACGCCGACCGGGTCCGCATCGTGGTCACGGGCAGCTCGCGCCTGGACGTCTTCCGCCGCGGGAGTGACAGCCTGATGGGGCGCTACTTCCTGTTCCACCTCCATCCCCTGTCCGTGGGCGAACTCCTCCGCGCGGAGGTCCCGACCCAACTGACGGCTCCGCCCGAAGCCCTGGATGGCGCCTCCTGGGAGGCCCTCTGGCAACACGGCGGATTCCCGGAGCCGTTTCTCAAGCGCGACGCGCGATTCTCTCTGCGCTGGCAGGACCACCGTCGCCAGCAACTCCTGCGGGAGGATGTTCGCGATCTGACCCGGATTCAGGAGTTGGGTCAGCTGGAAACGCTGGCCCTGATTCTCAGCGAGCGGTCCGGACAGCAGCTGATTTACAGCAATCTCGCCACGGAGGTGCGGGTGTCGGCCGATACCCTTCGGCGCTGGGTGGACACCCTGTGCTCGCTGCACTTCGGATTCCTGGTCCGGCCTTGGTTCAGGAACATCGCCAAGTCGCTCCGCAAGGAACCCAAGTGGTTCCTCCGAGACTGGGCCCAGACGGGGGACCCCGGGGCGCGAGCAGAGACGTTTGTGGCGTGCCACCTCCTGAAGGCGGTGGACGCCTGGAACGATCTTGGGCTGGGGCGGTTCGAACTCCGGTACCTTCGCGACAAGATCCAGCGCGAGGTCGATTTCGTGATCATCAAGGATCGGCATCCCTGGATGCTCGTAGAGGCGAAGCACAGGGGAACCGAACTTTCGCCGTCGCTGGCGTATTACCAGCGACTCATCAACGCCCCGCACGCGTTTCAGGCGGTCGTGGACCTGCCCTTCGAAGAGGCGGATTGCTTTGCCGCAGCGGGACCTCTGGTCGTTCCTGCGCGGACCTTGCTGTCGCAACTGCCCTGAGTTCTCGGGTGCCGAACCTCGCCGGACCGGGATGCAGGCAGCGCAAGAAAGGACGGGACCCGGAGCGGGGCAGTCCTGGTAACGGTCTTGGTCACGTTGCTCGAGGTTTCCGGAGGTGTCCGCGGATCCTGTATCAAGGACTTACAGCAATTCCGACGGTTGTATGTCTCTTCGAATCAGAATCTAGCATTTCTGATTCGCCATCTCGGTCGGCGCGTGACCAAACGTCACCTTCTGCGCCATCGCTTGCGAGTGTTGGTCGCGGAGGTGGCCGTAGACGCGCATCGCCAGCGCACCACCATCCTTGTGGCCGAGCCAGCGGCTGACGGTCGGGATGTCGATGCCAGCCTCGATGCAGCTCGTGGCAAAGAAGTGCCGGAGGTCATGGTGGGTGATGCGGTCCAGGCCGAGATCCTTGCAGGCGCGCTCCATCGCCTTCTGGCATTCCTGAACGCGCATCACGGTGGCGTTCCCAGATTCGTCCGCGCGCTCGGCGCGAACGCGCTTCAGGAGGGTGATCATGGCGGCGTTCATCGGTACCCAGCGGGTCTCGCCGTTCTTGGTGCCGTGCTCGGGATTCCCGGCGACAAGGATGCGGCCCTTGGCGAGGTCGCAGTCGCACCACCGGATGAACTCGGCCTCGCCTTTGCGAAAGCCGCCCTAGGCGAGAAACTCAACGAGGTTGGCGCAATCGCGGCTGAAGCGCCCGCCGCGTTCGGCGATGGTCCGGACGAAGCGGGCGAACTGATCGAGGCTGGGAAGGCGGAAGTGCTTCAGGGGCACCTTGACCTTGCGCACTTCGTTGGCCGGGTTCCCGAACCGGACGCCGGCCTTCACGGCGACGTCCATAACCATGCGCAAGGTGCCGACGGTGTTGTTGTACATCGTCGGGCTGTAGCGGTGGGCAAAGCCGGCACCCCAGTCCTGGCTTTGGCGCGGAGTGATCCGACGGACGTCGGTGTCGGCGAGGTCAGGCCAGGAGCGAACCAGCGCGTCGAGGCAGCGTCGGCGGTAGACCCGGGTGGCGGGTTTCACCAAAGGGTCGGCGTCGTCGACCTGTTGGAGGAGGGTGTCGGCGGCCTGAGGGACGGTCAGAGGGCCGGACTTGGCGGCCTCGTTGGTCTCGACGCGGCCGCGGTTTTCCTTGAGCAGGTCATTGAGGCGCAGGACAGCGACGGAGTAGGTGGAGGTCTTGAGGCTTTGGCGAATGAGCTTGCCTCCGACCTTCGCGCGGGCGAAGTACCTCCCTGCATTCGGGCCCATAGCTCAGCGGTTAGAGCAGGGGACTCATAATCCCTTGGTCGCAGGTTCGAATCCTGCTGGGCCCACTTTCTTCGGAGGACGGGACCTATGGGAACTATGGGACCTATGGGACCTATGGGCTTGAGGGACCGTAGATGATGGCGCTTTGCAGTGTGAACTCGCCGCTGGAGGAGCGGGGGTCTTTTTCCTGGAGGGTCACGATCCGGACGCTGTGCTGGCCGGGCTTGAGTCCATAGGTGTGCCAGAGGGCGTTATCGTGGGTGCGCTCGACGATGTAGCCATCGGCAGTTCCCACTTTCCGGCCGTCCAAGTAGATGTCGGCCCGGCCTTGGCGTTGGTCGAGGCGGCCGAGAAGGGCCACGGCGACGCCGTCAAAGGTCAGGATGGCTTCGTTGCCCGAGGTGGAGCTGACACGGGAATTGTCCTTGGCGGTCCAGTTCCCAGTCCAAGTCCAGGCGGCGTCTTGTGCCGACACTCTGGCGCTCGGTTTACCGGGGTTCCATTGCTGCAGCTTGGGGGCTTTGGGCGATTGCGCCGGGATTCGGACTTCGGTTTCGGTGATTTCTCCGCCGACCTTGCGGATGGCCACTAGGGCGCGGGCTTCGGTGGAGCGTACGATGTCGTCGAAGGAGTAGTCGGTGAAGGCGAATTTGCGACCGGCGAGCCGGGGGAACTCGGCTTTGAAGGTGTCGGGGATGCCGTGGTATCCGAGGACAACCCCGAGAACGCCGGCGGCGCTGGAGGGATTGCAGTCGGAGTCCTGACCGCAGCGGGTGGAGATCTCCATGGTTTTCAGGAAGTCGCCACCGCCAAAGAGCAGGCCGAAGGCGATGTAGGCGCCGTTAAGGCGGGCATCGATGTTGAAGGCGGCGAGGGCGCCGTCGGGGCAAGGGTCGTCCTTGTCCCACTTGTCCTGGATGACTTGCCAGACGGCGCGCCAGTCGTGGGGTTGGCAGGCGGATGCGTCGAGCAGATCCTGAATGAGTTGGGCGTAGCCGCTCCTGGCGGGAATGCAGGCGAGGCCGGCTTCGACGATGCGGCGGGGGTTGGATTCGAAGTAGGCGGCCGTGTACATGCCGCAGACGAACATGCCGCCGTAGAGGCCGTCGCCGTAGTTCATGACGCGGCCAACGCGGTTGCAGAGGCGATTCGAAAGGCGCGGGAGGCCGGGGCACATGAGGCCGATGAAGTCGGCTTCGATCTGGAAGTCGATGTCATTGGCGTGGACGTTGTATTTCGGGTGTCCGGACCATGGCGCCTGGATGCCGAGGTTGAGCAGGCGTCGGGCGCCGGCATTGGCGTGCCAGAGGGGGTAGGCGGAGGTGCGGAATGCTTCGCCGTAGGCGGTGGTGGTGGCGTCGATGCCCTGGTCATCCATGACCTTGGCGAAGGTCATTTCGACGTAGAGATCGTCCTGGTCGATGGTGTTGTCGATCATCCCGGGCTTCCACTCGAGGTTCCAATCGCCGATGCGACCCTTGGATTGGAATTCGGTGGGAGCGCCGTAGGCGACGCCGATCATTTGTCCGGCCCAACCGCCGCGGATTTTATCGAGGAGTGCGGCACGCGAGAGCGTGCGGGCGGGGTCTTTGGCGGTGGCGTGGATCGGGGTGAATGCCGCCAGGACGAGGGCAAGGGCGGCGGAGCGAACAACCGTGTTCATTAGGGCCACACGTTGGGTGGGGAGGCGGTGGCGGCAAGGGTTTAGGGACGACGGTGTCGGTAGAGGTCGGCGATGACGGCGGCGATGATGACGGCGCCGGTAATGAGGCGTTTGAGTTCCTCTTTGGCGCCGATGGCAGCGAGGCCCGAGTTGAGGACGGCGATGATGAGAACGCCGATGAAGGTGCCGATGACGGAGCCGCGCCCGCCCATGAGACTCGTGCCACCAATGACGGCGGCGGCGATGGCTTGCAGTTCCAATCCGATGCCGGCGTTGGGGTTGGCGGCTTGAAAGCGGGAAGTGTCGATCAGGGCGGCGAGAGCGACGAGGCATCCGGTCGAGACGAACACAGCGAGTTGCACGGGACGGGTATCGATGCCGGCGAGGCGGGCGCCTTCGGGGTTGGTTCCGATGGCAATCACATGGCGTCCGAAGATGGTGCGGGTGAGCAGGAGTTGTCCGGCCACCACGAAGGTGACGGCGATGAGGAAGGGCAGGGACAATCCGAGGACGTTGGCATCGGCAAAGCCTTCGATGGCTGAGCCGAGGTAAAGGGTTTGGGATTTCGTGATGGCATGGGCACCGCCGCGGGCCATTTCGAGGGTGCCGAGAGTGACGATGAAGGTGGGAAGGCGCCAATGGAGGGTTACGAGGCCGTTGAAGGCGCCGCACAGTGCGCCAGCGGCGAGACCGGCCAGGGCCGCAGCGGGAAGGGGCCATTGGCCCCGGGTCATGGTGACCCCGACGACGGCTCCTGAGAGGGCGAGCACCGAACCGACGGAGAGATCGATCTGACCGAGGATGAGGATGTAGGTCATCCCGGTGGCGACCAACATGGCCGACGGGATCTGGTTGGCGATGGTGCGGAAGTTGGCCGGGCTGAAAAAGTGGCGGGTAACGAGACTGAAGATGAGCACGAGCACACCGAGAGCGATGAGGGTGCCGAGATGTTCGCGGGGCCAGCCGGGGGCGGGAGGCGAACCCGGGGAGGGACTGGAGGTGGGGGGAGACGGCATCGGAGTGGGCGAATCAGGAGCCGGTATGAGTGGGGCAAGGCCGGACGCCCGCGGCTATGTCCTGGCGGTGCCTTGAGAGATCCGTTTTCCGGAACTTGGACACGTGTTGGGACCATGAACCGCCGAGCAAGGAGGATAGCGAGCGGTCCTCATCCCGACCCTCTTCCGGAGGGAGATAGAGGCTGCGTTCCTTGGGTTTTGGAAGGTTGTGTGAGGGGCAGTTCATGGGTCGATGGGGTGAGATAACCACTGAGCGCGGCGGTCATGATCTTGTCCTGGCTCCATTCGCCGCGCGGGAAATCCGCGGCCAACCGGCCGTTGGAGAGCACGGCGATGCGGTCGCAGATCATCATCAGTTCGGGGAGATCTGACGACACAACGATGATGGCCTTACCCTGGGCGGCGAGGTCAGCGAGCAGTTGATAGATCTCGAAGCGGGCGCCGACGTCGACGCCGCGGGTGGGTTCGTCGAAGATGAGGATGTCGCAGTCGCGGAGGAGCCATCGGGCGACGATGACCTTTTGTTGATTGCCGCCGCTGAGTTGGGCGATGCCTTGCTCCTGGGAGCCGCAGCGGACCTGGAGCTTCTGGATCCAACCGCGGACGGACTCGGATTCTCGCACACGGGAGATCCAACCGCCGAGACCGGCGAAGGATGGCAGGGAATTGATGGTGAGGTTTTCGCGGACGGCGAGAGAGAGGAAGAGTCCCTGGCCTTTGCGGTCCTCGGTGAGGAGGGCGATGCCCAGATGGACGGCGTCGCGGGGGGAGCGAATGCGGGCGGGTTGGGAGCTGCCATGGAGGAAGACTTTTCCGGATTTCAGGGGATCGGCGCCGAAGATGGCGCGGACGGTTTCGGTTCGTCCGGAACCCATGAGTCCGGAGAGGCCAAGGATTTCACCGCGATGGGCATCGAACGAGATGTCGCGAACGCGGTCGCCGGCGCCGAGGTTCCTGACGGACAGGGCGACGGGTCCGCGGGTGCGGCCGGCGGTGAAATTCGCGTCGCCGAGTTCGCGGCCGACCATGAGGCGGACGACATCCTCGATGGGGAGTTCGGCCACGGGGCGGGTGGCGACGAGGCGGCCGTCGCGAAGGACGCTGATGCGATCGGCGATCTGGCGGATTTCTTCGAGGCGATGGGAGATGTACAGGACGGCGACGCCCTGGGATTGGAAGCGGCGAACCTGTTCGAAGAGACTGGCGACTTCGGGATCCGTGAGAGCGGCAGTCGGTTCGTCGAGAATGAGGAGTCGGCAGGGGCGCCAGAGGCGGGACGCGATTTCAACCATCTGTTGATGGCCGACTCCGAGCTGTTCGACGGGCGTGCGTGGGTCGAGATGGGCGAGGCCGATGCGGGCGAGGATCTCGGAAGCGTTGCGATTCAGTTGGGGGTAACGGATCCAGCCGGCGCGATGGGGGAGTTGGTCGAGGAAGATGTTTTCGGCGACGGAGAGCGTGCGGATGAGGTTGAGCTCCTGCATCACGAGATGGATGCCGGCCACCTCGGCGTCACGCTTGGTCGCGGGCGCATAGGGTTGCCCGTCGAGTTGGAGGGTCCCGGAGTCGGGCGGTGTCAGGCCCGCGAGGATGCGGGACAAGGTGCTCTTGCCGGCGCCGTTCTCGCCGACGAGCGCGTGGACCTCACCGGGGATCAGATCGAGGTCGATGCCTTCGAGGACGGCGGTGGCGTAGCTCTTGCCGATGCCGCGGATGGTGAGAACGGGGGGCACAGGTCACTGGGTGATGAGATCGACCGGTGTTTCGCGGTCAGCAGGGGCGGCGCGGGTGGCGAGCAGTTGGAGGGCGTATTCGATGCCAAAGACGGCGATCTGGTCGGCGTGTTGGTCGGCCGTGGCGAGGATGCGGCCTTCCTTGAGCAGGGATTGGACGGCCGAGATGTTGTCGAACCCGACGACGTGGATCTGGCCGAGTTTGCCGGCGGCGCGCAGGGCGGCGATGGCGCCGAGGGCCATGCTGTCGTTGGCGCAGGCGAAGGCCTTGAGGTCCGGATTTTCGGAGAGAATGGCGGCGGCGACCTGATTGGCTTTGTCGGTTTCCCAATGGCCGGATTGAGAACTGGCGATGCGCAGCTTGGCGATTTCGAAGGCGTCGACGAACCCCTGTCGTCGTTGCTGACCGTTGAAGGCGTTGGGTGCGCCTTCGAGGATGGCGACGGGGTCGCCGGGTTGAAGGCGTCGTGCCAGATATTCTCCGACCTTACGGGCGCCTTGGCGGTTGTCGGGGCCGATGAACGGAATGCGGGTCTTCTTTTCGGCAAGAACGGCGTTGTCGAGTTTGTTGTCGATGTTCACGACGACGATGCCGGCGTCCTGGGCTTTTTTGCAGGCGGCGACGAGGGCCTTGGAATCCGCGGGGGCGAGGACGATGGCATCGACGTGTTGGGCGATCATCTGTTCGACCATGTCGATCTGGCGGGTGACATCGAGTTCGTCCTTGATGCCGTTGGCGAGCAGTTCGTAGGGGGTGGCGTTGGTTTTTTGGTGGGCTTTGGCCCCGTTCTCCATGGTCAGGAAGAATTCATTGGCAAGGGACTTCATGACCAGGGCGATCCGGGGAGTGGAAGAAATGGCGGACGGCGTGCTGGCTTCGGGTGACGCGTCTCGCTGGGCTGGGCCGCAGGCGGTGAAGAAGGCGAGGGCGGCAAGGATTAGGATCCCGGGGAGGGACGTACTCATGGACCCTGAGCCGGGGCGTTCCGCGGGAAACCGAGGCGGTAGGGCGTTTCGCTTTGGACCGCGCTCCACGATTTCGACGGGGACGGGAGTGAGGTATTCGGGCGCAGTTTTCATGGGGGGATTCATGGCTGGTAGGGGTGTTGGCGGATCAGCTCGTTGACTTCGCGGCGGGTGGGCATGGCGGTTTGGGCGCCGCGTCGGGTCGTGGCGAGGGCGCCGGCGGCATTGGCGAAGTGGATGGCTTCGCCGAGGGTGCCATGACCTTCGGAGAAATGGAGCGTGAGGGCGGCGCTGAAGGCGTCGCCGGCGGCGGTGGTGTCGATGGCCTTCACTGGAAACGGCGGGAAGAACGCGGGCTTAAGAAACGCGTGGAGGAGGGCGCCGCGTCGGCCGCGTTTGAGGACGGCGATGGCGGCCACGGAATCCATCAGGAGCGATTCGAGGCAGGCGACGGCGGCTTTGTCATGGGTGCAAGGTTTGCGGCCGAGGGCGGCGGCTTCGGTTTCGTTGGGGGTGATGATGTCGATGTTGAGAGACCGCCAATTGCGGGGCAGGCCCCGGGGAGGGACGGGGGCGGGATCGAGAACGGTGAAGACCTCGTGTTTTTGCGCCATGAGGATGGCCTCGCGGGCGGTATCGAGGGGGATCTCGAGTTGGAGAAGGACGGCGTCGGCGGAGGCGATGACGGATTCGGCGGCACGAATGTCCTTGGGGCAGAGGCAGGCATTGGCTCCTGAGACGACGGTGATGGCGTTCTGGCCGGACTTTTCGACGCCGATGATGGCGACACCGCTGGAGGTTTTGGGGACAACATGGACGTTGCGGGTGTCGACACCTTCGTGGCGGAGACCGCGGAGGAGTTGGCTGCCGAAGGCGTCATCGCCAACGCGACCGATCAAGATGGAGCGACCGCCGAGGCGGGCGACGGCGACGGCCTGGTTGGCGCCTTTACCGCCGGGGCAGGTGGCGAACGACGAGCCGGTGAGCGTTTCGCCGGGTTGGGGGAGATGGGGGACCTGGGTGACGAGGTCCATGTTGATGGACCCGACGATCACAATGCGGGGTTCACGCCGACGGTTCATGAGGAGGGGCGAATGGGTGTGAGATCGGGTATGTAACGATCGGGGTTACGGGTGGCGAGCCTGGAGTGGGCGGTGGCTGGGTTGTCGGGAGAATCCTGAGAAGCGGACGGTTCCGAGTGACCTTTGAACTTGGGAGGAACTCGCCGGGTAAGGCCTGAAGCGGCGGAACGTTCGATCGAGGAGAAGCTTGGAAACAGTCGACACGCGAAGGCGTGCTTGCCGGAGGGTTCCGAACAAGCACGCCTTGGATTACGGGAGATCGTGAAGTGCCGGCCTGGCCACCGCGCATCGCGGCGGGTTCGGCGGCGGGCCGACGATCAATCCGGGATGAATCGAATGGTACGTGCCTTCTCGGACCGCTTGCGTTGGTTCTCGTCGAGAACCTTTTTGCGGAGGCGCAGGTTATGCGGGGTGGCCTCGACGTATTCGTCGGTGTCGATGTATTCGAGGGCGCGTTCGAGGCTGAGTTTGAGTGGGGCGTTGAGCTGGATGCCCTTGCCATCGCCCTGGGAACGCATGTTGGTGAGTTTCTTTTCCTTCACCGGGTTGACGGGGATGTCATTTTCGCGGGCGTTTTCGCCGACGATCATGCCGACGTAGACGGCGTCACCGGGTTCGACCATGAGGCGGCCGCGTTCCTGGACCATGTTCAGGGCGTAGGAGGTGGCTTCGCCGGAGTCCATGGAGACGAGGGACCCGTTCTTGCGGGCGGCGATTTCTCCGCGATCAGCGCCGTACTCATGGAAGAGATGGCTCATGACGCCCATGCCGCGGGTTTGGTTGACGAGGTCGGTTTCGAATCCGATGAGGCCGCGCATGGGGACGAGGGCCTCGAGGGAGACGAGCGAACCGACGTGGTTCATGTTCGTGATCTGGGCCTTTCGGAAGGAAAGGTTTTCCATGATGGAACCGAGGTTTTCGCTGGGGACTTCGACGAAGAGTTTCTCGATAGGTTCCAGGGATTCGCCGTCGGGGCCCTTTTTCCAGAGCACTTCGGGGCGGGAGACGAGGACCTCGTAGCCTTCGCGGCGCATCTGTTCGACGAGAATGGCGATCTGCATTTCGCCGCGGCCGGAGACGGCGAAAATTTTGGCATCACCGGTTTGGGCAATGCGCAGGGCGACGTTGGTGCGGATTTCCCGGGTGAGGCGTTCCCAGAGGTGTCGGGCGGTAACGAGTTTTCCGTCTGTGCCGGCGAGGGGGCCGTCGTTGACGGCAAACTCCATCTGGATGGTGGGGGGATCGATGGGGATGTAGGGGAGGGCGCCGCGTTCGGGGCTATCGGAGATGGTTTCGCCGATGAAGACGTCCTCGAAGCCAGTGATGCCGATGATATCGCCGGCGTGGGCTTCCTCGATCTCGATTCGTTTGAGGCCCTCGAAGTGGTAGATCATGGTGATCTTACCCTGGGTGACCTTGCCATCGCCATGGAGGCAGCTGGCGGGCTGGCCGACCTTAACCTTACCCTCGACGATTTTGCCGAAGGCGATACGGCCGAGGTAATCGGAGTAATCGAGATTGGCGATGAGGATTTGGAAGCCTTCGCCGGCCTTGGCGCGGGGCGGGGGGATGTGCTTCACGATGGCGTCGAAGAGGGGCTCCATCGTGCCGCTGACGTGGTCGAGTTCGAGTTTGGCGTACCCGCCCTTGGCGGAGCAGTAGATGAAGGGAAAATCGAGCTGTTCGTCGGTTGCCTTGAGCGACATGAACAACTCGAAGACCTGATCGAGGACCTTCTTCGGGTTGGAATTATCGCGGTCGATTTTGTTGATGACCACGATGGGTTTGGCACCGGCTTCCAGGGCCTTGCGGAGCACGAAACGAGTTTGGGCCTGGGGACCTTCGGCGGCGTCAACAACGAGCAGGACCCCGTCGATCATGTTCATGATACGTTCCACCTCGCCTCCGAAGTCGGCGTGCCCTGGGGTGTCGACGATGTTGATGTGGAAGTTTTTATATTTGAACGCGGCGTTTTTCGCTCGGATCGTGATCCCCTTTTCACGCTCGAGGTCCATGGAATCCATGATGCGTTCCTCGGAGGACTTGGCCTCGTTGGCGCGGAAGGTGCCGGACTGTTTAAGAAGGCAATCGACGAGGGTCGTCTTGCCGTGATCGACGTGCGCGATGATCGCGATATTGCGGATATGTTGCATCGAAAGCGGTTCGTTTTCCATGGGGCGGGTAGCCGCGGGCGGTGTGGCCCCGGAGCACGCCAGCCGTCAGGCCGGCCAGACCCGGCCCAGCCGGGTCGAGGATACTATCAGCCCGTTTGAATCGGGCAAGGGTCGACACCAATTGTTTCAAAGGGGGCCGCAAGATCGGGCTGGCATGGGTGGAGCGGCTCCCTTTGAATCCCGGGAAGCAAACCCTCCTGATGAGAACGCAATTCTTCCCGACCCGGTGGGCCGCCTGTTGTGCGGCGATCCTAGTTCTTGGTGGCACGCTGGTCGCTTCTGCGGCGCCCAAGAAAGTCCTGGTGGTCACGGTGACGAAAGGTTTCCGGCATAGTTCGATTCCGACGGCGGAACGGGTTTTGGCGGAACTGGGCAAATCGGACGGTTCCTACGAAGTCGACTACGTCCGGTCGGACGCCGACATGAACGCCAAGATGACTCCGGCGGCGTTGGCGGGGTACGATGCGGTTATTTTCGCGAACACGACGGGGGATTTGCCGATTCCGGACGTCGCTGGGTTTTTGAAGTGGGTGGAGAGCGGGAAAGGTTTTTTGGGCATGCATTCGGCGACCGACACGTTTCGGGGTCACAAGCCGCTGCATCCGTACACGGTGATGATCAACGGCGAGTTTCGGACCCATAAGGAGCAGGCCGCGGTGGAGGCGTTTAACGGGGACCCGACCTTCCCTGGAAACCAGCATTTGGGAGCTTCGTTCAAGGCATTCGACGAGATCTACATTTTCGACGGGTACCAACGGAAGGCGGTGAAAGCGTTGCTGGACCTGGATCAGCATCCGAACAGCAAGATGCCGGGGCATTACCCGATCAGTTGGGCGCGGTTCTATGGCAAGGGTCGGGTGTGGTACACGTCGCTGGGTCATCGGGAAGACATCTGGGACGCGGATCCGGCGATGAAGGGTCGGAAGAACGAGGTTTCGGTGAGCCAGGCGTATCAGAAGCACATCCTGGGTGGCATCCGTTGGGCGCTGGGGTTGGAGACGGGCGATGCGACGCCCCAGGACCTGACAGCGCGCGTGACGGAGGCGGAGGCGAAGGAGGGATTCCGGCCTTTGTTCAATGGTCAGGATCTCGCGGGATGGAAACTGCGAAACTCGGACGGGGCGGCGACCTGGAGTGCGCAGAATGGGATGCTGGTGAACGAGATTCCGGAGGGGAAACACGGCACGGACTTGGTATCCGAGGCCAAGTTTGGTGATTTCACGGTGCGCTATGAGTATCTCGTTCCGAAGGGTGCGAATTCCGGGTTTTACCTGCGGGGCCGCTACGAGATTCAAATCTACGACGACCACGGCCAAGCGCCGGCGAACAGCGGGAACGGTGGCCTCTACAGTGTGAAGGCGCCCGGGCAGAACGCCTCACGCCCACCGGGCCAATGGCAGGAAGCGGAGGCGACGATCCGTGGGAATCGGATCACCGTGATGCTGAACGGCATCAAGATTCACGATTCGGTCGAAGTGACGCGTGGGACGGGCGGGCAGTTGGACGACAACTTGGAACAGCCGGGCCCGATCCTGCTGCAAGGCGATCACGGTGCGGTGGCCTTCCGGAACATCCGGATCAAGGCGCTTTAGTCCGGGATCCGGATTTCTTCTTCCGCCAGGCCTTCCACTCGTGGGCCAGTTGGTCGAGGAACTCCGGAGTACCTTCCGCCAGCAAGCGACGCCCTTGTTTAAGGACGTCTTTTCGGCGTCGATCCTGTTCGCGCCGCAAGATGTCGAGGGTGGGTTGGATGGCGGCTTGTCCGCCGAACTGATCCGGGTGTTTACCCAGGTGCAGATTGAGCGTGGCGATGTCGTTGATCACACCCAGCGACTTTTGCAGGTCGTCCAGGTGCTTCATCCATTGTTCCAGGCGCTGTTTGGAGATGGGTCTAAGAATGGCGAGTTGGTAAAGCAACGACTTGGACGCGGTGCGCCAGGCGTGCAGGACCGCCGGATCGGTGGATTTCCGGGCCGACTTGAATCGTCGTCGGGTACGTTGATGGCTGGCTTTGATTCCGGCGGACAGGACGGCCCACCCGCGTTTCTTCCAGGACGCCTTCTTCAGGGTCTTGGCGGTTGATCGGAGAGTGGTTCGGGCCCGGGTGATTCCCTGAGTTAACTGGGAAACGGATAATTCCTTGTCTTCGATGGATTTAGCGAATTTGGACCGGGTCGTTTGGAGGGTGGTGGCGTCGGCGGTTGAGCGCTTGCGACTCAACTGATCCAGCACTTGCAGTCCGGCCTCGGCATCGCGGGCTTCGGCGAGTCGCTGGCTGGCCGTGCGGAGGTTTCGGTTGAGGCGAAGGGTGACGGGAGAGCCGAGCGTGGGGCGGAGGAGTCGAACCACGGCGCGTGCGCGTTTCAACGCGAGGCGTGTTTCATGAACGGCTTTGGGAAGGTTGGCGGGATCGCGAACCGGGATTGTTGGGGAAAAGTCCGCCAGGGCTTCGGCGAGGCGCTGGATTCCGTCTTGGACGGACTCGCGGGGGCTGATCTGGAATAGGGCGTGGTTTTGAGAATTCATGCGGAGCATGGCTTCGCCGGAAGTTGGCGCAGTCGGGGGAGCGTAGCGAACGGGGTCGGGGATGTGTGTTACGAACCGGTAACGATTGTGTCGTCGGTGTGTCCTGGATTTCGCCTCGCCGGTGCGGGCGGATCGGCGCACGATGACCCCGGTGTACGGAATCCTGGAGCTGGATGAGACAATTTTTCATTGGTTGAACACGGAGATGACGGCTCCGTGCCTGGATCCGGTGGCGCGCACGTTGACAGGGCATCCGTTGTTTATCCCTGGCTTGGTGATCATCGCGTTGAGCCTGATCTGGCGTGGCGGACCGCGCGGATTGGTCTTTGTGCTGTTGCTTGGGATCGCGCTGTTGGTGGCGAACCAGTTCGTGGCTGATCCCATCAAGCGATGGGTCCAACGTCCGCGCCCGTTTGCAGCTCTCGGGGATGTGATTCTGCGCATCGGGAAAGGGACTGTTTGGGGCAGCATGCCGTCGGCGCATGCGATGAACATGGCACTGATCGCGACTCTAAGCCTTTGTTACTATCCGCGGGTGGGTCGGTGGGTGGTTTTGTTTGCGTTGGGGGTTGCGTGGTCGCGGGTCTACAACGGAGTTCATTACCCGTCGGACGTGCTGGTTGGGATTGGTTTGGGTGTGAGCCTTGGCCTGCTGACCCTGGGGTTGGCTGAGAAGGCATGGTGCCATTGGGTGACGCGCTGGCGGCCGCGGTGGAAGGAACGCATTCCATCGTTATTGCGGCCGGCTGTTCGTTGGCAGGCTATTGCGTCCGAGGTTCTTCCACCCGGATGACAAAGCACCGTTATCAGACGGAGTGGAGGGTGATGGAATACGACCTGGCGGCGACGCTGGAGTCGGGGCAGGCCTTTCGATGGACCGAACGGGGAGGATGCTGGGAAGGGGTGGTGGGGCGGCGATGGGTGGGGCTTCGGCAGAGATCGGGGACCGGGGCGATCGAAGCGGAGACGGTGGTTGAGCCGGGAGACTGGGGATGGCTGAAGGACTATCTACGGGTGGATGAAGATCTGGGGGCGGTGCTGGAGTCGTTTCCGAAAGACCCACCGATGGCGGCGGCGGTGGGGACGTGTCGTGGTTTGCGATTGCTGCGTCAGGAAACCTGGGAGTGTCTGGCGTCGTTTTTGTTGTCGTCGACCAAGCAGATTCCGCAGATCCGCGAAGGTGTGCGGCTGCTATGCGAGCGGTTCGGCGAGTTAATTGAAGGGCCGGTTGGCGGCGATCGGGTTTTTGCATTTCCCACGGCGACGGTCTTGGCGGGTGTTTCCGAAGGCGCGTTGCGGGAGTGCCGGATCGGGTTTCGGGCGAAGTATCTGAAGGGAACTGCGGAGGTGGTGGCGCGGGGAGGGCTTTCGCTGGTGGAGGTGGGGTGTTTGTCGTTGGACGAGGCGAGAGAACGTTTGGTGAGCTTACCGGGGGTGGGGCCGAAGATCGCGAATTGCGTGTTGTTGTTCGCGTATGGATTTCCCCGCGCGTTTCCCGTGGATGTCTGGGTGATGCGTGCGCTGAGGGAACTGTATTTTCCGGGGCGGGGGCTGATGGCCTCGCGGTTGAAGCGATTCTCGGAGACGCATTTCGGGCCACAGGCGGGGTATGCGCAGCAGTACCTCTTTCATCATGTGCGAATGCGGGCGGGGCGGGTGGTGAATCGTCGGGGAACCGAGGAGGAGAAGCTTTATGGAGATTGACGTGTTGATGGGGCCGGCTGAGTTCGAACGTTTGGCAGGCCGTGTATTGCCCGGAGTGGTGTGTGTGGTGTTCGACGTGTTGCGGGCGACGTCGACGGCGGTGACGGCGTTGATGAATGGGGCGGAAGGGATTCTGCCGGTTGCCACGGTCGACGAGGCATTGGCGGCGTGGCGTGGGGACGAGGAATTGCTGTTGGCTGGCGAACGGGGAGGGTTGCGGATCGGGGTGGAGATCACGGGGGGGCGGGCCTTTGATTTGGGGAATTCGCCACGGGAATTCGGGCGGGAGCGGGTGTCAGGGCGGAGGATTGCGATGACGACGACGAACGGGACGCGGGCGTTGCGGGCATGTGCTGGAGCGGAGGCGGTGCTAGCAGGATCCTTTCTCAATCTGGCGGCGGTGGCGGCGGCGGCGACTGGGTTGGGGGCGGACAAGATTCTCTTGGTATGCAGCGGGACGGGTGAGTCGACCGCATTGGAAGATGCGTTAGCGGCGGGGGCGTTCTGTGAGCGGTGGATGGGGCGCGGGGATTTTGGGGATGCGGCGTGGTTGGTATGGGAAGCGTGGAACGTGGCGAAAGCGGATCTCTTGGGAGCGATGGGGCGGGCCCGGAATGCGCGGCGACTGCGGTCGATTCCGGAGCTATCCCCGGATGTGGAGCTCTGTTTGCGGGTGGACAGTCTGAATGGGGTTCCATGCCTTGGGCGGGACGGTTGGCTGCGGTTGGGAGGGGTTGGGGCTGCCCCCCGCGGGCTTGACCCGGGACAGGTTTCCTCGTAGGCAGCGCATCACAATCTCGTATGCGTGGAGGCCTCTACAACTTACTGCTGGCGTATGTCTTGCTTTCTGCGGGCGCGGGACGGGCGTGGTCGGCGGACGCCGCAGCGGTGGCAGCGCCCGACGCCATGGAACTTCGCCGGCAAGCGGAGCGCTGTCGGAACCTGTTGCGTCGGAGCGTGTTCGATTTTTACATGCCAGGGTGTCTGGACCTGGTGAACGGGGGGTATCTCGAGGATTGGAGGGACGGAAGGTTTGTGGCGCGCGGGGAGAAATTTCTGACGTTGCAGGCGCGGCAGCTGTGGTTTTTCTCGACGATGGCGTCGGAGAACATCGAACGGGCGAAGTGTTTGGAGGCGGCGTGGCTGGGGTATGGCTTTCTACAGCGGGCGTTTCGGGATGTGCGGAATGGTGGGTACATCTCGAAGGTGACGGATACGGGGGAGCCGGTGGACCGACGGAAGCACGCGTATCACAACTCGTTCGTGATTTATGCGTTGGTGGCCTACCATCAGGCCTCGCGGGACCGGGGTGTGTTGCGGGAAGCCCAGGAGCTGTTCCGGGTGTGGGACCGGCGGGCCCACGATGCCAGGAACGGTGGGTATGCGGAGTTTTTCTATCAGGATTGGCGGCCGGTGACGGATCCGACCGAGGCGCGGTACGTGGGGGCGATTGGGACGAAGACGTACAACACCCATCTGCATTTGTTGGAATCCTTTGCGGCATTGGGGCGGGTGTGGTCGGACGGGACGCTGCGGGACCGGTTGGCGGAACTGATCCGGATCAACGTGGGGACCGTTCAGCACCCGGATCACCGGTGCAACATCGACGGGTGGTATCCGAATTGGCGGATGGTGGAAGAGACGGGAAACCTGAGGGCCAGTTACGGGCACGACGTGGAATGCATCTGGCTGACCTTGGATGCCGTGCGGACGCTGGGTCAGCCGGAAGCGCTGTACCGGGGGTGGGCGGAGTCGGTGGCGTCGTACTCGTTGGAGCACGGGTATGACGCGGAGCACGGCGGCTTTTTCTATACGGGGCCGCTGGGGGCGAAAGCGGACGAGACCAAGAAGGAATGGTGGGTGCAGGCGGAAGCGCTGGTCGGGATGCTGGAACTGTACCGACTCACGGGGGAAGTCCGCTACTACCGGGCCTTCAAGGAGACCTTGGATTTTATTGAACGCCATCAGATCGCCACGAACGGCGGTTGGTGGGCGTCACGCAAAGCCGACGGCGCTTTGCATGCGAATGAATCACGGAGTTCGATGTGGCAGGGCGCCTATCACAACGGCCGCGCATTGCTGTACTCGGCGAAGATACTCTCCAACCTGAAACCAACGACCCATTGACATGCCAAAAGCCATTACTTCCATCCGAGCGGGGATCATCGGTACCGGGTTCATCGGGCCGGCTCACATTGAGGCGCTGAAGCGACTTGGGGTCCAGGTGACCGCGATCGTCGACAACGAGCGGGCGAAGATCGTCGCGGACAAGTGGGGTGTGCCGAATGCGATCACGGACCTGGACCACAAGAAGCTGGTGACTCATCCCGAGGTGGACGTGGTGCACATTGCGTCGCCGAACAAGCTGCATGCGCAGCACGCGGCGGATGCGTTGAAGGCGGGCAAGCATGTGATCTGTGAGAAGCCGCTGGCGATGACTTCGAAGGAGACGGCGCAGTTGGTGAAGCTGTCGGAGGCGCGTCCCGGGCAAGTGTTCGCGGTGAACTACAATCTCCGGTTTTATCCGGCGGTGCTTCAGATGCGCGCGGCGGTCCAGCGCGGGGATTTTGGTGAGATTTTCCACGTGAACGGCAGCTACATGCAGGACTGGCTGCTCAAGGACACCGACTACAACTGGCGGCTGCTGCCGAACGAAGGCGGTGCGCTGCGGGCGGTTTCGGACATCGGAACCCACTGGATGGATGCGGCGTCGTTCATTCTGGGCGCGAAGATCTCCGAGGTGTACGCGCAATTGGAGACGCTTCATAAGACGCGGAAGCGGCCGTTGGGCGAGGTGCAGACCTATTCCAAGGCGGGCCAGGAAATGAAGTATGCGACCTATCCGGTGGAGACGGAGGATTACGCGGCGGTGTTGCTGCGCTGGGGCAGCGGGGTGTTCGGCAGCGTGAACGTCTCCCAGGTGGCCGCGGGCCGGAAGAACTGCCTGCGCCTTGAAATCTATGGATCGAAGAAGTCGGCGTGCTGGAATTCCGAGGAACCGAATTCGATCCAGTACGGGAGCCGCGACGGGGCGAACGAACTGTCTCTGCGGGGATCGCCGGGTTTCATGGACGACGTGGCGGGATTCACGGATTACCCGGGCGGGCATGCCGAAGGATTTCCGGACGCCTTCAAGATGAACATGCGGGCGATCTACACCGCGATTTCGACCGGCAAGAAGGGGGCGATTCCGTTCGCTTCGGTCGAGGACGGGCACCACGAGGTGAAGGTGTGCGACGCGATCCTCAAGAGCAGCAAGACCCGGAAGTGGGTGAAGGTTTAGTTTCGGATTATTCGTCGACGATGGTTGGGGTGATGGAGATGACGAGTTCCTTTTTCGCGGTGCTGGCTTCGACGGGAACGTGGAGCTGTGGGCGGAACTCCTCAATCCGGTCGGTGAGCGGCGCGCCGTAGAGCCAGACACCGGTGACGTCGACGCCAAACCGCTGGCTGACGTAGAGGAGAGTCCGGTTGATGTCGACGAGCAGTGCGGGGGCGCCACGGGCGCGGGAAGCGTCCAGGGATCGGGCGAGGAACAGCAGACCTTCCCTGCGGGCCACGACGATGGTGGTGCCATCGTTGTCGCAATGCTCATCGTCGTCACTCGCAGCCGTCGTTGGAGACGTGGTGGAGGAGGTCGGGGTTTGGAGGACGATTTGAACCTGGAGCGTGTTGGCGCTGCCGGCGTGGTGGTGCAGGCCGAGTACGGTGCTGATGAGGTAGTTCGAGATGAAGGTGGGCGTGGACGTAATGGCGCTGGTGGACGAGCCGTCGACGGTGAAGCGGCCCTGGTTGACGGCGCCCATGGGATGGGTGTCGTAGTTGAGGGCTAGGGGAACGAAGAGCGTGCCGAGGTTGATGCGGACGATGCGAAGATCCTCACCGCGACATGACCAGGTCCAGCCGGCGGGGACGGTGTTCTCGGCGGCGCTCCAGATGGCATTGAAGGCTGCGGAACTGGAGGCAAAGCCGCTGACGAGGCCGGTGGGAAGGGGTGCGGAGACGCTGGAGAGCAAAACCATGCCAAGGGAAAGCGGTACTGAATTGCTGATGCCCCGATAACCTTGGGTGTAGGGGATGGGGATGGTGTTGGAGACGGCGGGGGCGATGAGGAGGACCTGCGGCAGTCGGCGATGCGACTTCGCCGAGGACGGGTCAGCTTGGAGCTGGCCGCTGGAGACGAGTCGGGAATGGGCGGCGTGGGCGAGGAGGTCGGAGACTTTTTTGGGGGCGACGAGGGAGAGTTCGACGAGAACGCGGGCCAAGGGCGTGCCCTTGCGGCGCTGTTCGCGTTGGGCCAAGTCGAGCTGTTTCGCGCTGATCAGGCCCGCGGCGATCAGGCGTTCGCCCAGATCGTCTCGTAGGGTGGTGGGAGCGGGGGCCAGACGGTACGAGCTCGTGGGCCGGGAAGGTGGGGCGCGAGAAAGACCGTCAGGAAGACGGACGGCCCGATGGGTGGCGGGGCGCGGCCGTCTTCCGTGTCGCAGTCTGGGGTGTTGGGCGAGGCGCCGGTGTGTGTTCCGGCGGTCGCCTTACCGATGGGCCAGATAGATCCGCACAGACGTCTTGCCGTTGGCCGGGGCGGTGTATTTCACCCGTCCGGACTGGTCGGCCAAGGTCAGGTTTGTGGCACCGAGGGTGGCGCCGTCGATTCGGTCGTTAAAGTCCCTGGCATCCTGCGCGTCGACAGCTTCGATCACGGCTTCGACCAGAAGGGCGCCCGAGATGTCATTGGTGGTGCTGGCTCCGTCGAGGTTGTAAGCGCCCTTGGTCAGGTCGGAGGGGAGAGTGTTGGTCGTGTTGGCGGAGATGTCCACGACCCGGAGGCGGGAGCCGCCGGCGACGGATCCCAGCAAGCCATTGCCGATGCGGACGGCGAACGGTTTTTCAGCGAACCCTTCGGCGACGAGGGTTGTGAGATCCCAATCCTCGGCGGTGGCGGGCGTGCCCGACATCGGGAGGGCGGCGCCTTGCGGTCCGGCGATGAGGCCGTAGCGGCCGTAGTATTCGTTCACGGCGGCTTTGATGCTGTTGCAGGTGGAGGCCGAGTTGCTGATCTTGGAGTCGCCGATGGCTTGGAAGACTCGGGGGATCAGGAGGGATGCGAGGATGGCGAGGATGGCGAGCAGGCCGATCATTTCCACCAGTGTGAATGCCTGTTCGCGTCGGATACGGGCATTCTGGGGGGTATATTTCATGGGATTACTTGGGACAACGTCTTGCCGAATCTCTCCAATGGTTTCAGTAGTTTTCCTGCTGTTGACTGCCGGTCTTCTTGGCCTCCAGCGAGGTTGACGCTCCATGCTTGGACATGGAGCGCCACAGGTGGGGAATCGGCATTAAAGTTGGGATCTTAACCTTATTTTTGCGATTTTGGTCAACAGTTGTAGACGTTTGTAGGATGTCGCTAAGGAAGATTCGGGTGTGCTCTTGTAATTAGTGCGACTTATTTGTTCGGTGCGCGTGAGTGAGTTGGCTAGCGGAGTATCCGGTTAGTGGGTGGGCACTAGGGTGATTCGGGAACCCGACTGTCCGGTACGGGGCCCGGCAGGTCGTCCTGCTCCTTGTGGGGCAAGGGGATGGAGTGGTTCAGCGCGTGAAATCGGGGGTATGAACGTAGGACCTGCCGGGGGAGGGATGGGGGAGCGGGTAATTGGCGACACCGGAGTTGCTTTCGAGGGCAAGCTCCGGAACTTTAGTCGTGTACGTGCGGCTCCGCAGAGCGGCGAAGCGACAAGGGAGTTCATCCCCCGAGCTGCACCGAATTGAGTATTTCTCCCATAATTTCTTCACAACGGTCGAGCGACGTGGTCGTCGAGGATACGGGTTCGGTGCGAACGGGCGCCGCTTTGTTGGCTGCGCTTCGACAATTTACGCGTGAGCAGCGCAGCAAGAGCTGGTGGTGCTTCCTTTCCACGGCTGCGATGTTGGCTATGGCGTTGGTGGCCACCGTTTTCGGTGGGCCTTTGCCTCTGCGAGTGGGGTTCAGCATCCTGAGCGGGTTTCTGATCGTGCGATTGTTTGTGATCTATCACGACCACCAGCACCGGGCGTTGCTGGACGGTTCGCGGCCCGCGTATGGGATGATGTTCGCCGTCGGGATCTACAGCCTGGCGCCCATGAGCATTTGGCGCAGTTCGCACAACCACCATCACCACCATAACTGCCGTCTGAAGTCGTCCCACATCGGGTCCTACCCGATCATGACGCGGGAGCGGTACCTCCGATCCACCCGCTGGGAGCGGTTCCAGTACCTGTTTGTGCGGCATCCACTGACGATTCTTTTTGGGTATGTCACGGTGTTTCTGATCGGGATGTGCCTGGCGCCCTTTGTGCGAAATCCCAAGCGCCACTGGGATGCTCTGTTGGCGCTGGTGGTCCATGCGGGGTTGGGGGTGGCGTATTACTCCCTGGGCGGCTGGGAGATGGTGGTGCTGACCTTGGTGCTCCCCCAATTCGTGGCGAGCGCGATGGGCTCGTATCTGTTCTACGCCCAGCACAATTTCCCGGGAGTTCACCATCATCAGGATGACGGCTGGACCTACGAAGGAGCGGCCATGGAGTCTTCCAGCTACATGCGCATGAACCGGGTGATGGCGTGGTTCACCGGCAACATCGGGTACCACCACATCCATCACCTGGATCCACGGGTGCCGTTCTACCGGCTTCCGGAGGCGATGCGGAGCATCGAGGAACTTCGGGAGCCGAAGACCACTTCCCTCTCGCCCCTCGAAATCGTGCGTTGTCTGCGCCTGAAAGTCTGGGACCCCGAGACGGGCCGGATGATTGGTTTGAAGCAAGTTTGGGATCAGGCACGGGTGCGGGTGAATCGATGACGCTTCGGCGTGCCGGCCACTTCCGGCTTTTGCATAGGCGGCGGAATGCGCAACCTCGGCGCGTCCCATGAGCGCCCGGTACACCCTCGGTCTCGACTACGGAACCAACTCGGTTCGAGCGTTGCTGGTCAACGCCGCCAACGGTCGCGAAATCGCGACATCGGTTTTGGCCTACGAACATGGGGAGGCTGGGGTGATCCTGAGCCGCGATCCGAACCTGGCCCGGCAACATCCCGCGGATTACGTCCGCGGAGCGGAGGCGGTGGTCCGTTCTGTTTTGGCCTCGGCGCGGAAGTCCGTGCGCGGTTTCGCGGGGGATCAGGTGGTGGGCATCGGGGTGGACACGACTGGGAGCACGCCCTTGCCGGTGGATCAGGATGGACAACCATTGGCCTTCCAGAAGCGCTTTGCCAAAAACCCGGCGGCCATGGCTTGGTTGTGGAAGGATCACACCTCCGTGGACGAAGCCGGTGAGATCACCCGGCTCGCGGCGGAAATCCGACCACACTACCTGGCCAAGTGTGGCGGGACCTATTCGAGCGAATGGTTCTTCAGCAAGATCCTCCACTGTTGTCGGACGGCGCCGGACGTTTTCAAGGCGGCCCATCTCTGGGTCGAATGCGCCGATTGGATTCCGGCGATGCTGACCGAGACGGAATCCCCTGCGACCTTGACGATCGGAATCTGTGCGGCGGGGCACAAAGGGCTGTATCACGAATCCTGGGGCGGCTACCCGGACGCCGAGTTTCTGGGCCGACTGGATCCCGGGATGGCGTCGCTGCGGGCACGATTGCGGGGCGGGGCCCAGTCGATCGATCGGTCGGTGGGGGGATTGAGTGGGGGTTGGGCGAAGCGAACGGGATTACCGGCGGGGATTCCGGTGGCGGTGGGGGCCTTTGATGCCCACCTGGGCGCGGTAGGTTCCGGAGTGTCCGCCGGGCGCCTTGTGAAGATCATCGGGACCAGCACCTGCGACATCACGGTGTCGTCGATGGAGGAACCGCTGGCGGACGTGCCCGGTGTGTGCGGCATCGTGCCCGGATCTGTGCTGCCCGGTTTCCATGGGTTGGAGGCGGGGCAGTCGGCGGTGGGCGACATCTTCAACTGGTTCGTCAACTACCTGCGTCCGGGCGGTCCGAAGGCGGGTTCCCACGAGGCGCTGACGAAGGCGGCGGGCCGGTTGGCGCCGGGTGAATCTGGATTGCTGGCACTGGACTGGAACAACGGGAATCGGACGGTGCTGGTGGACCAACGCCTCACCGGTTTGCTGCTGGGCCAGACGCTCTATACGACGCCGGCGGAGATCTACCGGGCTCTCATTGAGGCCACCGCTTATGGGGCGCTGACAATCATCCGGCGGTTCGAGGAGTATGGGGTAAAGGTCGACGAGGTGGTGAACTGCGGGGGCATCGCGGAGAAGAATCCGCTCGTGATGCAGATCTATGCGGACGTGACGGGGCGCCCGATGAAGGTGTCCCGATCCGGGCAGACCTGCGCGTTGGGAGCGGCGATCGCGGGGGCGGTGGTGGCAGGGGTGCACCAGGACTTCGCGACGGCGCAGTCGGCGATGACTGGCTTGAAGTCCAGGGTTTACACCCCGAGGCCTGCGGCGCAGGCGGTCTATGCCGAATTGTATCCGCTGTACCGGGAGCTCCACGACGCCTTTGGCACCCCGGAATGGCGAGGTGGACTTCACGGGCTCATGAAGCGGTTGATCGAAATCCGCGCGCTGGCGCGTGCGTGATGACGCGTGCTGTGGTTGGCGATTGGTGAAAGGCACCATGAGGCTGCGAGAACTCAAACGACGCGTCTGCGAGGCGAACCTGGAATTGGTGCGAGCGGGTTTGGTGATCCAGACCTTCGGCAACGCAAGCGCCGTGGACCGGGATTCTGGCGTGGTGGTGATCAAGCCATCGGGCGTTCCGTACGGAGCCATGAAACCCACGCAGATGGTGGAGGTCTCGCTGGCCACTGGCGAGGTGAATGGTGGCGGGCTTCGACCGAGCAGCGACACCGCGACACATTTGGAGCTGTATCGGGCGTGGACGGGTGTGGAGGGGATTGTCCACACCCACAGCCTGCACGCGACCGCTTGGGCGCAGGCTGGCCGGGAGATTCCGCCTTGGGGCACGACGCATGCTGACTATTTCGGGGGCGCCATTCCGTGCACCCGTCGGATGCGGACGGACGAGATTCGAGGGGCCTACGAAGCGAACACGGGGAGGGTGATTCTGGAGCGGTTTCGAAAACTGGCGCCTTTGGAACGTCCCGGGGTGTTGGTGGCGAGCCATGGGCCGTTCGCCTGGGGTGCGAGTGTGGAGGAGGCGGTCCGCCATGCGGAGGTTCTGGAGTTTCTGGCGCGCCTGGCTTCCGAAACGCTGGCCGTGAATCCGCGCGTGAGACCGATGCAGGGGGTGCTGTTGGAAAAGCATTTCTCGCGGAAGCACGGGCCGTCCGCGTATTATGGTCAGCGTTAACCCGTTTGAGTGCCTGGCCATGAAGCCGACTATTTCCACCATGATTCCACGGATGAATGCCACAGTGCGACCCTCCCTGATGGCCCTTGCCGGCGCGTTGATCGCGCTGGGGATTTCCGGATGTTCCACGTTGACCGGGTCTTCGTCCAAGATGGGACCTGAACCTTTCGGAACAGCCCCGGACGGGACGCCGGTGGAGATTTACACGTTGCGAAACAAGGCGGGCATGGAAGCCCGGATCTGCACCTATGGCGGGATCGTGGTGTCACTGAAGACGCCGGACCGGACGGGGACTCTCGGCGACGTGGTGCTGGGGTACGACTCACTGGACGGCTACCTGAAGTCGAGTCCGTACTTCGGCTGTTTGGTGGGCCGGTACGGGAACCGGATCGCCAAGGGCCAATTCACGCTGGACGGCGTCGGGTACACACTGGCGACGAACAACTATCCGAATCACCTCCACGGCGGCGTTCAGGGATTCGACAAGCGGGTTTGGAAGGCCGTGGCGGCGCGCACGCCCGAGGGACCCCAACTTGAATTGACCTACGCCAGCGCCGACGGCGAGGAAGGGTTTCCCGGAAAACTCAGCGTGAAGGCGGTTTACACGCTCACCGCGGAGAACGCATTGCGGCTCGATTACGAGGCAACGACCGACAAGCCGACAGTGCTGAACCTGACTCAACACTCGTATTTCAACCTGGCCGGGAAAGGGGACATTCTGGGGCATTCGGTCCAGATCGATGCGGATCGGTTCACGCCGGTCGATGCCACGGCGATTCCGACCGGGGAATTGAAGGGGGTCGCTGGGACGCCGTTCGATTTCCGGAAACCGACCCCGATCGGGGCGCGGATCGATCAGGACGACGAACAACTGAAATTCGGGGGCGGGTACGACCACAATTGGGTGATCAGCAAGCCGAGCGGTCAGCTCGGGGTGCAGGCCCGGGTCCATGAGCCGACCACAGGACGGGTGTTGGAAGTGCTTTCGACCGAGCCGGGACTTCAGTTCTATTGCGGCAACTTCCTGGACGGCTCGATCACGGGGAAGGGTGGGTGGGTGTATCAGCACCGCAATGGCTTCTGCATGGAACCGCAGCACTTCCCGGATTCGCCGAACCAGCCGATGTTCCCGTCGGCGGTCTTGCGGCCCGGAAGGACCTTCCGGAGCACCATCATTTATCGGTTCTCTGCGAAGTAAGGGATGGAGAGTGAGTTGTCGATGTCGAGGCGGGCGTCAACCTCGAAGAAATGAGGTTGCGTCGACATTCAGTGGAGTGGAGACGGGAGATGCCGTCCCGGCTCAGGGAAGGGACGTCACGGAATTGTCGAACCCGACGGCGATTTCCCGGGCCAAGGGGATACGAACGGTGGCGAGGCGGCCTCCGGGCCAGCGGATCTGAAGTGAATCCGGTGTCCGGTTCTCCGGCAGGTTCATGACTTGGACGGCGCTGTTCTGGGACCAGTAACCGCTGCCGGCTTGAACTTCGCGGACCGGCCCCAGGTAGGCACCCGCTGCGAGGCGGAGTTGAGCACCGATGCCCTCCGGATTTCCGTCCGGTCCACGGAGGCGGATTCGTAAGGCAGGGCGAGCGCCGACATTGCGGAACAACCGTGCGACGCCGGAGTTCTGACCCACCGCAAGATCCAATCGACCGTCGGCGTCGAAGTCCCCGAGGGCACACCCGCGCTGGTCACCCAGGATTCGCACGCCGCTGCGGGCGGTGGGAACCGGGGCCAGTCCGCCCCGACCATCGCCCTCCAGGCAAAGGCCTGGGGATGGATCCACCCGGACTTCACTTGGAGCCACCGGAAGGAAGTTTTGCGACAGAAACAGGTCTTCCGTGCCGTCGCCGTTCAGGTCGCCGATGGTGACACCGAAAGCGGGGGCGAATTGGGCCTCGACGGGAAGGGGGGTCGCCTCGAACCGGTCCCCGCGGCGGCGGAAGATCGTGGAGGCAAGGGTGTTCACCTCGAGGGCGGGCAGGAGCCCGAGGGCGTCCCCATAGATTTCATCGACGCTCCATCGTCCGTAGGTGGCGTAGTCCGGCACGCGCTCCCGGAGGAACGGGAGTGCAGCGCGGGCCCGATTGAAGGTGAGATCAGGGACCTCCTTGCCGAGGGCGGGATCGAAGCGGGCCTCGATGAGGTCAATGGATCCGTTGTCGTCCAGATCGCCATAATGGAGGCGCCTGGGGTGGGCGGCGCTGGCGCGGACCGAGCTGTTGTGCCCCCAATTCGAGGCGACTATCTCGAGGCGGCCGTCGCCA